>VFSW01008844.1_pt1 | contig 14431 bp, 11 predicted proteins | sample 5358111 | NCBI WGS metagenome assembly VFSW01 (sample SAMN11554181, study PRJNA540505) | mine drainage metagenome | isolation source: sediment from site ElyBrook_90M | place: USA: Ely Copper Mine, Vershire, VT | collected 2017 | reverse complement strand
CGTCCGGGCAACGCCTTGAATGCCGCCGAGTCGCGCGCGGCGTTAAACGCCGGCAAATTCCCCGAGCCGCCCCAATCGCCCGAGTTCTGAACGATCCATGCGACGAACGATTCGGCAGCCGTTTCGCGCTTGACATCAGACTGCTTGGGGATGGTCAAGACGTGACCGCTGCCCCAGACCGCTTTGTTCTGAAAGACTTGCGGGAAGGGGAAGGTGCCCCACTTGAGTCCGGCTTGTTGCTGCATCGCCGGAATCTGCCACGGACCGTCAATCAGCATGGCGGTCTTGCCAGCCAAAAAGTCGCCGGAGGGATTCGTCTCGCCGGTCGGGACGACATGGTACTTGAAGATCAGGTCTTGCAGCCACTGCCACCCCTTGACCATAGCGCCCGCTGGGTAGTCGGTCGCGTTCTGGCTCGCGTTCAGCAAGTGATCGCCCTGCTGATTCAGCAGCGCGTACGCCTGATAGAAACCGTGATGATTCGTGTAAATCGCCAGACCGTACTGCTGAATGTTCTGTGGATCGAAACCGCTATCGCCGGGGTGCTTACCACTTTTGTCGAGGGTGAGCGCGGTCGCCAGCTTGATAAAGTCGTCGCCGGAAATCCAATCCGTCGGCGCTTTGACGCCGGCTTTGGCGAGCATGTCGGCGTTGTAGTAAACGCCGTGCATGTGCAGGTCGAGTGGGAAAGCGTACTGCTTGCCCTGGTAGATCGTGCCGTCCCAGGCGGGTTTGACAAAATCGGCGGCTTTGAAACCTTGTTTCGCGACGACATCATCGAGCGGCTCCAGTACGCCGGTCGCAGCAAACTGCGGGATGTCCGGTCCGTGCATCGCAAGGATATCCGGCTGGTTGCCCGATTTGGTCGAGACGACGAACTTGTCGAAGAGGGGCGTCCACTGCTGCGTGGTCAGCGTCACCTGAACGTCCGGATGCGAGTCATTGTACTTTTTCACCATCTGGCGCATCACGTCGCCATCGGGGCCGGTCCAGCCGCCCCAGAAATTGAGTTGCAGCGCGGCGGCCGGCGCGCTCGTGGGCTGAACCACCGGTTGAGTCGCGGCCGGCGCCGCAGTCGGTTGCGCCGCCGGGGAGGCAGGCGCACAGGCGACGAGTGCCACGAACGCCACCATCAACGCAACCAATGTGAACAACTTGTTCATTTTTCTCCTCCATCAGAATCTTGGTGTGTCTCACAACTAGACGATTCTTGTGTCATCCTGGTTTCGCTTTCGTTCCTCACCTCCTCGCGTCTGGGGATGGCAGGACTCCGCGTCCCTCAGACCGGATTTGCCTAGTCACTTGCTCCACGCAACCAACGTTCGGTGAAACGAGCGTACTGGATGTGTTGGCGGCGATACGTGTAAACAAGATGGATGAGTCCGTCGCCGGTTTGCGCGAGAGTCGGATACGAAAACTCGGCGGGTTGATCAGCGATGATACGCGGTGACGACCACGCTTCATTTTCATCGGCGATTGCCACGCTTAATGGCGTTCGCGCACGAGGGCTGGGGTTGTAGGCAAGAACAAGCGCACCGCTTTGCAAGCGCAGAAGATCGATGCCTGAATTCGGATTCGGTAGGTTCATCGCCGTGGGTTGCGACCACGTATCGCCATTGTCGCGCGATTCGGCGCGCCAGAGGTTACCGCCCTTGCCCCCCGTGCGCAGATAGGCGAGCAATCGCCCGTCCGACAAACGCACCACGGTTGGATGAATGTTGCCCTGTCGCGTAGTCAGCGGCGCGGTGAAACGCCAGGTTTTGCCATCGTCGTCGGAAATCATCATGCGCGATTCCCAAGTGGTTTCGTCGTACGCCGGTACGATGATGCGATTCCCCACCACCAATGGACGACTGCGGAACATGAACCCAGGATAGTTGAACAGTTGGCGCGGTTTGTCCCAGGTTTCTCCGCCATCCAATGATTTCTGCAAAAATGGCTGCGCGTGTTTCCAATCGGCTAGTACGGGGATCGCGTTGTATGGCGCAGATTCGACCGAAGGCTTCTCGATTCCTAGAATCACGACGAAGAAGAGCCACAGTTCACCATTCGGATGGACGAAGAACACCGGTTGTCCCACCGCGCGACCGGACGCTTCAGCGATCAGCTTGGGTGGAGACCATGGCGCTTCCGCGGGCTGGCGACGCGAGGCGAGAATCGCGACATCGGATGCAGTTTCGTACGATCCGCCGAACCACGCGCAGAGCAACGATTCGTCTGGCAGGATGGTCAAAGTCGCGCAGTGCGCGAGCGGGCGATCCGGTAGTTGGTTAAAAATCGGTTTCTGAATCAGCATAGGTTACAATCTAACGTTGATGCCGCCGCGCGGCACGGCGTAGCGGAGAATCAATGCCCCGCCCTTTTTCAGTTTGCCCCTCTTCACCCCCTCGATCGCGTCTTCCAACGAATCGAAGACGCGCGCGGGACCGCGAAAAGTTTTTCTGCCGTGAACGACCAGTGGGCGCGTCACAGAGGAGAGAGATTCTATTGGCGCGGCTGACTGGTCGAACCGCGCACAATCAGCCGGGTCTCCAAATGTTCGTGCGTGACCGGCTTGTTACGTTCCTTCAGGCGACCCAGCAACAACTCGGCGGCGCGCTGTCCCAGTTCGTACGTCGGCTGAGCGATGGCGGTGAGCGGCGGCTGAAGCAAGTTTGCCCACGGCATATCGTCAAAGCCAATGATCGAGATATCGTCCGGGATTTTCAAGCCGCGTTCGCGAATGGCGTCGAGCGCGCCGAGCGTCATCAAGTTGTTGGCGACGAAGAGCGCGGTGACACAGGGTTGTTGCTTCAGCAAATCGCGCGTGCTCGCATAGCCGCCGGGCTGCTTGGCATCGGCGAGGCGCACGTAATCTGACGACACGGGCAAGCGGTGGTCGCTCAACGCGCGTTGATACCCTTCGTAGCGTTCCTTGCCCGGCGTGCGCGTCAGCGGCAAACCGATATAGCCGATACAGCGATGTCCCAGTTCGATCAGATGCGCCACTGCCGCGCGCGCGCCCTCGATGTTGGTCGCCAGCACGGAATCGATTTGCCGGTCATCGATCTGACGATCGATCGCAACGATCGGGATGTTGTGCGCGATCAAATCGTCAACCTGCGGATTGGCTTCCGATGCGCTCGCCAGAATTACACCGGCAACATCTTCGGAGCGCATCACGTTGATGTACAGTTTTTCTTTTTCGGGGTCTTCGTCAGAATTGCAGAGGACGAGCGAGTAGCCATGCTGATATGCGACATCTTCGATGCCGCGCACGACCGAGGTGAAAAAGGGGTTTTGAATGTCGGAGATGATCAGCCCGATAACGCGGCTGCGTCCGGCGCGCAGACGTTGCGCGGCGCGGTTGGGCTGATAATTGAGTTCTTTGACCGCCCGCAAAACTTTGCGGCGCGCCGCTTCAGTGACTAGCGGAGAACTATTCAGAACGCGCGAGACGGTGGCAACTGAAACGCCGGCTTTTTTGGCGACATCATGGCTCGTCGGTGAGGCCATTGGCAACCCCTGGTGAATTAGGCAACCCTGCAACTGTTTCAAAAATGAAATCGTTTACAATATGAATGTAAACGATTTCATCGAATTTGTCAAATTAACGAATCAAGCCACCCGCGGACATGGAAATCCACCAACGCGGTGGAGAGAATCGGCTTGATGGTTTTACACCGCGCTCCACCCCGCGGTTCCATCGCGCCGCATAAACGCGACCTAACCATCTCCTAGATTCGGTTCGACTTGTGCCCCCGCCGCGTTGGGACGCTCTGGGGCGACTACGCGATAGCGCATGCCGGCGCCAACGTTCAGCGCCGACACGACGGTCAGGTCGCCGACCGGCGCGGGTCCGGTCGTGTCCAGCGTCCACACTTGACCCCGCGCGGCTTGAAGCAGTCCGCGCGTCTCGCCTTGGAACCTCACGCGCCCAGCCGACAGTACCGCCAGCCGCGGACACGTCTGCGCGATATCTTCGACGATGTGAGTCGAGAGGAGCACCGAGCGGTCGCCCGCGAGACCCACGAGCAAGTTGCGAAAACGGATGCGTTCCTCTGGATCAAGCCCCGCGGTCGGTTCGTCCACGATCAATAACTGCGGATCGTTGAGCAGCGCCTGCGCGATGCCGATGCGCCGCTTCATTCCGCCCGAAAATGTTTTCAGCGGGCGCGTTGCCACTTGCGTCAGTCCAACCGTTTCGAGTAGTTCATGGACGCGCGCGCGGCGCGTCGCCGCGTTCCGCATCCCTTTTAGAATGCCGATGTAATCGAGAAACTCGGCGGCGGTGAGATCGGGATAGACGCCCAATTCTTGCGGCAGATAGCCGAGCACGCGTTTGACCGCGAGCCGACCGTCATTCGTTTTCAGATCATGTGCGCCGACACGAGCCGCGCCTGCGCTCGGTCGCAGAATGCCTGCGAGAATTCGCATCAGCGTCGTCTTGCCCGCGCCGTTCGGTCCGAGCAGACCGAACATCCCGCTCGGAATCGTCAGATCAATTGCTTTCAACGCCTGAATCTTGCCCCCGTAGGTTTTGCTCAATCGCTCGATTTCAATTTGCATCGCGAATGTCTCCTTTACGCCTTCGCCGTGCGCCAGTTCAAATAGAATTGTCCGATGAGCATTGCCAACGCCGCACAGGCAAGTAAGAGCAGAATGCTTTCCCAGGCTTGAGCCGCAGTCGCGGTAACTGTGGAGCCATCGCAAACAGCGCCGCCGCCAAAGAACCCGCTCTCGGCATATCCACCACTCGGCATCAGGAGTGTGCAATTCAATGTCGGCATCAGGCGGGGCGGAACCAGGTTGCCCCAGACCCAATAGCCGATGAAAAGAATCGAATAGAGCGCCGTCGGCAGCGCCAGGGTGCAGACCAGCGAGAATGCGCCGATGAAGAATATCCCCGGGAGGACAATCGCCGCGAAGACGAGCGGCTCTAACGCGAACAGACTCATATCGCGCGTCAAGAGAGCATAATAACCAATCGTTGCGAGACATAAAAGCGCAATTGGCACTGCCGTCGCCAACGTTACACCCAGGTATTTGCCCCACCATCGTGCACCCAGACTGGTCGGAAAACTTTTCAGCAGCTCGGTAGTTTTCAGCGCGCGATCACGCGGCGACCGGTCGGCAAGCAGGATGCCGGTGGTAGCGAGCAAGAAGAATGCGACCGTACTGGTCTTGTCGGCGACGAGGTGGAGTGGATTCGCGCCCTGCTCCAACGGCGAAGGCAGAATCGTGCTACCAAAAACAAACAATCCGGTTACGAGGATTACCAGCCACAAAGCCGGTCGGCGTAACTGCATCAGAAACTCATATTTGAACGAACCGGAAAATCCATGCGCGGTCTTCATTACGACTCCTCCGTGCGCCAGTTCGAATAGAATTGTCCCGCGAGCATCGCGATGGCGGCGACGCCAATCAACAGCGCGATGCTCAACCACCCTTGCGCGGGTGTGATCGGCGGTATGAGACCCGAACAAAGGCCGCCAGGAGTTCCTAGAATTCCGTGTTCTGCAAATCCGCCGATCGGTGTGAGCGGCGTGCAAGCGGGAGTTGGAATGCGGCGCGGCGAGACCACGTTGCCCCAGAACCAATAGCCGATGAACAGCACCGCGTAGAGCGGGTCCGGCAACATCTCGGTGCAGAGAAGCGAGAATGTGCCGACGAAGATCAGTCCTGGCAGCACCGTCAGGATCAAGAGCGGCAGTTCAAACGCGAGAATCGACGCGTCGCCGCGTTGTATGGCGAGAATGCCTGCCACGATCAAATACAGCGCGCTCAACGGGAGCGCGGTGGCTGCCGCCGCGCCCAAGAACTTGCCCCACAATCGCGTCCCCGCGCTTGAAGGGAAACTTGCGAGCAACTCGTTGGTGTTGAGTCGACGGTCGCGCGGCAACCGGTCGGAGAGCAGAATGCCAAATGCAATCGGCATGAAGGTATTCATAAAATACGTGACGCCCGCGGCAACTTCCAGTCCGGTCAATTCTGTCGGCAGACCCTGCAGAAAAGGGAAACTGCTCAGCAGCGCGACCAAGACAAGCACGAGCCACACGACGGGGCGGCGCGTCTGCATCAGAAATTCGTAACGAAGCACTCCGACGAGCGTCATCCGTTTTCCCCTTTCAGCAATCGTTCCGCGTCGCCCAACCATTGGATCGCGAGCGCGAACAATAATATCGCGAGCGCGCAAAGCGCCATCCGATTGACGATCCAGACCGATGCGACCGTGGGATCGAATCGCAAAAAGAGCGTGATGGGTTGCGTCGCCGGCGTTTCGGATAAACTTCGTCGAAAGAACAATTGAAAAACCCAGATAACGCCGGTGATGCCACTCCCCGCTGCGGCGGCGCGCATTCCCAGATTGAACACCGCGCCGATTCCCGCAAAGCAAAGGAGCGGCGCGAGCCAGATCAATTGATTCGCGATGGGTGACACAGGCCAGATGAGGCGTTGGGTGGCGGCGAGGAGCACGGTGTAGACGAGCGCGACCAATCCGGTCCAAGCCAGCGCAAGGGCGGCGCGGCGCAGCGCGGTCGTGCGAAACGATGTTGGTAAGGTGAGTTGCAGTTCCAGCGCGGGATCGCTCGCCAACAATGTCGCCGCGGCAATTCCGCCGACGAGCGGCAGCGCGTCCAGCCCTTCGCTCAGAATCGAATCGGTCTGACTGCCCATACCCATCACGTTCGCCAGGAAAGCCAGCGCGCCCAGCGCCGCAATCGCGCCGAGCGGCGCGAGCCACGCGCCCCAGCCGATGCGGCGCAGTTCGAGTCGCCAGAGTTCGAGATTCATGCGAACTGCTCCTGGTTCGGCAGCCAGCCGACGGCGACTAGCAAAATGAGCGCCGCGAGCACTACCGTGAACACGTTCGTCGAATTCAAGACCGCGAGCGATTGCTGCATGGCTGCGTTCAACGGCACCGCGCTGGACGTCATCATCACGCGCACGCCCCACAATGTAACGGCGATGCCGACGCCGGCGGTGGAACCCAAACGGAGTGACGCCGCGAGACTGATGGCGGAGAGGAGCAGCATCGGGCCCAGCCACTGCATCAGCAGCAACTGGACGGCAACCACCGCGTGACCATTGAGCGCGATCACCGTGGAGAACAGCAGCCCCAGGAGAAAGTTATAGCCAAAGACGAGTGTGAGCCGCGCGAGCAAAATGAGCCGCGGCGAAGTCGGCGTGGCGAGCGTGATTTCGAGCGGCGCGTCATTTTCAGGACTGTAGATGAAAGCAATGCCGATGGCGGCGACGAGCGGCGCAAGCAGAACGAGAAATGCGTCTGCGCCGTAACGCAATGCCAATGTCACTCCAACGCCGAGCGTCAGTACCAGCGCCGATGCGGTCCAAATCTGCCGCCGCACAAGTGGTACCTGCGCGAGCAAAAGTTGCCACGCCAGCGCCGCATCAGGACGCCTTCGCTCAGCCGCGATTCGCGCGTGGATGTTTGCCAAGACTTGCGGGCGCGGCATCGCTTCAGGCGCGACTTGCTGAACCGCCGCGTGGATACTCGCCCACTCGGCTACTGCGCGCGTGCACTGAACGCATTCGCGCAAATGCGTGCCGACGGCGGCGCGTTCCTCTGCGCTCAACGTGCCCGCGATGAAAGCGGCAAGTTGTTCCTGCGTTTCTGCATGATCGAATCTCATGGCTTGCTCTCCTCGCGCAACCTTAGCAATTTCTTCAACGCTTGCTTGGCATGGTTGAGTCGGCTCTTCACGGTTCCCACTGGCACCTCCAGCACCTGCGCGATTTCCGCATAGGACAATTCGTCGACAAACGCGAGCGCCAATACTTCGCGATGCGCCGGACTCAATCGCTCCACCAACGCGCTCAATTCCTCCGACGCCACTGCATCCAGCGCGACCTCGTCGGGAGTTGGCGCGGGATCGGTGAGTTGATCTAGATCCGCATCGGCGTTGAGATCAAGCGCATGCCGGCGGTGTCGGTCGCGCCACTGCCTCCGCGCAATCGAAAAGAGCCATGTGCGCACGGTCGATCGTCCTTCAAATCGTTTTGCCGATGTCCACGCGGCGACGAAGGTATCTTGCAGGATTTCGTCGGCTTCCAACGGATCGCGCGAGAGTTGGCGTAGGTAGCGCGTGAGCGCGGCGGCGTGACGCGCATAGAGCACATCGAGCGCGGATTCGTCGCCCGCGGCGAGACGCTTGATTAACTCGATGTCGGTGAGAGCGGCGAGGTCCTGCGAATTTGTGGACGCACGCGGGGCTTGCCATCGCGATGATAAACTCATATGAACCGGTGAGTGCTCCATCAACTTGTTAGTAGCAAAATGAGACGGGAAAGTTCATTCTGTGGATGGGAAACGTTGGAGATTATAGTAGATTCCTCGTGCGTTTTCAACATTTGTGAATCACCAAAATGCCATATAAAAAACAGGGAGAAACGAAAAAGCGGACGAAGGCATAGCTCCATCCGCTTGGGGGATGGCTCGTGAAGAATCGTCTCAAAACCGCCGACATTTTCCTACGAAAATCGTTCCTCCGCCCGCGGCTCACCGCGCACACGCGTATGGAGTGATTATGTGATCTGATGGAACTCGTCGCGACGCTGAGGATGTTTTTCAACGGACTTTGAGCGTGGCTCTGCAACGGTACTGGTCATCCGGGAACAAGTCTGAAGCTAGTATGCCATTGACAGAATATACTTTCGCGGATAAGATTTTCCCCAGCATTGAGATCCTGTTTGTGCTGAAGGAATTGTGATGGTTCGCGGCTCTTCTAGGGTAAAGGTTGCCCGACCCCATCTTCGCTTATATCTCCTGGGTTCGTTTCGCGTCGAACGTGATTCGCAACCGGTTCATCTCCCGCGCCGCAAGGTCGAAGCTCTGCTCGCCTACCTCGTTCTGCATCCGCAAGCACACTCGCGCGAAAAACTCGCCTCACTCTTCTGGGGAGACTTTACAGATCAGCAAGCGCGCAAGTCGTTACGAACCGCGCTTCCTATCCTCCGCGGAGAACTGGGTGACGAGCTCCTCCTCGTCGACCGCGATGCCGTGCAACTCAATCCCGCATTTTCCCTGTGGTTCGATGTCCGGGAATTCGAAAGGCAAGCCACCGCCTTCCTCTGTGGCGCGTCATCGGATCCTGCATCAATGAACCCTCAGCTGTACAAAGGCGAACTGCTCGCCGAATTCTACGACGACTGGATTCTGCCCGAGCGCGAACGATTACGCACACTCTATCTCGAAACGCTGGCGCGGCTCATCCAGCAATGCCGTGCCCAAAGCGAATATGAATGCGCGATGGAATTCGCCTACAAAGCATTGGCAATCGATCGTGGTAACGAACGCGTCCATCAACATCTCATGTTTTGCTGCGTCGCGCTCGGGAATCGCCAAGCGGCGCTGGAGCAATATGATCAATGCGTCCACGCGCTGCGTGAGGAATTAGATGTCAACCCCGCGCCTGAAACGACGGCGCTCGCCAACTGGATCAAGCAAACGCCCATTGAAACTTTTTCCGACGCCGCGCGCCTCACGAACCTGCCGATTCCCTTGTCGAGTTTCATAGGGCGTAGGCGCGAGATGGCAGAGATCAAACAATTGCTTGCGACGACGCGGTTAGTCACCTTCGCGGGCGCAGGGGGCAGCGGCAAAACGCGACTCGCCATCCAAGTGGCTACCGATTTGCTCGATTCATTCAAAGATGGCGTGTGGTGGGTTGAGTTGGGAGGATTGGCGGAGGAATCGCTTGTGCCGCAGCAAGTCGCCAAAGCATTGGGCGTGCGCGAAGCTCCCAACGCGCCCCTGGTTGAAATGCTGGCGAGTTTCCTCCGCGAGAAACAATTGCTTTTGGTGATAGATAACTGTGAGCACGTCATCGGCGCGTGCGCGCGACTTGCCGCGTCGTTGCTGGGTGCGGGACCGAATCTCAAGATTCTCGCGACGAGCCGTGAAGCACTACGCATCAACGGCGAAACGGTTTTCCAAGTGCCAACTTTGGCGGTGCCTCCATCGACCGCGGCATTGTTGAGCGGGGACATGGAGTGCGAAAGCGTGCGCCTTTTCGTCGAGCGCGCGCGGGCAGCCAAGTCCGATTTTGCGCTGACCGAACAGAACGCCCGCGCCATCGCGCAGATTTGTCAGCGGCTCGATGGCATTCCACTGGCCATTGAACTTGCGGTGGCGCGAACGACACTCTTGACCCCTGAGCAAATCGCCGCGCGCTTGGATGACCGTTTCAATTTGCTCACCCATGGAAGCCGCGCGGCGCTGCCCCGACAGCAAACACTCCGCGCGACGATTGACTGGAGCTACGATCTGCTGTCCGAAGAAGAGCGCGTGCTGTTTCGCCGCCTCGCTATTTTTGCCGGTGGAGGAACGCTGAACGCGACGGAAGCAATTTGCGCGGGCGAAGGGATTGACGCCACCGACGTAATGGATTTGCTAGGGCGGCTGATTGACCAGTCGCTCATCGTCGTTGATGAGCAGGGCGGCGAAATGCGTTATCGTTTTCTGGAAACGATTCGGCAGTATGCGCGCGAAAAGTTGGACGCGTCGGGCGAAACCAAATCAATTCGTGATCGGCATCTCGAATTTTTTCGCCGGTTCTCAGAGCAAGCTGAGCCCAAGATCATCAGTGCGGAACAGTTGGAATGGCTGGCGCGAGTCGAGGCTGAACTCGAAAATTTGCGCGCGGCGTTCACTTGGGCGCAAGCGGATGGCTCCGTCGAAGCAGGCTTCTGTATAGCGTATGCGTTGTTTCATTTCTGGATCTATCGCGTCTATTGCCGGGAAGTTCGCGAGCGCGTTGAAAAACTGCTGGCTAAACCAGAGGCGGCAATGAACATCGAAGCCCACGCAAAAGGACTTTTGATGGCGGGGGTGATGGCATACTTTATGTCTGATTTTGCCTGTGTACACACGCGTCTTGAGCAGAGCCAGTTATTATGGCAACAACTTGGCGCTACGGGTGTGAAAGGCTTGGCGTGGACAAGAAGTTTTCTCATAACCACAGCAGAAGACGCCGACCATGACTATGCTTTGGCGCGCCGCCGTTATCAAGACAACTTACAACTGTTTCAAGCCGCCGATTATCCGTATGGCGTGGCGGACACTATTTTCGAAATAGGCAGGGCGGCGATGCATTTCGGCGACTGGGCGGAGGCGCGCCACCATCTGACCTCCAGTCAGGAAATGTTTCGAGCGGTGGGAGACAATTTGCGCGCCTATGATCTTCTCCGGTGGTTGGGCTATATGGCGTTTCGTGAAGGCAACTATGCCGAAGCGCGCGCCAAGACCGAAGAGGCATTGAGTTACCACCAACGCACGCACTTCAAAGTTGATATAGATGCAGAGTTATGGTTGTTAGGCGTGATCGCGATCCGGGAAAGCGACTATGTGCGAGCGAGAACACACTATGCCGAATGTCTGGCTTTTGAGCAAGAATTGGGCGAGACCGCGCAACTATCCGAGTGTCTGATCGGATTCGCTGGTATCGCCGTCGCAGAACAGCGTTTCGAGCGAGCGGTGCGGCTCTTGGGGGCGGCGAAAGCGCAGGTGGAGGTACGGCAAGTCACTATGGAAGCTTTCGATCAAGCCGAGTATCAACGCTTGGCGAATCTTTTGTGTCGGCAAGTCGGCGAAGCGCCATTCAATACCTCATGGAATACAGGTCGTACGCTAACGCCGGAGCGAGCAATGGAATATGCGTTGGAGACAGATGAAGGACGATGATGTAATTCACGCGCCAATGGAATAGAAAGCAATTTGAATGGACCGGCATCGTGCTGGTCTATTTTTTTTCTCTTTGCGCTCGTCCTAGTTTTGTGGCGTTTTTGTGGCGGTCATCCTGTACTATAAAAGATAGAATAGGTATGATAAGACAACTAATCCTTGTAACGATTTCTACTCTGCTCGTCGCGTGCAGCGGTAACTCTACCGCGCTGAGCCCAAACGGATTCAATCCCGCCGTTCCCAACCGCATCGACGCCAGCACACCCAGCAATAATTACAAGCCAGCCACGCCGGATCAGCTCCAAGTGGTTATCGTTCCATCCGAATTGATCGTGGGACAAAATCGTTTTGCGATTGGGCTGATCGACCCGGTCAAAGGAATGATTCACGACGCGGTAGTCCACTTTCGGTATTTCGATTTGTCGAACCCGTCTTCGCCGGCGGTCGAGTCGGAAGCCGACGCCGCGCGACTGCAAACACCGGATGGCGAGACGACTATTTTCGCGCAGGAGCGGGAGTTCAAGCGCGCCGGCGCGTGGGGCGTTGAAGCTCAGGCGCGTTTCCCTGACGGCACGCGCATGACCCAGCGCATCGGCTTTGAGGTGGTTGCCGACTCGCCAACGCTCAAGCCGGGGATGAAAGCGCCCGCGCTTGCCACGCGGACGACGGCGGATGTCAGCGGCAATTTGCGAATGATCTCGTCCGCCCCGCATCCGAACCCGGCATTTTACCGTCAGAGTCTTGTGCAAGCGATGGCTGATGGCAAACCAACCGCGCTACTTTTCGCAACGCCACTCTTCTGCCAAACGCGCCTGTGCGGACCGTCGTACGATGTGATGGATCATTTGCAGCAGCGGTACGGCAGCGCACTCAACTTTGTTCATGTCGAAGTCTACACCGGCTTGCCCAATCCCGCCGAGACCAATTGGCAGCTCGATCCGGCGATGACCGCATTCGGCTTACAGACCGAGCCGTGGCTTTTTCTCATCGATAAAACAGGAACGATCACATATCGCGTGGAAGGATTGTTCACCGAAGGAGAAATCGACCCGCATCTCAAATCACTGCTGGGCTTGTGAAAGGAGGCATGGGGAGGAACACAAAGCAGAAGTTCAACTCAGTCGGATAGAACAATATTCTTAAAGGAGGAAGTTCGATGCAAAAACCAATAATGCGCTTGGCGATTCTTGCAGTCGCCGGCGTCTCCATACTGCTTGCGGGGTGCACCGCACCTGCACCGCAGATCGTCCCGCAAACCGTCGTCGTTCCACAAACGGTCACAGTTCCACAGACTGTCGTCGTGGAAAAAGCCGTCGCGCCGACAGCCTCACCTGCGCCCGCGCCGCGCACTATCAATGTCTCGGTAGGCAGCGGTCAGGGCACAGCCGTCGAGGCGGCTTTCGTTCCCTCGGTAATTCGCATTCGGGCGAATGACACCGTTCAGTGGCAAGTCAACGGCGACGAAATCCATACTGTGAGCTTTAACCCGCCGCCCGCCGCGCTGCAACCGGTAGTGCCAATCCCCGGCGGCGGTCCCACGGATTTGATGCTTCCGCCGGAACTAGGATTCGCTACGCGCGCGCCCGGCGCGCCGGTCGAAAAATACAGCGGCACGGGGTACGTCAACTCAGGTATCATGAGCAAACAGCCGGCAGCGCCTGGCGCGCCGCCGAATGACACGTTCGCGCTGACGTTTGACAAGCCCGGTGCGTACAAGTTCGTTTGCTTGCTCCACCCGTACATGGATGGTGTCGTCGTCGTCGAGCCAGCCACGGACACGACCGTTCCCTCGCAGGCAGACATTGACGCGCAAGCCAAAGCCGCTAAAGCCGATCTGGACGCCCAAGTAAAAGCGGCGACAGATTGGAGTAAAACGCCGCAGAGCGCGGCAGGTCCCAATAACACCAACTCGTGGTTCGTCAACGTGGGAACGAATGTTGGAGACCCAAGCGCCGCGCTATATGATTTCGGACCCAAGACGCTCACGATCAAAGCCGGCGATACGGTCAACTGGTTCTCCTACGAGTTCCACACCGTGACGTTCAATCCCAAACCGCCGGAAGATTTCGTCGTTCCCAAGCCGCAAGGCGCGAACAAACCGCCGATCCTTTCGCTCAATCCCAGAATCTTGCTCCCCGCCAAGCCGTCGCAGACGTACGATCCAACCCAATATTACAATTCCGGCATTCTCGGATTAGGAAATCCTGGCGGCGACGTTTTCTCGTTGACCTTCGACAAACCCGGCACGTATGAATACTACTGTGCGGTTCACGTTCAACTCGGGATGAAGGGCACGATCATCGTCCAACCCAAATAGATCGCCCGACCAGACAGGTCTCGCCCAAGGCCGCCCGGTCAGGTGTACGGTCCAAGTGTCCTTAATTGTTCTTGGGCGATTTGTTATAGGGTCCATGGAGCAAGTAATGCATATCAAATTCACCAAATAGTGCGGATGAAGATTTATCCTTCATCCGCACTATTCTGTAGCAACAATTGCATTGCCAATGACGGGTATTATATCCCTACGAAAATCGTTCCTCCGCCCACGGCTCACCGAGCCTTGCTGTAGGGTTAATCCCAGATTGGGAATTTCTTCGAACACTTCAGATGTTCCTCGGCCCGGGCATCAACACTGCGGTTCCCTGAATCGTAGATGTGGGCTTGAATTTTGACCTTGCAACAAATGCAACTAACAGAGAAATTGAATTAAGGCGGTGAGACGTCCGTGGCGCGGCGAAAGCTCAATTT
>VFSW01008843.1_pt1 | contig 14431 bp, 13 predicted proteins | sample 5358111 | NCBI WGS metagenome assembly VFSW01 (sample SAMN11554181, study PRJNA540505) | mine drainage metagenome | isolation source: sediment from site ElyBrook_90M | place: USA: Ely Copper Mine, Vershire, VT | collected 2017 | reverse complement strand
GGGGCGCGGACCGCGACCCCGCCCCCGCGCCCCCCCGCCCGGCGCGGCGCCCGCGGCGGCCGCGCGCCCCCGCCCCCCCCCCCGCCCCCCGCCGCGGCGCCGGCCGTCGCCGGCGGGCGCGGAACCGTCCCCGAAGGCTTCATCAAGAACGCCGACGGCGTCTGGGTCGGCGGCCGCGTCGCCGAGCAGGCGGTCTGGATCAACCGCATGTACGCCGAGCTCTCGCCGAAGATCGACCTGGCCGACGTGATGAACGTGATGGACGACGCCTACGACGAGGCGCGCGTGAAGCTGAGGAGCGTCGAGAAGGCCGCGGCCGACCGCAAGCTCGCCGCGTCGAGCGTGCACCTCGAGGGCACCCGCAACTGGATCGACGCGATCCTGACCGACGCGGAAGGCCGCCACGTCGCCGTGCACACGCACCGCGTCTATTTCCATCCCGCGCCGGGCAACCCCGCGTCCGAGATCTCCGAGGGCATCCGCCGCGTCGACAAGTACCTCGAGAAGGCGAAGGCCGACTTCGGGCCCGGCGGGATCGCCGAGGCGGAGTTCCAGAAGCCGTTCGCCGCGGTCGAGCTGAACTTCGACACGCGCGGCTACGGGGAGATCGCCGACCACATCCGCGGCAAGGAGGCCGAGTTCCGCGCCCAGTTCGGCGGCCGCTTCCATTTCAACTACTTCACCGAGCCCAAGATGGCCTCGGCGCCGCTGCGCGCCGAGTACAACCGCCTCGTCGAGAAGTACATGGACCAGCCGGAAGGGCTGCTGGGCATCCTCGACGGCGTGACCTACAGCCGCGAGGTCGGCGTGGGCCACGAGCTCAACTCCCACAAGAAGCGCCTGGCGATGGGCCTCACGATCACGCAGGCGGGACGCGACTTCTTCGGCAAGAAGGTCCTGCCCGACGGCCGCATCGTCGAGGAATACAAGACGGAGTTCGACGCGGTCACCGAGCCGGCCGCCGACGCCGCGAAGGCGCCGAAGGACCGCGACGTGGTCTTGTGGGAGGACAAGTCGACCCGGGTGTGGATGACGCTCGAGAAGACGATGGAGGAGACGTTCCTTTATAAGCTGCGCATCTACCGCGAGAACCGCGCGATCATCGAGTCTAGCCTGGGCGGCGCGCCGCTCAAGGTGGCCTTCTCCGTGGACGTGGGCGGAACGAACCGCCGCGCCGCCAAGCAGGGCATCCTCGTCTGGAAGGATCCGCGCCAAAAGGAGCTGATGGAGCACCTGCAGAAGGTCGCCCCCGAGCTCAGCAAGGAGTACGGCTTCCCGGTCTCCTTCATCTTCGTCAACAGCCATCCCGGCGAGGACCCGGACCTCTTCTACAAGGAAGCGATGACCGAAGAGGACTGGAACGCCGCGCAGGGCGGCGGAAAGGGCGGCGGCAAGAACGGCCGGAAGCACGGCCGCGGCCGCCGCTGACCTAGGACGGCTTGCGCCTCTCCCAGAGGAACAAGCCGACGGCGATCAGCGCCCCGAGGGCGTACAGCCACGCCTTGTCCTGAGTCAGCTCAGCCTCCGCGCAGGACGGGGGTGTAGACGCCGTAGATCAGGGCGGCGGCGACGGTCGATATGATGACCCAGCGCCAGCGCAGGAAGAATCCGGCCGCCGAGTCCCGCGCATTTCTGAAAAATTCATTTTCTTCCGGCGAGAGCTCCAGCTCGATCGCGGGATCGACGACGGGCGCCGCTCCCGCGGCGTCGTCGCCGGTCATGGCGCCGTGGGCCAAGGCGGCGAGCACCGACAGGGCGAGGACGTCTCCCTTGAGCTGGCCGCCCGCGCGGCCGGCCCAGGCGAGCGCGGCGGCCTGGGCGAGGATCGCGAGGATCGCGGTCCAGCGGGGGCCGGCGCCGGCGTCATAGCTCGTGATCAGGCGGCTGCTGAGCCAGTCCGTCTCGGTCTGCGCCGGGACCGCCATGAGGAGCAGGCCGACGCTCAGCTGGCACAGAAGAAAGAGCTGGGCGCCGGCGACGAGGACCTCGAAGCCGTTGAGCAGGGGGGCCAGTTCGTCGTGGCGGTAGTCGCCGATGACGGCGGTGACCTGCGCGGGGATCGCGGCGGCGGCCAGAGAGGCGGCGGCGACGAGGGCCCAGGCGTAAAGCGCGAAGCGCACGAGGGCGGGCGCCTTCCACGGGCCGAGGGCGTACGCCGCGGCCAGGGCGCTCATCACGACGGCGGCGAAGAACCAGCCGGGGCGAGATCCGTCGACGCGGGACGCCGCCCAGAAGGTCAGAGTCAGCGAAAGAAGAGTCGTCGCGTTCACGCGCAGGGGCGCCGCCTCGGAGACGAAGACGCTCGCTCCGGTGAGCGCCAGGGCGAAGCCGATGACGAACACTCCCGCGGCGTCGTTGGGGGTCGAGCAGAGGGTGATGAAGCCGAACCATCCGAGCGACCCGGCGACGAGAACGAAGAGCGGCACGATCCAGTCGTGAAGCTGGAAGCGCCGGCCCTTGAGGACCAAGGCGCACTGGACGGTCGCGCCGGCCAGGAGGCACTCGTCCACGGGGAGCATGGGAGGGCTCATGACCGGAAGTGTAGACCGGGACGGGCGCGCGCGCAAGCCCGGGCGCCCCTTAGAAGTAGGCTTCGAGGAGCTCTTTGACGACGGCCGCGTTGTTCTTGACGGGCTCGCGCGAGCCGAAAATGAGCGTCACGGTCCCGGCCTTCGACAGCTCGCCCAGGCGCGTCAGGGTCTTGATCGCGGCGGGGTTGTGGAGCTCGTCGCGGAAGCGGTCGCGGAAGGCGTTCCAGCGCTTGGGATCGTGATGATAGAACTCGCGCAGCTCCTCGCTGGGCGAGAGCTCCTTGGCCCAGTAGTTCAGCGCGGCGGCCTCCTTGCGCACGCCGCGCGGCCACAGGCGGTCCACGAGGACGCGGTAGCCGTCGTCGTCCGAGCGCTTGTCGAAGACGCGCTTGAGCTTGATCACCGCCCCAAGCTTATCTAAAAAAGCGGCGCCGGGGCAGGGTCAGAGCTTGGCGACGGTCGCGATCTTGAGGTTCAGGGTCAGCAGCTCGCCGTAGGTGAACAGGCGCGGGCGGGAGTAGCCGGAGTCCAGAACGACGAACCACCAGCGGCCGCCGGCGCGGACGGCGGCGGGGAGGGCGACGGCGTGCGAGAAGCTCCGATCGAAGGACCCGGTCGTGAAGAGCGCGCGCCAGCGCGTCATCTTGAAGCCGTAGCCTCCGATCACGCCGCCGTTCTCCGCGATCTTCCGCACGAGATCCTCCTCGCTTTTCGGAGCGGCGTCATAGCTCCGCGCCCAGCCCAGGGCCTTGAGCAGGCGGCGCGAGGAGCTTTCGTTGAGGCCGTCGGCGCGGATGTCCTCGTTCAGGATTTTCTCGGCGCGCGCCGCGAATTCCTTGTAGGTCGAGCGCGCGCGGAGCGCGCTCAAGGCGGGCAGGTTCCACAGGGCCTGGAGCGCGCAGTCCGACCATTTCTGGACCGCGACGGGCTCGCCGTTGTACCCGCCGGCGACGGCGGCGGGCTCGGCGGAACGGCGCTTCTCGAGCCAGGCGCGCACGCCGGCGGCGCTGCGGTCGAGCTGCAGGGCGCGGGCCTCGGTCTGGGCCTCGTACACATCGATGGCGCGTTCGCGCAGTTCTCCCTGCAGCCGGATAAGGGGCATGGAGACGGCCCAGCGGTGGGCGTGGCGGGCCAGGGGGCCGTCGTGGAAGGCGCGCAGGGCGGCGTCGGCTTTCCGCATGGCGCGGCCGGTCCAGCCGTCTTCGTGCAGAGCGCGGGCGTCCTGCAGGCCGGCGCGCAGGCTCGCGACGGCGGGATGGTCGGGGCGCTGGAGGGCGAGGCGCATCACGGCGACGGCGGGAGCGAGGTCGGACATCTGGTACGCGCGGACGCCGAGGCGGCGGGTCTCGCCGGCCTCGACGGCGTCGAGCAGCGCGCGCGCGGCGGTGTAGTCGGCGGCGTGGAGGGCGGCGCGGAAGGCGGGCCGCGATTTCGCGGCCTGGGGAGCCAGCGCCCAGATCGTCTCGGCGCGTTCCGTTAAATTCTTGGTCAGGGCGGGATCGCCGAGGATGGTTTCGTGGGTCTCGGCGGGGGCGCCGAGGTTCGCCGCGGGGGCGTTCAGGATGGGAGCGGCGCCATATGACGGGACTGCGGTCGGCGCGAAGGCCGGAGCGGTCGCGGGAAGCCGGACGACCTCGATGACCTGGGCCGGGGCGGACGCGGCGAGGGCCGCGGCGCCGGCCGCGGCGTGCAGGGATGTGGCGAGTCGTTTCGGGGGGTTCATTCCTCTCGATAAGGATAAAGGCTCGGCGGCCGGCGGGGAAGGGGCTTCGGACCCACCGGGGAGTAGGCACTCCGCCGGGTATGATATCCTCTCCGCACATTCAGGAGGACTCATGCCCTTCATCAACATCAAGATGACGCCGGGAGCGACGGCCGAGAAGAAGGCCGAGCTGATCAAGGCCGTGACCAAGCTGATGGTCGACCTGCTGGGCAAGAACCCGGACACGACCCACGTGGTCATCGAGGAAGTCGCGACGGACAACTGGGGCGTGGGGGGCGAGACGATCACGGCGCGCCGCAAGCGCGGCGCCTAAAGCGTCGGCTCGGGAATATGGCTATAATCTAGGCCATGAAAAAATCCCTCGCCCTGGCCCTCGTTTTGACCGTCCTCGCGCCCGCCGCGCGCGCCGTCCAGCCGAATCCCTTTTCCGGCTTCCAGCAGCGGGCCGAGGGCAGCCTTCTGAAGCCCTTCGCGCTCGACCTCGGCGGCCTCCTCGGAGCCGCGACGGTCGACACGGGGCGCACCTACGGCTTCCCGGGCTTCTGGGTCGGCGGCGACGCGGCCCTGCAGAGCCGCCCCGACCATAACGACCTGATCATGCGCGACGCGGGCGTTCACGCCTTCGCGCTTCCGATGATCCAGGCCGGCGCGTCCCTGCCGTTCAAGACGGACTTGATCGTGCACGGAGTGGGGGCCTACGGCGTGACCGTGGTCGGCGGCGGGCTGCGCAAGAGCCTCTACCGCACGAGCGTGATCGACACGTTCCTGCCCAACGTCGCGATCTCCGCCTTCGGCGACAAGGTCAACGCGGGGCCGTTCAGCGCGGCGCACGGGGCCTTCAACGCGATCGCGACGTGGAACTTCCCGATCATCAAGCCCTTCGTCGAGGCCGGCTACGACCTCACGCGGGTCACGGTCGGCGCGGCTCAGGCTCCGGGGGTCGTCGGGATGTCCGCGACGGCCAACGGCACGCGGCTGTCCGGCGGCGTGGACCTGACGCTGCTTCCTTTCTTCGACCTGCGGCTGGCCGCGCTCGACCTGCACGGCATCCCGGGCGGCCAGCTCGGCCTCGGCTTCAAGTTCTGAGCGGAACCCGCGGCCTCGCTACGCGGCGGCGCGGAGCTCGGTGACGGCGGAGCGGTAGAACAGCAGGACCTTCCTCACGTAGTCGCGGGTCTGGCGGTACAGGCGGCGGCGGGCCAGGAACCTCGGGCCCGCGTTGTAGGCCGCGACGATGCGCTGGAGCAGCCAGGCGGGGGCGCGGGTGTAGGAAACGCCCTTCAGGTGGTAGCGGATCCAGGCGCGCTGGAACAGATACGCCAGATACGCGGTGCCGGCGCGGATGTTCGCTTCCGGGTCGAACAGGGCCCTCGCGTTCTCGCCCATGGAGCCGGCGGTGCCGGGCATGACCTGCATGAGGCCGAGGGCGCCGGCGGGCGAGCGGGCGTGGGCGGTGAACTCCGACTCGGCGGCGATCACGGACTTGACCAGGCGGGGATCCAGGTCCTTCTTCCCGGCGTAGGAGCGGATCAGGTCGTCGTAGCGGTGGGTCTCACGACGGGTCGTCAGGCGCGGCGGGGGCGCGGCCCCGCGGCGGCGCTCGATGCTTTGCGGCACGATCGCGTCGGCGTTCCGGACCCAGCGGGGGCCGCCGGCGTCGAAGAAGCGGCCGAAGTCGGCGCTGGTCAGGCCGAGGGCGGGGATGCCGTTGAGGGCGGCCAGGGCTTCCCGGGCGGGCGTCTGGGAGAGGGCTCTCGAGGAAAAAACGAGCAGGAAGACGGCGAGGCACGAAATCGCTTTGGCGGCCATGTATGTGCGGCTCCCAGACACGACGCGCGTGCGGCGCGGCGTTGGCGTTCCTCGGCGGACGCGAATCTTAGTACATGACGCGCCTCGCGGCCTAAGGTTCTTTGGGCCCAAAGCGAATATGGGCTAAGTGGGGCAGGGCTAGACGAGCGGGCCGAATCCCGCCGCTTCGAGCGCTCGGCGCACGGACGCGAGCGCTTGCGGGGTGTCGACGTGCGGGGCGGGGGGAATGTCCGGGGCGTTCTTGAGGGCGTCGAGGATTCTCGGGGCCTCGTCTCCGACGGCGGCCAAGACTGCGGGAGTGGGCGTGAGGATCATGAGGGCGGTCAGGGCGCCGTGATCGCGGCGGATCTTCGCCGCCAGGGAGGCGGGAGCGCCGCTCAGGCGCTTTGCGGCGGGCAGGAGGATCATCTCCTCCATTCCGACGTGCTTGAGGAGGCCGCGGCGGAAGGACTCGTAGGCTTGGGGATCCTCGGCGGCGCGCGACAAGAGAGCGTCGAGGCGGTCGTGGTCCGCGGCGAGGAAGGCGGCGATGGCGCTCATCACCGGCATTGTAGCTTTCTCGATCCGGCTCGGGTCTAAGGGAGTGTGGCCCCAGGGCAATTCTGCCACGGGCCGTGGCAGAATTGAATCGGTCGATTTGCCGATGGGCCGTTGACGAATTGGCGCGCCTAATTCTCGCACGGGCCGTGCGAGAAATGCGTCCCCGTCGGCCCAGGCGAGATAAAACGCTCTCATGCGCCATATGTTGCTCGCGGAGAGTCCCAACATGCGGGGGAATTCGGCGCGCAGATCGCGGGCGGCCTGTTCGATGATGTTCATTCCCCAGCGTCCGCGCTTCTGCCTCTCGACGACTTGCCGCCCCAAGTCCCAGTACATGGCGATCATTTCGTGATTCGCCGAAAGCGCGGCTTTGAACCGACCGGAAGTTCCAAGACCTGAGCCCATGGAATCTTCAAGGTCACAGATTGTGATCTTGAACCGCGGCTTAGCGGCTCCGGCTCAGGAAGATCTTGTCCCGGTGGAAGTCCAGGTAGCGGCGCTGGAGATGGGTAAAGGGCTTCTGGATGGCGGAGGACTCGTCTTCGACGCCCATCCTGGCGAGGGAGTCGCGGTCGGCGCGGGGCGAGATCAGCAAGAGGCCCGAATCCTGGAAGCTGATGTGGCCCTTGTCGAAGAGGTGATCGATTGACGGGGTCAGGAGCAGGCCGTTCTCGCCGTCCAGGCGCTCCTTGTTGTCGCTGTGGCGCCAGGGCTTGATGTGGCTGCCGATCAGGTGATTAGGATTGACGACTTCGGTGACGAGGGCCCGCTTTTCGGTTTCCGCGAGTTGGGGGCTTGGAACTAAGCGGCGGCCTCAATCGTATGGTGAGATGAAAAATATCGAGATGTCTTCCGATGTCGAACGGATGATCAGCCTGATCCGCGGGCGCCGCGTCATGCTGAGTTCGGACTTGGCGCGGCTTTACGAAGTCACGCCGAAAGCGCTCATTCAGGCAGTCAAGCGCAACCGCCACCGATTCCCCGACGATTTCATGTTCCAGGTGTCCGCTCAGGAGTTCGCGGTTTTGAAGTCACAAATTGTGACTTCAAAAAAAGATCCTCGAGGAGGCGTCCGACGAGCGAACCCCTATGCCTTCACGGAGCAAGGCGTGGCCATGCTCTCCAGCGTTCTGAGAAGCCGCAAGGCGATCAACGTGAACATCGCCGTCATGCGCGCATTCGTGCAACTGCGCGGGGCGCTCTCCATACATCGCACTGTCCTTCGCAAGCTGATCGAGCTGGAGGGCAAGGTTCGCGGACATGAAGACCAGCTCGCGATCCTCGCCGAGGCGATTCAAGAACTGGAAACGCTGCCCGATGGGCCGCCAAGAGAGATCGGCTTCCGCGCCTGACTTGCAATCACAGTTTGTGATTTCAAGTTGGACTCGGCGCTTTATATTCCCTTTTGAACTCGATGCCTAGCGGCTCCGGCTCAGGAAGATCTTGTCCCGGTGGAAGTCCAGGTAGCGGCGCTGGAGATGGGTAAAGGGCTTCTGGATGGCGGAGGACTCGTCTTCGACGCCCATCCTGGCGAGGGAGTCGCGGTCGGCGCGGGGCGAGATCAGCAAGAGGCCCGAATCCTGGAAGCTGATGTGGCCCTTGTCGAAGAGGTGATCGATTGACGGGGTCAGGAGCAGGCCGTTCTCGCCGTCCAGGCGCTCCTTGTTGTCGCTGTGGCGCCAGGGCTTGATGTGGCTGCCGATCAGGTGATTAGGGTTGACGACTCCGGTGACGCGGCAGGAATTCTCGACGGCCCAGACGTTCTCCTTGAACACGCCCTGGCCGATGCGCGAGGTGACGAGGGCCTGCTTTTCGGTTTCCGGGAGTTTGGTATTGAGGGCGATCTCGGCTTGGAGGCGGTTCTCCCATTGCTGGACGGGGGCGGCTTCCGAAACGGGGAGGACGGCGTCCTTCATCAGGGCGCTGGGGATGGAGTGAACGAGCTCCTCGGCCTGGGGGCCGATGAGGCCGGCGAGGACTTGAGCCATGGGCTCCTCGATCTCGCTGAGATAGCTTTGGTTGCCGCGGCCGCTGGGAAGTATGGGCGAGTATCTCTTGGGCAGGAGATCTCTGAGAACAGCCATGTGGCTCTTGGGGACTAAGGGCTTGGTCAGGATGGTGTAGCGGACGTCGACGCGCCAGCCGTCCTTGTCCCAGGCTTCTCCGGCCTTGGCGAATTCTTCGGGGACGATGCAGTCGTAGCCGGCGGAGATGGCGATGCCGATGGCGGCGATGGTGCTGCTATGAAAGGAAAAGATGATGTCGCCGGGGGCGACTTCGCGCATGTTGTCGTAGAAGGCGAGGTGGGCGCCGGACTTGGTGAGCTTGGGGGACCACATGTAGCCGCCGCCGATTTCTTGGCGGTAGGTTTTGTTCTGGTTGACCCACCAGTAGCGGCGAGGGGGGGATGGGGGGCACTGAGGGAGAGTGTAGCTGCGACAGCACGGATTACAAGGGGGGCGATACGGTTCGTTCAACGTCAATGGATGCCGAACCGTCGCGCCGCGGCACAACGACTAAACGGTCAATAAAAAAGAGCTCGGCGCTTGGTGCCGAGCTCTTTTGTTTTATCTGCGGCGGCGCTAGTTCTTCTGCCACGCCTCCCAGCGGAGATAAAACAAAAAATGGGGATCAACGATGTCGAGCGTTTCTTTATCCTCATCCCACTCTAAAACACGATCGTCCTGAAGCCCTTCGGACATGATTTGTTGCATCTGTTCGAGGGCGCGGACGAGCTGAAGCCCTTGCGGGGGCTTGCCCTCCACGAGTTCGCCGATGCGAGACATGATCAGCGCATATGGAAAATTCGTGCTCGGCGGATCGGCGGCAACGGCACGCAAAACGAGGGCGTAGTTGTCGCCCGTTTCGCCGCCTTTCATCGGGAAGGCGGTGCGCACACGGCCGTGTCGCTTTGGCCCCGCGGTGAGTTTCTTGAATGCGGTGCGGGCGTTTGTAAGGCTCACCGTGTCGTGGGCGATTTTTTTGAAATCGGCGGCATCGAGTGTGATTTCGGCAGCGGTGTTCTTCGTGGCGAGCGCGAGCCGCGCCGCCTCGAGGCAGAGGGCTTGCATGAGGAGCGGCGATCCAAGAGATTCAGCGGCAAGACCGACGATGGTGGCGTCGGAGATTTTGAGCCCAACTTTGGGGAACCCTTGACGCGCAATCTCGCGAAGTTGCTCTGCCGACCAGTATCCGATGTCCAGGGATTGAACGCGTCCGCGCAGATCGGGATTCGCGCGGATCGGATCGTCGCCGCGATGCGGAACCGCAAGTACGACAACGGGGAGTCCGAGAGCGACCGCTTCCTTGAGTTGCCGGGAAATGGCTTTCTGGACTTTGCGCTCGACATAGTGAAAGTCGTCGATGACGAGCGTTTTCCCGGCGGCAAGAACGGTTTTGATCGCGCCGTCCATCCCGACGGAATACTCCTTCGTCTTCGATCGGCCTCGGCCGGTCTCTGACTTCGCGCTCGCCTTGGCGTGGCCCTTCGCAACAAGAGGGATGCCTGCTTCGCCTCCGGCCTCGACGGCGCCGCCGATGCTCGAGTTGCTCGAAGTCGACTCGCTGATTTTTGAGGGCTCTCCGAGCACGGCCAAGGCCTTTGACCACACGGCGTCTGGTGTAGCGAGGTCGCTCCCGCTGATCCGGACCCACGTTGTCCCGATCACGGTTTCTACAAGGACGCTCTTGCCCGATTTGGAAGGGCCGATAATTGAAGTCAGGAAGCCCTTGGTGGCGAGGCTCGCCCGGAGCTTATCTTCGAAAACACGCCCCCGATTAACATACGTATGCGTGGGATAGGATCCGGGAGTGAAGACTTCTTCAGGCTTGAGCGGCTCCATCACTCAATACCGGTAGTTGTCCGGCTTGAACGGCCCTTCCACCGGAATCCCGAGATACTCGGCCTGCCCCTTCGTGAGCTTCGTCAGCTTCGCCCCCAGCTTCCCGAGGTGCAGCATCGCCACCTTCTCGTCGAGTTCCTTCGGCAGCAGATAAACCTTCTTCGCGTACTTCTTCGTGGTCCGGTTGTTCCAGAGCTCCAGCTGAGCCATGACCTGGTTCGTGAACGAGCAGCTCATCACGAACGACGGATGCCCCGTCGCGCAGCCCAAGTTCACCAGCCGTCCCTCGGCCAAAACCGTCACCACCTTGCCGGAAGGCCACACGAACTGGTCCACCTGCGGCTTGATCTCCACCTTCTTGAGCTTCTTGTCGGAGGTGAGGGAGGCGATGTCGATCTCGAGGTCGAAGTGCCCGATATTGCAGACGATCGCCTGATTCTTCATCGCGTCCAGGTGCTTGCGCAGGATGATGTCCTTGCAGCCCGTCGCCGTCACGAAGATATCGCCGATAGAGGCCGCCTCGTCCATCGTCACGACCTCATAGCCTTCCATGCACGCCTGAAGCGCGTTGATCGGATCGATCTCCGTGATCAGGACGCGGGCGCCCTGGCCGCGCATCGACTGCGCGCAGCCCTTGCCCACGTCCCCGTAGCCCGCCACCACCGCGATCTTGCCCGCGATCATCACGTCCGTCGCGCGCTTGATGCCATCGAGGAGCGACTCGCGGCAGCCGTACAGGTTGTCGAACTTCGACTTCGTGCACGAGTCGTTGATGTTGATCGCCGGCGTCAGCAGCGTGCCCGCCGCCGCGCGCTGCACGAGACGGTGAACTCCCGTCGTCGTCTCTTCCGAGAGCCCCACGATGTCCTTCGCCAGATGCGGGAACTTGTCGAAGACCATGTTCGTCAGGTCCCCGCCGTCGTCCAAGATCATGTTGAGGTACTTCCCGTCGGGGAACTTGAGCGTCTGCTCGATGCACCAGTCGAAATCCTTCTCGGAGAGCCCCTTCCAGGCGAACACCGCAGCCTTGCCCGCCTTCGCGATCGCCGCCGCCGCGTGATCCTGCGTGGAGAAGATGTTGCACGAGGACCAGCGCACCTCGGCCCCCAGCTCCAGCAGCGTCTCGATCAGCACCGCCGTCTGGATCGTCATGTGCAGGCAGCCCGCGATCCGGGCTCCCTTGAGCGGCTGCTTGCCCTTATATTCCGCCCGGAGCGCCATCAGCCCCGGCATCTCGTTCTCGGCGATCGTGATTTCCTTCCGCCCGAACTCGGCGAGCGAGATGTCCTTGACCTTATAATCGTTCTTCATGGCGGTGGCGGTGGGCATTTGATCTCCAGGTGAGGGGCGGGAGCCCCGAATAATGGAGTCATTATACCAATATGGAGCCCCGTCCCGACGCAGCCCTCGACGGAGCAAACCCGCCCCGCGGGAACGAAATCGCGCGTGGAATCGTACGCATGCTGTGGGAAGAGCGCCGGGGCAAGAACGCGGGTTGGACAGCCCGACGCCCCCTCAGGCATAATACCCGCATGTTCCCCGCCGACTTCTTCCATCGCGAGCACCTCGGCAACCCCATGTCGGCGTACCTGCTCGCCGCCGCCACGTTCGTGGCGGCCGTGTGGTCGTTCCTGGTCATCCGCCGCCTGGCCAACCGCGTCCGCCCCAGCCTGGCCGCGGAGCTCATCGACCAGGTCCGCGCCCACGAGCTGGCCATCGTCGCCCTGGATTTCGCCGTGCGCTCGCTCGACCTGCCCCGCCGCTTCGAGCATTCCCTGCACGTCGTCACCATCCTGGTCATCGCCTACCGCGTCGTCGGCCTCCTGTCGACCGTCGCGCACTACTCGATCCATCGGACCATGCTGACCGACCCGTCCGACCGCGCCAACTCCGCCACCGCCCAGACCGCGACCCTGGCCGCCAAGGGCGTGATCTGGCTGGCCGCCGTCCTGTTCACCCTCAGCAACCTCGGCTTCAACGTGACGTCCCTGCTGGCCGGCCTGGGCATCGGCGGCGTGGCCGTCGCCCTCGCCGCGCAAGCCGTGCTCGGCGACCTGTTCGCCGCCATCGCCATCTACCTGGACAAGCCCTTCGTCGTCGGCGACGCCGTCAAGGTCGGCGACACTTACGGCTCCGTCGAGCACATCGGCATCAAGACCACCCGCGTGCGCGCCTTGAGCGGCGAACTGCTGGTCTATCCCAACTCCGCCCTGACCTCCGCGCGCCTCCAGAACTTCCAGCAGATGACCGAGCGCCGCGTCGTGATCAACTTCTCCGTGCCTCTCGACACCCCGAACGCCACCCTCGAAAAGATCCCCGCGCAGGTCGCGGCCATCGTCAACAGGACCCCGGACCTGCGCTTCGGCCGCGCCCATCTGGCGCTGTACCAGGACTCCGGCCTCCAGTACGAGGTCGTCTTCTTCGTGCTGAGCCCCGACTACACGCTTTACATGGACGCCCAGCAGGCCGTCCTGCTCGGCCTGCTCGAGGCCCTGCGCGCCGACGGCATACCGCTGGCCCAGCCCACCACCGTGATGATCCCGGGCAAGCCCATTTGAGCGGGAAGCTTCCCGAGTTCTACGGCGATCCCGCGCTGTACGACCTGATCCACGCCGACGGCACCGGCGACGAGGTCTGGCTCCTGGACTGCGTCGCCGCCCGCCACGGCAACGGCGGCAAGACGGCCTTGGAGCCCGCGTGCGGCACCGGGCGCTACCTGCCGGGCCTGCTGCGCCGCGGCTGGACCGTCGCCGGCTACGACCTGTCGCCCAAGATGGTCGCCTACGCCCGCAAGCGCCTGGCGAAGTGGGGGAAGAGGGCGGAGATCTCGCGCGGGGACATGATCTCGTTCCGGCCGAAGCGGACGTACGACCTGGCGTTCAATCTTCTTTCCACGTTCCGCCACCTGATGACCGAGCGCGAGGCCTTGGCGCACCTGCGCGTGACCTACGACGCCCTGAATCCGGGCGGACTGTTCGTTTTGGGGCTGGACCTCGCGGCGTACGGCCGGGACGAGCCCGACGAGGAGACCTGGACGGCGCGCCGCGGCGGCCGAAGCATCACCCACGTCATGATGACCTTGCCCCCGGACGCCCGCAAGCGGCGCGAGCGCGTGATCAATTTCGTCGCCGTTCCGAGCGCGCGCGGCGAAAAAGTGCTGGAATCCGCCTACGACCTGCGCAGCTACGACTCCGGGGAGCTGGCCGACCTCGTCTTGAAGACGAAGTTCTCCCTGCCCGTCTGCTACGCCTACGACGGGCGGCCGGCGTCTCTGTGCGGGGAAGAGCGCGCGCTCTGGCTCGTGCTGAAGAAGAAGGCCTAGCGCGCGGCGGCGGAGCGGCGCGCGAGCTCGGCCAGCACCTTCTTCGAGAAGGCGCTATAGGCGGCCTGGCCCGCCTTCGAGCGCAGGAGGCGCAGGTCCTCGGCGATGACGTCCGCGAGCTTGGCCGCGCGCTCGCCCTTCCGGAGGCTCTGCTCGTCGAGATCCTGCTCGAGCTGGTCGGCGATGTCCTCGAAGCTCGACTCGCCGAGGAACGGCGAGCCGGGCACGGCCATCTGGATGAGCGCGATGAACTTCGCGGGGCTTTTCGCGAGCGCATCGGCCGCTTGGCGCGCGAAGGTGTGAGGCGGGGCCGTCAGGCCCAGCTCGTCCATCAGCTCGAGGTCGAGCAGGTGCGCCTCGATCTCGAGCTCCAGCGCGTTGGACGGCAGGCCCGCGGCGTGCTGGGCGACGTGGACGAGCTCGTGGGCCAGCGTGCCCGCCAGCTCCGCCTCGCGGCCCGGGGCGAACAGCTTGCGGTCGAGGCGCAGGCGGCCGTCCAGGTAGTCGTACTCCCCGTAGTTGCGGCCGAGGTCCTTCACGTCGACGGGAAGCGTCCGGCCCCCGGCGTCGAGCGCCGCCCGCGCGCCGTCGAAGGCGCGCCGCCCGGCGCGGCGGGCGGGGGGGGGGGGGGGGGGCGCCGCCCGCGGGGGGGGGGGGGGGGGGG
>VFSW01008842.1_pt1 | contig 14431 bp, 12 predicted proteins | sample 5358111 | NCBI WGS metagenome assembly VFSW01 (sample SAMN11554181, study PRJNA540505) | mine drainage metagenome | isolation source: sediment from site ElyBrook_90M | place: USA: Ely Copper Mine, Vershire, VT | collected 2017 | reverse complement strand
CCCCTCAAGCACCCGCCCTCCTCGATGATGGAGGTGGGCGTGCTGAGCGACCGCAGCCGGGAAGCGCTCGAGGCGCTGCTCGACCGTGCGGCCCTCGCGGCGGCGATCCCCGCGCGCCTCTGCGGCGACGAGGCGCCTTGCGAGGCCGTGCGGGCCACGCTGCAGGACGAACGCGCCACGACGCTGCAGGTCGTGGACTCGAGCGCGTGGAGCCTCGAGCGCATGGACGTCGACACGGTCGCTCGCAACCTCACGACGCACGAGCGGTCGGTGGTGAAGACCCTTCCGCGCGTCGTCGTGGTCCACGTGAACACGGCGACCTCGTCGAAGCAGCTCGCGCTGCGGACGGCGACCGCGACGGCAGCTCGCGTGGCCGACGAGATCGGGGGGCTGGTGTGGGATCAGCTCCTGAACCGCGTCGAGAACGCGCACGACTTCGCCGCGCACGCCGTGACCACGCCCTTCGATGCGCCGACGTTCCGGCGAGACCGCATCGAGATGCTCTACGAGCCGAAGGACGAGGGCATCGTGCGGCTGCTGACGAGCGGCCTGTCGCGCTGGGGGATCGCCGACGTCGAAGCTCCCACGGTGCCGACCGCGGCGACCGAGCGCGTCTCGGACATCGTGCTCGGCGTGGCAGCCGCGCTCGCGAACGGCGTGACGGCGGCGAGCCCGGTCACGGTCTCGCGCGACGATCTGGGTCGGGCGCGCGGCAGGGATTACCCCGACGACGCGGGGTTGCCGCCCTCGGCGCCGATCGACGTGGACGTCGTCTCGGTGCATCCCGAGACGGGTGACCCCAACGACTTCATGGTGCGCGTCGAGCCTGCGGCGGGCGAGGGTCCCATCGCCTACCTGGACCTCGCCGGTCGCTTCTTCGGCCCGCTGCTCGCCGCGGCGCCCGCGGCCGACGTGATCGCGGAGCGCAGGGACGAGGCGCAGGCCAGGTTGACGTCGGCGCTCGCGAAGTGGACGGCGGGGCGCGCGGCGGGAGCGAAGCTGCTGGTGCTGCTGCCGTTCGGCATTCCCGGGGACGCGGGCACCGAGTCGATGTGGGTCGAGGTCAAGCGCGCCGACGCCAGGAACGTCACCGGCAAGGTCCTCGACGAGCCCCTGGGCGCCACCGACGTGCACCCGGGCGACGAGGTGACGCGGGCGAGGGCCGACGTCGAGGACATGGACCTGAGGCTGCCGAAGGAGTGACGGCGCCGGCTACCGGCTCAAAGCCCCACCATCCACAGATCGAACGTACCCAGACTGGAATTCACATCGCAGTACAGCTGCGGATCGTCGACGACGAACATGCGCCGCGGCGTCGACTCGAAGCTGATGGGGCCCCCGAAGCAGCCGACGGTGCTCGTGTCCTGGCTGGTCGAGTGGATGGAGACGTCGACGTCCGACTGACCGCCGAAGATGCAAGGCTGCGAATTCGGGATGCTCGACGACGCTTCGCAGAACGCGGACCACTGTCCCTGGTTCTGCACCCCAGCGCCCAGCGTGAGACCGCCATCACCGTCGGACAGGAAGCGCGTCCACGTCCCGTCGGCGGACAGACGCATCCCCGGCGAGAACACGGTGACCACGGCGCCCGCATCGGCGCCGGCATCTCCCGGCGGGCAGAGCACCCACGCGCCCGTGAGCAACGCTTGCTCGTCGTCGGCGCTCGAGACCGACACGGCGGGTCCGTGGGGCAGGTTGCACTGCGCGAGCGCGGCCTGAACCTGCGGCGCCGAGAACACGCCGGCATCGCCACCGGGATCGTAGTCGCCACCCTCGATGGTGATGATGGGGTGGGCGGCGTCGAGGCTGCTGCCGCCATCGGAGGTGCTGGTGACGGCCGCGTGTCCGCCGCAGGCGACCAGCGCGAGGGCTGCGAGCACGTGAGCGAGGCGCGACACCGTCCCCGGCATCCGACGAGCGTATCACTCTGCGATCCGCGGATTTTTCCTTGCTGCGGCGCAAGGAGAGGAGCGGGTCCTCGTGCGTCCGGCCCGACGTTCTGCTACGGCGGTGCGATGCTCGATCGGGGATACCGGCGCGCCGCGTGGCTGGCGGCGATGGCCTTCGTCTCCGTCACCGGTTGTGGGCGCGTGTTGACGGAAAGGCCCTCCGGGGGCGCCGCGCACGACAGCGGGACGATGGCGGCGGGCGACGCGTCGGTGCAGGACGCGTCCGACGACGCTCCGGCTGCCTGCGACTTCGACGCCTCCCCCGACGCGGAGCCCTGCGCGGTGCCGTATGGCGACATCCTCTACGCCTCGCCCGGCAGCATCATGGTCGCGGCCGGCGGCTACGGCACCGTGAGCTTCATCGCCGAGGGTCCGTGGGCGTCGGATCCCACGCTGACGATCACCTTCGAGGGCAGCACGCTCGACCTGATCCCGGTCTCCACGGGCGCGCACTATGGCACCCCGCAATCGCTCGTCTTCCAGGCTCCCCCCATGGATTACGGCCTGACCGGGACCGTCACGGCAGTCGGCCGCGCCGGCAACCTCGCAATCAGCGCCTTCGCGACCGTCTACGTCACGAACTGCACTCCCTTCCCCGAGCCGGTGGCCTGCGGCACCTACGCGTGCGGCTTCCAGTCCGACGGCTGCGGCGGAGTCGAGTCGTGCGGCGCGTGCAGCGTCGCCGCCCCGTACTGCTACGGCGGACAGTGCATCGCCAACCAGCCGCACCCGTGCCCGCCGGGCGACGGCTTCGTGCCGGACAGCGGCGCGTGCGCCTGGTGCGGCCGGTTCTGCGCGGCCATCGACAACACCTGCGTCTGCCCGACATCGATCGGGCCCCCGATCCCGGTGATCGACGGCGGCCTGCCTGCCTCCGACGCGGGGGGCACGGCCGAGTGCGACCCGGTGCAGCCGTTCGTGGGCGACGCCACGCACGTGGCCTGTCCCGTCAACCAGCGCTGCGACTTCGTGAATTCCACGACCACGCGCTGTAGCCCGCCGGCCGGCACTGGCATCCAGGACGTCTTCTGCACCGTCAACACCGACTGCGCGGCGGGCTACGCCTGCATCCCGGGCGCGACGGCCACGGTGTGGTGCGAGCGCTACTGCCACTACGGCGCGGGCTACGACGACTGCGGGACGCTTCCCTCCGTCGGAGAGGGTCGCCGGTGCCGGGAGCTGAGCCCTCCGGCGTTCGATGGGACGCAGGAGATCGGGGTGTGTGACTTCTGAGCGGGTCAACGTCCGATCCACGCGTTGTGGCGCCACAGCGAGTACGAGAGCTCCTGGTGGCAGGCGTCGTCCACGTGCAACAGGGGCTGCATCGCCGGGTCCGTCGCGCGGCGCGCATCGATGGCGACGTCGACACGCGGCGAGTCGGGGCGCGCCTGCACCTGGTGGCAGAGCCGGCGGACCTCCTCCGACAACACGATGGGATCGCAGCGCATGCGCTGCTCGAGGTGCTCGTTGACGAGCGGGACGTGCAGGCGCTGGCCGGAGCGGGTGCTCACCTCCGCGCCGCCCTCGCACTGCACGCGCGCGTCGAACATGTGCAGCGCGAAGAGCCGCCCCTCGCCGGTGATTGCGGTGTCGCCGGGGAACAGGCGGGGCATCAGCTGGAGCGACGAGAACACGAGGGTCACCCCCGCGAGGCTTGCCCGGCCCTCGTGCAGGCCCGACATCGCCAGCCTCTGCTCGGGCGCGCGGAGCCACACCAGGGGGTAGATGGCCGTGATCCCCGCCATGAGCAGCGGGTAGTACCAGCCGACCACGGTCCACGACGTCGCATGGAAGAGCAGCAGCTGCGCGTAGACGGCCCACCGCAGACGCGGTGAGCGCGCGAAGAGCCCCCAGATCAGCACCATCTCGAGCACGACGACGTACACGCACGCCGCGGGGACGAGCACGGACGGCACGAGCAGCGGTCTGTCGTAGAGCGCGGCGCCGGAGAGCCATTCCCGGTTCAGCTTCAGCGCTCCCGCCCAGAAGTAGAAGAGCGCCACGAGCGCCTGCAGCGTCCGCAGGCGGCGCGGGACGAGCAGGAAGACGAGCGCGACCCAGCCGAGCATGTACGTCTGGTTGAGGCGCAGGCGATAGTCGAGCGCGTAGATCGCCGCGCCCAGCACCAGGGTGGACGACAGCGTCGCGATGGCGGCCCGCGAGCGGCGCGCGACGAAGAGAGCGGATGCGACGAGACCGCCCGCGATCATGACGCCGACGGCGACGCGCACGAGCCCCGGCGACAGCGACGAACGGATGCTCTCGCAGCCGGGCCACAGCGGCCAGCAGGCGTAGTCCGCGCCCGTCACGAGCGCGTCGACGTGCTTGTACGACAGCCAGGCGACCCCCGTCAGCGAGAGCAACGCGGAAAGGACCGCCGCGTACGCGCGCAGCGCGGGCTGCTGCTCGAGCTCCCGGATCACAGAGCGGATCGTTCGGTCCCCGGATGGGCTCTGCGCATGGACTGCCCAGTATAGGCAGAGCGAGCTCCGGCGACCACGAAGAGCGCGATGAAGGGCGAGTAGGGGACCTGGAGGTACCGCAGGCAAAGGTGCACGACACCCACCGCGATCCCGAAGAGCCACTGGCCACGGCGCGCCTCGGGGGTGGTGCGCGGATCGGTGATCATCAGGCACGTGAAGATGAGGGTGCTCGTGTTCATCTCGGGGGCCAGGATCCACAGCGGCTTGATGCGCGCGAGCATCCCGGCGGGTAGCGCGAACCCGACGACGGCGAGGTAGTAGCCGAGCGTCGTCCGGAAGCGCGCGCCCCGCACGGCCGAGAGGACGCCGAAGAGCACGATCTGCACCATGAGCCACGGCGAGCCCGAGAACTGGTCCGGGCGCACCAGCAGGTGATCCGGCAGCAGCGCGACGGACGCCACGATGGCGAAGTTGGTGGGGTTGTAGACGTGGCGGCCGGACGCGTCGCGGATGACGTACTTGGAGGCGGTCGCGACGACGCCGACGAGCGCGTAGAACCACGCGTCCGGCGAGACCAGCAGCACCAGCGTGCTCACGCCGGTGGTGCTCGAGGACAGCAGGCGATCGCGCACGCTGCGCCGGTCGCCCGTCGCGCGTGCCAGCAGCAGCTCGCACGCGACCGTCGCCACGAGGCACGAGACGATCTGCGTCGCGCTGCGCTGCAGACCGAAGAGCGCCAGGCCCACGACCAGCAGCAAGGCGTTGTTGACGAGCACCAGCCAGCGGGCGTCGACGCGAGCCGCGAGTCTCGAGAGGAGCGTCATCGCGCTCCCTCCCCGTACCGGATGACCGCATAGGCATCGAGCGCGAGCCCGCGAAACGTCTCGACGCGCCCGTCGGGCCAGCGCACCTCGACGTCGGGCACGTGCGACGCTTCGCCGAGGCCGAAGTGCACGCGCGGATCGCTCTGCCCGCGAAAGCCGTTGGCCGGATACAGCTCGCGCATCGGCGTCTTGCCGTCGTCGCGACGCAGCAAGACCTTGGCGCCGTAGGGGACGCGCATCCCTGGAGGGCCGACGAGATCGAGTCCCACCCAGTGTCCGGGGCGTGGCGACAGGTCGTGGTAGGCGAGCAGCGGTGCGTCCATGTTGGCGACGACCACGTCCATGCGGCCGTCGTTGTCGAAGTCGACGAGCGCCGCGGCCTGCCCTTCGTCCCGATCCGTGACGCCCGCCTCCGAGGCCACGTCGGCGAAGCGGTCGCCCCGGTTCCAGAAGACGCAGCTCTGCTCGAAGGCCGAGAGCGTGTAACCGGAGAAGTCGGGCACGAGGCTCATCTGCTCGCGCAGCGGCGGTGGCGTCGCCAGGATGGTGTTGCGCACGAACGCGAACGACCTCGTCGCCTGCTCCCGCGTGTGCACGCGCTCGCCGCGCGCCTTGCCGTTGACGACGAAGAGGTCGAGGCGCCCGTCGTCGTCGAAGTCGGCGAACTTGCCCGTCCACGCCCAGCCGCACCGCCCGACGCCCTGCTCGTCGCCCACGTTCGTGAAGCGTCCCGGGCCCGTCTTCTTCCAGAGCAGGTTGCGGGTGGTGGCGAAGGGCGGAAAGTACATGTTGCTGACGAAGAGGCTCATCGCGCCCGAGTCGTCGAAGTCGGCGAACTCGGCGTCCATGCCGCTCAGGCCGTGCTCCACGCGCGGGATGGCCTCGTCGGTGACGTCGAGCAGGCCGCGCCCCGCCTCGTTGCGGAGCATCTGGTCGAACGTGTAGTCGTTCGCGGCGAAGACGTCGGGCCAGCCGTCGTCGTCGACGTCCGAGATGCCGACGGCGGTGGTGTGCGCGCGCGGTCCACGGAAGAAGAGGCGCCCGAAGCCGCCGGGCGAGCCGAGGACGACGTCGGTGCCGCCGCCCTGCATGTTGGCGCCCGCGGTGCCGAAGACGTGGTTGACCGGCAGGTACGTCGCGAGGTTCGTCGGCGGGTAGTAGTTGCCGAAGACCAGGTCGAGCCAGCCGTCGTGGTTCATGTCCGCGACGTTCAGCGCCTTGGGGTTCGAGCAGTACAGGTGCATCAGGTCCGACCGCTCGGTGAAGTGCAGCGGGATGCCCTCCTGCGGCGCGTCTTGCAGGTACAGCGTGTGGCAGCCGAAGCGGGACTGGAGCAGATCGAGGCGGCCGTCGCGGTTGAAGTCGGCCCACACGGCGCTCGAGTCGGCGAACTTGCGCGACGTGTCGGCGAGGCCGACCTCGGCGGCGATGTCGACGAAGCGGGTGCCGCCCAGGTTGTGGAACAGGCGGTTCGGCTGCCCGGGCTCCGGCTGCACGACGTAGACGTCCATCCAGCCGTCGCCGTCGACGTCGGCCACCGCGATGGCCGGCGGGAACGCCATGAGCGGCAGGTAGCTGCCGGCCTCGGGGTCCGGGTAGTAGAAGCGGTGCCGGTAGTCGAGGCCGAGGCTCGCAGCCTCCTCGCGGAACCGGATCGGCTCCGCGCGCAGCACGTCCGCCGGCGGTCGTGGCTCGTAGACGCGGTCGGGCGTCGTCTGCAGGCGCTTGGCGAGGACGATGACCGACAGCAGCGCGAGTGCGACGAGCGCCCCGCCGTACCGCTTCCAGGCGGCTAGGACCAACGTCAGGCGAGGCTACTGGTTACGCGCGCCGCTGCAACCCCACGACTGGAGGTCCAGGATCCAGTCCCAGTTGTTGCCGTTGTCGTTGCCCGACTGCTCGACCGTCCACGTCTTGCCGTTGGTCATCTCGAGAAACGAGGACGGATCGATGGTCTGCTGGAAGTCCAGGAGCATCGTGGCGCCGTCGCTGGCCATCAGCCCTGCCTCGGCCGCCGCGGCAGCGGCCGATGCGATGCCGAACGCCCAGCCGTACGGATTGCCCGAGATGCCTGCGATCGAGCCGGCCGCCTGCGAGATGGCGCCGAGGACGGCCTCCCAGGTGCTGTTCGAGCTCACCTCGAAGCACTGGTAGTTGATGGTGATCGGGAACTGCGACAGGACCGGCGAACCGGTGGACTGGCCCCAGAACGTCCCCTCGGACGAGGGAACGAGCACGGGCGGGCCGTGATCGGGGATGCCGCTGAACTGCGGCGTGATGATGAGCTCCGACGAGTGGCCGTCGTTCGCCTGGATGATGCAGAACATCGTCAGACTGTTGCTGTTCACGCCGTCGAGCACGATGTTCAGGCTCTGCAGGCCGATCTTCAGCTGCGGCGCGAGGCAGCTGGTGTCCTGGATGGGCGGCCCGGCGTCGACGCCGACGCCGCAGCTCGGCGAGCCGCCGTCGGTGTCGGCGCAGTCGAGATCGGACAGGGGAGTGAAGCTGGCGGGCAACGACGCGCCGTTGCTGCACGAGGGCGCGAGCCCGCACGAGGCGCACTGACCGCAGTCGACGGGGCAGGTCTCGCAGTTCTCCTCGCTGCCGCACAGGCCGTCGCCGCAGACGGAGCTGTCGACGGGGGAATCCAGCGCGTCGCAGAAGCAGGCGCTCCACCCGCTGCCGGTGCACGTCTGCCTTCCGACGGAGTCGGGCGGGCAGGTGTGGCACGAGCGCGTGGTGCCGATGGGCGCGCAGCTGCTCGCGTCGATCCCGGCGTCGCTCGCGCCGGAGTCGGTGTCGGTCGCCGACGCGGTGGTGGAGCCGCCGCACGCCACGGCGAGGGCGATCCCGACGGCCGCGAGACCGGCGAGGGGGAGGGCGACGATCTTCATGCGACGACCTCAGCTTAACCCTTCCCGGCCCCGTGACCACGCGCGGATCGACGCGATCTCGGGCTTGCCGATACCGAGCGACTCCAGGAAGTCCTGGTGCGACTCGGGTGCCAGCGCCTCGAACTCGACGTGCCAGCGGTGCATCGCCGCCTCGTCGAGCCCCGCGGCAGTGAGGATCTGGACCCAGCGCTGCTTGTCGAGAGCGCGCGCGCCCTTCATCAGGGCGCGGCTCCTGAGCAGCTCGACGATCACGCGCTGCTGCTCGCGCAGGCCCGCGATCTCGTCGTTCAGCCGGTCGAGCCTCTCGGTGAGGATGGCCGCCGTGCGGCCGCCGCGGGAGTCGAGCAGGGCGCGGATCTCCCGCAGGCCGAGCCCGACGCTGCGGTACGTGCGGATGGTCTCGAGCCGTGAACGTGCGTCCTCGCCGTAGAGTCGGTACCCGGCCGTCGATCGCCGCGAGGGCGGCAGCAGGCCGATGCGGTCGTAGTAGAGCAGCGTGCTTCGCGCGAGCCCTGCGGCCCGCGCGAGCACGCCCACGGTGTACACGGTCATCCGGCCGTGTGAATCACACGGCACAGCCTCCCGAAGGTCGGCTAGTGCGGGTTCGGACGCTGCGATGCGCTCCGGATGCGCGAGACGTCGCCTTCGGCGATCCGCAGCCACGCCAGGAACCGGCCGTGATCGTCCGGCCAGCGGGTCTCGAACTCGTGGTGCCATCGGCCCATCGTCGCCTCATCCAGGCCGACTGCGCGGAACATCTCGACCCAGGCGTCTTTTCCGAACTGATTCTTCATGGGAATCACCTCCAGACCGGCAGCCTGGGGTGTGAACCAGTAGACAGGTCAAGGGGGCGAAGGGACGTTGCCGGTGGAAAGCGTGAGACAATGGAAGACTCGGAGGGTCCATGGGCATGAGGAACGCGCTACAGGCCGTGGTGCAGGCGACCGTGGGCATCGCCACGCTGGCGGCAGCCGCGGCCGCGGGCGAAGGCTGCTTCTCGGCTTCGAGCTCAGGCGGTACGGCGCCATCGTTGGAGGGCGGCTCCGACGTGACCATCCTCGATGGGGGCGGGCCCGAGGCGGCCCCGGAGGACTCGAGCGTGCAGGACACGGCCAGCGCGGACGTTCCCGCGAATACACCGGAGGCGGGCGCCGATGCTGCAGACGCGACCGCGGAAGCTGCCACAGACGCGGGTGGCGATGCGCCAGACGACGTGGTCCTCCCATGCGTGTTCGTCGACGGGGGGATCTACGCCGCGGACGACGCGGCGGCGACCGATCCCACCTGGGCGCTGTGGCCGATGCCCAACCCGCCGAACGACGTCGCCGCGGGAGCGCCGAACCCGGAGACGTACACCGTCGGCTCGGGTGGAGCGGCGGGCACGGTGGTAGACGACGTGACGGGCCTCTGGTGGGAGGTCACGCCGACGGGCGACGCGGGGGCCTTCCCGAGTGACACGCTCGCCGAGGCAGAGCAATACTGCTCCACCCTCTGCCTGGCCGGAAGAACGGACTGGCGGCTGCCCACCGTCATCGAGCTGATCTCCCTCCTCGACTTCAGCGGGCCGTCAGGGGGCCCTCTCATCAACGCCACGGCCTTCCCTGGAACCGTCGCTGCAACGTTCTGGTCGTCGACGCCGGCCGTGACTGGGTACCAGAACGTCGTGGACTTCGGCGGCGGGATCACGGCCAGCGCCGACGTGTCGTCCGCGGGCGCCTTCCGCTGCGTGCGCGGGGGCGTGGCTCCGTTCGCCACGACTCCCGAAGGGGCGCCGGCGGGGCGTTACACCGTCAGCGGGGGCGGCCCGACGGCTACGGTCTACGACACGCAGACGAAGCTCACGTGGCAGCAGACGCCGACGTCGGACGCCGGCACGTTCCCCAAGATGACGCAGGCCGCGGCCGAGAGCTACTGCGCGAGCGTCGTGCTCGGCGCAGGCGCCGGGCGCCTGCCGACGGTCAACGAGCTGCTGACCCTGGTGGACTACTCGGCCCCGCACGGCGGAGTCGCCGTGATCGATGCGACGGCGTTCCCGGGCACCCCCGCCGGCTTCTTCTACACCTCGACGCTGGTGGCCGCCGCCGGCGCCGGGCGCATCGTGAACTTCTACCAGACGCAGGTGTGGACGGCGGCGAGCACGACGACCCCCGAGTACTTCCGCTGCGTGCACTGAGGACCGACTGCAGGCAGGTCGAACCCGCGCACGCCGCCGTTCACCGCGTGACCGACCACACCGCCCCGCCGGGCAGCGCCGGGCCCCCGTTGCCGGTCGTGCCCCCGATGAGCAGCTGATCGGAGCTCGTCGCGAGCAACATGACCGCGTCCCCCGCCGACAGCGTCGCCACGGTCGCGCCATCACCGCCGGCGCACGCTCGCTGGATCGACGGCACGGAGCCCATGGTGCCGACGAAGTAGACCTGGTCGCCCGCCGCCGCGATCGGAGCCGTTGCAGACGTCGCCATCGTCACGGGCGCGGCCGTGGGCCGGCTGGTGTGCACGAGCCGGAGCGTGTCGTCGCCGCCGACGTCGTAGATGCCGTCGCCCGAGCCCGCCGCGATCGAAGCGCCGGAGCCGCCGGGCACCGGGATGAGCAGCGCGGCGCTGCCTCCGGCCTTCGGGATCGCGAAGATGCCGTCGGCGCCGCTCGGGTCGTCGTGGTCGGGCCAGTACAGGTGCGTGGCGTCGACGACCAGGCCCTTGCCCCCCGCCGGACCGGCGTGGGACACCGTCGCGAGCGTCGAGACGGCGCCCGTCGCCTTGGATACGGACATCACCAGTGTGTCCCACGCGTTGCCCTGGGCCGTCATGTACACGGCGTCGGCGTCGACGGCGATGCCCGAGAGCTGCACCACGTGCAGCGCCGAGCCCGGCGCGACGAGCCGGGGATTGCTCCCGTCGACGCCGATGCTGTGGAGCCCGTCGAAGTTGACGAACCAGAGCGTCGAGCCGTCGACGAGCAGGTTGAACGGCGTCAAGGCCGCACCGGTCGCCATCAACGGGAACTGAAGCTGCGTGGGGTTGCCGCCGGCGAGAGGCTGCGACCAGAGCGTGCCGGCGGTCCCGTTGCACATGCCGCAGGTCTCGCTCCAGAAGACGCTGCCCGCGCCGGTCGTCAGCGACATGACCTGCGGGCCCGAGTAGATCAGCTGCGGTTGACCCGGCGCGCCCGCGTCTCCGCAGGTGGCGGGAGAGGTCTGGGCGTCAGCGAGGTCGCCCGAGTCCACGCCGGCGTCGTCGCTCGAGCCGCCGTCGCCCTTGGTCGACTGAGTGGCGGAGCCGCCGCAGCCCGTGGCGGACGCGAGGGCGGTGGCGAGCAAGAAGAGGAAGGTGAGATCGGACAAGCGATGGTGGAAGGACATGGTGATAGGACGCTGCATGCCGCGGTGCATTCACCGACGCACGCCGCGCAAACGGGTGACGCGATCCCGAGCATGATCGCGGCGCCGCGCTCGGCGTGTGCAGCCAGTCACAATCGCGGTGCAAGCGACCTTGGGTGACACGTCTGTCGGTCCCGGCGGACGAGCACGACCCCACGCGCACGATCGGTCGACGCGACGACGCGACGACGCGCACGACCCAGGGCAGCCATGATGAGGTGTCCGTCCTCGATGCGGATCTCTCGCCGCCCTGGGAGACGCACGCACGTAGGCGAGGAACGCTCGGCCGATGAGTGGCACCGCGATTCTTGAAGCTGTTCTCCATCGAGATCCCGGATCTGGGCAAGCATCTGAAGGCGAGCGCGGAGCTGCGCATCGGATTCAACAACGACCTGATGGGCGACGTGCTTAGGATCTGACGCGTACTCGCCGCTCGGGTCCCGCGCTCCGTGGTGCCCCGAGAGCGTGCCGCGGAGCGGCGCTCCATGCACGCCGGGACCAAAGCGCTGCCCTCGCCGACATCGACGACGCGCGGATGTAGGCGACCTACTCTCATCGGGCCGATGAGGCAGAGGGTGCGCCGCTTGGGAGGCGGCGTTCTCAGCGCTATCCCAGCAGGCCGCGCTCGGCAGCCTTGATCACCGCACGCGTCCTGTCCCGCACGCCCATTTTCGTCAGGATGTTCGACACGTGGTTCTTGACCGTGCCTTCGGCCACGAAGAGAGCCCTGGCTATCTCGCGGTTCGAGAAGCCGCTCGCGACGAGGCGTAGCACTTCGCGCTCACGCTCGGTGAGGTCGGCCAGTTCGCCTTCGGGCGCCGCGGGTATCTGTGCGCCCCTGGTCGCGAGTTCGCCCTCGGCGCGCGCCGTCATCAGAGGACGGATCATCGTGCCCCCCGCCGCGAGCGTGCGCACCGCGTCGACGAGTCGGTCGAGTGTCACGTCCTTGAGCAGAAACCCGCGCGCGCCCGCACGCAACACGTCGAGTGCCGTCGCCTCATCATCGAATGTCGTCAGGATCAGCGTCGGCGGCAGAAGCTCGCGCCGCCTGAGCTCGCGGACGACCCACACACCGTCGCCGCCCGGCATGCGCATGTCGAGGAGCAGTATGTCGGGACGCGCATCGACGACGACGCGCACGGCCTCGGTCCCGTCCTTGGCTTCGCCAACGAGTGACATATCCGGTACAAGGGCGAGAAGCGCGCCGATGCCCTCGCGTACGAGCGTGTGATCGTCGGCGAGGACGATGCGGATCAAGACGCGGCCCCTTTTGCAGGGAGGCGCGCGCTAACGGCGAATGCGCGCGACGGCCCCGACGCGATGCGCAGCCAGCCCCCCATTTGTTCCAGCCGCGCGCGCATTCCGGACAGGCCATAGCCAGGACGCAACTCCCGCGCCCCCTTGCCGTCGTCACGCGCCTCGATCGTGATCGCGCTGTCGTCCTTGCCCATGGTGATCCACAGATTCGCTGCGTGAGAGTGCTTGAGAGCGTTGGTGACAATCTCCTGTACGCAGCGCAGCAGGCAGTGGCCGCGCGCCGCGTCCCCGAGGTGAAGATCGGTGGGCATTTCAAGATGGACCGCCATGCCTTGAACATCGTCGCAAAGCGCGCGGAGCGCGCGGCCAAGGTCCGCCCCTGACGCCTCGCGCGTCTCGCGGACGACCTCGCGTACGTTACGCAGCAGGCGCGCGCTCACCTCTTTCGCCTTGGCAACGTGGGCTCCCGCGCGCTCCGGCGGTACGTGCGTCGCAACTTCGAGCTGAAGTCCGAGGGCGGCGAGATCGTGGCCCAGGACGTCGTGCAGCTCGCGTGAGATCCGTGTGCGCTCGTGCGCGCGGCTGGTCTCTTCCAGGAGCGAGCGCGTCGCGCGCAGCTCGGCGTTCGCGTGCGCGAGGTCTTGGACCGCCCCCGCCGCGTGACGCGCGAGGTGGACGGCGACTGCGGCGAAGATCGCGGCAGCGGCGATGCCGACCACGTGGCTCAAGGCATATTCGCTCCAGTCCGAGCGCTGCACGATCAGGCAACAGAGCACCGCGGTCTGCGCCGCCACGAACACCGCAGTGTACCGCCTCGGCAAGGCGAGGGCGGCCTGCGACGCAAGGACGACGAGCGACAAGGCCCCGAAGTCGCAGGCGAGGAGCGCCGTCATCGTGAGCGTCGCGCACGTCATGATGCCGAGCATGCAGAGCCGGCGGACGCGTGCGCTCTCGGGGGTCGACGCGCTGAGATGAAACGCGACCGCGAAGATCACGTACGCGGCGGCCCATGCCGGGAAGCGCGCCGAGCCGACCAGATGATGATCGTAGGAGAACGGATACGTCCACAGCGGCTCGCCGACCGCGAAGACCAACGGGTAGCTCGCGAGGGGCAGCGCGCGCGCGATGTGCATCCGCTCCAGCCTACGGCACGGGCCTGGAGCGGGCATGTGCCGAAAGTCACGATCCACATCGCACGCGGTTTCGTGACTTCTGGCACATGGTGCACGACGCGCGGCCGCTCCAAGGTGCGGTGATGCACGTCGCCCGCCTGCTGCGTTTCCCTCGGATCGGCGTGCTCGCCGCTGCGATGTGCGCGGCGACTTGCCTTCCGGCAATTCTCCTCGTCGCGTGTGGCGCCGAGCACCGCACCGCGGATGCCCCCGACGCTTCCCGGCGGACGTCCCCAACGCCCGTCGCCGCAGGTGTGCCGCCAGACGCCAGCGTCGCCGCCGGCAGCGCCGCAATTGCCGCCGTTATGCGCGGATCGCACCGCTCTCCCGGCGCAGCAGCTCGCGACCAGTACCGCCACCCCGTCGAGACGCTCGCATTCTTCGGCTTCACGCCAACGATGACCGTGCTCGACGTCGGAGCGGCTCCCGGTTACTACACCGAGCTTCTCGCACCCGTGCTCGCGAAGGACGGTCTCTACTTGGCGACCAACACGGAGCCGCCGAGCACCCCGCCCGAGCCGAGCCTGTCCAGTTG
>VFSW01008841.1_pt1 | contig 14431 bp, 15 predicted proteins | sample 5358111 | NCBI WGS metagenome assembly VFSW01 (sample SAMN11554181, study PRJNA540505) | mine drainage metagenome | isolation source: sediment from site ElyBrook_90M | place: USA: Ely Copper Mine, Vershire, VT | collected 2017 | reverse complement strand
CTCCGACCCTGGCCCACATCACCAGAATCGGTGGCCCACTTCACCGGAATGCGCAACCTGTTGGAGGTGTTGCGCAATTTTAGCCGAGATGCGGACACGGTGCCGGAGGGCACTTGCGACGCTATTCAAGAGATCCTTTACAGCTCCAAGACTCCGTCCGATGGCGATTTGAATGTGCTGGCTCTGGAGGGTGCGAACGGGGCGCTCATTGGCGTAGTGCTCCGATATTGTTTTCGGAGTCAAGTAAATTTCGAAGCTCTTATAGGAGCGATGGGCAGACATCTGAATATCTTCGAGCAGAATAGTCACTGTATGCGTCGTCTCGTGGAGATCTGGAGAGCGATGCGAACCGAAGTGAGCACTGACGGCAGCGAAGCCAAATCACAGTTCATCGGAGAGCTCCAGCGCTTCATTAATGAACGCCAAAAGCTGGTGGAAGCAGCGACCGAGTTGCTTTACCTTGGAGAGCTTCCGCCCGAGAACAGCCTGTCTGAAATATTTGACGATTTGATTTCGAATCATACCTATAGAGACGACGACTTCTTGTGGCATCTTTCACATCTGCCGATTGCAAAACTCCCTGTAAGCTACAAAACCGCACTATCGACTGCGTTGTTGCGGTCAGTATCGCTCCTCAATCTGAGGACGTGGAATTCCACAGAGCTTGGCAATGGCACGCCTGCGACTTTCCTTACGATTGCTCTCTGTCATGCGGCTCTAGTGGGACATTTTACCGCGGAATCGACCGAAGTATTCTATCGGGGTGTCAAATTCCTGGCGGTAAGAGAACCTCGAAACGACGGGCGCGATTTGAGCGAACTATTTCTGCGGATCGAACCCCTGCTGGCAGTTGTGCCGACGGCCGCAATTGGCGCGATATTTCATAGCGGTCTCTCCCACCCGGATGCAGTCGTTCGAGCTGTATCTCGATTTGCTTTGGCCGCCGCTGGGAATCAGAAAGCCGCTGCGGGCGAGTTCGCCTGACCTGATCCGTCAGAAGGCGCCGAGGGCTAAGGAACGTTGAATACCAGTGTCGCCAAAGAAAAAGCGGTCAGCTAATTCCTGTTCTGTTAGGAGAATTGACGGCGGACCGGGTTCAAGCCAACCGCTTGCCTGCCACGACCCGAGAGTGGCAAGAATCGCGATGTCACCCCGATGGTGCTCAATTGCATACGCTTTCCATTCGGGCAGAGACTCCAATAGGCAGAGACTTAAATGCCCTAAGTAATCTATTGTCACATCGATTGCTTCAGACGGATACGTTTCCCCGAGACCGCGTTCCTGCAGCAAAGCAACGTAGTTGACCGGGGCACTCTGGATGAGCTGTGCATCGATCGCCCAGAGTTCGCGCAACTTGGATTTTCCGGTTTCAACCTGCAGAGAACCGCTCTCATTCCGAAAGGATTCGATTAGGCTGCTCGAAATGGTTATGCTTCCACTATTAATTGACTGGAGAACGAAACCCGCAGGTGACGAGGCAAATGCTTCCCAGGAGATCTCCTCTGTCAGGAAGCGCATGAAAGCAAAGCGCTGCCCAGCAGCTACCCATTCGGAGTCATTGACTACTGCCAGGCGCTTTAGTATCCGGCGCACGGCTGCGTAGCACAGGAGAGTGAGCTTGCGTGGTTGATCGTCATGAAACTGAGTCAGGCACCGCTTCATAAGGATCTGCACCGCTGTTTCGATATCTGGATCGGTGGAATCATCTTTCCGTAGCCATGCGGGGAGCCACGGTGTCCGAAACTCTGCTTTCTTTGCTCTGTTATGGAGAGTTGCCAAGAAAATCAAGGCATAGGCATAATACGTATCGCTCGCATCTCGCGGGTTGTCGGGAAAGAGCTTGTAAAGTACTGGGAACGGATTCCCCAAGCAGCGGTCGACGAGCGCGTAAATCATTGCATTGATCTCAGGTTGAGGCAGATTTACAAAGAACCACGCGTCCACGATGTCATCGGTTGGCAAGGACTGTAGAAACTGCAATCGCTCACGCTGGTCTTGCTTGCCATCGAAGGTTTTCTGATAATTGCGCAAGACAATGGCGCGCTTTCCCTGCAAGCGCCCCTGCACGAGATGCAGGAATTCAGCAAGCCGTTGAAGGTTGAATTCCCGGTTGAAGACCTTGTCGATGAGCCGCGTGATGCGGCGTTTCTCGAAGAACCATACTTGCCATGGCGACAGCAAGGTTCGTAGATCATCAAATCTCTGAACGAGATCGTTCCTGTTGAATTGCAGAATAGGTTTTTTGACGTCTTCTTCTCGATCAAAAACCTCGAACAGATCACCATCACACAGCACGATCAAAGCAGCATTGATCAATGGGTGGACAGCATATTCAAGAGCCTGCTTGAAAACGGCATACTCGAATTTATTTCGTTTGCGTTTGGCTTTCGGTTTTTTGGCTTCGATAATCCAAAAATTCTCTTCCCAAAGGGTGCATTTGTAGTCAATTTGCTTGCGGCTATCCAAGAACGTGATGCTCTTCTCGAGGTCGGGTGAAAACGTTGTGCCCTTTTCGTATCCAAGTATTCTGACAATGGGATCTACGACATAGGCTCTGACTTCTGCTTCAGTGTACCCAGTCGTATCCAGCCCCTGAATTGTTTCTAGAGCGGCAAGATCCGCAGGCGGTAGAGGTTGCAGAGCTTTGTGTTGCAACAGATCTTCAATTCTCAGCTTCATCGTTTTCCCCAGACGGATCACGAATTTCTTCTTACGATTGCGGCGCTTCAGGTGTTATGGCATGTACGTCCAGGCTTTGCTTCGGATACCGGCGAATCCTATACGAGTCTTTGCGCAGATGATCGAAGCGATCGGCGGGCTTACGTTGAATCCAACGATCGCCCGAGAACTCCATAAACATCCCGCTACGACGCATCACGCGGCGGACGTAGGATGAAGGGTCTTTACTTTTCGAACCATATCCGGCGTCCCGCATATCTCTCACGATATCCGTCAACGATCGTGGGGTGTTGCCGCCGGTGGGACAGGCACCCTGGCAATATTGCAAGACTGAAGGTCTTTGGGTTGGTGCTGGAATCGCTTGTTTGATTCGATTTCGTGCATTGATTGCCTTGATCTGACACTCGCAAAACTCCTCTAGAATCGGGGTCGTCAACTCGATCAGAGCTGGCCAATATTCTTCCCATTTATCAGAGACCCAGGCGCGCACGCGGGAATTCCGCAGAAGCGTAAATACCAAGACCCCTAGCGCAAGCTGAATCGGGAGCGGCTGGCGCAGCAGCCAAGACAAACTCGATTTCAATAGCCGAAAGACAGCGGGAACAGTTACCGACACAACGAGACCTGAACCAAATGACACTCCGATCGTGACGGCACTTCCTCTGGCGTAATCTCGCAGATCTTGGTCGATTCGTCCCTCGACGAGTGGAGCACCCATGCGTTGGAGGTGCGGGTCAGCACTGTAAATTGCGGAAAGGCCAAGCTGCTGCTGGGTTGCCATATACACGAGGTCTTTAGGATCGGCAAGTTCGATCACCTCGATCTGCTGCATCGCCGTCTCATGGATTCTCAGAAACGGCTTGATGCGTCGCCATTCCTCCAGTACGTCATCTTTGGATTTTCCGATCTCGCGACCGACCCTTTCAGCGTTTTCAAAAATCTCCTGCTCCGCGTATCTCGGAACGTAAGCGACAAGGACCCCAGCCTCAATCGATTCGAAAATACCCGTGAGTGCATTAGGCTTTGTCCGTTTACCGAGCCTCCAACGGACTTCGGCAATGAGCTTGTTTGCGTCCAGCACCATGCTAAACACTTCAATATTCAATAAAGTGTGACCGTTGGGCGCAATTGCTCGTACCCAGTCAACGAAAGCGGGCAACAGATTGGACCGAAAAACACGACTAAGCCGCGGAGTATTCGCTGTATTCGGACCGGTCATATCGTTCAGCCCCTCCCAAGCCGCTTTCGCGTGCCCCTCTCTCGTATCCACTTTCGCATTCTAGTCTGCTCAAGATTGCCACAAATCTTGGACTGGTGTTCAGCCCAGCATACAGCCGGTGCGCGTCTTCGCGAGCGCGTTGTCGTTGTCAGTCATGGACATCGAATCCCATTCAGATCTGACGTGGCACTTCTGCGTAGTAGCGCAAGCAATAGATCAGATCCTGAATCATCGGTTCCTGAACTATCGGAACCCGCGGCTTCAGTGAAGGGAAGAAGCTCCCCATGCCAGCTGGTGACGGCTCATCATCGCCGCCATAGTAGAACGCAAGATTTGTGACAAAGACACCGCTCTCCGTGGAAGGCCCCTGTGCATTCTCCCAGAGGTTGACCAGTCCGTCCCGAATCTCTTTCATCCATGGAAAATCATCTACGGCAAGGTCGGAATAGCCGGGCGTGACCGGGGGCAGGATGGCGGGAACATTCGCATCGATAAAGATCACGAACGGCAAATCATCCTGCGGCGCTTGCTTGATTGCCGTTTCGTAGAGCCCAAAGACATCTCCCTTCAGGTGAGTTTCGGGTGAGACTGTACCGGCGAAATTGTAAGAGCCCGGACGCTTGCGGCTTTTGGTCTCAACGCCCACCTTCTTCTTGGTCCGCCGATGGGTCGCGATAAACTCAGGATGTTTACTCTTCGCTTTCAGATCATTGATCCACTCGATTTCGAAACCAGCGCGGGCAAATACGGCCGCGATCAAAATCTCGTACCGCGCCCCTTGGAAGGCCTGGAACTGCTTCAGCCGCGCGATCAGCGACTCCGGAAGCTTATTGACGAGCTGCAGCCAGTACAGATCATAGCTGAAGCAAAGGTAGGCCTTTGCTGCACCGGTCAAGGTGTGTCCCGTTACCAACTCGTCGTCTCTGTCTCCCGGCTTTTTGAGTAGCGCGAGCATCGAAGAGCGCCAGCGGACAATTGCATTCTGCTTCTCTACGGGCATCATCAGCTGCTCGTCGAACCATTCCTTTCCCATCGTCGTGATCACAAGGCCATCAAGGAACTCATGGAATGTCTGCTGCTGCGGGCTATAGAACAACTTGTTCCACAAGATGCGGAAGCGGGTATCCCCTTTCACCATGCTGGAAGTGATATGTCCCCGTGCACCGGGAAGGATGATCGGGGCAGTGCCCATCAGCATCGCGTTTCCCATGGCGTGCGATCCTTTCCCCATACAGCACTCTCCGTAAGATTTTCCGTGGAGACCACAAGGGCAGGGCTTCTCGCTCGGAAACACAGGGATCTCCGGCAGCTTCAGATTGAGTTTGGAGAGGTCTTCCGGAGCCAGATCGTTCATCCCAATCTGAAACGGTTGCTGGTCCGGCGGAGGTTTCTTGCACACTTGGCAATGTAAAGGAGTCACCAACTTGCGTATATTCTCGATCACGCCCGCAGGGTTGGGGCGGGAAGCATTCGCGATCAAGGTCTCGGTGCTGCGCTGATGGCAGTGAGGACAGTCGAAGACTACATCCGCTTTGTACCAGACATCCATGCCGTTCCCGTTAGAATCGAAACCATCGCTAACTCTATGATAACGCTGGGCCGTTCAGAGCTTTCAAAAGGAACCTTTGGCGAGAGGAGCGGAGCCTCTCGCTGATCTGCACCGGAACTAGTCGCCCAGGGAGTGGCTCCCAGGAGCGTTGAGGGTGGGCCGATCCGGGTACCGTTTCACGCCGCGGCGGTCACGGGGTAAAGCCATCTCTGGAGTCAGCACCAGGGCTCGGGGATTACGCTTCAGTTCTTGCCAGACGTGCGCGTGATGTTCCTGCAGAAATCGAACATTTGGAAACAGATCAATTAACCGTTCCAAGGTTGCGATGTCGTTATTGCTTATAGCCGTCTTTGACAATTCGCTCAACACTACGGCCAGGCAATGCTCGAAGAATTTCTGATGGGTCAGATTGCCTTTAATGCGGTTGTGAGCCCAACAACAACCGACAACATTTCCTACCCTGTAGCCCTCAACCGAATCGACCCGATCAAGCCCGTTGTAAAGGTATGGATTCTTATACTTGCTCGATTTTCCATGCGACGGCGGCGCGGCGCATACAAAACAAGGTTGGCTTGTAAGGAGCCAAAAGTCTTTTTTGGAGATATTGAAGGTCAGGCCCCGCCGAAGCGCGCTCCTCTTATAGCGATCGTACAGAGAATTGAAGCTGGCAGAATAGCCGTCGCGTTTACGCTCAATTTCTTTCGAAGTAGGATCAGGGCATTGTGGGCTGGCGTGCCCGAATGGGTAGCCGTCGATCTTGGTCAACTGAGGGTGTCCCTCAGGCCAGCCCTTGATCGAGAAACTCATCGTTCTACCTCTCCATCGCGATTTTACGAATGCAATTGACCATTTCTCCTTGAAATCCGGTTTAATGAGTGCGTTGGCATCAACTCAGGCATTTCTGCTTGCGGCGCACCCATTCGTCGCGTGATTTCACTTTTTGCCCGGCCAACGCTCACGCCGATAGCTATCGAACCTATTCGTATCCAGCTCTTCAAGCAGTTCATCCTCTGCGGCTCGATGCTTGAGTGGCCGATTCGCCCACAACAAGACAAGCGAGCCTGCGTAAGTGGGCATCCTGACGCATCCCTGGAGAAGCGTTGACTCAAGGTCCTCAGAGAAGGCAGAAATCCACTCCGAGGCTCTGACCTCGACCATCTCGTCATGCGGTGTATTGCAGTCGAGGAGACCGGCGGCCACCTCTTCTCCACGTTTAACCCAGTGAGGAAAACTTGGAGATGGGGAAAACCAGACAATGCGTGAGTCTTGTACCCATACACCAGCACAGCTTTGTGTCGCAACGTCACAATATTTCCTGATCGTCGCCATCAGACTGGCTTCAAACTCCGCGGCAAGGTCGGTGACGAGTTTGACAGAAGGCCATTGCGTTCCAACCAGAGCCCTCATCTCCGAACTTGGAAGCAAGAGCTCCGAGGCGAACTCGTCCGCCTCATGTTCGGGATTGACTTCAAGGTTGGCCCAGTTCGCGATCTCCTTCGCACCGCACGACATGCTGTCCGAGCTTTTGTGGAGTAGGTAATGCCCAATTTCATGGGCCATTGTGAACCGTTTTCGGCCCGGCTCGCGGATACCGCGTTTCACTAAAATGCGACCGCCTACTCCAGAGGATCGCCGCACAAGTGCTCCATCGAAAGCATCCGAGTCTACCTCCTTAACCGTGAGTCCGAGCGGCTTGGTGATGTCCTCGAAGCGGAGAGCACCCTTGATCTGCAGTCTGCGTCGCAGTTCCATTGCGACCTCTTTGTTCATCGAGCGTTCTCCCTTCATCATTCTTCGGAAGAATCGACGTCCTCTTGTTCGCTCTGCAGGAGGTCTTTGTCCGCCGCCGATAGTTCCTTTTTGTTGCGAAAAGCAAACTGCGGTTGCCGCGTCTGGACAGGCAAGGCATGGCTTAAAAGCTCCGAAGATTTCGCCTTGGCTGAATCGAGAAAACTACCGACCAAATTCTCTGCCGACCTTACAGCGGCTTTGGCCTTTTCCGCCGCGCTCGGAGGCCGGAGTGCTCTCAACGCCTTTTCCAGATTCTCGGGAACGTCTTTGTCCAACGTTCGGTAGTGATGGTTCGCGTAATCGAGGAGCTGTTTATGAACGTTTGCTTGCAGCTCTCCGGGATCGATTCCGCTAACATCGAGCTCTTCGTCAAGCTCGGCGTCTGTGAGGTCTTCCTCTCGTCCAAACAGCGCCTCTAGGCTTTCCTCCAACGATTTCGCGTGGTGATTCTCCTCTTTCTTCTTCTTCATACCTGGCTCCTGCGGCGCGACTCGGTAAAGCCATGCTTCCCAAGTCGCCGGGCTAGCTTTTTTCTGCGGTTGTAGATGTCGGTCACCGGGACGTCCAGCAGCGAGGCGATGTCGCGAGCTGCCGGGATGCCCTCTTCGAATATCTCGATCGCATCGACGTACTCCTTCAACTCCTTGTCGCCTGCGATGCACTGGTTCAGGGCCGCACGAAACGCATCGTCTCGCAGCAGGGAGCGGATATCGAAGAGGTTTTCCGGCTTGGATTGTGGAGATGTGTCTTCGGTGAGTTCGTCGGCCGATGTCATCTTGCCGCCCCTACCCGTTTTCACGGCCGGCTTGCGCAGGGTACTGATGATCGCATTCGTCATCACGGTCATGAGAAAACCCGGCAACGCCTCCGGCGGCCCACTGAACCGAAGCTGATCTGTGCCCCAGCGGATAAGGGTCTCTGCGGCGAAGTCGGCTGGGGATTTGCCGGACTCCGGGAGGAGCCAGTCCTCCCCATAAGACGCAGCAACGTTGAGGACACGGCTGGCGCGCGCTGTGAGGATCCTCAGCAACCTTCGGTATTCCGCATCGTTCATGGACGGCCTCGAGCACCCCCTGTCTATCCATTAAAGCGCCCGCCCGAGATTTTTTTGCCATGCCGTGGCGAAAAAGGAACGGAGGTGCGCTTTACCCAGTGAGAGCGGCTGCGACCGGCGCCAAACGCCCGCAAGCCGTATAGACGGAGAAAGCTACATGAATCGTGAGGGAATCAACCCGGAATTGGGTGTTGTTGAACAGGCAGTCGCCATGGAGGCGGCGGAATTGGCTGAGATTGAAGTCGAACTTGCGGACATTGAGCACTGCTGCCAGCATGGCCAACCGGTGCCATCTGCCCGCGCTTACCGCATCAAGGTGGACGACAAGTACCATGAGTGGCCCAAGGCCCACATCACCGGTAACCAACTGCTTCACCTAGGGGGACGCGATGGACAGCTCGTATTTGAGGTATTTGAGATCTTCCGCCACGGGGAGCCGGAGCTGATTTCCCCTCATGCCGAAGCGAATCTCCGCAAGCATGGCGTCGAGAGGTTTACCACCGCAGCTAAGCTCGTGCAGGTGACCATCGACGGCAAACAGGCGACGATTCAGGCCGGAACATACACCGTGACTGAATTGAAGCGGGTTCTCGGGGTTGATCCATCCCGCGTGCTGGACGAGGTGATCGGCGGCGAGTTCAAGGAGCTGCCCGACAACGGCACGGTCCACATCAAAGGCTGCGAGATCTTCGTCAGCCATGTGCGCCAGGGGCAGTCGTCCTAATGGTCGCCCCGGAGCACCTCGACGAACTGCGGGCGACCCTTGGTGGCGTAGCGGCGCAAGCAGAAGGGGGAGTCGATTTCGTCTTTATTCCTCGGCTTATGCTTCCCGAAGGCTGCACACCACGAGAGATGCAGGCTCTGCTGTGCCTTGGCCAGCACGGAGGCTACACCACGCGTCTCTTCCTCGGACAGGCGGTGTCCGGCCGGGGCGCAAACTGGAGCTCTCACGTTGTGCTGGGCAGACCGTGGTGGACATGGTCCTGGAACCAGGTGCCAGCTAGCTTGCGCCCTGCGGAAATCCTAGCCGAGCATCTCCGGGGGCTTCGATGAGAACGATCCTGAAGCTCACCGCGACCCTCTACGACGATCTGGTCCAGCGACTGCGCGAGCCGCACGATTTTGCGGCAGAGCGAGTCGCCTTTCTCAAGTGCCGCCCGGCGTTGTCGGCTTCGTCACTACTCCTACTCGCCGGGGGAGTCCATCAAGTCGAGGATGGAGACTACGTCGACGATCCCTCCGCGGGAGCGACGATCGGCCGCTCCGGCCTCCGCAAAGCGCTGCAGACGGCCTACACAGAGGCCGTCTCCATGGTTCACGTTCATTTGCACCAACATCGCGGAAGACCCGGCTTCAGCAGAACGGACCTGCGGGAGAATGCCTTGTTCGTGCCGGACTTCTGGAACGTTCAACCCAGCCTTCCTCACGGAGCTGTGGTATTCAGTTTCGATTCAGCGGTAGGCCAGTGCTGGATTCCTGGCAGCCGCACGCCGGCCCGCGTGGAGGTTGCGATTGTCGGAAGTCCAATGCGCTGCACCTGGAAGGTAGCCCATGACTGACAAGTTGAATCTCAAGCGCCAGTCATTCCTCGGGGAAGATTCAGAGAACGTGTTGGGCCGCACCCGAACCGCTCTCGTGGGCCTCGGCGGCGGCGGCTCCCATGTTGTTCAGCAACTGGCCCACATCGGAGTAGGAAGTCTCCTGCCAATCGATCCCGACTGCATGGAAGATACGAACCTCAACCGGCTGGTGGGCGGCACCATGGAAGATGTCAGGCTCGGCACCCCCAAAGTCGACATCGCAGAGCGCGTCATCAAGGGCGTGAATCCCGCCGCAGAGGTCGTCAAATGTCGAGTGAATTGGACGGAGGTCACCGCTGAGCTTCGCGACGTCGATGTCATCTTCGCGTGTGTCGATTCGATCGGCTGTCGCAACGAACTGGAAGCTTTCGCGAGACGATTCCTTATTCCCCTGATCGACATCGGGATGGATGTTTTCGAGTTGAATGGGGAATACTCAATCAGTGGTCAGGTGATGTTGTCGATGCCGGGTAAGCCCTGCATGCGTTGTATGGGTCTGGTCACCGATGAGGCGCTAGCCAAAGAGGCAGCACGGTATGGTGCGGCCGGCGGGAAGCCTCAGGTCGTGTGGCCGAATGGAACTCTCGCTTCCATCGCCGTCGGCCTTTTCATGAAACTCGTTACGCCATGGGAGATCCATAAGGCAACGCCCTTTCTCTTGGAATACGATGGCGATCTACAGACAGTGGTGCCCAGCAACAAGCTTGCTTACCTGCCTGCAAAGTGCAAACACTTCGATTCTTTGCATGAGCTAGGGGACCCATTTTGGAATCTCGATGACCTCGCAACTGTCGAATAGCGCACGCGGATGCAATCGTTTGATGGGGCCTGCAGACGGCGGTTCAATCTGCCGTCACATCGTCTCGATGGGACGCTGGTGTATAAGTGACCGAACAAATTCCGTGATGAATGAATGAGAGAGAGTCTTTGAATACTGATCGTGATAGTGCAGTTGGAGTGCTAGTCGGAGGGGCCAGCCGTAGTGAAGCTTGCCAGGACTTGGTGGTGAGCGATAAACGGGGCCATTACGCCATTTTCGAGCGCTGCCTGTGCCCTTGGAACACCTTCGAAAACGCAGCAAGAAGCGACAAGCCTCATTGGTTTAGGGATCTTCTCTCCCTTTGGCGTCCCAGCGGTCATTGCAGCGGGGCCAACGGGCTCCGACTCGCTATCCGCAACTGCTACCTCAATTTTTATAGGCTTGGCCAATCCATCGCTCGCGTCGAATGCGTGTCCGGCGATCTCATCGCTGAGGTGCATTACAAGTACGTCCTGGGGGAGCGGCCAGCTGGAATGACTGAAAAGTCTCCGTACTTGCGTATGACCCAGAAGGGCGTCTTTTTCCGAGGCCGGCAGGTCGCGGACTATGAAGGCCTATCTACGCTCCACCGGTGGATTGACGCTACCCGGGAATATGCTGGCGACGAGAAGCCGATTGTTGACGAGCTTGTCGAGAAGAACGACCACGTCATCGATCTGGAGATGGCGATTCCAGCGTGGGATCTGAGTAAAGTGGCTGTTCGGATGGACCTTGTGGCCATCGAAGACGGGACGGTGATCTTCTGGGAAGCCAAGACAGTCAACGATGGCCGTATCCGTTGCAGGGCCGAGTTCGAAGCCGACAAATCTCCTCATGTGCTAAAGCAACTCTCAAACTATCGTCTATTCCTTGAGCGGGACAAGCACGTTGAACACGTGGAGCTTGCATACAGACAGGCAGCCAAACTTCTAGTTGAGTTGAGAGCGCTGGCCGACAAGATCGGGCCCACGCTGGCCCTGGGACCCAGCATCGTAGCCGCAAGCCGCGCCAACAGGCTACGCGTAGCCCGTCACGCAGCTCTCGTGGTGGTTGATCTGCCCTCAAACAACGGGCAGGCCTGGAAGAGTTGGAAATCTCATCATGAGCGCAAGCTGTCGGGCAGAATTCCTATGCTGGTTTTGAAGAGCCCAGGGCCTTTAGTGTACCCGAGGGCGCAGTGAACGAAGTTCTTCTCACCGTCCATAGGGCCACCAATCAGATCGGCGGCAACTGCATCGAAATCGCCGAAGGTGGGGGCCACCGCATCCTCCTCGATGTCGGCCGGCCGCTCGATGCGGCCCAGGATGCCCGCGCCCTTTTGCCGAAATCGCTGGACGTAACCCGCGCGATGGACGGCGTCCTGATCTCCCACCCGCATCAGGACCACTATGGGCTCCTCGATGACGTACCGGCCAAATGGCCGAGCTATTCCGGCGCCGCCACCGAACGGCTCATCCGTCTGACTTCCGCCATCTTCGGGAAAGAGTTGCTCCACGCATTCCACCCCTGGAAAAGCCGCGCCGCGCTTCAGATCGGGCCGTTCAAGGTAACACCCTTCCTGATCGACCACTCGGCTTTCGACGCATACATGTTGCTCATCGAGGTGCATGGAAAGCGGGTCTTCTATTCCGGCGATTTCAGAATCCACGGCCGCAAGGCCGTTCTAACAAAGCAACTCAAGGCCGCGCCGCCCAAAAACCTCGATGTCTTGCTGATGGAAGGAACTAACCTCGGCGGCGATAAGCCGTGCGTCACCGAGGAGGACTTGGAAAACGATTTCGTGAATCTCTTCAGATCCACCGCCGGGAGGGTTTTCGTTGCCTGGTCCGCCCAAAACGTCGATCGAACAGTGACTCTTTATCGAGCCTCTCTGAAGGCGAAGAGGACATTGGTCGTCGATCTTTACACCGCCGAAGTGATGGAGATACTTGCCGAATTCGGCAGGCTGCCGCGGCCCGGTTTGCCGAATCTGAAGGTGGTATTCACCAGCGCGTTCGTCAGGATGTATCGGAGGACCGGCCGCGCAGCCTTTCTCGATCGAATAGCGCGACACGGTATCTCTGCCGCCAAATTCGCAGAGACTCCGCGCAGGTGGGTTGCCATGGTGCGCCCATCGCTCATCCGCGACTACGCGCCAAAAGACGTCAAGCCGACTCCGGATGACGCATGGTGCTGGTCGATGTGGCGCGGATACCTCGCGAGTGAGGATGGGGCGCGGGTCAGCAAGTGGTTCGAAGACGGAGGGAGCCGCGCGTGCCACATACATACCAGCGGCCATGCCTCTCCCGATGATTTGCGATCATTCGCCCGCGCGATAAATGCTCGCCAATTGGTACCCATCCACGGGGCCGCGTGGGACGAGAACATTAACGACTTCCCGTCCATGAGGCGCCTCGCTGACGGAGAGCCGCTGATGCTTTGATATCTCCAGTAAGGATCCCTCTGATGAGCCAAAACGAAGATTCAGCACCCAAAACGGAACAAGAATTGATCGCAAGAATATGCGAATCGGAACAGGCCCGGAAAAAGCTGAGAATCGCGGGCGCTCCGGAAGTCGGAATGTTCTGGATGATCGACCAAGAACCTCTCATCGAAAAAACTCCGCTGAACGAGGCAGGGGAACGGGTTGATTTCTTCGCTCCAAAAAGCCATTCCGAGACTTGGCCCACTCTGCAACGTATAGGCGTTGTTCCTCAGAACTCAAAGTACGAGCATTATCCGCGTGGGCGCGTCGACTACGAAAAAGAGACAAGCTCGTTCGTCCTTTTGGCCGACAAATGTATCTTGCAAAACGCGCCGATGGTACAGAAGATCCTCAGCAGATTTCGCTTGCCTTCCCAAACCAAAACGGAAAGTGACCCACACTACAAGTGCCCGAAATGTAGAGCGGAATAGCGTGGCATTGACCGCCTTCTGGGCCGTCAACTCTTCGAAAAAATAGCCCAGCTTACAGGGCTATGGTATTTGCGTCTCCGGGTTTCAGGGTCGCGACCGACGTAGATGCGTACCAGCCATGTGCTTGTTCCGCAGCGAACGATCTAGCCAGTTTGACGGACCATTTTCTCCGAAGACGTGAAATGCAGCGCAGGTGTGGCACAGATGGCCGCTGCTCAGGATTCGGTTTTACGGGTGGATCAGGGAATGGGTGACTGACTGAGGTTCAGCAACCGGTCGCCGCTGAAGTCTTGTCTTGCCCTCCTGCCTCAGGTTCCGGTCGCAGCCTCCTCGATTCCAGACCCACGACCTCCTCCCAGCTGCCCGCAGCTGCGGGAGGAATCTCGTCATTTGTACAAATCATGCCCACGCACCCTTCCAAATGCAAGAACCTGGAAGACCATCCGCGAGCGCGGTCATCGCAATTAAGACGAACAGAAAGGAGCGAAATGTATCGTGCAGTAGTTAATGTGATCGCGGCAGTCGAGAGGAGCGAACGCGGGTACGCGGACGTGCCGCCTGGCTCAATCAATGACGAACTCGAGAGCGAGTTAGCGATGTTAGGATACGCGGTTGCGCTCAGCGATCGACTGTGGATCGGAGGGTATAGGGTCCACTCGCCGGAGTCCGTTCAAGCCGGAAACTACAGGTTTCACGTCCCACCATCTAATTTCACTTGTATAGCGTCCCGGACTGCACATGTCCCCGATGCCCGCGACTTTGACCTAGAAGCGGTCCTCGAAGAACGCGGAGAGATCCTCTCCAACTGACAATCGTTGCGGCCCCGATTTCGCTTCAGTCTCTGACAATCTGCCAGCGTGCGAAG
>VFSW01008840.1_pt1 | contig 14433 bp, 12 predicted proteins | sample 5358111 | NCBI WGS metagenome assembly VFSW01 (sample SAMN11554181, study PRJNA540505) | mine drainage metagenome | isolation source: sediment from site ElyBrook_90M | place: USA: Ely Copper Mine, Vershire, VT | collected 2017 | reverse complement strand
AATCTGATGTCGCGGTCGGCGCAGTACTCGCGCAGGGCGCTCCACTGGTGGTTGAAGGCGAACTGGAGGGCCTGGATGGTGGCGAGTTCTTCGCCGTGTTCCAGGCGGAGGCGCTCGAGGGCGGCGGGGTCGCGGTGCTTGGTGTCGTTGGGCCAGTTGTTCCAGGAGGTGTAGTTGAATTTGCGGCGGAGGACGGAGTAGAGGGCCCAGTCGTTGAGCCAGGTGGCGTTGGTGGTGCAGTAGCTTTCGAAGGCGGACCAGTCCTGTGGGTCGTGATGACGGAGGAAGTTGTGGGCGGCTTCTTCGAGGAGGGGCAGCTTCTGTGCGGTGACGGCTTCATGATCGATGGGGCCGGAGCGGCTGGGAAGACCGGCGAGGCGTTCGTGGTCAATCCAGTTGTGGTCAGCGAGGAATTCGAGCGAGATGATCAGGGGATTGCCGGCGAAGGCGGAGAGCGCGGCGTAGGGGGAGTTGCCATAGCCGGTGGGACCGAGGGGAAGAACCTGCCAGAGGCGTTGCTTCGAAGCGGCAAGGAAATCGGCGAAGGCGTAGGCGGCGGGGCCGAGGTCGCCGATGCCGCCGTACGAGGGAAGAGAAGCGATGTGGAGCAGGAGGCCTGAGGAGCGTTCAAGAGGCATGAAGGAAACCTGTAGGAATAGTGTGCACGAAAATGCCAGCTGAAATCCTGAGCGTCTGCCGATGAGCGCGGCAGCAGGCCCATACCCTGGAGAGATTCCGGCGGAACGTGTCCTGTTGCTTTGGGGGGATGAGGGTTGATTGAAGGCGCTGCGGCGGCAGTGGGACTTCGGGTAAACAATCCCTCAGGGATTCCAGCCCTGCTGTTGTTTTGTGACTCTCCAGACCACGGCTGAAGACCATGCCTTCCAAACCAGGGTTTGGTCATGGTGGGCCAGGTCCAGTCAAGTTTGCGGATCGGAGTCCAGATAGTCCCAGGAGACGGCGATCTGAGCGCCGAGGCCTTCGGCGATGCGGACGGCGGCGTCCTCCACCTGACGCATGAGGCCGGAGAGGTAATCGCGCGAGCCGGAGATGGCGGCGATGCCGAGGGTGGCGGACTGCCAGGTGGGGGCGTCGTCCATTTCGGCGATGGAGATGTTGAATCCGTGGGCGAGTTTCTCTTTCAGGCTGCGGACGACCTGGCGGCGATCCTTGAGGGAGTGGGCGTGCTCGATGCGGAGTTCGAGAAACATGGCGGCGACGGGCATCGGAGATTCATGGTAACGCGATCACAAGAGGAGGGTCCGGTGAGCGGAGAGCCGATGCGGCAAGGATCTGAAAAGTTGCTTTCGAACGCGAAGATGGAAGGCTGAAGGGCGGCCATCTTCCGCCTGGCAAAGAGGCATCCCAGGAGCGGGGGCGTACGGTGATTTTTCCTCATTTGGACACAAAGGAGATTGCGCAATGAAGAGGGTCTGGATAGTGGCGGCGATGCTGGCGAGTTGTGGATGGATTGGCGCGCAGGAAGCGAACCCGACGGCGACCGATCACTGGCGGCAGAATGGCCAGCAGCCAGAGGGGAAGACGGACGAGGGAATCCCGATCTACAAGATCAACGTAGTGGCCAGGGATATACCGGCGATCAACTACTTCCACCGCAGTGGTTCGACGAAGATCGGTTTTGAAGGGACGCCGCTGCTGCCAGAGGCCAAGGGAACGGCGGAGGTGAACAGCCTGAACGGGCGGACACTGATCAAAGCGCATTTTGAAGGGCTGGGACCGGCAAACGGTTACGGGATCGAGTATCTGACGTATGTGCTGTGGGCGATCTCACCGGAAGGGCGGCCGCAGAATCTGGGCGAGGTGCTGTGGACGCACGGACACGCGGACACGACGGTGACGACGAACATGCAGTCGTTCGGGCTGATTGTGACTGCGGAACCGTATTTTGCTGTGACTATGCCGAGCAATCTGGTGGTGATGCAGAACTACGTGCTCCCCAACAAGACGGCGGGCGTGCTGGAGACGGTGGATGCGCACTACACACTGCTGCCCAGGGGAGCCTACGCGGATACCGCGGGGCGGCATACGGTGCTGCATCCGATTACGCGGGACGACCGGTCTCCGCTGGAGTTGTATGAGGCGATCAATGCGCTGCAGATCGCCGATGCGGCCGGCGCGGAACAGTACGCTCCGGATGTGATGGCGACCGCGAAGCAGGATTTGCAGAACGCGCAGGAGATGGACATTCACCAGAAGGAGATGAAGCAGGAGATCACCTACGCTCGCGAGGCGGTGCAGACGGCGGAGGATGCGCGCATTGTGACGATCAGAAAGATCAAAGAGAACGATGAAGCCACGGCGCGGGCGCGGATCGAAGAGGGACGCCGCAAGGCGCAGGAAGATGCTGCGACGGCGCAGGCTCAGGCGCAACAGTCGGCTGACCAGCAGGCAGCGGCACAGGCTCGGGCAGAAGCGGAGCAGGCACGGGCGGAAACTGCCCGAGCCGATGCGGATAAGGCGCGGGCGCAGCAGCAGACCGCAGAGGCCGCCGCAGCGCAGGCGGCACAGCAGACGGCGGATATGCGCGAGAAGCTGAGGCAACAGCTGAACTCGGTGCTGCAGACGCAGGAGTCGGCGCGGGGACTGATCGTGAATATGTCGGACGTGCTGTTTGCGTTCAACAAATATGAGCTGAAGCCGGATGCGGCGATCAAGCTGGCAAAGATCTCAGGGATTCTGCTGACCTATCCGAACCTGAAGGTGCAGGTGGAAGGATACACGGACAACGTGGGATCGGATGCGTACAACCAGAAGCTCTCGGAAGAGAGGGCCGATACGGTGCAGTCGTTCCTGGTCTCGCAGGGTGTGCTGCCGGGCAATGTCACGTCGCAGGGGTATGGGGAAGCCGATCCGGTAGCGGACAACTCCAACCGGGCGGGACGCGCGGAGAACCGCCGGGTGTCGATGGTGGTGTCGGGGCAATCGATTGGGGTGCAGCAGCAGGCTCCGACGAGTTCGGAGGCGGCGCCGATTCGGCCGGCTCCAACGCCTGCGCCGGGCAATGCTACGGGCGTGGCGAGCACGGAACCGCAGTAGGAGGGGTCGTCGATTGGGCCCACACCCCAGGGTGTGCTCATGGGATAGGGATCGTTACTGGAGGAGTGGGACGGATCGCGCTGGGGCGCGATACCCACATCCCAACCCCAAGGATGTGGGGGGTCCTTTTCTTTTGATGCGTGTCCATTCGTCACTTTGCGGGAAAGATCACTTGCAAAATGCAAGTGAAGCTTGCTAAGGTGGCGGGCGTGACTAGCAGGAACGTCACCCATCGCTCCGGCTGTCCTGTGAATATCTCCCTGGAGGTATTTGGGGATCGCTGGTCGCTGCTGATCGTGCGCGATCTGATGGTGCGGGGGTTCACGACATTTCAGGATTTTGTGGAGTCGGGCGAGGGGATTGCGACGAATATCCTGGCCGATCGGCTGAAGAGTCTGCGGCGATGCGGGATCGTGAGCGGCGAGCGAGATGAGAAGGATGGGCGGCGGGTGATTTACCGGTTGACGGAGAAGGGGATCGATCTGGCGCCGGTGATGCTGGAGTTGCTGATCTGGGGAGCACAGCACGAGAATACGGGGGCGCCGCGGGCGGTGATTGCGGAGTTGGCGAGAAATCGAAGAGCGGTGCTGGAGGAGACGCGACGGCGGTGGAAGGAGCATGATCCGACGCCGCTGTTGCCCTGGCTGGGTGGACCCAAAAGACAGCGATCCGCTGGTAGCCGGTAGCCGGAGCAAATTCGGGAAGTGGTTATGGAGGCGGAGCGGAGATGGCGTCGACGATGGGTGCTGCGGGGTTCGGAGCTGGAATGACACAGACGGTTTCTTCGGGACGGTTGTGGACGGGGCGGGTGATCGCGGGTTTGATCGGCGCGTTCATGCTGATGGATGCGGCGATGAAGCTCATGAAACCGCCGCAGGTGGCAGAGGCCTTTGTGCGGACGGGTTGGCCGATCACACTGTCGGTGCCGCTGGGCGTGATTTTGCTGATTTGCCTCGCTCTGTATCTGATTCCGCGGGCTTCGATGCTGGGAGCAATTCTGCTGACGGCGTTTTTCGGCGGGGCGGTGGCCGCGGATATGCGCCTGCAGGAGCCGCTGTTCAGTCACACGCTGTTTCCGGTCTATTTCGGGGTGCTGACGTGGCTGTCGTTATGGCTGCGTGATCCGCGGCTGAACGAGTTCATTCCGTTGCGGAAGAAGTGAGGGAACAAAGAGCTGCAGAAGACAATGGGCGAAAAGGAGAGGAGACCAAGGCGATGAAGGTGACACCGTATCTGAATTTCAGCGGCAAATGCGAAGAGGCGTTCAAAACCTACGAGCGGGTTTTGGGCGGGAAGATTGGGGGGATGTTCTATTTCGGCGACAGTCCGATGGCGGCGAAGTATCCCGAACTGGCGAAGAAGGTGATGCATGCGCGGCTGGATATCGGCGATCAGATTCTGCTCGGCAGCGATGTGCCGCCGGAATATTCACAGACAGCGCAGGGATTCGCTGTGTGTCTGGAGACCGACGACGTCGACAGCGCGGAGCGGATTTTCCATGAGCTCTCTGAGGGTGGCGACGTGAAGATGCCGATTCAGGAGACGTTCTGGGCGAAACGCTACGGGCATTTCATCGATCGGTTCGGGACGCCGTGGATGATCAACGTGTCGCTACCGATGGAAGCGGCGTCGTGAGAGAAGCAGGGAATAGCGAATAGCCAGTAGCCAATAGCCAGCGCGGTAGCGCTGCCGGTGGAGCGCAGCGCCGCGTCGGGCGACCGTGGGAAAGCCTAATCGGAGGAGAATGCATGAGCAAGGTGCGTGTGCTGGTGGGGACGAAGAAGGGCGCGTTCGTGCTGACGGCGGACGGCAAGCGGGAGAACTGGGAGGTGAGCGGCCCATTCTTTGCGGGGTGGGAGGTGTATCACATGAAGGGATCGCCGGTGAATCCGGACCGGATTTATGTGTCGCAGACCAGCAGCTGGTCCGGGCAGGTGATTCAGCGGTCCGATGATGGCGGCAAGACGTGGGCCGCGCCGGGGGGCGGAGTGCAGAAGAGTCCTCAGGGCTGGCCGATGGGGGAGGCGAACAGGTTCGTTTACGACACATCGGCGGAGACGGGAAAGCCGCTGACGACGCATCAGTTCTACGACGGCACGCAGCATCCGTGGGAGTTCAAGCGGGTGTGGCATCTGGAACCGTCCCTCACCGATGCTGAAGCGGTGTACGCGGGTGTAGAGGATGCGGCCATTTTTCACTCGAAGGATGGCGCGCATTCGTGGCAGGAACTCCCCGGGCTGCGGGGGCACGGGACGGGTCCGAAGTGGCAACCGGGCGCGGGCGGGATGTGCCTGCACACGATCCTCCTCGATCCGAAGGATCCGAACCGGATCTACATTGCAATTTCGGCGGCGGGGGCGTTTCGCACCGACGACGGCGGCAAAACATGGAAGCCGATCAACAAGGGACTGCGCTCGCAGTACATTCCGGATCAGGATGCCGAGGTCGGTCATTGCGTACACCACATTGCGATGAATCCGGGGCGGCCGGGAGTGCTGTTCATGCAGAAGCACTGGGACGTGATGCGGAGCGACGATGCGGGCGATAGCTGGCGGGAGGTGAGCGGCAATCTGCCGACCGATTTCGGGTTCGCGATCGACGTGCACGCGCACGAGCCGGAGACGATTTATGTGGCGCCGATCAAGAGCGATTCGGAGCACTATCCGCTGGACGGCAAGCTCCAGGTGTGGCGGAGCAAGACCGGCGGCCATGAGTGGGAGGCGATGACCAACGGGCTTCCGCAGCAGAACTGCTACGTGAACGTGCTGCGCGATGCCATGGCGGTGGATTCGCTGGACCAGTGCGGCGTGTATTTCGGGACGACGGGCGGGCAGGTGTACGTCTCGCCGGATGCGGGCGACAGCTGGAAGCCGATCGTGCGCGATTTGCCGGCGGTATTGTCGGTGGAGGTTCAGACCCTTTCATGATCCGGGTGGACTTGCCGCATCATCTGCGCGTGCTGGCGCAGCTGAGCGGAGAAGTGGCGCTGGAGGTCGCGGAGCCGGTGACGCTGCGGCGGGTGCTGGATGCGCTGGAGGCACGCTATCCGGTGCTGCGGGGAACGATCCGCGACCACGACACACAGAAGCGGCGGCCGTTTCTGCGCTTCTTTGCGTGCCAGGAGGACCTGTCGCACGATTCGCCGGACGATCCACTGCCGTAGGCAGTGGCGATGGGGACGGAACCGCTGCTGGTGATCGGGGCGATAGCGGGAGGGAGTGGGCGGTAGCCAATAGCTGCGAATAGCCAGTAGCCAGTAGTCGCCTACGAGGGTCGGAGGGTTGCCCTTGAATCCATCGGAGAGGTCTGTTGAATGCAGAGGATAAAGCCGTTTTTGTGGTTTGACGATAAGGCGGAGGAAGCCGTGCAGTTTTACCTCTCCGTTTTCAAGAATGCGAAGGCGGGCAAGGTGGTGCGGTATCCGGAGGGGGCGCCGGGCAAGGCGGGGACGGTGATGACGGCGGCGTTCTCGATTGGGGATGTGGAGTTTATGGCGCTGAACGGCGGACCGCTGTTCAAGTTCAACGAGTCGATTTCGTTTGTAGTGCCGTGCGATTCTCAGGCCGAAATCGACGAGTTATGGGCGAAGCTCACAGCAGATGGCGGCGCGGAGTCGCAGTGCGGGTGGCTCAGGGACAAATTTGGGGTGTCGTGGCAGGTGGTTCCGGCCAATATGGGTGAGGTCATGCAGGGCAAAGATGCGGAAGGCTCGAAGCGGGCCATGCAGGCCATGCTGCAGATGAAAAAACTCGATATTGGGGTCCTGAAGCGAGCCGCGGGGACGGAGTAACTTACCGGAGAGTCTCCGGATTCGGCGACAATTTGATTGCCCGTGGGCGCGACGGCGTGCCAGGATGGATCATTCTCCCCCGGTTCCGGCATGCTGCTGGAGCGCTCGTCCATGCACGAACTGGCCCGGGCGTTGCCACGACATCCTGGCGGAACGGCTCGCATTTCCGGATGAGTGGTCAAAAGAAGCGGTCGCGCTCGATGGGGCCGCGCAGAAGGCCGCAGCCTTCCCATCCAAACATGGTTCAGTGCCCCAGCCCCGAAAAATGCTATGAGCCGCTTTGGCTCTTCGGGAAGCTCCTCAGACGTAGTGGATCTCCAGGACGATGGGTTGACGGTCGGTTGTCCCCCTGACCGCGATGCTGTGATGCTGCAGGGGAGCGGGTTCGGGCCCGGCATAGTCCGAAGGGAGTTGGAGTATGAGGATGAAAGCAAATGCCGGTGTGGTCGTGCTGGCTGCCGCGGCGATGGTGCTGCCGGTGCAGGGGCAGAACTTCGGGATGGGCAAGTCAAAGGTGGTTTTGCAACGCAAGCTGCCGGCGCTGATGCCGGTGGAGGGAGATTCCATCCGGGTACGGGTGACGGCGCACGGAGATGCGACGAATCTGGCGCAGGATCTGCAGTCGCAATTGCTGACGGAGCTGTTGAAGAACGACGCGAAGCTGCACGAGGACGACACGAATCCGTCGACGATGGTAAATGTCGAGATTACGGATGTGGGCCGCATTGAGCGAACGGTGACGCAGCAGCCGAATGCGCTGGCGGGCAAGAACGGTCCGAAGACCATTCCGTATCTGCGGGTGACGGCGTCGCTCAGCGTCGCTTTCCAGGCAAAGACGCGCGAAGGGCGGACGTTGGGGTCGGACAACATCACCATTAACTATGACGAGACGTTTGACAGCAATGGGAACAACACCTCCCACGGCGTGATGGGGACGCTGAACAGTTCGTGGCACAAGATTCGGGGAGGCTCGAACCTGAGCGTGGACGACCAGCCGCCGACGGATGCGGAGCTGCGGACAACGCTGCTGGGCAGGGCGGTTCATCGGATGGCGGTGCAGATCGTGAACACCAGCGAAGGCATCGAGGTCTACCTGGCGAAGAACAAGGGTGCGATCGACGAGGGGGACAAAGCGGCGGAAGCGGGCCTGTGGGAGCGGGCTCTGGAGACCTACGAAACTGCACCGCCACTTTCGAAGAGGGAAGAGGACGCCTACCGGTTATACAACATTGGCGTGGCCAATGAAGCGCTGGGATACGCGGCCGGAGATTCGAAGGCGGCGATGAGGTTTCTGGACGAGGCGGCGATCAATTACGGGAAGGCGATCGATGAGAAGCCGGGCGAGAAGTATTTCCTCGAACCGCAGAAGCGGATCGAAACGGCGCTGATGCACTACCGGAAGCTGGAGCAGGAGAAGAACGCGCCTCCGCCGGCGCCTCCGGTGGCGCCTCCGGTGGCGGTCGCGAGAGACACGCCTCCGCCGGCTAAAAGCACCTCGGCGATCGAATCGCGCGGGATCCATCACGCGGCAAGCACGCCGCGCAGCAGCGGCAAGCATGCGAAGGGCGCAGAGCGCGCACTGACGGACGCGCAGATCGTCGCCATGGTGAAGGCGGGCGTGGCCGATGAGACGATTGCGGAGACCGTGAAGAACGCTAAGGCGGTGGATTTCGATCTGAGTTCGGCATCGCGGCGGCGGCTGGAAGAGGCGGGGGTGAGCGCGGAGGTGATGAAGGCGATGAGGATTCGCCTGGCGCACGAACTGGCCGACGGGAACTGACGATGCGGGTGCGCGCTGGAATCGCGGTGATGGTGCTGGGGGTCCTGGGCTGCACGTGGGTGCACGCGCAGGGCGATCGCTGCGGGTCGGGGAAGGACCTGGTGGTGCAGGCGCTGGAGCGGGTGAGGCCGTCCAGCAGCAACGACGCCTTCGAAGATGCGCTGGAACTGCTGAAGCATGCGGTGTCGACGTGCGCCGAGCTGGGCGACGCATGGTACTACCGGAGCCTGGTGGAGCAGCGACTGGGCAATGCGAGGCTGGCGGCCTATTCGCTGAGCAAGGCGAAGGAATTCGGTTCGGAGGCGATGCAGGAGGGGCTGAACCCCTTTGTGCTGGCGACGCCGACACACAGCCGGGCGCTGACGGGTGGAACTCCGCCGCCGGGCGAGCCGCCGGCGAGCACGCCTTCGTTGGCGGGACCCGTGCAGAACAAGTGGGCGCTGGTGGTGGGGATCAGCCACTTCGAGGACCGTGCGGTTCCGTCGCTGAACTACACGACGCAGGATGCGGGAGGGTTTGCGGCAGAACTGAAGGATCCGAACATCGGGCGGTTTCCGCCGGAGAATGTGATCCTGCTGACCGACGATCAGGCGACGACCAAGAATATCAAAGAGCGGCTGAACTGGATCGCGCGGCGCGCGCAGCCGAACGATCTGGTAGTGATCTATGTGGCGACGCATGGGTCGCCGCGGTCGCTGGATTCGGCGGGTGTAGCGAATTACATCGTCACGTACGACACTGAGATCAAGAGCGTGGACGATCCGGATCAGGACGCGCTGTACGCGACGGCGCTGCCGATGGTGGAGCTGGCGAACGCCGTCGCGACGCGCATGAAAGCGCTGCGAACTGCGGTGATTCTGGACACGTGCTACAGCGGGGGCGCGGTGACGAACGGATCGAAGCTGATGGGCAAGGGCGTGGCGAACGCGGCTCCGTCGGCGGCGACGCTGTCCCGGATGGCGGAGGGGACGGGGCGGATCGTGATTGCGGCGGCGCGGTCGGATGAGGAGTCGCTGGAGAGCGATCAGCTGCATCACGGGTACTTTACGTATTTCCTGCTGCAGGCGTTGAAGTCCGACAACGGGATGGCGCCGCTGACGGATCTGTATTCGACGGTTGCGCAGGAAGTGTCGCAGAGGGTGGCTGCGGATGCGAAGGCCGACGGGGTGAATCTGGGGCAACATCCGGTGATGAGCCGAAGCACGGACAATGCGGATTTTGCGCTGGGGGTCACGGGCAGTGGAGTGGCTTTGCGAGAAGTTTTGAGTAAAAGGCTTTTAGTGAAGGGTTTTTAGCGAGGCCGTCAGCAGCAAGCGCTGGATTATGGCACGGAAAAGCGTGATTGAAGCAGCCGGTAGCCGGTAGCCTGTAGCCGGTAGCTGGGAGTCTCGCTGGACGTATGCCGAGCCTTGGCGCCACTATCCTGGATTCTCAAAGAGCGCGGATTCTTCCGGCCTGGGCCGGAAATGAAAAAGCTCTGTTGCCAACGATGGCGGACAGAGCTTTTCCTGTTCTGAGGCCAGATATTTCGGGAGACAGGTGCAAGAAAAATCGGCGGCATCGACGGTACGGAAGTCAGGAAGGATGCCGGTTGCGGGATGGAGGCTCGTGTTCGCGGCGGGCGAACTTTCGGGTTGGCGGTCGTGCGGCCCGAATTACAGATCCTTGCAAAGTTCTCGATGATCGGCTCGGCGATTTTGGTATCAACCCAGATACGTGACTAACGAGAAGCCGGTTTTCCGAGGACGTATTATCGGGAGATTATCGGGAGAGAATTTACAGTCCATATCGACAACCCGCCGCTCGTTTGGCCGTCTTGGCTTTTTCCAGTGCTTCGGTGAGATATCCTTTTGACTCCGTGTCGCCAATACGATTCAGTATTTTGATTTCCGCGGCCAACCGCTCCGCATCCAGCAGTTCCGGTTCTTCTGTCGCAATGCTGCAAATGTGAGATGCGGCGTGAGCGCGCGCTTCAGGAATGGCACTTCGGAGGCGAGAATAGAACACGTTCAGCACATCCGGAAATAACCGGCCCATCTCTTTAAGCGCCGCATTGGCCGGCGCTTCAACGTACCAGTCCTCGTCATGCGCGGACAGTTTCAGCAGGATATCCACGGGAACGAGGGCCGGGGCGGAATGAGCAAGGTCCATACAAATCGACGCTGCCGATGACCGAATCGTGAAATTTTCATGCTCCGCCATTTGGCTCAACCGGGCGCGTGTGATTAGCCAGGGGGCGATCTTTACACAGCATTCGAGCGTATGGGAGGCTCCCCAGAACCTGTCGTCCTCCTCTGAGCACTCTTGGTACGCAAAGAGCGCCTCGAATATCTCATTTCGTCCGGTGGCGTGGTCCGTCAACGCGACAATGCGCAGTGCCGCATCCGCCGCCTTTTTCCATTGGGCAAGCTTGATGCCTTTTATGAAGAGTTCCACGCGAGGGTCGGGCGTGAATTCTTGCGGGGAGGAATCGACCCAATCGATCGTCGCGGCCTTATCCGTACGCGTGTCACCGAGATGGCTCAATAGCTCGAAGACAAAGGCACTCGCGGCTTCCGCCGCCGCTTCTTGCGAGCCGCTGGCGTCGGCTGCGGACTTACCATCGATAAGATCGGAAATGCCGCGGACCACCAAGGCCCCGACACCTTGGTTCATGTAGCTTCCACGCAGAAAACCGTAGCCTTCCATTTCCACGGCTAGCACGTCAGAGTAGCGTTCTTTCAAAAAGCGATTCGTGGCGGAATCGGTCGAGGCGATTACTTTCTCCCCGGCCGCAATCGCTCCGAAACGCGCTTTGGGAACACTCTCCGGCCCTCGCTCCCGAACCCGCGCGGTCCATGTCTGATGACGGATCTCCGCCTTGACGCGCTGCTCCAGAGCGTAGCTGGGCCTATAGAGCTCTGGCCGTGATTCAAATTCTGCCCGGTCCTTTCCGGATTCGTAGGAATATACCTTGCTGGCTACGACCACGTCCCCGAGCGAAACATCCTTTACTCCGCCTGCCACGCCCACGAAGAACGCCAACTCGGGATTATAAAACGCAATTGCTCTTTCGACTTCCGCGGCAGCCCCTGTGTTGCCGGCTCCCGCCTCGACCACGAGAACGTCCCATTGCCTCCCCGCTCCGCCGTCGAAAACCCCAACCTCATAGACGGTGCCGCGAGGATGCGCCTTGGCGCGAAGGTTCTTGAGATGTTTGCAAACCGCCCGGCACTCAAGTGGCAAAGCGGTAATGACGACAGCCCTGTGGTGCGATTCCTTTTCATTCATTGAACGTCCGATGCCTCCAAGCACTGCCTGCTCATAACCCATAACGAAACGGCCGCAGGCACGAGAATTGGCCTGGAGCTTCCCGCTGAACAGTTCCGAATTGTGACCGGGATTCCCCGCCGAATGCTTGTCCGAAAAGGCGGCATAGGTCCCATTTCCGAGCCCGACGCACGCTGCTCTGAAATCCTTTTTCGAGAACGGCTCTTTCAACTTCCCAGCCTTTACCGCGTTGACGATTCGCCGTATAGACGCTGTGAGCCATTTCAATCTCCTTACGTTATATTGCTTTTGATTCCGCCGCCTCGATCGACACCTGATGCGACGCCGAGTCCACACGACCGGCGCCTCTAATCGTAAATCTGGGTGGTGGTGGTGATGAGGTCGTGATCGAGCACGCCCGGACCGATTCAATGGGCTCCTTGGCATCAGCAAAAGCGTGCGGCCCAATAGGTATCCAAACTCGGCGAGTATTTACCGATCTCCGATCTCAATTGATGTCTACAGCCCGATGCGCTCATTGACTGTCGCTCTGGCCGGAAAGTCTGCTGTGTGGAGTTTTCTGGCGACGGGCGGCGTTGGAAAAGCAGCCGCAGATCCTTCGTCCCTTCGCCTGCTCCGGGTCCTCAGGATGACAGCGCGTTCAGCAGCCGGCGGTGAAAGTCAGAACCCGGAAGAAACCGCCCCTGAGGGGCTAAAGTGTGTACGTGAGAACGAATACCGTGACCGTCTGAAGTTTTCCGGGCCTGAAGGACGGAGATTTTCCAGTTGCTTATTCCCCGGCCTGAAGGCTCCATTCGACTCGCTGGCTTGCGCCGACTCGCTCAGGGCAGGCTTGGGGCTTCTACCGTCGTCTCGCTGGCGCGGGACCGCTTCGCGAAAGGCCACGAATCATCCGGTCGGAGCGTCGGTTTTGCGGTCCACAAATTGAGATCGGAGAATAGAAAGGCGGCAACAGATTGTGCTCGGATATCCCAAAAACAGGGCTCTCACGTACACTCTGGAGGCCCGAATCCCTTTTGCGGTTTTCGGCACGGCTGAAGCCGTGCCCTGACACGTTTCGTGCCGCGAGGGGCGAGAAAGCGGATCGCGCTTTGCGCGATACCCACATCCCAACACCAGGGATGTGGGCACCCGGAGGCCGTCCCTCAGGGGCTCAAGCCCCGTTTGTTTCCCGAGGTTGTTACGGCACGACTGAAGTCGTGGCCCTTCAAAACGAGACTTCCGCCACGGGCTGTCAGGGGTGGTCCTGGAGGCACGAACTTCCCGCGCACTGGTATAGAATTCGAACATTCCCAGACAAGTGATTCCGGAACGGAAATTCCGCTGGATGCGTGCAAAATACCTGTTTTTTGTGCTCGTGGCCGCGTTCTTCGCCAGTAACGCGGACGCTCAGGATGCCACGAATCACCCTATCCGCGACTTTTTTTTCTTTAGCGGCCCTGGCGACTTCAACCGCAATATTTTTTACAGGAACAGGCTGGAGTTCTCCCTCGAGAGCGGCTGGGAGCCCATGAATATTCCCTTCGTGTACAACTTTGCGACGGGCAGCACGTATACCACCTGGCCGCTCCATTACACGCTGCAACCGAACATTGCATCCGTGCGCTGGACCATCGACAACATCGACTGGCCAGGCATCCTGCGCGGCACGACGGACTACACATTCAGCGGGAGCTATGTGGACGTCGCTCGCGGGCCGGAGACGCGCTATTTTGCGTTTCTCTTTGGAATCCGCCGTAACTTCATTCGTCCGAACTGGAGAATGGTTCCTTACTTCGATGCCCACGGAGGGGTGGGCGATATTAACGCGAAGGGGCCAGACGGGGTGCTCTACGCCCAGGGGCAGGATCTGACCTTCACGCTGATGAATGGCGGGGGGATACGCTACGACTTCAACCCCCGATTCAGCGTCGCTGCCGGCGGGAGCTATCAGCACATCTCCAACTTCTACCTATCGGAGCCCAAATATTACGATTACGGCATCAACACCTGGGGCTCGATGGTCGGCTTCAACATTCGCATTGGAAAGGCCAGGCCCCTGATGCGGTAGGGGGGTAGCCGATCATCCTGAGATGAACATGGGCCAGGGGGGCAGAGCCGTTCGACTTGCGCCGCTCGCTCAGCGAGGTTATGGGGCACCCGGCGGAGTGAAAATGCAGGTTCATTCGACTCGCGTCTGGATCACTGCAGCGCGCGAAAAGCACGCGCGCTGCATTATCGGAAGGCTCGCTCAGAATGACAGAGTTTTCGTTTTCCTGAAAAGTTGAGGGCAGGCCGTCATCCGCGGTCGCGCTTCGCGCGCACAGGTTACGCCCCGTTTCCTGGCAGGATGCCTTTCCGTATCACCATCCCGGTGTGAGCGGTGGTTTGCGCTGGGTTCGGTGGGCCATGCGATACTTCAAGTGGTATGTACAAACGGGTGGTTCTCAAGCTTTCGGGCGAGGCGCTGGCGGCGGGCAAGGGCTTCGGCGTCGATCCGATTCGCATCCACGAAATTGCCGCGGAAGTGGCTGAAGTTCACCAGATGGGCGTGGAG
>VFSW01008839.1_pt1 | contig 14433 bp, 16 predicted proteins | sample 5358111 | NCBI WGS metagenome assembly VFSW01 (sample SAMN11554181, study PRJNA540505) | mine drainage metagenome | isolation source: sediment from site ElyBrook_90M | place: USA: Ely Copper Mine, Vershire, VT | collected 2017 | reverse complement strand
AGGAGGCTGTTGAAACGATGCGCGCCTGGTTCAATACCGTGAACTCGGCCTGCGGGGGATCGGAGATGTTATGGCGCTGGAGCAGGAGCGACGTAATGTCGTCCTGCACCTGGGTCATCGCCGCCTGGGTCGATGCCTCTACGTCAATCTCGGTCACATAGCTTGTGCTGCCCAGAAGATAATGCTGTGCGGTCGAAAGCGGCACATAGATCATGTCGTCCTGATTGCTGAACCCACTGCCCCCCTTCGATACCGTTACTCCGACCACCGTGAATTGCACTCCCTTGATCTGTATCTGCTGTCCGATGGCCATGTCGGGGGTCGCGCTCGCGTTCGCACTCGGGGCAAAGAGCGTCTGCAGGACCGTCGGTCCGATGACCGCGACGCGGTTCGAATTCGCGTTGTCGGTATCGCTCACGAAACTTCCCGTATCGATCTGCAGGTTGCGCACCTGCGTGTACGCGGAAACCGTGCCCATCACCTCCGTATTGGTATTGTTCGCGTTGTAAATGACCTGATACCTGCCGCTCACTTCGGGCGCGACCGCCGCCACGTTGTTCACGGACGCGATCGCCGTCGCATCGTCGGGCGTAAGGGTTTCGGCACTGCCCGCGGCGGACCGGACATTCGATCCGGGCGTCCTTTGCGCGCCCGGCGTGACCATGATGAGATTCGCGCCGAGGGATTCGATGCTCGACTGGATCGAGCTTTGAGAACCTTGCCCCACGGCAACGAGCGCGATCACCGATGCAATACCGATCACGATGCCGAGCATCGTAAGTCCCGACCGCACCTTGTTCGCGGTCACCGCACCATAGGTCTCTTCGAAAAGGTCTTTTGTGGTCATCGGATTAGGATTTTATTTCGTCTTTGGCCACACGTTTGTTGGCGTTCTTTTCGTCGGTCAGGATATTGCCGTCGCGGATATGGATGATGCGATCGGCATGCTCCGCCACATACAGCTCATGCGTGATGAGCACCACCGTTTTTCCGTGAACCATGTTCAATTTTTGGAACGTGTGAAGCACTATCTCGCCCGTCTTCGAATCGAGGTTTCCCGTCGGCTCGTCGGCGAGGATGAGTGCGGGATTATTGACGAGCGATCGCGCGATCGCAACGCGCTGCATCATGCCTCCCGAAAGCTGGTTCGAATAATAGCCCCAGAACGCCTCCGGAAACGCCGAATCGTCCAACGCTTTCTTTGCGATCTTCTCGCGTTCCTCTTTCGGGACATTCGCATACATCAAAGGAAGCGCCACGTTGCGCAATACGGTCGTCCTGGGAAGAAGGTTGAAGGACTGGAATACGAACCCAATTTTCTCCTGGCGAATATCGGCGAGCTCCTCGTCGGAAAGCTTCGATACGTCCTTCCCGGCGAGGAAGTATTCCCCGCTTGTCGGTGTGTCCAGTGCACCGATGATATGCATGAGCGTCGATTTACCCGACCCGGAAGGGCCCATGATCGCGACAAATTCGCCTTCGTTCACCGAAAAGGTGATGCCCTTCAGCACCACCGTCTGCGTTTCGCCGCTTCCGTAAGCCTTCTTAATATCCCGGCATTCGATGATCTTTTTCATGCATCATGGTTACTTCCCCGGCGCCACCGTAGCGCCGCCGGCAAATCGCCCGCCGCCGGCGGCCCCTCCCAGTAAACGTAATGCGCTGGAGCCGGCCGTTGAAACGGTCGATCCGGAAGTCGTACCGCCGGCCGATTTGACGGTCTTCACGATGAGCTGATCCCCCACGGCCACGCCGGAGGTTATTTCCGTCATTGTGGCATTCGTAAGCCCCACGGTCACCGGGACCATCTTGGGCGCTTCGGGAAGCGTGACGCCCCCGTTCATGCTCGCGGCAAGGTCGGCCGCCGAAAGCGGCGTTGCGGGCTCGAGGACGTAGCTTATGCCGCTTTGCGTGGTCACCGCGGCATTGGGCACCGCGATCACGTTCTGGTCGGCCTGGGTCACTATGTTCCCCGTCACGCTCATGCCGGGCTTCACCTGCATAGTGCTCGTCGTATCGCTCGGCTGCGAAAATCCGATCTGCACGTTGTAACTCACCACTCCTTGGCTTACCGTTCCCACCGGATCTATCTCCACCACCGTTCCCGCCAGTGAAAGCCCGCTTAACGCATCGAAGGTGAGGGTCGCTTTGTCCCCGACGCTCACTTTTGCCGCATCAATCTCGTTGAGCGTGACAAGCGCGACCTCTCCGTCCCCCACTATCGTGACCGCGGAAGAGCCGGGTGTTTCGCCGATCGTGGCTCCGATCGCCGATACAATGCCGGATATCGGCGCGCGCACGGAAGTATAGGCGAGATTCTGCTGTGCGGTCACCAGCGAATCCTGGGCGCTCTGCAGATTTATCTGCGCGGAAAGCAGCTGGGTTGCCGTCGGTCCCGCCGTCAATTCGGCAAGCGTTTCGCTCGCCTGGGCGAGTGAGGCCTGCGCGTTCGCAAAATTGTTCTCGTCGGTCGTGATCCCCGTGATGGTGCCCTGAATGCTCGAAATCTCGCTTGTGATGGTCTGCGTATACGTGCTGAAATTTGTCTGGAGGGTATTGGTGATCGCAGGCAGCGGTTTGGTGCTGCTCGACGAAGGATACGTGTTTATGATGTAGTTGAGAAAATCCTTGTTCGCCTTCACCGCGGCGCCTATCGTGTTCGCGGTGTTATAGGTCTCCGAGAAGAGCGCATTGAGCGTCTGCGGACTCGCGGCACGGGACGTCGCATGATAATCGGCAAGATTTTGCGTATAGGCATTTGCGGCAGCCGCATATGTCGCCTGGATCGCATTCTTGTACGAGATCGCACTTGCCTGAAGATAGCTCGGCATGATGCCCACATAGGCGTCGGGGTCGTTCTGGGTCTTGCTGATGTCGTTCCCTGTCACAAAACTCTCGAGACCCGACATCACGGTCTGGAGATTCACGAATGCGGTACCCAGACTATCGAAGCCATTCCCGTAATCCTGCACGATCGTCGTGGAAGCGGTGACCACGCCCGTCTGGTCCTGCCGCACCGCGTCCTGATCCTGAAGGAGCGTGGAGGTGGTAATCTCCTGTAATTGTTCGATCGCAAGCTGTGCCGATTGCACCGAAAGCTGTGCCGATTGCACCGCGCGCTGCTCATTCGTCGGATCAAGCTGAAGTAACAGCTGTCCCGCGGCGACATGATCGCCGACCTGGACCGGAATGGAGGTCACCGTTTCCGAGACCTTCGGCGTCACGACGATCGTCGTTCCCGCCTGCACTTGCCCGGTCCCCGAAACCGAAGCGATAACCGATCCCTGCGTTGCGGCCTCGACCTCGTATTTTGTGACGGTGGCGGCCGTCTGCGTGGCACCGTATGCATAATACCCTCCCACGGCAAGCACAATAACCACGATGGCCGAGATTATTTTATGGGCACGAACGTAGCGTGTCAGCTTTCCGAACATGGTTTGATGTAAAGATTAATTTTTATTGGCCCGGCGGCGGCATCTCCGGAAGCGACGAGCTTCCCGTAAAAATGCGGATGAAACGTGCCAGTATCTGTCCGCTGCCGTTCGGTTCTCCGATCACGGCTATTCCGTCGCCCGGATTGATATCGCTGAGGGATATCGTCCGGTTCATCTCACGGATCACCGTGTTTCCGTCGATCGCGATGAATTCCTCGTTACCGTTCGGATCCTTGGTATCGATGGTTGAACTCGTGATATCGATCACTGTGCCAACCGTCCCATGCTGGTTCAGGGGGGGCGCTCCGCCCATCATCATGCCCACGCCGCTCACGGGGCCGCGGAAGTTAATGTAATAATCCTGGCCGAAGCGGGAAGCAAATATCCCGCGCCGATATCCCACCGCCATACCCGCACCGAAAATAAGAAGCATAACGACGAGTCCGCCAATGATCCAAAGCACGGCACGCGTCCTTTTCGAATCCAAGAATTTGCTCATGAGAATTTTTTCGTTCCTACCATGGATATCTCATCGAACATGGCCGCCGAGGACCAGATGGCGAATGCCAGACCTCCGAGGATCGCCGCCGCGGAGAATATCGGAAATGATTCGATCATTGAAAGCGCGAAATCGGGCAAGTTGGAAACAATGAACGAAAAATCCGAAAAAAGGAGCGATCCGAACTGGAGGAATCCCGTCTGCGCAAGGCTTGCTTGAAAATCAATATATCCGACACCGATCATCCACAGGGATCCCGCAAACACGCAGGCGGACGCCGCTATCTTTGCCATGAGCACCCGCCGCGCGCGACGGTCGATGCGAAGTAATATGGTCCGCGTCAAACCTGCCGGCGGTTCCGGCGCCTCAAGCTGGGAGAAAAGTCTTTCGTAGTTTTTCATGGCTCGTATCGACGTAAATGCCTGCCTTTTGATTAATATACGAAAACGCACCCGTTTTGGGTGCGATGAGATCATTTGTCAAGCGCTTTTTGAAGCAAAATCAGCCCTCGGCGATGCTTGCTTTTCACGGTATCGATGGGTTCTTGGAGTATCTCCGCGATCTCGCGGAACTTCAGATGGTCGCTGTATCGCATCGTAAGTACGGTGCGGTACGGAAGGGCGAGCCCTTGAAGGACGCCTTCAAGATGCTCTTTGGTCCGTTTCTTTTCGAGCATTTCGTCCGGAAGATCGACGCTTTCAAGATAAGGGGCGAGGAACGAATCAAGGTCGTTGTTCCCCTCTTCGATCTTCGAAAAAAGCAGGGGCTTCTTCTTTTTGATGAAATCGAGTGCGGTATTCTTCGCGATGGTAAGAAGCCATGTCTTGAAATTCCTGTCCACGTCGAACCGCTTCAGATATTTCCACACTTTTATGAACACCTCCTGCACCACGTCGTTCGTATCGTCAACATTATTGAGATACCGATATACGAACTTATAGGTCATCGAAAGGTGGCGCTCGACGAGTATCGAAAACGAACCTTCGTTGCCTGCAAGGAATGTTTCGACAAGCTCACGGTCCGTCTTTTGGGCATGCGCGTTCGCGCCGATCGCAAGATTATAATCGTCGGCAATCGGATATGATTTCTTCCCTTCCTTTCCCAACGCCAAAAAAAGGGGGAATTCTCGTCTATGCTGATAGTTCATTATGGTTGCGATGTAGGGAGGCTGCGCCGTTCCCGGCATTGCGGCTGGCATCGAAAAGCGCAAGCGCGGCGAATGCGAGGCCGACATTCTCGAAAATGATGCCCATCAACCGGAAATCGAAGATCACCACAAGGACGAACGAAATAGCGGCAAGAAGGGATGACCAGAATATCTTTTTCCCCGAAAAAAGAAGTCCCGCAAGGATGAGTTCGTAAAATGAGCATGCCACAAGGAACGTTTGCGGCGGAATGACCGCGGCAATGAAGGATGGCACGTATATCATCCATCGTCCCGTTTGCGCGAGGGAGGCGATCGCCGCATAAAAGAACACGAATGCCAAACCCCATCGCAAAATCGTGATCGATCCGTTCTTCATGTGATTATTTTATCATAAAACACCATCCTTGTCGCTCTTATACAATCCGACGAGCTCCGCTTCTTCGAGTTGGTGCTTTTGGATATTCTCGAGGAGATCTTCGGCCGTCGTATCGTCCTCGGAAAGTTCGAGCATGGCGTCGAGCGCATACAGCCGGAAGCGATAGTGATGGGTCTGGCCCGGAGGAGGACAGGGACCCATATATCCGGTACGGCCGCCATCGTTCTTCCCTTCCGTTGCCTGCGGCGGGATGCTCTCCTCCTTGATCAGCATCGTCCGCGGATCGATGTTCCATACGAGCCAGTGCACGAACACGCCCCCGCCCGAGGCGTCCGGATCGTCGACGATGAGCGCAAGGCTCTCCGCGCCCGCCGGTACGTTCTGGACCTGAAGCTCGGGGTTGATATCCCCTCCCGCGCAAGTGAATTTCTTAGGGATGAATTTCCCGTCATCGAACGAAGGACTTGTGATGATCATTTCTTTTTATTGTGCTTATTTTCTTTCCCGTTTTCCAGAAACTCGTCGTACTCGCGACGCATCGCGGCGAGTGCCAACGAGCTCCGCGGCTTCGTGACGCCCGGATAGCGCCATGCACTGATCACCCTCCTTGCCTTCGGATTGTCCTGGACCATCACCCAAATCTCCTGGGTCCACGTATCCCTGGTCTTCAAGGATGCGGGCTGCATCATCGCCGTCGTATCGGGAGCGACGCCCTCTTCGATGCGCTTCGGCGTATTGAGCACACGACGGACCCTCGCGGGCGAAAGCCGATAATGGCCCATCTTCGCTTGGGCGTGCAGGGTCCACTCGAGGAGGGTGGGCTTTTTGAGAAGCGGCATATTGGTATTATACCCGATGCCGCATGAAGAAAAAATAAAGCGGCCGCAGGAATGTTATCGTGCGATGAGCTTCTTGAACTCCTCCACCATGGGGACCTGTTCCGGCTCGACGCCGTAGAACTTCGCCGTATGATACGCCGTCCAATCCGCGAGATTCAACGCATTGAATATCTTCCCGATACGCGTTTTGCCCTGTATCAGTGCCACCTCGGTCTTGAACCCGCGGTCGCGATAGAGCTTCTCGAGCACGTTCATCCGCTTGATGATGCGGCGGTCGTCATCGGCATCCTTCAGGAACATGAAGTGGAAATTCCTCGAAAGGGCGATCGTCTTCGCCTTCACGTCGAATCCCGTCATCTCGTTATGGTTGAGCTCCGGAACCGAATTGCAGAACGCCGGGATCTTTCCCGTCTCGTTGAACTTGATCTTCCAGTTATAACCGATCGCGGCGTTCGGGAGCGACGTATAGATGACCGGTACGTTGCCGTACAACTTCCTCGCGAGCTCCTTACCGCGATATTCCTCGCGAAGAGGGTGAAGTTGCGTGCCGAGGATCTTCGTTTCCGCAAGCAGCGTCCTTTCGCCCATGAGTGCGAGCATCGCTTTCAAGCTGAGGGGGGTGGCCATGCGCGGCTGCAGTCCGTAATCCGGTATCTTCACATACGGGATCTTGTTCCGCTCGGCGAGAGCAATGAGCTTGCCGTGCGACGCGATGACCGCAAAGGAAAGCTTCTTTGTCCGCGCCACGGTGAGCGCATCGATCGTCTCTTCCGTACCTCCCGAATACGAGCTTATGATGATCAGGCGGTCCTTCAGGTCTTTGTCGTGCATCGCCGGCAAGCCGTAATCCGACCATACGATGATGTCGATCTCGGGATGCCAGGCTTTGATGAGGTCAGCCGCAAGATGCGAGCCGCCCATCCCTATCACCAAAAATTTGCCGAATTTCTTCAGTTTCCCGGCATTTTCGACCACGGGCTCGTAATCGAACTGCTTATTGTAGTTTTTTATGTCGTCCGGAAGCATACCCTTCATTATACGCCTTTCCGGGGATTTTTGTGCGCAGGGCTGTGGATTGCGTGCTTTGGCATCCCTTCTTGAGGGAATGAGGTCCGCATTATTCTTGGGGGACGTCTATTTCTTCCTTGAATTTCCCTCGATCGAATGCCCTCCGAACCGGTTCCGCAACGCGGACAGCACTTTGCCTATATAGCTCGGCGAGCGTTTCGAGCGTACGCGGAATTTGAACGAATCCTCGATCACGGGTGTCGGCACCTTCATTTTTTTACCGGCCTTCACCGTCCACTCACCTTCGCCGGTATATGCGACCGACCCGGAGATCTTTTTGAGGTCCTGGCCGTAGATGCCGTACGCCTCCTCGAGCCATTTCACGAGATGCGACTCGATCACACTGCCGTGATTGTACACGTTTGCGACCTTCTCAAGGTCGAGCTTGAACGGCGACTTTTTCATGAGCGCGAAACCTTCGGCGATCGATTGCATCATGCCGTACTCGATGCCGTTATGGACCATCTTCACGAAGTGCCCCGCGCCGGCATCCCCGAAATGCGCATAGCCATCCTCCACGGAAAGGTCCCTGAAAAGCGGCTCCAGATAATCGTAGGTCTTTTTGTCCCCGCCGATCATGAGCGAGCCGCCGTTACGCGCGCCGCCGGGACCTCCAGAAAAACCGACATCAACGAAGCGGATCCCTCTTTTTTTAAGCAGCTTTGCACGTCGGACGCTGTCCTCATAGAACGCGTTCGCGGCATCGATCACGATGTCGCCCTTTTTCAAGTGCTGTGCAACGCCGTCCTTCCCGAACAGCAGGTCGTCGTTCGCCTTTCCTGCCGTGATCATGAGCCAGACAATGCGCGGATGCGGAAGTTTTTCCGCCATCTCCGCAAGGGTGAATACGCCCTCAATGCCTTCTTTTTGGATCATCTTCACCGGCTCGGGTGAACGATTCGACGCGATCACGCGCCATCCTTTCTCGTGCAACTGCCGCGCCACATTGGCCCCCATCTTTCCGAGACCGTATACGCCGATCACTTTCGGCAATGCCGCGGCTTCTTTGCGTGCACCGTTCTGTGTCTCATCGAGCACCTGCGCTTCGGCGGCGACGGCCGGACTGTCGGGAGCATAATTGCGCAGGGGCACCGCATCCTTTTGCCAGGCATTCACGATCGGATCGATGAACCGCCACATGGCGACGATCTCCTCGCTCGAGACGAAGAGCGTTTGATCCCCCGCAATGCAATCAAGCAGAAGTTTGGCGTACTCCTCGGTATATTGGCCGGTCCTCTCCGTCCGATGCAGGTTGAATTCGAACACTCGCTCCTCGGCCTCCATGGCAAAGCCGGGCTTCTTTGCCCAGAAATGGATGGTGATGCCCTCGAACGGGTCCTGATGGAATACGATCTTATCCTGATAATGCACGCCCGGCGGACAAAGGCACGGATGAGGATGTTTGAAAAGTATCTCTATTTCCGTGATTTCCTTCTTCTCTTTCGGATCGACGAGGCGCTTGCCTGCTTCCATTATTATCGGCACGCCCTCCCAATCCGGATGCGACAGATACCCGCGAACGCGGAAATATGTCTCCGTCGAGGATCCGGGAGCCACACCCTTGATCGAATGATATCCCTCGTACTGGGCCCGGAACGTCGAATCTTTGACCTCTTTGAAGGTCGGCTTGCGGAGCATGCCAATGAGTTCCGCGCGGCGGGCGCGCACCGCGTTGGCGTTCCAGCTGTTCGGCCTGTCCATGGTAGTGAGCGCAAGCATCTGGAGCAGATGGTTCTGTCCCACATCGCGCAATGCCCCTACGCTGTCGTAGAACGCGCCACGGTCCTCCACGCCGATATTCTCGAACTCGCGGATGGTGATCCTCTCGACAAGCTCCTTCCCCCAATTCTTTTCGAAAAGATTGTTGTAAAAACGGAATGCGAGGATGTTCTGGAAGGTCTCCTTGGCGAGATAATGGTCGATACGGTATATCTGATCCTCATGAAAAAGCTGCGCGAGCTTCGCGTCGAGCGCCTTTGCGGTCTTCTCATCACTCCCAAAAGGCTTCTCCACCACGATGCGCGTCCAACCCTCGGCTTCCGCACACTCCTTGTTCAGTCCCGCCTTTTTGAAGTTCTCAAGGATGAGATCGTAAAAATGCGGAGATACCGAGAGATAAAAGAGCTTGTTGGAGCACATGCCGCGGTGATCGTCGTTCTGTTTCAGGCGATCGGCAAGCGCGCGATAATCGTCGTGCGCATCGAATGTTATCTTATGATAAGTGACCCTGTTGAGGAATCTTTCGACGGATGCACGCGGCGCATCCGGGGCTTTCACGCTCAGAATCGCCTCGATATGGCGCTTCAGGTCGTCATCCGTCCAATCGCGGCGGGAAACGCCGATGATATCGAAACCGTCCGGTAATACGCCCTTTTCCTGCAGGCTGAAAAGCGACGGGACTATCTTCTTCGTCATGAGGTCGCCCGTCGCGCCGAGAATGATGAAATGCGTGGGAACGCCGTTATTTTCTTTTGTCATTGGCTTATCTTACTACAAAAGAAAATGAGCGGCAATTTCATGTCGCTCCGGAATCACTCCTCCATCTTGTATCCGTAGCCGTGCACGGTCCTCAAAAGCTTCTTCCTGCGGTGCCCGTCGATCTTCGCTCGCAAGAAGCTGACATGCACGTCGACCGTATTCGTGAACGGGTCGGCATTCATATCCCATACGTGTTCCAGGATCATGCCCCGCGTAAGCGTCGTGCCCTGGTTTCGCATCATATATTCAAGCAGGGTGAATTCCTTGCGGCTCAGTTTGAGCGGCTTTCCCCCGCGCGTCACCGTATGCGCGATCGTATCCATGACGATATCGGCGATCGCAAGGTTCGGACCGACGAGCTTCTTTTCCCGCCGCAAAAGGGCCCGAATGCGCGCGAGCAATTCCGCAATGAAGAACGGCTTCGTAAGATAATCGTCCGCGCCGAGGTTCAGCGCCCGTATCTTCGTCGCCGCATCATTCGTGACCGAAAGCATTATTATCGGGAACAGCACTCCTTTCTTCCGGAGCACATCGCATATGTCGAGGCCGTTTTCGCCGGCGCCGAGATTGATGTCCATGATCGCGACATCATAGGGATTCACCTTCGCCCACGAGAGGCCTTGCACGCCGGTCGATGCCCAATCGACGGCAAAATTCTCGGCGCGCAAGCCCCGCATGACGAAATCCGCTATTTCCTTTTCATCCTCGATAATGAGCGCTCGCATGTTCCATTCTTCCTTATTACCTCCGGAAGAAAGCATACCCGACCGGCCATCATGGAATGGGCAAGAAAATATGAAGGAAAGATAAAGACGCTGCCGCTATTTTCCGGCAGGGACCGAGCCCGAAAGAAGTTCTATCGTAAAGTGCAGCGTGGCGTTCGGCGGGATCGGACCCCTGCCTTGCGGGCCATATCCCAACGACGAAGGGATGACAAGCTCACGCTTGCCGCCCACCCTCATGCCGAGCACGCCGAGGTCCCAGCCCTGGATCACGTCTCCCGCGCCCAGCGTGAAACTGAACGGCTGGTTATGATCGTACGAACTGTCGAACTTGGTGCCGTTGTCGAGCGTACCCACGTAATTGACCGTGACCAGATCGCCGTTCTCGGCGACCGTACCGGTACCTACCGTGATGTCGGTTATTTTCAATCCGTCCATAGGTTGTGTTGATGATGATATTGTTGATGTCGGCTGCGGATTCGACGTTTGATCCGCGCCATTTGCCAGATTTTGGGAATTCGCACCGCCGGACGACGGTGCGGAACTTGCAAGCAGGTCCGTGTTCGCATACCAGGCTCCCCATGCGATGATCGCCGCGCCCAGGACAACGAACACCGCCAATGTTATTCCTTGTTTTTGATTCATGATCGAATGAATGATTGTTTATGTTATTTTTGCGCCACGGGGAACGTCGTCCGCCGGAAGAAGCAGTACGGGAGACTCGTCAGCCGCATGGGCCGCAAGGAGCATTCCCCGACTTTCGTGTCCCATGAGTATCCGCGGTTCGAGATTCGCGATGATCACCACCTTTTTTCCGACGAGCGATTCGGGAGCGTACTGTTTTGCAATCCCCGAAAGGATCTGCCGCGCCTCCTCTTCGCCGATATCGATCTTCAGCTTCAAAAGCTTTTCCGATCCCTCAACCGCTTCCGCGGCGACGATCTCCCCCACGCGGAGATCGGCATTTTTAAACTCATCGAATGTCATAACGACAATTGTACCACGGTGACAATTCCGTTCAAGGATTGTCCGACCGAAGACCGTGGTCGTTCCCGCGGCCTTCCGAAGGCGATTGTATCGATGTCGATGCGGGAACGGGCGATGGCTGTTTCAGTGATGTTTCGTCCTGCGTCAGGCACTGTAAATATTCGGGATGTGCGATCAATTGCCGTGCGATATCCGTTGCTCCATGGCCCTCCTCATATCCGGACGAAGGGACGGAAGAGGACGCCGCACCCTGACCGGTACTGCTTGCCTGTGCTCCGCACTGTGCGGCAAGCGATGCCGCACCGTTCGCGCCGAAGAGTTTTGCCCTTTCGACGGAAGACAGAGAGCTGCTGATATTATTCCCGAGATCGCGCGTAAGGCTTCTGATGAGCGGCGATCTTCGGGCACCGACATGCGCCATTCCTTCAAATGACGCAGAGGAGGAAGCAATGCCCGACGACGCAGAGAAAGACGATGCCTCCAAAAGATCTATCTCACGGATGCGCCTCGCCGCAAATGAAAGTTCGAGGGCTGGTTTTTTCGCATTTGACGTGAATGCGAGCTGGACATTCTCGGCAAGTCGCTTGAACGGATAGAGCGGACTCGTGGGCGGGACGTTCGCGGTGTCCGCGAATACCGAAGTCGCCGTCGCGACCCCCGCGATGACGACGAGTGCGATAGCAAGTCTGAAAAGCGATTTCGCGACGATCGCACGATATCCTCCCGTGCCCGCCACGGCGATCACGGCTCCTTCCCTGCCGCCGTTCCGAGACGTTTGATGGGCGTCGTATGCCGTCAAAAAGCGGTCCTTCGCCTTCTCGACAAATTCCCGGTCCGGAACCAGTGTCTTCCTTATCTTTTTTGGCAGTTCCCGCTCGCGCGAAAAGAATTTCATTTAAGCAATAGTATCGTTATCGAAAGCTCCCGTGTTGCCGAATTCCTTTTTTATCTTTTGCTTGACGCGCAACGCGGCGACCCGCAGCGATCCCTCCGATTTTGCCAGGACGATCGCGATCTCCTTGTAGGGCATTTCCGCCACATAACGGAGTTCGAAAAGTTCGCGCTCCTCCCGCACAAGGGTCATGAGAAAATTTTGCAGTTTGCCAAACATGATCCTCTGCCCAATATCCGGCATTTCGGCGACGGCCATCGCCTCAACCGCATCGTCCTCGAAACGGGAGAATGGCGCCTCCTTCTTCTCGCGGTAGTGATCGATGAGAATATTCCGCGCGATCTGCCAGAACCACACCGTGAAGCGTCCGCGTTCCTCGTCAAAAGTCTCTATCCTCCCCACAAGTTTCAAAAAAACATCCTGGCACAGATCCTCCGCAACCTCCTTCTTGCCGGTGCGCGCAAAAAAGAATCCGTATAATTTCGGCAGCAGCTCATCATAGATCTCCGCGGCGGCGCGACGATCCCCTTTTTTCATCCTTAGGGCAAGCGCCGTCAGATGGTCCGATGTCGAAAGATTACGCTTCATTAGTGGTGTACGTGCCCTGTACGGTTATGTTACGTATACTATCGTTCCCCAAAAATAAATGTCAAGAAAAGACTGCTTTTGCGTAAAAAAGCCCCGTTTTCCAACGGGGCTGGCAACGACTCTGCTATGCCATGAACATCCCTACGCAGACCCTGAGGCGCAATTCGTCGGCGTATTCGGGATGGGCGTACACCTTAAGACGGAATATCGGCTCCGGCTTATGTTTGTCCCAATAGGTGTCGCCGCGACGATTAATGAACGGAAGATGGATCCTCCGCGCATCCCTCCCTCTCCCGATATAGGCGCACACGGCCCATGGCGGGATTCCTGCTTCTGCGGCAAGATATCCGGCGACCATGCCGCGTGCGTTCCATTCCGAATCGGCGAACCGCAGGATGCTCCGTTCCGGAACGATCGTCTCGATGCTCCGGACCTCTTTGTACCAACGCCGGGCAAAAATGCAGTCGATCAGATGCTTTGCCTCGTCGTTCGTCTCCAGAAATTCGAACGCTTCGGTATCGTTCAGTCTGAAAAAGACCGAAGGAAGCGAACGTTCTTCCTGGAAGACGAGGTCCGCCGCGCGATACGCCATTGACGCCGCTCCAAGATGAGGGTCGCCGTAGATCCTGGCATATACCGTGCGACGCGCATCCTGCCATTTCCGGGATTCCTCGAGACAGTTCATATCGAGCTCCCATCGGTTCTTCCGGAAACGGTATGATGAGGCGATCAGGCGTGCATCGAAAAGTTTCTCGCCCGTTGCCGCAAAATGATAACGGTTCACGTTATCGAGGTTGTCGAGGTCCATACTCCCGTGGAGGATGTCGGAATACGGTTCCGCGCGGCCCGTGACCATCGCCACCACTGCGGACGGCGATATTCCATACCTCTCGATTATGGCTGCCGCCTTCGAACCCGCGAGCACATCCTCAAGAAACGACTCTCCGTCCTTCCCTCCCGTCGTATACCGCAAAAAAGGTTCGGTAAGATGGGAGAGGGGCGGATTGCCGACGTCATGAAAGAGCGCGCTCACGATCAGCAGGCGTTGAATGCCTTCGGGAAGATACCTCCGGTTGTTTTCAATGGCATCGAGCGCAAGACGCACCACGCCAAGACTATGCTCAAAGCGGCTCACAACGCCATAAGGAACGACATTGCGAGGAAGCGTGTCCATGGAAATCTCGTGCAAACGCCCGAATTGCGGCGTCGCAAGCAGGCTTTCCACGATTTCGGGGAATTCGCACATCCCGTACAGGGGGTCTTGATACCACATATGCTGCTCCTTTCGAGAGCGGGGCTACCTCATTTCTACCACCCCTTTTTTGAGAATGCAATTCCAAAGACGGCCTATCCTCCCGTGACCTCATGCTTCGCTCCCGGTCCCTTTGCCATGTTCGCCTGAT
>VFSW01008838.1_pt1 | contig 14433 bp, 18 predicted proteins | sample 5358111 | NCBI WGS metagenome assembly VFSW01 (sample SAMN11554181, study PRJNA540505) | mine drainage metagenome | isolation source: sediment from site ElyBrook_90M | place: USA: Ely Copper Mine, Vershire, VT | collected 2017 | reverse complement strand
ATCTAATAGATATAAATGAGGAAACGTGCCCAAAGGAAGGTATTGGTGATTCTTCCGCCAGATGACGTAAGAAGAATAGAGGATAGAATTCTCGAAGGAAAATATGTCACTAAGTCGGATTTCTTCAGGATTGCAGTCAAAGAGCTATTGTACAGAGAAAAAGGCCGTGAAGAATTCTGGGCGAAAGACCGGCCGCTGTTGGAGGAGGGCCAGGTGCTAGATTCCAAGCAGGTATTATCAGTATTAAAGGCTAATAAAACCAAAATCGGCGATTTTGGTGCAAAAGAAATAGGATTGTTTGGTTCTTATGTTAGTGCTGAGCAAACTCCGGAAAGTGATATAGATATCTTGGTGGAATTTTCAAAAGGAAAGAAAAGTTTCCATAATTACATGCAGCTAAAGTTGTTTTTGGAAAAGATATTTAAAAAGAAAGTAGACCTTGTAATAAAAGACGCTGTAAGGCCAGAGCTAAAGCAGCAAATACTGAAAGGTGTGGTTTATGCCTAGAAACTACAAGATTTATCTTAATGATATACTAGAGTCGATAGCAAACATAGAGGAATATACAAAAGGCGTTTCTTTCGAAGAGTTTTCTGGGGAGCGCATGAGGGAAGATGCAATATTAAGGAATCTTATGATTATAGGAGAGGCTGTCAAGAATATCCCAGAAGATATAAGATCCGAATCGCCGAAGACAGAATGGGGAGAGATGGCCGGGCTCAGGGACATACTGATACATCAGTATTTTGGCGCAGACCTAGAAACCATATGGGGTATCATAAAAGATGAGTTGCCAAGGCTCAAGCGTGATATCAATTCATTAATCAAGAAACTGTAATTTGGGGCCGCCGGGATTTGAACCCGGATTTGCTGGTTACTTCATATTTTAATTGTATTTCCAGATCCTAATCATCGCGGTTTCCCGCTCACTCAATTATAAACATCTGGAGCCAGCCGCGCTGCCAGGTTACGCTACAGCCCCTCGGCAATGTGGTAACGAAAACAAGATATAAATGCTTGCTTGTATTTATACGTGATCTGATGGTGAAAACGGTTTACAGGAGCCCGCGCTTCGACGTCCAGGAGGTGATGGCGACGGCCAACGGGAAAAGGTTCAAGCTGAGCAAGATAATCTACAGGAACGGTGCCATAGTGGTACCGGTGCTGGAAAACGGGGATATTGTCCTGGAGAAGCAGTACAGACACTCCATAAAGAAGTGGATGTTCGAGCTCCCTGCGGGAATGGTGGAGAAAGGGGAATCGCCAAAGGCCACGGCTGCCAGGGAGCTTAGAGAGGAAACAGGATACAGGGCAAAAAGGCTGCAGTTCTTATTTGAAAGCGCCCAGGACCCTGAACATGGCAAGGGCGTATGGTATTTTTACCTGGCGACCGGGCTTGTGAAAGGCCGCAAGGAGCTTGAGGAGCAGGAGATGATACAGGTGTTTACCGTCACCCTGGACAAAGCGCTGAGCATGGTAGACAGGAACGTGATAAAGGACGGCAAAACGATAGAGGGAATACTTTATTATTACCGTAAGTATAGGTTAGGTATAAATTAGTTTCTTCGAAAGCTTTAGGGGGAGTACATGAACAGAAAGCTTGCGTATGGTATCGTTATCGTAATCATCGTTGCGGTAGCGCTTGCCCTGGTGTACATGAACAGCGCATCGGGATCCAGCCTTGACGCTTACATTGGCGCTCCGGTGCCGCAGGCGCAGATCAACCAGCTGCAGACCATAGCTCTGAACAACACGCTCGCAAACAAGGTCGGCACAGGCATAGTGTCTCCGTACCCGTCGCCGGTAAACAACAAGAACGTCACGATTGTGGGAGGAAAGCCCGCAGTCATATATGTCGGTGCGGACTATTGCCCGTACTGCGCTATAACAAGATGGGGTTTCATAATAGCGCTGATGAGGTTCGGGAACTTCGGCTCGCTGCATTATATGGCTTCCAGCTCTTCTGATAAGTTTCCAAGTACGCCTACATATACTTTCTACAATTCCACCTACACGAGCGGCCTGATAACGTTCCTGCCGGCCGAGATAGAGAACAGGACCGGGTCCCCGCTCCAGCAACTGAGCCCGCTGCAGAACTCCGTGGCGCTCGCTTACGACCCTAGCGGCGGCATCCCGTTCATAGACTTCGGCAACAAGAGCGTCCAGGTCGGGATACCGGCGAGCATATCGCCCGGTTACCTGAAGGGGCTTACGTGGAGCCAGGTAATTGCACAGATCCAGAACAGCAACACCACCGTATCGCAGGCCGTGCTCGGCCAGGCAAACATATTCACGGCGCAGATCTGCGAGATCAACGGGAATGTCCCGGCATCTGTGTGCGGCCAGCCATACGTCAAGACGATAGAGGGCTGATTAGGATAGCAGGGCCGTAGCCTCGCTCCTTTTCGAATCTATTATGTTGTTTGCTTCCTGCGGATCTGCCCACAGGTCGTACAGTTCGTCCTTCTGCTTACCGAAGTAGTGCATTAGCTTGTACCTGCCCGAATATATCGCCGTGACCCTTTTGTTGTAGCGCTTCTTTGCCCTGTATATCTTGTCTGCTACCGATGATTTCCTCTTCAGCATGGCCAGGAGATGCTCGTCCCAGCCCTCGCTTATGCCCGTGTGCTCGCAGAATACCTTCCTGTCCCTTCTAAGGTTCCCATTAAGGTGCTCGTACCTGCCGGATGCCAGGTCTAGGATAGCCTTGTGCAGCGAAAGCATGCTTACCGGAGTCTCGACCGTCTCCCTCTCGCACACGATCTTGCCGTTCTCGTAGTTGACCGCGATGAGCGGGATCTTTGCGACTCCTTCGTAGGGCGGCATCGCATGATAGAGCATGCCCTTCTCTCCGAAGAGCTGGCCGTGATCCGATGTCACTATGACCGTGGCGTTGTCCAGCATGCCCGCGGACTTCAGCGTCTTGATCGTTTCCCCGACCTTCTTGTCCAGGTACTCTATTCTTCTATTGTAAGCGTTGTGCAGCGCCTCTGCCCTGTGGCGCGTCATCTCCTCTATGCCGCTCAGGTAGAGCCACTTGTCCTGTACGATGTCGTCATTTCTTATCGGATAGTTCTCGTGCGCCTCTATATAGTTTACGAATATGAACTGCGGCGCATAGTTGTAGTTGTACTTCAGGTACTGCGAAAGCAGTACGTTTGTGTCGTTTGCTCCCCTATCCATCTTGTAGGTACCGTCAGCCTTTGCCACGCTCCGCGCGAGCCTCATCCTTAGGCTCATGTAAACCTTGTCGAGAAGGGGCTTCGGTATTATCCTAGATACCGCATAGCTCATCCTGTACATCTTCTCTCTTGTCTTCGCCCCACCCTCCAGTATAAACGATACCTTGTCAACCGTCTTCTTGTTGTACTTCAGGTTGGACTGCTTCCATACGTCGTAGACCTTGTCGAAGCCCGTAGCCAGGTTGGTGTAGCTCGTAAGGAATGGGTTGTTTGAGAAAAGCACGGAATAGTAGCCTTGCGTTGAGAGCTTCGCCGCGATGGTGTTTGAAGAGCTGTCAAGGAACTTGGTCTTCACCATCCAGGGGTCTATCGTCTTCGGGCCGCTCTTGAAGAAATTCTGCGAGACCTGCTCTATTTTTGATACCTTTGAGTCCATGAACAGGGCCGCGTGCGTTGGTGCGGTCCATGTGCCAGGCGCGACAGTATTCACGTATGAGGTTCCGTGCTTGGCCATTTTGCCTATGGTGCTGAGCTTGGGGTTGTTATAAATGTCTGACGCTCTCGCCGTGTCAAGCATTAATAAGATGATATTCCTTTTCATAATAATCCATCTAGGTCATTGAAACCTGCCGGTTGCCATTAACATATGACTGGTAGCCTTTAAAACTGTTATAGCGGTAAAGTTATTTATTGATATTTGTTTGTTTCGTGATTGTTTGGACATATGCGTGCTTAATCCGTTCTTTTACCCATATGCGGGCGGCACAGAACGGGTGTTGTTCGAGGTCTACAGCAGGCTAGCCAAAAGGCACAACGTAACGGTTGTATCTGCCGCGCTCCACAACAAAAACAAGTCGGTCGAGGAGATAAGCGGGATAAAGGTCATCAGGCTGAAGACGAAATACGTCGACTTCCCCGCGTTGCCGATGCCGTTCCCCATGATGCAGGGACTGCCAGACGCGGTGCAGCGGGAGGGCGCCGACATATATCACATAAACAACAGGTACCTCTACTTCTTCAACACGATAAGCGCGATAAAGAAGATTAACAAGGCGCTTGCATTGACGCTCCACGATGCGATGCCGAGGAATATCGATACGATAACGGACAGCGGTGGCTATCTCTATGATGTGGTCTGGGGAAGGAGGCTGATGAACTATGCAGATGTAATAACGGCCGTCTCCAAGAACACCGTGGAGACTACAGTGCCGCGGGAGTTCAGGGAGCGCGCTTATGTGATATACAACGGTGTCGACACCACGAGGTTCAAGTATAGGCCAAAAAGCGACAGCAATGTGGGCCGGGTTCTAAGGAAGTTAGGCATCAGAAAAGATTCGATAACAATAATGAACAACGGCAGGCTCGTGACCCAGAAGGGGCAGGTCTACCTGCTGAGGGCGGTGGCGGAGCTCGCTAAGAAAAGGCCCGAACTTGACATCAACCTGCTTATGGTTGGCAGGGGTTACCTGAAGGACACGCTTCTCTACATGGCAAAAGACCTCGGTATGAGCGAAAGGGTCAGGATGCTCACAGACATAGACGAGAGGGTGATGCCGTACTACTACAACGCCGCGGATGTCTTCGTCTCGGCCTCGCTCTACGAGCCCGCGTCCCTCTCGGTAATGGAGGCGCTTGCGTGCGAACTGCCAGTCGTAGCTACAAAAGTCGGGGGCGTGCCAGAGATGATGGGTGGTTTCGGGGTTTACGCGAAGCCGAAGAGCATATCCGGCATAAGGAAGGGCATCGAGAGCGTCATCGAAAATCCGGGGGCATCGAGAAGGAGGGCCGCCGGGGGCAGGGCGCGGATGATAAAGGAGCACGACTGGAACAACATCGCAGATGAGTATGAGCGTGTCTTCACATCGTCTGTCAGGAACTGAGGGCATGATTAGATGGCAAAGAAAAAGTCGTTTTGGTACGGAATAACTCATCAGACCAAGCTCGACAAGAAGAGCTACCTTAAGCTCGTCCGCAGGATCTCGCTATTCGTGGGCATCGGCTTCGCCGCGAGCCTGGCGGTATTCTTCGGAATTGCCATATTCGGCGGGTTCCAGAACGTGCTGGGCACGATAACGCACGCCAAGCTGTACATATACATATTTGCGTTCCTCTCTGTGCTCGGGAGCCTGATCCTGAGATTCGTCAAGTGGAACTATTTCCTGAAAGTGATGGGGCTCAAGGTTCCGCTGAAAAAAAACCTTGCGGTGTACTTTTCTTTGTACGCTATGAACATAACTCCCGGGAACGTCGGGAGGGTTGTCGCGGCGTACACGCTTAACAGGATAACAAAAATCAGGTTCATAAACATAGTGCCCATCGTCACCATGGACATATTCACGGACTTCATAGGGTTTGCTGTGCTCGCGATACTGGCCGCGATATACTTCCATAAGTACATAACATATATTGCAATACTCGACATTGTCCTATTGCTGCCGTTCCTGTTCATACTGAACGGCTGGCTCTACAGCTTCCTGAAGAAGCTATTGAGGAAAAGCAGTTTCATAAAGAACTTCACGCCATATGGAGAGGAGTACTTCGCATCGCAGAGCAAGCTGAACACGCCGAAGGTGTATGCGGTGTCGCTATTCGTAACCTTGCCTGCGGCCTTCCTGAGCTCCATGACGCTATTCTTCTCGCTGCTCGCCCTTGGTGTAATACCATCCCTCTCCGGATCGGTATTTGTTTACTCATCTTCCACAATATTCGGAATGGCAAGCGCGGTGCCTGGCAGCATAGGGGTGACTGATGGTGCGCTTGTTGCTTTGATAGGAAGCGTCTTCCACCTGGACGCCAGCCTGGCGTCGGCTGTCACTATAATGAGCAGGCTTGCAGACCTGTGGTTCAGCGTCATATTGGGCGGTATATTCTTCTTCTACACGCTCAGGTATTGGAATCCGGCAAACAATAGTCCTAAAAAGACTAGAAAGCGGTGAAGATCACATATCTTCGGCCGCGCCTTCCTCTGCAGGCTCCGGCGCCGGGGCGGCGGATCCGTCTCCCTTCTCGATTACTTTTATCTTGCCGAACTTTCCGGTCGAGAGCTGCGGGGTTCCCCTGAATTCGTTGACATAGCCGTTCGAGACCTCTATCGTGTCTCCGACATCAACCTCGTTGATTGTGTCGCCCCAGAGGGACATAGCTATGCTTCCAGAATCATCCTGGAGCGTTATGTTGGCTACGCTTAGCCTCTTTCCATACTTCGTGACGACCTCTCTAGGCTCGTCCTTTTGCGCTACCTTAGCCGTGACGGTAACGTTGCTTGCTCCTGCTCTTAGTTCACTTATTTTCATTCTATCACTTTTCCTTTTTCTTAAAACTAGCAAAACTAGTTGTTTTCAGAGGTATTATGTTTGCAAAGTTATTTAAGACTATTACCTATCGGGGCGATTTGCGGCACTTTTCTACATCTCGTTTTTTAGCTTTGTATTTCATAACAGCATTATGGAGCAAAAACCAGAGCTGCCGCAGGGTGCACACCCCTCTTTTATGAGGGTTCTGCAGCAAAAACAGCGAGTGAAGGAGAACCTTGGCAAGATAAAGCATAAGATAGGCGTATACAGCGCAAAGGGAGGCGTGGGCAAAACCACAGTAGCGATAAACCTTGCTTACGCGCTGTCTGGAAAGGGCTTTAAGGTTGGCCTGTTGGATGCGGACATAGACTGCCCCAATGTTACAATGTTCCTGGGCATGGGGGATAAGATGGATCCGCATGCCCCGTTGAAGCCGCCCGTGAAAGACGGGGTGATGGTGGCGTCTACAGCGATGCTCATTGACGAGGTGAAAAAGCCCATAATATGGAGAGGCCCGCTCATCTCGAAGATGGTGGGCGACTTCTTTGAGCACACAGACTGGGGTACGCTCGATTACCTTATAATCGACCTTCCGCCCGGAACTTCCGAGACGCCGCTTACTACGATGCAGCTGGTTGACCTCGACGGGTTTGTAATAATCACGACCCCGCAGAAGATTGCCGGGATAAATTCGATGAGATCGGGGCTTATGGCGAAAAGGCTCGGCGCGCACATACTCGGCATTGTAGAGAACATGTCGGCTGGGAAGCCGAGCCAGAGCACGCTTGATGTAGTAAGCACGCTGGGAACCGTGCTGCTCGGTTGCATCAAAAAGGATGAGCGTTTCGACAGTAGTGGAGATTCCGGAGTGGTTCCATTAATGGAGTATGACGACATAAAAAGCGAGTTTGACGATATAATAAAGGCACTCACTGCCTAATACATAAGTTTAAATATTTTGACTCCCATACTATATCAACTATATGCGCAGAAAAGTTCTTTGAACAGCTTATTATTATAAAGTCGCATATGGCTTTTTACATTAAATAAAATCAAGTGGATTATCATGGCAGAAAATCAATTAGGTGGACAGCAGGTTCTTTATCTACCGGAAGGGGCATCCAGGCTCTTGGGAAGGGATGCGCAACGCACGAACATAGCGGTCGCAGTGGCGGTCGCAAGCGCGGTGAAGACGACACTGGGCCCGAAGGGCATGGACAAGATGCTAGTAAGCGAGCTCGGAGACATAATAATAACGAACGACGGGGCTACGATCCTCGAAGAGATGAACGTGGAGCACCCGGTCGCGAAGATACTGGTAGATATAGCCAAGACTCAGGACAAGGAGGTCGGGGACGGGACCACAAGCGTCGTGATAATGGCCGGGGAGCTGCTCAAGGGAGCGGGCGACCTTATAGAACAGGGCATACACCCAACTACGATAATTAGAGGGTACAAGATGGCAGCGGCGAAGGCCAGCGAGGTGCTCAACGATGTCGCAAAGAAGGTAAGCATCAGTGACGATGCCACGCTCCAGAGGATTGCGCAGGTGTCCATGGGATCGAAGAACGTAGGCGACGACGCGACCAAGGCGCACCTAGGCAAGCTGGTCATCAGCGCCGTGAAGCAGGTTATGGAGAAGGATGCTTCGGGACGGACAGTAATAGATCATGATTTCATAAAGGTGGAGAAGAAGGCCGGCGGGGCAATAGGGGACACCGAACTGATAAGCGGAGTGCTTATTGACAAGGAGATCTCGCACCCGGGGATGCCGAGGAACGTTTCCAACGCGAAGATAGCGCTGCTGGACGTCGCCCTTGAGATAGAGAAGACCGAGACGGAGGCGAAGATCGAGATAACGTCGCCGGACCAGATGCAGGCGTTCCTGCAGCAGGAAGAGCGCATGCTCAAGGACATGGTCGCGAAGATAAAGAAGAGCGGGGCGACCGCCGTCTTCACCCAGAAGGGGATAGACGACGTGGCGCAGCACTACCTGGCAAAGGAGGGGATAATGGCCGTCAGGCGAGTGAAGAAGAGCGACGTGGAAAAGCTGGCGCGCGCCACAGGGGCAAGAATAGTCACAAGCCTGGACGACCTCAGCTCAAAGGACCTGGGATTCGCCGGCCTTGTTGAAGAGAGGAAGATAAGCGGGGACCGCATGGTCTTCGTAGAGAAGTGCAAGGTGCCGAAGAGCGTGACCATATTCGTGAAGGGCGGCAACCAGCAGGTTGTAGACGAGGTGGAGAGGTCGATAACCGACGTGATCGGGGCTGTCTCGAGCGTCATGATAGACGGCAAGTATGTTATAGGCGGGGGCAGCGTCGAGATAGACGTGGCGAACGGGCTTAGGAACTACGCCAACGACGTTGGCGGCAGGGAGCAGCTCGCGATACAGAAGTTCGCGGACGCTATGGAGGTAATCCCGAAGACTCTCGCGGAGAGCGCTGGGATGGATGCGATAGACACATTGGTGCAGCTGAGGAGCAAGCACAGGTCGAAGGAGGGTGGAGTCGCAGGCGTAGACATACTTAAGAATACGATAGGGGACATGCTAAAACAGGGTGTCTTCGAGCCGCTGAAGGTGAAGCAGCAGGCGATCTACAGCGCGAGCGAAGCCGCAGAGATAATCCTTAGGATAGACGACATGATCAGCTCGAGGGGCAGGGCGCCTCGCGGAGGCCCTGGCGGGCCTGGTGGCATGGGAGGCCACATGGAGGAGTGATCCCTTCCCTTCTTCTTTTTATATTTTCACTTGCATAGCTAATCGTTTCCATGCCAACAGTGATTGTTTTAGGCTCCCAAGGAGCAGGAAAGACCACCATACTTGGAAAGGCCTCCGGCTACAAGGGCATAAAGGTAGTCAACATCGGGGACCTGATGACCCAGTTTGCGATAAAGCAGGGCTATGTTAAAAAAAGGGACGAGATCCGGTACAAGATAAACTGGAAAGACTATCAGAGCCTGTACAAACTGGCATACTCGAAGGCGGGGAGCATGCCAGGTAACATAGTTATAGACACTCATCCGTCGATAAAGGCGGGGGACCGCTACATACCGGGGATGCCAGCAAAGTATTTGAAGCTGCTGAAGAACCTCGTGGGGTTGGTTTACATAGACGCTGATACGGACGCAGTGATAAGAAGGAGGAAGCTCGACCCGGACAGGGTGCGCGAAGAGGATGACGCCAAGGTGATAGACACGCACAGGCTGCTGAACCTCTCAATTCTCGGCTACTACTCCTCATGCTTAAATATACCGCTTTACATAATCAATAACAAGGATGGAATGCTTCAGGAATCCATAAGTGAATTCAAGAAGGCTATTTCTGACCTGTTTGGGGAGTAAAATGCCGATAGCCCTCGTTGCCACTATACCAACAGTATCGGTAGTATCGATTGTCGCAGTCGGTGTCATATACACGATATGCGCGGCCATTGTGCAGAGGAAGCTATCGAACCCGAAGAGGACGAGGGAGCTGCAGGACCAGATAAAAATCTACTCCAAAGAGATAAACGAGATGATGAAGAGGAACGCGCCGAAGGAGGAGATATCGGCAAAGCAGGGGCTCATGATGCCGCTGGTCAAGCAGAGCATGATGGCGAACATGAAGTCGACGGTTGTGCTGATACCGACGTTTATAGTCGTGTATTATCTCGTTATACCATACGTTTTTGGTGGGCTGGGCACTGCCGCCGTGGCCTTCAGCATAGCAAGCTACAACATAAGCCTGGCGTACAAAGGGGTGTTCTTCGTCACGGTTTTCGTCCTGGGCTTGATAACATCAATGAGCATACTCGCATACGACAGGCGCAGGGCCAAGCTCGACACCAAGGCGAAGCTGGCGGCAGAGGGCATAAAGGAGTAGCCAATCTAAACCTCTTTATACCTTTACTTTAGAATAATAACAAAGGTGCTGATTTTGCCAAAGCCGATGCATAGATCTAGAAGCTTCAAGCGCGCCAACCGCGTCACCAGCACCGGAAGGAATGTTATCCACTATACGCGCGCCGCCGCTTCGATGCCGCACTGCGCGCTCTGCAGAGCAGAGCTGAACGGCATAAGCTTGAAGGGCGGAAAGAGCAGGAGGACGAACAGCAGGATATTCGGGGGCGTGCTCTGCTCGAGGTGCTCCGCTGAGATAGTAAAGCTCGGCAGCAGGGTCGAGCAGGGAGACATGAAGCTTGACGACGTGGGGATGAAGCAGAGGTCCTACGTGCTGCAGCTCGTCGCACACTGATCTTTCATGGGGCTGTTGTATGGAAGCCATAATTATCTCGGGCATGCCAGCCGCCGGAAAGACCGAGGCGTCCAAGAGGGTGGCGAAGAGGCTGGGGCTCAAGGAGTTCGGGGGCAGCGACATACTCAAGGAGATGGCTGGCGAGCGCGGGTACATACTGGGAGGGAGCGACTGGTGGGACACGGAAGAGGGCCTGAGATTCCTGAAAGAGCGCGAAAAGGACCCGGAGTTCGACAGGGAGACGGACAGGAGGATGACAGAGAAGATAAAGAGGGGCGACATTGTGGTGACGAGCTATACGATGCCGTGGCTCTCCGACGTTGGCTTCAAGGTGTGGCTCGATGCGAGCCACGATGTGTGCGCAGCGAGGATGGCAAAGAGGGATGGCACAGACGTGGAGCGCGCGAGGAAGGTCGTAGCGGAGCGCGACAGGAGGAATTGCGAGCTCTACGAAAAGCTCTACAACATTAAATTAGGCAGGGATAAAAAGCCTTTCGATGTAATAATAAACACGGATAATCTGACGCCAGAACAGATCGCGGAACGGATAATAGAGAAGATGAAGGAAAAGGGGTTGTGACATATGCTGCTAGAAGCGGGACGGGTGTGCGTAAAGAAGTACGGGCGGGACGCGGGCAGCCGCGCCGTCATAACTGCGGTGATGCCGAACGGTTTTGTAAAGATAATAACCGCCACAAGGAGCAAGAAGGAGAGGCTCTGCAACCCCAAGCACCTGGAGTTCCTCAAGGAGACAATAGACATGAAGAACAAGGAGCAGGTGACAAGGACATTGGGCATAATGGAGCACGCAAAGTAGCGCGCTACTTTTCCTCATCAAAAAGAAGCTCGTTGGCCGATTTGATGATCTTATCCTTGCTCGACTGGCTCGAAAGAAGGTTGAACAATTCCGTGTAATCTATCGTCTTGTCTGCGCCTGAGTCCTTCAACTTTGCAGAGAGAGTAAGCATCCCCAGTTCCTTTATCGGTATGTCGTCGATTTTCCCATCCCTTACGCCCTCTATCATCAACTCCACGTCCGGGCTAGATAGTTGCGCCGTATCGATCGTCAGATATGCCTTGCTGGAGTATTTCGCAAGTAGTGTATGCATCTGGAGATCTGCCTTGTCGAACCCCTTTGCGAGCGTTCCGGATACCTTGAGCCTGAGTATTGGTTTCTCTTTGCTGCTGGCCAGCATCTTTATTATTTCTGTCTCACACTTTTCGATAAGCTCTGTTGGCTTTGCTCCGTTTACCGCTATGGCGCGGGCGGCGTAAGGCCTGGAATTTATCGGAACAAACTTGTGCGTGCCGGTAACCGTGTCAAAAACGATAAATCCCTTGTTGCTCTGCTCGTCCCCTTTCATCTGCGTGAGCACTGTGCTGCCCGGTATGAGCAGTTTCTTCCCATGGACTTCTGCCTCCTGGCGGCTGTGCATGTGCCCAGAGACGTACAGGTCGAATCCGTCTGGAAGGTCAGAGTATCTTATGAAATTGTCGTTGTAAGGAAGCAGCTCGTAGACCGACTGGTGGAACATGAATATGCTGAATGTACCTTGCGTTGGCTTCGGAGACAGCTCGATAAGCCTGTCTTTGACCATCTCTTCTGAAAGGCCGCCCAGTCCATAAATCGAGACCTTTTCATCACCCTTTTGTATTATCGTGGTAGATTCGCTTGTGTCGGCAAGGAGGCCTGCAAGCGAGAGCAATCTTACCGCATTGTCCTTGCCCTCTGCAATCCTTTCGTGTGTTCCGGGTATGGCTATTATCGGCGCTGCCGTGTGCAGCTTCCCTTTTCCGATATGATCTGATATGCTTGCTCCCCACTTCCTCTTTGATAGTTCCCTGAATATGTTTACCGCCTGGGATATTATCTCGGGCTTGGGGTACCTCTTGTCGAAGATATCTCCTGGTATCAGTACCGCATCCGCTTGTTCGCTTGCGGCTTCCAGGGCCTCGTTCGCCTGCCTGAAAGCATCCTCTTCAAATCTCTCATATCCAAGGTGCAGGTCTGACACTATGGCTATCTTCATGCGCCCACCTATTTCGCTCCGTGTTCGCCCTTGATTATTCCCTCTATTTCTGTCCTAAGCGCCTTCTCCCTCTTCACAGCCTCGTCGTACTGCTTGGTTACTATAGAAAGCCTCATGTCTACAGAGTCCTGTTTTTCCTTTACGCTCTTTACCGCTTCTTCCTTGGTCGTTTCTATCATTACCCCGCCTATCGTGGAATACACCTTTCCCCTCGACTTGCCGAGTTCCTCCAATGCCTCCTTGAACTCCTCCCTCTGCTCGGCGAACTGCGACTTCTGGATCGCCAGGGATTGCAGCTGTTCCTGCAGGTTTTGATAGTCTGCCGATAGTTTTTCGAGCTGCTCTTTGCTCACGTAATCACCAATAGATTATGGTTTTGCTGCTTGTGACATCCTCCCACCGCTAAAGCGTGTGGGCTTCCCCTGCACATCATGTTGCAGAGTATGTTCCGATTCATCGACCCGACTTGCGTTGCCCGCTGCAACGTAGAGGTTGAATCTCCAGAGGCGTATCTTCCTGCGTGCCCCGCAGTAGCTCTATTGAGTATGTTTATGGACGCGTTCAAGTCTCTGTTCATTGACAGACCGCATTGACCACATTCGTATGTCCTTATGCCCAATCCGATTTCCATTATGTTTCCACAATTACTGCATGTCTTCGTGGTGTTCCTCGGATTGATGTATTCCACTCTCATACCAGCACTTTCAGCCTTGTATGAGAGAACCTGTTGAAATTTTTCCCAGCATGAACTTTGTATCGCATCGGCAAGACAATGGTTCTTCATCATGTTGGTTATCGACAGGTCTTCAAATGCAAATGATGTGTAGCCCGAATTTGCGAGCCGGGTTGTTTCCTTTTGTATGAAGTCGTCATTCCTGCTGTTTACGTCTTCCCATTCCCTTTGCAGTTGCAGTTTTGCCTTTTCCCTGTTCCTTGAACCTTTTACCTTCCTTGCGATTCTCCTCTGCCATATCGCAAGGCGTTTCTGCGCGTTCCTCTTGAATTTAGGTTTTGTGATCGAAGAACCGTCTGATAGCACAGCAAACGTCTTCAGCCCCACATCTATGCCGACTGGGTTTGAGTTGGTTATTTCAGGGTTTTCGCAATCCTGAACGGCGGAGAATATTGCAAAGTATTTTCCTGCAACTCTCTTTATTGTCATGGTCTTTATCTTCCCTTCAATCTGTCTGTGGAATTCAATCTGCACCCGTCCTATCCTTGATATGCGGAGCATATTTTTCTCTATTGAAAATGCTCCGTTGTCCTGTGGATAAACTATACTACGGTAAAAATCCCTTGACTTGAATCTGGGAAATCCGACCTTGATTCTCTTTCCATTCTTTTTCTCCCTGCATCTGCGGAAGAAGTTTTGGTATGCCTTCAGGACACGATATTCAATCTCGCACCTTGTCTGCGAATACAGTTTCAGGTATTCTTTGTTCTCTTTAATTATTTCCTTTACGAATCTGTTGAACTGTGCCATTGAGATGTTTGCCCTTCCGTTTTGATGGGAGGTGATGGATTTTTCAAGAATCTTGTTGTAGAATTTCTGCGCAAGAACCAACCTTTCGTCTATCTCCGATTGCCTTTTTGCATCCGGGTATATCCTAAATTTGTATGCTCTATCCATCATATTCCCTTTTGCTCCTCTATTTTTATCTCAATTTATCTTTATATGCTTATCTGCGGTT
>VFSW01008837.1_pt1 | contig 14434 bp, 10 predicted proteins | sample 5358111 | NCBI WGS metagenome assembly VFSW01 (sample SAMN11554181, study PRJNA540505) | mine drainage metagenome | isolation source: sediment from site ElyBrook_90M | place: USA: Ely Copper Mine, Vershire, VT | collected 2017 | reverse complement strand
GTGTTGGTGTGATACCAGGCGTGGGGGTAGGCGTAATCCCCGTTGTAGGGGTAGGGGTGAATGTTGCTGTGGGGGGGATCGTAGCGGATTTGTGACCCAGGCTATTCGCCAACGTCCGTGCCGATGTTGTCAGAGACTGAACGTTGCTGGCAAAAGCGTGTTGATTTGTTGCAGCTAGTCCCACACCCAAAAAAAGTAGGAGGGTGCTACAGAATGCAAATAGCAGGATAGCTGTCTTTTTGATTTGTTGTTGATCTTGCCCGCTTGCTCGTGTGTTGCGTAATTGGTGGATAGAGATAGTCGCTAAGAAGCGACGCAACCGTCTTATATTGTCAGATAGTGGCCTATGTGGATGCATATGCTCTTCACATCTCTCTTTTTCCGGCAGTCAAAGTCACCCTGCCATAGTATCGAAAAACGACAATCTACGATACTGCGGGGGGATGCGCATCGTAGAATTTCCCCATAGCTTCAATCTAGAGCTTCTTGTACCAATCTGTCAAGAAATAGGTAACAATGTACCATGTGGATAGTATGTATCAGTATAGTGAGGCCTTCAAACTGAGGGAACTTTTGGTGCGCTTGTCTTTCTTATCTCCTCTGTGGGCGTATAATAAACGTGTCTGTTGTCAAAAAAGTGAACGTAGCGTTCAATGTAAGGAGTAGTCATATGGCCGAACCAACGGCGGATCAGCAAGGTCATGCACTCGCTGATTCATGGATCGATGTCTCGGTTGATTTGTACAATGATATGGTCCACTGGCCCGACAATCCCCCGGTGCAGATCGAGTTCGCGATGCAGATGAGTCGCGGCGATGTCTGTAATGTCTCGAAACTGGCGATGGGTGCGCATACTGGTACACATATGGACGCCCCTTTGCACTTTATTGAGGGTGGCGCGAGTATTGATACCATGCCATTTGCGGCAACGATTGGCAAGGCGCGGGTGATCGAGATTAGTGATCCCGTCTCCATAAAACCTGCTGAACTGGAAAAACACCAGTTACAGATGGGCGAGCGCATTCTGTTCAAGACGCGCAACTCGCCCCGCTGCTGGCAAAGCCAGAGTTTTGTAGAGGATTTTGTCTATATCTCAAAAGAGGCGGCACACTATTTGGCCCTGATACGGGTGTGCACTGTTGGCGTCGATTACCTCTCAGTTGGCGGCTATGCACACGATGGCCCAGAGACGCACCGTGCCCTGTTGGGAGCAGGCATCTGGGTAATAGAGGGCTTAAACCTCGCCGCGGTGCAAGCCGGAGTGTATGATCTGATCTGTTTACCGCTCAAAATGGTGGGTCATGAAGGTGCGCCTGCACGTGCTGTTTTGAAAGCCTCGCATGCCTGAGCAGCGGTCCTTACATTTGCTAGGGCCTTTCTACTACTGTTAGGATTTGTTTATGACATGATGACCCATTTTTTGAAAGATTATATAGACGTGGATAAAAAACAGGAGCGGCTGCACGCGCTAGAGCGACAGATCTTGCGCGTGCGCCGCCGACTTGAAAGACTTGCAACAATCAGCAATCGTTACTCCTGGATACGGGTCGCACTTTTCTTTGGGGGTTTTGCTCTCGGCATCACAGGTTTTTTACTGATTGCCTGGTGGTTCGGCCTGTTGCTTCTCTTGCTTGCCTTGCTGCTTTTCTCTGTGGTTGCCCATTTTCAAGGTCAGATTGATCGCAGTATGAACCGACATCGCTTCTGGTTGCGCATCAAAAGCACGCATATTGCGCGTATGCAGCTCAATTGGGAAGCTATTCCACCCGCGTATGTGCCTGAACGCCTGGACGACCATCCTTTTGAAAACGATCTCGATATCAGCGGTAACCGTTCTGTTCATCACTTGCTCAATACTGCTGTTTCACGTGATGGTACGCAACGCTTGCTCAACTGGCTTTTGACCTTCACACCTGAATTGGCGGTAGTGCAACAACGGCAGCAGTTGGTGCGTGAACTGCTCCCGCTGACGCGCTTTCGTGATAAGCTGACGCTCAAGGCCATGCTTTCAGCACGGGCCATCAATACACAACTTGAGGAAAGTCGTCTTACGCGCTGGCTTCAGCAACCGATGCCCACGCAGTCGCTTCTGCCACTGCTGCTTGGCATGAGCGTTCTCTCTGGCGTGAGCATCCTGCTCCTCTTGCTGAGTGTGCTGGCAAATTTTCCGCAGTACTGGATTCTCACGTTTTTCTGTTCTCTTGCGCTGTTCTTTTCAACAGCGAAACAGCGCGGCGATCTCTTTGAGGATGCCTATTACTTGCGCGATGCTTTCCTGACGCTGAGCAACATTTTCTCTTACCTGGAAACTTATCGCTATGGCAATAAGCACGCTCTGAAAAAGCTCTGTGAACCTTTTTTTGCCACTCCAGAGCAGCGTCCCTCGCTGCTTGTGCGCCGTATTGCTCGGATTGCCACTGTATCGACGCTTGAAAAAAATGTGCTATTGCGCGTCATTATCAATGCTTTTGTGCCAGTAGAGACATATGCGGCTTATCGTTTGCGGCATTATAAAGCACAAGTGGCAGAGCATCTCCCGGTCTGGCTTGAGTGCTGGTTTGAGCTTGAGGCACTGTGTTCACTGGCGACGTTCGCCTATCTCAATCCCGCCTATATCTTGCCAGAGCTACAGGCGCAAGGCGAGGGAACGTTGTTTACTGCACGCTCATTGGGCCATCCATTGTTGCCTGACGGGAAAAAGGTCACGAATGATTTCGCCCTCCAGGAGATGGGACAGATCGTGATTATTACTGGCTCAAATATGTCCGGCAAAAGCACCTTTTTGCGCACGTTGGGCGTCAATCTCTGTCTGGCTTATGCGGGTGGTCCGGTGGATGCCACGCTGCTGCAAACGCGCCTTTTTCGCCTTTTTACCTGTATTCGCGTTAACGACTCGGTCACCGACGGCTATTCATACTTCTATGCCGAGGTACGTCGTCTCAAGGCCCTGCTTGCTGCCGCGAAAGAGCAGACAGATGTGCCATTGTTCTTTCTGATAGATGAGATTTTCCGCGGCACGAATAATCGCGAACGTTTAATCGGGAGTCGTTCATATATTCGTGCGCTGGCGCGCCAGCACTGTCTGGGGGTGATCTCGACGCACGATCTGGAATTAGTGAAGATCGCGCAACATTTGCCTTTGGTGAGCAACGATCATTTCCGTGAAGATGTTTTGAATGGGTGCATGGTGTTTGACTATACGCTGCGTGCTGGTCCCAGTCCTACCACAAATGCGCTAAAAATCATGCGTTTAGAGGGATTGCCAGTGGAAGAGGAAGAAGGGGTATGACACCCTGCATGACCCTCACAAGAAGTGTCATGCAGGGTACACGTATCAAGCCTTCTTCTGCTGGAATGCATCCGCGAAGTCGGCATAGAAGCGCATGGTGTGGGGGTTGCTCATTGCGTCAGTGCTGCTGGCTTTCTCAATGGGAATACCCATCAGGAGCTTCTTGATTGGTACTTCCATCTTCTTGCCGCTCAGTGTGCGTGGTACGTCTTTGACTACGATAATGTCGTCAGGCACGTGATGTGGTGAAACGTTTTTGCGCAAGCTCTGACGGATACGATTTTTCAGCGCATCATCTAGTGGTATATTGTCGCGCAGGACAACGAACAGTGGCATGTAATAGTTGCCACCCGGCAGCTCAACGCCAACGATCAGGCTATCGAGTACTTCTGGTAGCCCTTCGACAACACGATAGATTTCGCTGCTACCCATGCGAATACCCATGCGATTGATGGTTGAGTCAGAGCGTCCGTAGATGATTGCTCCGCCGTGTGGTGTGATTTTGATCCAGTCGCCATGTCGCCAGATGCCGGGATACATCTCGAAGTAGCTCTCACGGTAGCGTTTATCATCGGGATCGTTCCAGAAGAAGAGCGGCATCGAGGGCATGGGTTCGGTAATCACCAGTTCGCCGACTTCGTCATAGAGCGGCTGGCCTTGCTCGTCGAAGGCCTCGACTTTTGCGCCTAGACTGCGGCACTGAATTTCGCCAGAATAGACGGGCAGTAGCACAGAGCCGCCGACGAAGCCGGAGCAAACGTCAGTGCCGCCGCTCATCGAGGTGAGCCAGACATCGCGCTTGACATGCTCATAAATCCATTGGAAACCTTCGGGCGGCAGTGGTGAGCCTGTTGAACCAATGCCATGTAGTTCGCTCAGGTCGTAGCTGTTGCCCGGCTCAATTTCAGCCTTCATACAGCTCGCGATGAAGCCCGCGCTGGTTCCAAAGAGTGTGATGCCCGTGTCAGCAGCGAATTTCCAGAGTGTACCAATATCGGGATAGGCCGGACTGCCGTCATACATCATGACCGTTGCGCCAACTTGCAGGCCGCTGATGAGCAGGTTCCACATCATCCAACCTGTTGTGGAAAACCAGAAGAAGCGGTCTCCCGGTTTGAGATTCAGTTCGAGAGCAAGGGCTTTGAGATGCTCAAGCAGAATGCCGCCCTGGCTCTGCACGATAGCTTTGGGCAAGCCAGTCGTGCCGGAGGAATAAAGAACCCACAATGGATGTGAGAAGGGAACCTGCTCAAAAACGAGTACGGCCTCGGGATGGGCGATCAATGTTGACCATGCCAATGTGTTTGTCAGTTGCGTGTTGGCTTCAACGGCTTCATGCTCGAACATGTAGGGCACGAGGACTGTTTTTTGCAGCGTTGGCAGTTCTTTTTGCAGCTCCGCCACGAGAGGACGGCGATCAAAGGTTTTGCCGTTATACTGATAGCCATCGACGGCGAACAAAACTTTTGGCTCGATCTGCTTGAAACGATCAATCACGCTGCCGACACCAAAATCGGGTGAGCAACTGGACCAGATCGCTCCGATGCTGGCAACGGCGAGAAATGCCATTAACGTCTCAGGAATATTGGGCATGAAGGAGACGACGCGGTCGCCAGGCTGCACACCCAGTGCGCGCAAGGCCTGTGCAAGCGAGGCCACTTTGGTGCGTAGCTCCTCCCATGAGACCGCCCGCTGTGGCACGCGCTCAGAACGGAAAATGATCGCGGGATGTTCAGTCGTCGCGTTTCTGAAGGCATGTTCCGCATAGTTCAGTTGCGCACCGGGGAACCAGAGCGTACCGGGCATTTTGCGTTCTTCCATTACGCTTGTATAGGGTTGTGAGGCTTGTACCTGAAAATAGTCCCATAACGAAGCCCAGAAGTCTTCGATGTGTGTGACCGACCATTGCCATAGTTCGTCACGAGAGTGGAGGGTTAGCCCCTTCTCGCGGGCGAGCCACTGCATATATTGGGCAACATTGGCCTGTTGTTTCAGTGTTTCACTTGGTTCCCAAAGGGGCGGGTCGTTATGAAAAGAAGTCACCATTGTACTTTCCCTCTATCGACTATTGGGGTGAGGAGAGATACTCGTTGTTGGCTCACCCGTCTATTCTATATGGTAACACATTTGCCGACGGGGGCGTGGTATGATGGACAGTAAGCCTCAGCCATAGTTGTTTAGATTCAGCGGCTTTTTATGTAGTTGACCTGGCTATACGGAAAGAGACTTGTTTGGCAACCTCGCAAAAACCTTTCAGCACAATGACAATCGTGCAGGAAATACGGCATAAAATCCCACTGCTGTTCCCTTTTCTTTGTATTACTGAATTGCTCTATCTACTGCTTTTTGCGCTTTCACCGCTGCCACATCTGTCTATGAGCGATTCTCCCGTCCCAGATGCCTATGCCTGGACCCTGCTCCCCTTTCACTTGCTGCTCATGTTGCTTGGCCCTCTCCAATCTTCGTGGTTGCCATCGCTCCTGTTTGTACTGACCATTATCATGCTGCTTGGTATGTATGCGTGGCTACTGGTGCTGCTTGTGCGCAAACCGATTGTACGGGTCTCGCATCGCTGGTTGTTCTTGCTGCTCGGCGGCACGCTGCTTTTTGGTCTGACCCTTTTCTTTCAACCCAAGCTGTTCTCCGATGATGTTTTTACCTATATTTTCTCTGGTCGCATCCTGGTCATTTATGGGGCAGACCCTCTAAATACTGCCCCTATTCAGTTCCCGCATGACCCATACTTGCAATGGGTTATCTCAGGACGGTATGCCCCCAATATCTATGGCCCGCTCTGGCTGTGTATCTCTTACTTGCTCGTTGCCTTTGGAGCGGGGCCAGCACCAACGCTGTTGCTCTTTAAGGGTTTGGCTTTGCTGGCGCACCTGCTGAATAGTCTACTGGTTTGGGCCATTCTCAGCAAAATTGCCCCCGAGCGTCGTCTGCTTGGAATATTGCTCTATGCCTGGAATCCACTCGCGCTCATTGAGTTGGCTGGCAACGGGCATAGTGAAGGTGTACTGCTCTTCGTGTTGTTGCTCGCTGTCTGGCTACATGTCTATAGCCAACGTGGTGGACGTTGGCGCACAGTGGGCGTTCTTGCTATTCTTGGTGTTGCGGTTAGCGTGAATTTGATCTCTCTACTGTTGCCTCCGCTCTATATCTGGTTTGATTTACGCCAGCAAAAGCGTCTGTTGCGCCTGCTGTGGGGATGCTGTTGGCGTGCATGTGTGCTGCTCATACCCGCACTAGCCATTTCTATTCCCTTTTGGCGTGGTGCATCAACCTTTTTTGCCATTACCTCAGCTATTGACATGACCCATTTTGTCCACTCACCTGTCGGTACGTTTGCAGACCCCTTGCGGGCAACGTTTGTTTTTGTGGCGCAAACACTGCATTTCCCTCCGTTCTTGCATCCTGTGACTGCTGCTGATATCACGCTGCGCTCGTCGGCAACGTTTATTTTTGTGCTGCTCTACACCAACCTCTTTAGCCAGATACGCCAGGCTCCGACCACCATGCAGCCTGCAACATATAACGCGTCCGCGCTCTGGATACCGGGTATCGATGTGTTACTCAGTAGTTGGGGCATAGCCGTCTTCTGGTATATGATCCTTGTTTCGGGCTGGTTCTGGCCCTGGTATATGTTGTGGATTCTGTGGGCGGTTGTTCTGCGCCGTTTTGATGCTCTCACAGGGGCCGTGCTGATCTTATCTGGTACGTCGCTCTTGTTCTATCCTTTACAAGAATTTGCTAGAGGGCCAATTGCATCGTACCAGCCAGCACTCATCTTCGGCATTGCGCTCTTCTATTATATGATTGTTGGTAACAGAGAGCGGAAAAAAGAAAGGACGCAGGTACTCTATGACGGACGAAGTCAGACAACGCAAGATTGAACATGTGAATGTGGCGTTGGGACAGGATGTCTCGGCCCCACAGCGGGCCAGTTGGAGTGATATTCAGTTTGTGCATCAGGCCTTGCCAGAAGTGGACCTGGACGCCATCGACACGAGTGTGAATTTTCTGGACCATACGCTACGCTATCCCATTTTTGTCTCTTCCCTGACTGGGGGCCATCCTGACGTGATGAATATCAATCGCAACCTGGCGCGTGCTGCCGAGCAGTATGGCTTGGCAATTGGTGTGGGTAGCCAGCGCGCTGCCATTGTCAATCCTGATCTTGCGCCCACTTATGCCGTGATGCGCGAACATGCTCCCCATGCTTTCCTGATTGCCAATATTGGCGCGCCCCAATTGATTCCCCAAGCGCGTCACGTAGCCTTCACGCTTGAGCAGGTGCAGTGCGCGATTGACATGATCGGAGCCAATGCCCTTGCTGTGCATATGAACAATCTGCAAGAGGCAGCGCAACCGGAAGGGGATCGCAGGGCTGTTGGTGCGGCTGCCGCCCTCAAGGCATTGACTGCTCAGGTTAAGCTTCCGGTAATTGCTAAAGAAACGGGTGCGGGTGTCAGCCGCGAGCAGGCGTTTTTGTTGCGCTCGTGTGGTGTCTCAGCAATTGATGTCGGTGGAGCGGGTGGCAGCAGTATGGCGGCGATGGAAGCGGAACGCTCGCGCTCGCGAGGTGATGAGCGCACGTTGAGCATCGGCCTGCTGTATCGCGACTGGGGCATTCCTACGCCTATTGCGGTTGTCGAGGCCAGCACGGCGCGTCTGCCGCTGATCTCGACGGGTGGAGTGCGCAGTGGGTTGGATATTGCGCGCGCCTTGACCTTAGGGGCCAGCGTGGTTGGTATGGCCTTCCCGTTCCTCAAAGCTGCCAGCGAGAGCTATGAGAGTGTCTGTGAATTGCTGGAGACGACGATAGCCCAACTGAAAGTCGCAATGCAACTAAGCGGGGCTGCCACGATAGCCCAATTGCGCGAGGTGGACGTGGTCGTGACGGGCGAGACGCGCAACTGGCTCACGATGCGCGGCTTTGAGGAAGACCTGAAAGCGATGGCGCAGCGCAGATGGCGCAGAATGTAGGATAGCTAAGCGATTTGATGAGATGGAGTATGCTAATCCATTTCATCAGTATCTTAATGGCTCCATCCTTTGCTAATAAGGATGGAGCCATCGGCTATTCCTTCTTTTTTGATGAAACGCCACTGACGACCAGGGCGACGACAATCACGACGATAGCAATCACGATCAGTCCCCCAATAAGCAATACGAGAGGGCTTGGGCCAACTATGCTCATGCTTTCTTCTCCTCTTTCTGATTTCTTTGATATAAGGGTACAGTAAAATAGAAGGTTGTGCCTTTATCAAGAGTAGTATCGAAGCTGATTGTACCACCATGCTGCTCGACAATCAGTTTGGCGATGGATAGACCAAGGCCATAGCCACCCATACGTGATTGTTGACTGTGATTGGATTGGTAGAAGCGTTCAAAGATGTGTGGCCGATCATCAGGAGGAATGCCATAGCCGGTGTCGATGACTGAGATGATGGCAAAATGTTCATCATAGGGCCGGATGCGCACCGTCACAGTCCCACCTGGGGGGGTAAACTTGATCGCGTTGGCCAGCAGATTGTTGAAAACCTGTTTCATGCGTTGTGAGTCTATGAAGAGCGAGGGTATGGTGGTGGCGATATCTTGATGAAGCACAACCTCGGCCTTGCGTGCCTGTGGTTGCAGATTGTTGACCACCTGGCGCACGAGGCCACGAATGAGTACTTCTTGCTGTTTGATCTCAAATTGACCCAGGTCTGAACGCGTCATAAAAAGGATATCTTCAACTATCGAGATGAGTTGCTGAACACCCTCCTGTGTATAGCCCAGGTAGGTATGCTGCTCCTCTGTCAATGCGCCCATGTGGCCCTGGAGTAGCAGATCAATGAAACCATGTACTGAGTTGAGGGGCGTGCGTAATTCGTGCGAGACCATCGAGATGAAATTGGAGCGCACACGATTGGCGACCTTGAGTGCTGACATGTCGCGGGCAGTGAAAACCACACAAAGACCCTCGCCCGCGTCTATTGGCGTCACACTGGTGGAGACCTCGCAAGAAGCCCGTTCTGGGCCAATAATTAATTCTTCATTTGGCAATGCCCGCTGTTCTTGCTTGACACGGCTGAGCGGACAACTCGACGTGCCACAAAGCAGCATATGATTGAGGTTGTGGCAACGCACGGCATCAGAGCAATGCTGTCCAACCAAATCTTGCATGGCCTGCCCCAGCACATGTTCTGCTGCTGCATTGGTCTCTAATATCCGAAAACGCTCATCAAGAGCGAATATCGCATCCGGTGTAGCGGCGAGCATGGTTTTTAGGTAGCGGTAGCGGATGCTTGCCTCTTCCTCTGGATTTTCTGGCAGGTCTTGCTGGTGTTGCATACGTTCAGAAAGAGCCAGCCTCCGTCCCTTTGCAGGCTCTTGCGCGCCAGTTTCGTCCTCTACACTATCTGCGCGCACTACCTCAGGATGATACTGTTTTGTTGCCACTACCGTTTGTTTATGAACCCGTTTTCGCACATCATCCTCTACTTTCCTAGAAATTTGTAGCCTGCGCCGCGCACTGAAACGATGTGCTGTGGCTTTTCAACATCGGTTTCGAGCTTGAGGCGCAAACGTCGTACATACACATCGACAATATTACTATTGCTTTCACTGTCATTCCAGACTTCTGATAGGAGAAATTCGCGGTTGACGACCTGACCTTGATAGCTCATTAATATCCGTAAAACATGCATCTCGGTGGGTGTGAGCAGTAGCGGCTCGTTGTCAGTGACGACCACTTTCAGTTCAGCTGGGAATAGCTCGATGCGCCCGCAGCGAATACTCTGGTTGCCCGTTCTGCTGCTCTTCTTGATGCGGCGCATGACCGCTTGTACTCGTGCAACCAGTTCCTGGTGATTAAATGGCTTACAGATGTAGTCATCGGCCCCCATATTAAAGCCTTGCAACTTGGCGTCTATAGTGTCCTGCGCGGTCATAAAAATAAGTGGTGTATCATAGCCTTCGGCGCGCAGCTTTTCAGAAAACTCAAAGCCATTCAAGTAAGGCATCGTGACATCGACGATCAGCAGGTCCGGTTCGCGCTTTTGAATCATTTGCAATGCACCACGCGGGTTATCTGCTGTTTCAACTTCATACCCCTCCTTTGCCAAGACAAATTGGACCAATGTATTTGCAAAACGGTCGTCATCGACAACAAGAATATACACTGATTTCCCCTCCTTCGCGTGGACTCACAAGAGAAAGCGCACGGATAGCGGTGTGCGCATCTTCTTGCTCATTCTTTTTGCGTCTTCCGTTAAGAGTAATATGGGCGCATTCAATGGATAATCACCTTTCTGTGTGGGGAAAGTATGAGAAATCGACTTGATTTTGAACAGTATATGACGCTGTACATATGTATAGTATAAATGTTTGTCTGGTGTCAAGGGCGTGACTGCATCGCCCGTACTTTTTCCAGATAAATCATGAGAATAGCAACATCGGCGGGTGTCACGCCCTCGACACGTGATGCCTGCCCAACTGTACGTGGGCGGGTACGTGCCAATTTTTGACGTGCCTCGGTACGCAGGTGTTGAACCTGTGCATAATCGAGCTTCTCCGGTATGCGCATTTCTTCCAAGCGGTGCATGCGATGCACGGTTTGCTCTTGCTTACGCACATAGTTTTCGTATTTCACCTGTAGTTCCAGCTCTTCTGCTGTTGCATCTGGTAAGACAGGTAGCGTGATGGGCTGTTTTCCCGCAATCTCTTGCTCGTCAATAACTGGTATGTTCTGGCTAGAGGGTGCGTTTTGTTCTCTCAGTACGTGCTGAGAGAGGAGTGCGACCTGTAGGTAGCGTACTTCTGGGCGACGTAGCAGTTCGCGGGCCGAGAGTTTCTGACCCAATGGTGCGATTCCTAGTTCCTGTGCGCATTGTTCTGTCGGGCGTGAAGAGGTGAAAAAGATATTGTCCAGTTCGCTAAGTGTGTGTTGAATGATCTCACGCTTGCGCACAACCTGTTCGTAGCGCATGGCGTCGATCAAGCCAAAGCGATAGGCATAGTCGCTGAGGCGCAAATCAGCACTATCGGGCCGTAAAAGCAGACGATATTCGGCTCGTGAGGTATGTAAGCGATATGGCTCGCTCATGGGGCGTGTGACTAGATCGTCAAGCAGTACACCGATGTAGGCTTCGTGGCGTTGCAAGACAAACGGCTGCTCGGATCGCACATGCAAAGCGGCATTGATACCTGCCATCAAGCCTTGTGCGGCTGCCTCCTCGTAGCCAGAAGTGCCATTGATCTGGCCCGCGAGGAAGAGGCCGGCAACCACTTTTGTCTGCATCGTTGCGAACAACTGCTCTGGTGGTACATAATCGTATTCAACGGCATAGCCGACGCGCATCATCTCGGCCTGTGCAAGGGCGGGAATACTGCGCAACATGGCCTGTTGTACATCTTCAGGTAGGCTGGTATTCATGCCCTGCACGTAGACCTCGCCTGTGCGCCATCCCTCCGGCTCCAGAAAAATTTGGTGCGAAACTTTATCGGCGAAACGCACGATTTTATCCTCAATCGAGGGACAGTAGCGTGGACCAATGCCCTCAATAATACCCGTGTACAGCGGCGAGCGATGCAGATTGTCGCGAATTACCTGGTGTGTGCGTTCTGTGGTACGCACAAGATAGCACGGCAATTGCGGACGCCAGCCATGCAGGTCTTCGTCCGTTGTGGGATAGATCGGGTTAGGGCGTCCGCCGGGCAATTGTATGTCTTCATGTGCTGTGCTATCCTGGGAGAAATAGAGTGGCGTGCGGCTCCCCGGCTGCGGCTCCGTTTTGCTGAAATCTATTGTGCGAGCGTCGATGCGCGGTGGCGTGCCAGTTTTGAAACGGCGTATCTCCAAGCCGAGGGCGTGTAACGAGTCGGAGATGCCTAATGCAGGTCCCTCGCCTGCTCGCCCACCAGGCTGTGTTTTTTCGCCAACGACCAGGCGTCCATTAATGAATGTGCCTGTCGTCAAAATAACGGCCCCCGCTTCGTAGTGCCAGCCATTATTTGTGACCACGCCAGTAATCACTGGGCGTCCATCTGAACCCTCGTGGCTGAGCAGGCGCGTGATCGTTGCCTGCTTTAGCTCCAGATTGGGCTGACTCTCCAAAACAAATTTCATTGCCAGTCGATAGGCTTGTTTGTCACATTGGGCGCGCAAGGCCTGGACGGCCGGGCCTTTACTGGTGTTGAGCAGACGGATCTGAATAAACGTGCGGTCGGTATTGCGCCCAATCTCGCCACCCAAAGCATCGATCTCTTTAATAAGATGGCCCTTAGCGGGACCACCCATAGAGGGATTGCAGGGCATCAATGCCACGCTATCAAGGTTCATGGTGAGTAGGAGCGTCTTGCGTCCCATGCGTGCGCTAGCGAGAGCGGCCTCGCATCCGGCGTGACCTGCCCCTACAACAATGACCTCATATACACCCCGGTGTAGACTCTCCTCGGGAGCCATACTGTTGTCAGCGCGAATGCTCATCATCTATTCCTCATCTGCTTGCTTGTCTAATTTTCTCGTATATCGTTAAGTATGAATATTTTTTCACGTTCTGCGACATCTGTATTATGCAGTAGAGTGGCGTCTACGTCAACAGAAATCTTGCAGCTTAGTATTTTTCTCTTTGCGCTTCCTCTCTTCTCGGCTATAGATGAGCAGAGCAAATTTGTAAAAATGTGGGCAAAGAGATTGACGAATAAGCGGTAACATGATACTATCATGTTACTGCTTAGCATAATCTGGGGCGATGGCGGAATGGTAGACGCCGGGGACTTAAAATCCCCTGATCGAAAGGTCGTGAGGGTTCGACTCCCTCTCGCCCCACCCACTTGCAAAGCCGCTTCACAAGCCACTAACACACTTTTCGCGTTATTATATTATGGTAGCTTATAAGCTCTCGCTCGTGTCTTACCAACTCTCTTTAACTTTCCTTGCGTCACCAGTGTTTCCAAATCACGATTTGCTGTCTGCTCAGATATGTTCGTCATCTTCCGATGCTCACGGTTTGTAATCGAGTCATGTTCATGAACATAACGCAACGCAAGGTTGAAGCGCGTCTTTTGGTCGAGAGGCCCTGAATGTTCTGGAACCCTACTTTTTTCTCTCTCCCAAATTTCCTCTTGCTTATAGCTGACTGGTGGAGTCATCAATGTTTGATTTATGTTTCTTTCAGGAGCTTTGTAGAAAGTTACTACAAACTCATTGGTCTCACGAAACTGTGGTGTCGGCATTCCCAAACGCTTTGTTTCACTCAGCATAAATCGAATACCACTGCCAAGTCTTTCCATATAGCCGGGGATATCCTTTAACATATTCGCTAAAACTGGATTGCGTAACTTTGATATTACCTCACCTCGTTCCATCTGTTCTACTGTAATACCTGGCAATAATAAACCTGGACTATGTATTTCAATACGATCAGTATAGTAAAATATACGTATACTCTCGCCTTCTTTACTGTAATCACGATGGATTACTGCGTTGACCACAGCTTCTCTCAATGATTCTATTGCATATTCTGGTAAATCTATTCTTTCCCATCCCTCTATTCGTGCACCAACTGCTACATACCTATTTAGAAAAGCTTCAGCTTCGTCTATCAACTCCTGTATAGCTCCTCTAATATTCTTACGGTCTATATATGTACCGACACCCAATTCGTCCCGAAAGAGCACACATCCCACATCACTCTGTAAAATGTACTTTTGAGGTTCGTAGCCAAAGAAAAGAATACCAGCATTCGTAGGAACTAATTCGCCATTGCTTCTTGTCGTCACGCAATCCAAACCTACTAAAGCTTTTTCTAGTTGACTCAATCGACCATTACCGCGACTTTTCTCTGAACGTCGTCCCAGGTATGCTTTTACTCGCTCCATATTAATGTCTTCCATTGTTGCTTTATAGGCGGGTTGCCGTTCCCAACTTACCAACCCTCGATCATTCGCAAGTTCCAACATCTCCGAAACACCGAGTGGAATAGTGTGAGTTCCACGCCGTACCCAACATACTCCACTCGATTGATAAATTGCCCCAGCGTTAGGAGGAACCGTTGCTACTACTAACCGTCTACCATCTAGTTCATAAATTTCCGGTTCGGGAGGGTCAAGAAGTAATTTTGGTTCTATCTGGCGAGTCGCACGCAATATAAC
>VFSW01008836.1_pt1 | contig 14436 bp, 8 predicted proteins | sample 5358111 | NCBI WGS metagenome assembly VFSW01 (sample SAMN11554181, study PRJNA540505) | mine drainage metagenome | isolation source: sediment from site ElyBrook_90M | place: USA: Ely Copper Mine, Vershire, VT | collected 2017 | reverse complement strand
CCCCCGCCGCGCCGGCGGCCCCGCCCGACGATTGGGACGCAACCCCCGCCGCGGTCACGAGAACCCCGACGGCGATCAGCAGGGCGGCGGCGAGGGCGATTCCCCGCGCCTCGCGCGGCCACAGGGGAAGATCCGCGCCGGCCGCCGGGGCGGGCGAACCGTCCGCCGTCTTCGCGCCCGCGGCGGCGCGCAGCGCGGCCTTCAGCGAATCCGGCGCGCTCGCGCGCGGCGCCGCGCCCGGCGCGGGAGAGGTCCGCGCGCGGCACGCGGGGCAGGCGGCGAGGTGGGCCTCGGCCGCCCGCGCCCGCCGCGGCGTCAGCCGCCCCTCGGCGCGCAGATCCAGGACGTTTATAAAGGAATGGCAGTTCATGAGAGCAGCTCCTTGAGGCGCCCGCGTCCGCGGTGCAGGCGCACGTCCAGCGCGGAGAGCGAGCAGCCGAGCGCCGCGGCGGCCTCCTCGCGCGAGGAGCCTTCGAGGTCCACCATCGCCACGGCCAGGCGCAGCGGCGGCGTCAGCCGCGACAGCGCGCTCTGCACGCGGTCGCTGCTGTCGCGCGCCTCGGCCCAGCGCTCGGGGCCGGGCCCCTCGTCGGCGAGCGCGTCCTCGAGCGAGGCCGAGTCCTCGGACGCCCTCGCCGACAGCGAGATCGAGCGGCGCGCCGCCTCCTTGCGCAGCGACGAGAGGTACACGTTGCGCAGGATCTGGTTCAGCCACGCCTCGAAGGGCAGGCTCGGGTCGTACGACGCGAAGTATTTCATGGCGCGAAGGAACGCTTCCTGGACGACGTCGCCCGCGTCCGCCGGGCTGCCGGTGAGGCGCAGGGCCACCGCGTAGGCCTTGTCGGCGTGCAAAGCGATCAGGCGGTCGATCTCGGCGTCCACCTTGTTTACCTTCGTTCCATTTACCGGCGGGGCGTCCCGGAACTTACATCCCGGGAGTGACAGGGATTATAACACCGGGGATGGGTCCTTCGTCCGCGCCGAATGGGTCTAAAGACGGTGGCCGCCGGAACGCGGGGCGGCTACAATGATCTCGATGGCGCACCCAAGGAAGAAATTCCTCGCCCTCCTTCTCGGCCTGGCGACCGTTTCGCCGGCGCCCGCCGTTTTCGCCCAAGTCCGGATCGAGTCCGGCCTCCCCGCCGCGCAGTCGTTCTCCGGTTCCATTTCGGCGGCGCCGAGCGTTCCCCTTTCACCGAGCCTGGCCGCGGCTTCCGCGCTGGCGGCGCCGGCCCTGTCTCATCCGCTCGCCGCCTCGGCGCCGATCGCCGCCGCTCTCGCCGCGGCTCCGTCCGCCGCGGCGGCCCCGGCCGAGCATCCCGCCTTCGCCGCCGCGCGCGCCTCGTTCGCCGCTCCGGCCGACGGCCCGTCCGCGCCGCGCACGGGCGAGGGCGCGAAGGCCTCGGCCGACGCGGCCTTCGACGCGGCCAAGACCGAGCGCCCCCTCGACGATTCCGCCGTTTACGGCCGCGAGTCGGCGTCCGCGCCGGCCCTGCGCCCGGCCTCGGCCCGGCCCGCCGCGTCGATCTTCGATCCCGGGCATGGGACGGCGTCCATCCACGACCAGGTCCGCGACCGGGTCCGCTACAACAAGCTCCTGTCGCGCAGCTTCTGGTGGTACATGTACACGCACATCAAGGACATGTGGCCGGGCTACAAGGCCCGCTGGGCCAAGGCCGACGCCGAGGGCGGCGCGGCGGTGTCGCGCCCGCGCGCCTTCTTCACGGCCATGCGCACGACCGGCATGACCGGCCGCTTCTACGCGCTCGGCGGCAGCGCGCTCGAGGACGATCTCGTCATCAAGGAATTCCGCGGGGCGTTCGCGAAGTATTTCGACGGCCCCGGCGTCGGCGCGCGCGAGCGCGAGGCGCTGGAGGCGTTCATGCGGCGCGCGAAGGGCTTCAACGCCGAGAAGCGCGCGCACACGAACATGTACAAGAACATCCGCGATCCGCTGATCAAGGCGTCGACCATGCGCCCCGATCAGCTCGCGCCCTACTTCGACAGCCTGATCCCGCCCGAGAAGGAGATCACGACCAAGGAGTACCAGCGGAGCGGGCAGATGGAGCGCACGCGCGACGCCTTCCTGGACGTCCTGCGCGCGACGCTCGACGAGGAGAACCCGAGCGACCCGCACCGCGTGCGCGCGGCCATCGTGCTGGGCTCGTTCGCCAGCGGCTCGGCCGGCCCGGGCAGCGACTTCGACGTCGAGGCGCTCGTCGACGGCGCCAGCAACGCGAGCCTTCCCGCCTTCATGAAGCGCCTGACCGAGCGCTGGACCGCGGCCGGCTACCACAAGACCAATCCCGTGACCGTGCACGACAACGCGTCCTGGCCGTCGTGGGGCCTGGTCAACATCGTGCAGACGCGCCACTACATCGTCGTCTCGCCCGAGCCGGCGCTGACCGCGCGCCTCTCGCGCCAGGCCTTCGAGGATCCCGCCGTCCGCCTCGAGCGCGGCTACACCCTGCGCGGCCGCGTCAACCGCGCCGGCCAGTACGCCATCGTGGCCGCGGCGACTCTCGTCGCCGACCTCAAGGCCGCGTTCGGCCTCAAGCCCGCCTCCTCCGGCCACTAAAAAGGAGCCCCCCGGGCCGAGACCGGGGAGCTCCCAAACTTCTTTCGCCGCTTGCGCTACTGCTGTCCGACCTTCGGCTGAGGCAGGAGACCTCGCACGCGCTCCAAGCCTCCGGTCAGCTCGGCCTTCAGGACCGGCTCCGTCTCCGTCTGGAGCCGGCCGGCGAGCATCGCCTCCCCGGCCGCGGCGTCGACGACCCGGGCGACGACCGCCTTCTTCACCGCGGCCACCGCGACCTTGCGCGTCTCCGCGTCGGGGCTGTTCAGGGCCGTCTTCAACTGCTCGACGTCGGCCAGGCCCGGCCGCGCCGCCATCGCCATGACGCCGCGGCGGAACTGCGCCCGGTCGGCCGTCTTCATGTAGGCGTCCAGGAGCGGCGCGCTGATCCACGGCATCCGGCCGGCGGAGTCCAGGCGCCCGGTCTGCTCGAGGCGCTCCAGGACGCCGCCCAGCAGCGCGGGATCGCGGTAGTCCTGGAGGGCGACGGCGCAGCCGCTCACGAGCTTGGCGCTGTCGGTGGACTTCATCAGCGCGACCAGGGCGTCGCGGGCCTTCAGGCCGCCGGTGCGGCGCAGGGCCTGCGGGAGAATCTCGTCGGGGATGAGCCCCTTGTCGGCGAGCTTGCGGACCTCGGCGTACACCGACGGGCCGCGCACGCCGCGCGGCGAGCCGACGCGGGCGACGGCCTCCTCGCGGAGAGCCTGCGGCCCCTCCTCCATGATTTTCAGAATGAAAGCCTTCGACGAGGGGGAGGCGACGCGCGAGGCGAGCAGGCCCACCGCGCGGCGGCGCAGCTCGTCGCCCTCCTTCGAGTCGTCGGACTTGCTCTCGACGACGGCGGCCGCGCTCTTGGCGAGCGCCTCGGCGTCCGCGGCGTCGAGGTCGTCGTCGGCGAGGTCCGGGCCGTCGAGCGCGGAGATCAGCTCCCCGAGATGGACCATTCGGTCGGCGTCGGCCGCCGTCTCGGAGTTGGCGAGGAAGGCGTGCACGGCGGAGTCGAGGGTGGCGGCGGGCCGGAGCTCGGACGCGGGCTCGGGCGCCGAGGACTTCACCGGGTCCGGCGTCGCGGCGAGGTTCTTGAGCGCGGCGTACTTCGAGCCGAGACCGACGGCGACGAGGGCGACGGCGCTGATTCCGGCGACGGCTTCGAGGCGGTTCATAAAATTTCTCCGGGCGGGTTTCGGAGCCTCTGATGCGGACCGGGCTCCGCGCCCGCTTCTGATACGCGGGCCGGGGCCGGAAGCTTACATCCGACGGAGAAACGGCCGAAAATGCGATAATGAACGATCGTGTCCGCGCCCTCCTTCCGACCCGATCCCCGCTTCCTGCCGATGACGCGCGCCGAGATGGACGCGCGCGGCTGGGACGCCGTCGACGTCGTCTTCGTCACCGGCGACGCGTACATCGACCATTATTCGTTCGCGATGGCGATCCTGGGCCGCGTCCTGGAAAAGGCCGGCTTCCGCGTCGCCCTCCTGTCCCAGCCCGACTGGAAGTCCGCCGAGCCCTGGCGGCGCTTCGGCCGCCCGCGTTTGTTCTTCGCGGTCTCCGCGGGGAACATGGACTCGATGATCAATCATTACACCGCCAACAAGAAGGTGCGCAACGACGACGCGTACTCCCCCGGCGGCAAGATCGGCCTCCGTCCCGACCGCGCGACCATGCCGTACTGCCAGCGGGCGCGCGAGGCTTTCCCGGGCGTTCCGGTGATCGCCGGCGGCGTCGAGGCCAGTTTGCGCCGCATGGCCCATTACGATTACTGGTCCGACAAGGTGCGCCCCTCCATCCTGATGGACTCCAAGGCCGACCTGGTCTGCTACGGCATGGGCGAGGAGAACATCGTCGAGATCGCGCGGCGCCTTCAGGCGGGCAAGACGGTCAAGGACTGCCGCGACCTGCGCGGCGTGGCCTACGCGCTCGGCGCCTCCGAGACCGTCCCGTCGGGCCCCGGCGTCGTCGAGGTCCCGAGCTACGAGGAGGTGCTGGCCGACAAGGACAAGTTTCTCAAGGCCGCGCACCTGCTCCACCGCGAGACGAGCCCCTTCAACGCCCGGACCGTCGTCCAGCGCCACGGCGCGCGCGCGGTCGTCGTGACGCCGCCCCAGCTCCCGCTGACGCAGGAGAAGATGGATTTCTTCTACGGCCTGCCCTACACGCGCCGCGCGCATCCGTCGTACGCGTCCTCGCCGATCCCCGCGTGGGAGATGATCAAGGACTCGGTCACGATCATGCGCGGCTGCTTCGGCGGCTGCACGTTCTGCTCGATCACGGCGCACCAGGGGCGCACCATCCAGTCGCGCTCGGAGGGAAGCGTGCTCTCCGAGCTCAAGACCATGGCCGCGGACCCGGAGTTCAAGGGCGTGGTGTCCGACCTCGGCGGCCCGACCGCGAACATGTACAAGATGCGCTGCAAAGCGCCCGAGGTCGAGAAGATCTGCAAGCGCCTGTCGTGCGTGAGCCCGACGATCTGCCGGTTCCTGGGCACGGACCACTCCCCGCTCGTGAAGCTGCTCCAGGACGCCTCCGTCGTGCCCGGCGTCGACAAGGTGCTCGTGGCCTCCGGCATCCGCATGGACCTCGCGCGCCTGTCGCCCGCGTACATGAAGGAGCTGACCCAGCACCACGTCGGCGGCCGCCTCAAGGTCGCGCCCGAGCACGTGAACAAGAAGGTCTTGGCCCTCATGAAGAAGCCGTCGCACGACACCTTCGAGGACTTCGCCGAGAAATTCGCGGAGGAGAACAAGAAGGCCGGCAAGAGGCAGTTCCTCGTGCCCTACTTCATCGCCTCGCACCCCGGCTCCGACGCGAAGGCCATGATCGAGCTCGCCGTCTTCCTCAAGCGCAACGGCTACCGCCCCGACCAGGTGCAGGACTTCATCCCGACGCCGCACGACCTGGCCACCGCGATGTACTACACCGGCAAGAATCCCGACACCGGCGAGCCCGTCCCGATCGCGCGCGGCATGAAGGACCGCCGCGTCCAGCGCGCCCTGCTCCAGTTCTTCAAGCCCGAGAACTACTTCGAGGTCCGCGAGGCCCTGCTCAAGGCGGGCCGCCGCGACCTGATCGGCGGCGGCTGCGACGCGCTGATCCCGTCGGACCCGCCGCGCGAGGCCGTCCTGGCCCGGCGCGAGCGCGCCGACCGCGATTTCCACGAGCACACGCACAGGACGGACGCGCCCAAGACCGAAAAAAAAGGCTATCGCCCGGGCCGCAGCAATTGGGGCCGCCGCGATCGACAAAAATGAACGAATCCCTCGAGCCGCGCTACGCCCGCCTCGGAGACCTCGACGCCATCGAGTTTGCCGAGAAAGACCCGAAGGCGCTGACCGTCGTCTGCCTGCACGGCTACGGCGCGGACATGCGCGACCTGGCCCCGCTCGCCCCCGAGATTCCCGCCGGGCGTCCCGTGCGCTGGGTCTTCCCCGACGCGCCCGAGGTCCTGGACTGGGGCGGGCGCGCGTGGTTTCCCATCGACGTCGCCGCCTTCGAGGAGGCCCAGCGCGCGGGCAAGCCGCGCGATCTCTCCCGGCGCGAGCCCGAAGGGATGGCCATCGCGCGCGGCGAGCTCAAGGGCCTGATCGCGGCGCTGGGAGTTCCGTGGAAGTCGCTCGTGCTGATGGGCTTCTCCCATGGCGCCATGATGGCCGTCGACTGCGCGCTGCGCGCCCCCGAGGCTCCGGCCGGCGTCGCGATCCTGTCGGGCACGCTCGTCGACCGCAAGGTCCTCGCCGCGCTCGCGCCGAAGAAGAAGGGCCTGCGCTTCTTCCAGAGCCACGGCTCGGTGGACCCGATCCTCGGCTTCGGCGAGGCCCTCGCGCTCGAGGGCGAGCTCAAGACCGCGGGCTGGGACGGGAGCCTGCGCCGCTTCGAGGGCGGCCACGCCATCCCGCCCGAGATCATCGCGGAGCTCGGCGCGTGGCTCAAGTCCCTGTGAGCCGGGACTGGACGAAGACGTTCTTCCGCCGCGAGATCTTCACGCCCGGCTCGCCGGAGGCGGTCTCCGCGGCGGGCGGCGAGGCGAAGTTCCTCTGGAAGGTTCTCGGGCTGCGCAAGGGCTCGCGCGTGCTGGACGTCGCGTGCGGCACCGGCCGACACGCGGTGCGGCTGGCGCGGCGCGGCGCCTCGGTGCTCGGCGTCGACGCCACCCCGGCGTACCTCCGCGAGGCCCGGCGCGCGGCGCGCGGGATGTCGAACGCGCGCTTTTTGCGCGCGGACATGCGCCGCCTCCCGCTGCGCGGCGAGTTCGACGCGGCGATCAACCTGTGGACCAGCTTCGGCTACTTCGCCGATCCGGCCGACGACCTCAAGACCCTGCGCGGCGTCGCGCGCGCGCTGAAGCCCGGCGGCCTGTTCCTGATCGACATGCTCGACTACGACGCGGCCAAGCGCCTCGGCGGGACGAAGCGCTGGATGAAGCGCTCCGACGGCGCGTACGTGCTGGAGGAGGCCCTGTTCCTCGGCGGCGGGGACCCGAAGATCGTCAACGAGTGGACCGTCCTGCGCCCCGGCCGGCGCGCCCTGCGCTCGCGCTTCGTGGTGCGCGGCTACGGCCGCGCGCGGATGTTCGCGGTCCTGCGCAAGTCGGGGCTGAAGCCCCTCAAGGCGTGGGGCGCGCTGAGCGAGGACTACGGCTCGTCGGGTCCCGCGGGCGCGCGATTGGTCGTGCTCTCGGTCAAGGCCCCCGGGCGCGGCGCCGGCGCGTCGCGGTAGGTCTTCAGCCAGCCGAGCGCCGTCGGATCGGTCTCGACCTCGGCCAGGCGCGCGAGCGCGTCGTGGACGCGCGCGGCGGGCGCGGACTGGCCCAGGACCTGGCGGAAGCGCGCCGAAAAGAAGATCGTCGCCGCGGCCAGCTCGCGCGAGGCGGGCGTGGAGCGCGGGTCGCGCGTGAAGCCGGCCGGATCGGCCTCCATCGGGGCGAGCAGGCGCTCGTCGAGCTGGGCGACGAGCGCGGGCGCGCGCGCGGCCAGGTCGTCGCGCGCGGCGACGAAGGCGTACAGCGCCACGAACGCCGTCGCGCGCTCCTCGCCGGCGACGGGCCCGTCGAGGAGGTCGAGCAGCGCGCCCTGCTCGGCGGCCTCGTCCGCCTCGGGCAGCTCGTGGGAGGCGGGGCCCAGGCCGCGCAGCGCGTAGATCCGGTAGGCGGGGCTCTTGAGCGCGGCGAGCAGGACGCCGAGGCCGCGCGTGCGCGCGGCGTCGTCGCGCACCTGCGGCATCGCGTAGCCGAGGAAGGTCAGCGCCTTGGCGCGGACCTCGGGCGGCTGGCCGGGAGAAACCGCCGCGGCGGCCAGCGCGTCGAGCGCGGCGGCCTGCTTGGCGCGCGGCTCGCCCGGGATGCGCGAGTGCAGGGCGTCGATCGCGTCGAGCTTGGCCTGCGCGGGCGCTCCGCCCGCCAGCACGGACGCGGGATCGGCGATCGCGCGCGCGCTCGCCCGCGCCAGGACGAAGGCCGCCTCCAGCGTGGACGGCGCGGCGGCGACGGCCGCGGCGGCGGGCGGGGGAAGAGCGATCACCGGATTATTGTACTACGCCGGGCGCCCGGGGATCGCCCTCAAAATCGGCCTGATCAGGACTTCGGCGAGGCGCGCTCGGCGTCGGTGCCGAACTTGCGGCTCATCTTGGCGGGCTCGATGGGACGCGCGGCATGGTCGTCGGGCGCGCGGACGGCGAGCACGAGGTTGTCCTCGGCCGCGACCGCGCGCGCCAGCGCCGAGGCCTGCTCCGGCGTCAGCATCAGCTGGACCGTGGACCACTCGGAGTTGCCCTCGGGCGGGCTGGCGCCCAGCACGAGCGCGTCCTGGAACAGAGTGACGGCCGTGAGCTCCGACTTGCCCGACGCCTTGCCGTTCTCGCGCGTGGCGACCACGTCCACGCGCTCGCCGGGCGCGACGAACTCCTGCTGGTCGGCGTAGACCAGCGCGGCCAGGCCCCGGCTTCCGGCCGCGAGCGTCGGCTTGGGCGGCGCCGGCAGGGCGGCGAGCTGGGCGCCCTCGGGCAGCTTGTTCAGGAACAGGCGGTCCTCGCGGTCCACGGCCAGCGCCGCGTACTGGACCTGCTCGGGCGTCAGCGCCAGCGCGACCAGCCCCGAGTCGTCGTTCCAGTCGCGGCGCACGCGCAGGATCTCCGCGCGCGGCGCCAGGACCTCGGAGCGCGTCTCGCTCAGGCCGTCGGCGCGCGGCGTCGAGATCAGGATCACGACCTCGGCGGCGTCCCCGGGCGACAGGAACTGGGTCTGGCTCTTGTCGATGGCGAGGCTGAACGCGCGCTTGCCCGCGGGCGGGGCGAAGGCGGCGTCGGACTCGTCGGGGCGGTCCAGGGGCTTGGCGCGGCAGCCCGCGAGGGCGGCGGCGAGGGCGAGGGCGGCGCAGGCGGCGGTTCGTGTTTTCATGTTCCTCAGAACTGGAAGGTCAGCGTCGTGCCCAGCGTGTACGAGTAGAAGCTTTCCACCGGCAGGTCCAGCGACCATTGCCGCTGGATCGAGCCGTTGAGCGTCATGCGCAGGTTCTTGGCCAGCTCGTAGTCCGCGCTCGTGTTCAGGGAGGCGAGGTTGGCGTTGTCGATGGGCGACACCGGCGACTGGCGATGCGCCATCGACGCGGTCGTCGTCCAGATGATGCGGTTGGTGAAGAGCAGGGGGCGCGAGGAGCCGGGCAGGCGCAGGCCGCTGGGCAGCGAGAGGTCCGCGCGCGCCAGGACGCTGGGCGTGATCACGGTCAGGTTCTGGGACTGGATGCCGGTGCCGAGGGAGGTCACGTCGTGCGAGTAGTCGATCTTCGGCGTCAGGCGGAACTTGCGCACGTCGAAGGTCACCTGCGCGGAGCCGTCCTGGTGCTGGACGTTCTGCGTGTTGGCGTCCACCACCAGGTCCTTGTTGGTCGTCGTCGCCATGTTGAAGCTCACCGAGGTGTCGTACTTCTTGAGGATGACGGAGCGCAGGTCGGTGCCGAAGGAGTTGACGGTGTTCACGGACGCGCCGACGTTCTCGGTCGTGCGCAGCGAGTACTTGAGGTCGATCTGCGCGTTGGCCATCCAGCGCTCGGTGTGCAGCATCTTCTCGAGCGAGGAGAGGCTGGCCACCGCGTCGGGCAGGGTCTGCTGGATCGTCTTCGAGGGCGTGCCCGTGACCTCGGACCGCTGGATGCTGCGCACGAAGTTGTTCGAGATCGACAGCGTGCGCAGGGGCGCCCAGCGGCCGTCCAGCCTGTAGCTGTCGAACGGCGACCAGCGCTGCGTCGAGTTGAAGGTGTCGCGCAGGGTCAGGCTCACGCGCTGCGCCGCGGGGCTCGAGGGGCGCAGCGACTGGCGGACCGAGAAGAACTGCGAGGTGTCCAGCGACTTCTCGACGTTGTTCCAGACGTCTCCGTCCTGGAGCTGGTAGCCCGTGACGACGTTCATCGAGTGGAAGAGCCGCGACCGCGGGAAGATGTCGGAGATCGCGATCGGCAGGCTGACGGAGCCGTTGGACTGGCGGTTGACCGTCTTGATGTCGCCGGCGTTGAAGGAGTACGTGGAGTTGTTGACGGTGATCGAGGACACGCCCAGGATGTTGTTCTCGAGGGTGTCCATGTTGTAGGTGACCTGCGGGTTGAACCAGGGGCGCACGCGGAAGTTCGAGGTGAAGCCCATGTTCTGGTGGAGCGACTTCGGGTACGCGGAATCCACCGGCGCGCCGCTCGTGTAGTCCGTGCGGCGCTCGGTGGCCACGGTCTTCGTGAAGGTGGGGTTGAACGAGGAGCCGTTCCAGGGCGTGAAGGTCAGGCGGCCGCCGTAGGAGTTGTCGCGCTCGCTGGTGTCGAAGTTGTTGGCCTGGGCGCGCGCGAAGTCGGATTGGAAGCGCACGTCGTAGAGCCCGCGGCCGACGTTGGCGTCGATCGTGCGCGGCAGCCAGCGGCTCTGCGACTTCACGCCGTACTGGAGGGTGCCGGTGTAGTTCTGCTTGTCGTCCTCGCGCGTCAGGAGGTCGTAGTTGATGAGGTTGCGCGTGTAGGCGAGGTTCACGCGCGGATACGCGCCGTAGGCGATGTTCGCCTGGGCGGCGCCGTTCCACGTCGTCACCTTGCCCTGCTGGAGGATGTTGACCAGGTTCGACAGGTTGCCGGTCTGGATCGTGCTGGGCGTGTCGGTGACCAGGCGCGAGGCGTTCATCGTCAGCGGCATCCAGGACAGGCGCGTGAGGTTCAGGTAGAAGTTGTCGTTGCGGTTGTCCTGGTTGGAGACCACCGAGGTCGGGGTCTGGAAGTTGCGGTCGACCGAGCGCATCTTGTAGCCGAAGGTGCCCCAGCCCGCGTAGTCGAAGTCGGCCTGGACCTTCTCGGCGTTGCCCACGCGCTGGATCGGCTGGGCCACGTGGATCTCGTTGAGGTACACGTTGCCCTGCGCGGGATTGCGCGTCATGCCGGGGTCGGCGTAGACGCCCGCGACCAGCTCGCTGACGGTCTGCAGCGACGGCACGCCCGTCGAGACGATCACGGTGCCCGGGGTGTTGGAGACCCAGTTGTTCGTCACGCCGTTGCCCGGGTCCGTCTGCGTCACCGAGATCTCCTTCCAGCCCGTGAAGGTCATCGGGACCTGGACCTCGAAGTAGTTCTGGTCGCTGCCGGCGCGCAGGAAGAAGACCTGGCGGCCGGTCGTGTCGATGTTGTTCGGGTCGGCGTTGGCGTACAGCAGGAAGTTGAACAGCCGGTGCTGGCTCATGTCGATGGCCGTCGAGAACACGCGCTTGGTGTAGACGGTCGCGCCGGGCGTGAGGCCGGAGAAGCGCAGGTTCAGGGCCTGCTCCGAGAGGTTGTTGGTGTTGTTGAGCTTCTGCAGGTTGGAGACGCTGCCGTACAGGTTGTTGAAGACCGCGCTCGCGTCGCCGCCGGCGTTGTAGATCGGGGTGTAGTTCGGGTTGTCGACGCTGTTGATCGGGCTGACGATCAGCGCCTCGTTGGCGATCCCGCCCGAGGCGGTGTTGGGGTCGCCGGCGGCGCCGGGCGTCCAGGTGTTGCCGATCACGCCGATGTGCGCGAACTTGAGCACGCCGGCCGTCAGCGTGCCTTTCTGGATCGAGATCCGGAGCTCCTTGATGGCGGTCCAGTTCGACGCGGTCTGCGAGGAGATGTTGAGCGGGATCTGCAGGGTGTGCCACGCCGTGCCGCCGAAGCTGATCGCCGTGATCGTGCTGCCGCTGGTCGCGTCGAAGAGCCCCTGGCTGCCGGCGGGGTTGTTCGGGTCGAAGATGTAGCCGAAGTCGCCGCCGCTGAAGTCCGCGGCGTCGAGGTGGCCGTTCTTGTTCAAGTCCTCGCTGTCGAGGATGCCGTTCTGGGCGCCGTAGCGCGCCGCGCAGGCGTTGCCGCCGTAGGCGTAGCACCAGCCGATGTCCTTGGCGGGCGTCAGGATGCCGGTGCAGTCCGTGTCCTCGGTCTTCGGCGCGCCGGTGATGACGGTGCCGTTGGCGCAGTTCAGCGTCATGCCGCCCGTGCCGTCGGCGTCCTCGTTGATGCCGCCGAGGTGGACGTCGATCTTCTCGCTGCCGCCGTCGCCCTGCATCACGAGCTCGAGCAGCGTGCGCTGGGAGAAGTCGATGCCGGAGGTCGAGAACGGGTAGACGATCGACATCTCCTGGCTGGACGGGTTGCTGAAGTCGTAGCTGACGTCGAGGACCTTCTGCGTGTCGTTGGCGTTGGCCTGCGCGTTGGGGTTGATCGTCAGGATGTTGTCGTCCTCGGAGGTCCAGATGATCTTGGCGGGGTCGCTGGGGATTCCGCCCGGGTTCGAGGCGATGAACCACGCGGTGGAGAGCAGGTTGGCCGCGTCCTCCTGCTTGATGCCCTCCATGTTGTCGATCAGCGCGAACTGGTTGAGGTTCAGGTTCTGGCGGCTCTGCGCGAACTCGCCCTGGAGCGTCAGCGTCAGCTTCTTGCCGATCTTGATCTTCTTGGCCTGCGAGTCGAACTCGTAGACGAGCAGGCTCTTGGCCAGCTCGGTGATCTGCGGGACCGTGGGGTTCTTCGCGCCCGCGTCGTAGAGCAAAGTGCTGCCGACCGAGTAGTTCGGGGAGAAGTCGTACGACATGCGGCCGCCGAGCAAGGTGTCGTTGGTGGCCCCGGCGAAGGCCGCGACCTCGTAGGTGATGTCGATCTCGGAGGTCGTCAGGATGCGGTCGGGGTTGAAGAAGGTGACGAAGCCCGCCTCGTAGTCGATGAAGTAGTCGACGTTGCGGTTGAGCTTCTGGCCGTCCAGGATCACGAGCTCGGACTGCACGACCAGGTTCGGCTCCAGCGTGAAGGTCTTGAAGCGGTAGTTGTACTCGACGTGGATGACGCGCCGGGTGATCGGCGTCAGCGCGTAGATGTCCGGGTCGGGGACGTTCGGCGTGGCCGTCGACGCGGAGAAGGGGTTCACGAGCTGGAGGATGCCGTTGGCGAAGTCCATGTTGATGGTGGTCGGATACGTCTGCGGCGGGTTCAGCGTCGAGCCGACCTCGTTGCGCGTCGACGGGTCGAGGACCTTCAGCACGAAGTTCCCGCGGCCGTTGTCGGCGACGATCGAGGTCTGCCCCAGCGAGTAGAAGGTCTTCATCTCGCGGTTGTAGCCCGACTCGGTCGTGGTCGAGAGCGGCACGTCGCCCGAGGTCTTGATCAGCTTGTACATCCCGTAGCCGGCGCTGCCCGGGGCCGCGGGGACGGTCGCGGTCGTCGAGGCCTGGTAGATCAGCTCGTTGCCGGCGGCGTCGACGTAGTCGACCGCGATGACGAACTGCGGCTGCACCTGGTTGCGGAACTGGATGTAGCCCATCTGGTAGTTGACCGTGTAGTCCTGCCCGGACACGAGCTGGGTGAAGACGGCGGTCAGCGTGGAGGTCGGCACGGCCAGGTCGTCGACGGTCAGCGACTGCTGGTTGACGTTGTTCGTGGCCACGAGCGACTGCTGGGACAGGAACACGCGCTCGGAGCCGGTGCGGATGGGGAGGCGGGCCGCGTCGCCGAAGCTCAGGTCGTAGTACGTGCGGCGCAGGTAGGCCGTGTCGAGGAGGTCCGTCTGGACGAACTGGCCGTTGCCGAGGAACTGCTTGGACTTCGTCGTGCCCTTCGTGCGGCTGGCGATGATCGTGGACTTGAAGCCCTTCCACTTGACGTCGGCGCGGATGCCGAAGAGCTGCTTGTTGTACGAGACGAACTCGGTCGAGGGCAGGGTCAGGTCGATGTCGCCGAACTGGACGTTCTGCACGGTCTCGTTGGGGTCGCCGTTGTAGACGACCGAGATGTCCTGCTGGTTGGTCTTCGTGTCGTCGTAGTCCACGTTGACCGTGATCTTCGGCCCGACCTTGCCCTGCATGCGCAGCTGCAGCTGCTGGGTGATCTCGACGAGGTTCGTCGTGGCCGCGCGCCCGGTCGACGACTGGTCGCCGACGTAGCGCTTCTCGGAGTAGTTGAAGCCGATGACCTTGCGGCCGGTGACCGAGAGGCTCGTGCCGTAGGTCGGCAGCTCGATCTCGGCCGGCGGAGGCTTGGGCGCCTCGGTCGAGATCTCCGCGCCGAAGGGGGCCGTCCAGCCCGCGCCCAGCGCGGTCGACGGCTCGCTGCCGGGCTCCTCGCCGCGGTCCACGGCCGCGCGCACGCGCTGGAAGCGGTCGAGCGACATCGCGGTGGACGCGGGCGCGGCGGCGGCGGCGGCGGTGGAGACGGCGGCGGCGAGCGGCTCGAGGATGCGGCTCGGGTCGGAGCGCGGAAACAGCTCGAAGGCGTGCTTGCGGCGCAGGGGAGCCAGCGCCGGGAATTGGACGGCGGGCGCCGGCGCCTCCGCCGCGGACGGCGCGGCGGGAGCGGGGGGCGGGGGCGGGGGCGCGCGCCGCGGCGCGGGGGGGGGGGGGGGGG
>VFSW01008835.1_pt1 | contig 14436 bp, 11 predicted proteins | sample 5358111 | NCBI WGS metagenome assembly VFSW01 (sample SAMN11554181, study PRJNA540505) | mine drainage metagenome | isolation source: sediment from site ElyBrook_90M | place: USA: Ely Copper Mine, Vershire, VT | collected 2017 | reverse complement strand
GGTTAGGAAGAGACGGTCGAGCTCCTCAAAAAAGCTGGATTTGTATGACCGCTTCCAAGTGCACAACGGACGGTCGCAAGGTGAGCCCGCGGCTGGCCGGAACTTGGCATAGCGGTTTTTAGTCACGACAACTTCAATTGAACTTTTGATTTTCTTCCTGGAGCAGCTGGAGGAACAAATCCTGATACCCGACAACGCATCCCCTCGATCTTCTTGCCGTTCTCGAATTTTGTGGACTGGTAAGACATGATTTCACGTTTGGCCGTCATTTCAGCCAGCTCAACCCGAACATTGGCCAATGATAGTCCTACGGCTTGAGCAATCTCGGCATCGAGTCGTTCACCATGAGTTTTAAGGTACTGCAGGATTTCATTCATGCTGGTGAAACGGCCGACTTACGCCGGCCATCCTTGATAAATCTGATCACTTACCGCCGTTTACAGCCGCCTTCAGTGTTGCACCAGCCTTGAATGCCGGTACTTTCGCTGCTTTGATCTTGATAGCTTCTCCGGTTGCAGGATTACGGCCGGCGCGAGCAGCGCGCTTGCGCACTTCAAATGTGCCAAAGCCAACCAGGGCGACGTTATCACCTTTTTTCAGTGTGGCCGTAACGATTTCAAGCAGAGCTGCAATGCTGCGATCAGCATCAGCCTTGGTGTTTCCTGTCTTGGTTGCGAGCGCTTCGATCAGTTCTTGACGGTTCATGGGATATCCCCTTTGTTATTGATGAAGGCAGGGATTGTTGTGCTTTTTTGAGGGGTTTGCAATAGGGCTGTTTACCCATGAATCACGCAATGACAAGAATATTCGTTGCCTTGTTGGTTTTACTTTCATCCCACCACGATTCAGCCTTCGACATGCCAAATTCATTCCTCATCCCGGGTGCTATTGAACCAACGGTCACACAGCAACACATTCATTCGGCAGTCCTAATACTTATTGGCTTCCGTGAAGTCATCACAATATACACAGTACTCACCTCATTTTTGAAATATTCTCCAAGGAAACTTTGTATCGATGTAGGAATTCCTCAGTTGCGTTCTCGACCTTAACTTGATTAATGCCACACCAGTTGTCCAGCACATATTGTGCATCATCGCAAAATCCGGGCAAGCCAAGTAGCTGGTATACCCGCCCACTGTTGGTGACGCCTCGCATTGTCACCGGATCGAAAGTTTTGATTTTGCTCGAAACGGCACCATTGAACTCTCTGCAATTTCGTCCGGCAAAATGCAACCCGAAACGATCTTCAAACCCGTTTGCTTTTACAACCTTGAATACCTGCCATGCTTCCAGCCATTTTTCCGGCTCAGCCTCTACCGGAGCCGAGCCCCAAATATTGGGGAGTTTTCCCAAATCAGCTATGTCAGCACTCAATTGGTCTTCTGGGTATTTATCTTTGCTCATGACATGTGCTCCTTTCAGTTCGAATACAACATTTCAAAGTCCAAGTTGACGTGTCTGCTAACTGTAACGATGACTTTTTGCTCTCGCCAAGATTTGCCTTACCAGCGCGTGTGACTCAGGCAGGCGCTCAAGACGCGGCGAAAATGAAAGATTTTGGATTTTTCTCAGTACAACCATTGGTTTCAAACGCTCCCAATTTTCGAAGCGTAAAGTCGCCTCCAAAGTCTTTAGCGCAGATACGCACTCCTGATCTCGCAATGTCCAATCGACACGTGATCTGCGGTTCGTAACCTGCATGTTTCGATTTGTCGTTCTAGCTGGTAACCTGCTTTTGAGCCATTCCTTGTCATGGCGCGATAGCCAGCTATATCCTGAATTCTTAGTTCGACGAAGTTCAACCCTACTTATATCTGGACTGTTTCTGATAAGTATTTCGAACTTTTCGCGCTCCACCTTCCGCACCCGCTCATGGCTTGCTGCGCGCCACACTTTCTGTAGCTCAGGTTGTTCGTTGCAAATCCGGTCAATGGTTGCTCGCGATAAGGAGAATGTCTTTGAGATTTGTCGAAATGGCTCTCCGCATTTGATGGACTGGATGATCTCAGACCGAATTTCGTGTGTAAGCACCTTGGGGCGCCTTGATACATCCATCAAACCAAGCTTTCCTAACCAGCGAATGGCAGTACTCACATCAATTCCGAGTTCCGTGGACAAAGCAGTCACAGACCCCTCCCCATTCTTGTGGCGCCGTGCCAACTCGATCACGAGTGTTTCGTATTCACATAACTGATGCACTTCTCCTGGCTCCGTTGTTTCCTGAAGCAAAAGAGGCAACTCCATCTGACGTTCCCAAGCATAAACGGTCGTGAAGTTGTCCCAACTTCCAAATAGAGCGTCGATAAGCAATAGATGGCATACCGTATGGAAATTCCCCCTCGGTTTCCGGACAAGTCGCAGCATCCCCTCAACATGGCGTTCATCAACGATGCGATTGAATGGATCTAGACCTGCAATTGAGTGGTATTGGTCTCGCAACCACTTCACAAATTCTCTTGCCCTGACTTGACCGCCTTTTGTTAGCAAGCCTCTCTGCTTGAGTCCATGCTGATAGGTAGCAAGTAGTATCTGCCGGGAATGTTCACCAGGAAGATCACTGTTTAGTGCCGAAGCGGATAGAATTGATAGTCGTTGCAATATAGGTTGTTGTAGGTCTGAAATTATCGATGTACTGGTGGAAATTACTTCCGGATCATCAGGAAGAAAAAGCGTTGAACGACCTCGACCGTCGATCCTCATACTTGACTCAAGTATTGGGGCTCCGTGGTTTGCACACACCAAAGCCCCTGGAAGTTGAAGTTGCCGGTGCCAATATGCGAATCCATGCACATCCTTGTCTTCGCGAATGCAATCTTCACATGTGCACAATGGCATGCTTGAACCCGATGGTCCTGCAGGCAAACCAAGAATGAATTTAAGCGGCTCGACCGTTTCTCCGCGCATCAATGCGAGCGCTTCGACATGGACTTCAGGTGGGCGAAAGCGCAGGAAGTAAGGAAGCACGGTTGCGTTTAGGGCAATATCGTCAGGTTGACCGTAAGCCGACTCAGTACGCCTACTGAACTCGTCAAGATGTGACGGGAAGTCATGGCGAAGACCGGCTCCGGCGCTGCCGAATAGCGATTGGCTGACTTGTTCCCCGCGACTCGATCCTCGCCAACGATGGGCGATTGCTACAAGGGAATATAGCGTCATGTCTGGCTGCAGAATCGGTAACATTTTAACCTTCTTTCTTTTTCGCTTCCGCCCGAGCTGCTGCCAGACCCGCCAGCTGAATGTTTGCTAATCCCTGTTTGCGCAGATCATCTGGCGATAGCGATTTGGAAAGTCCTTCACGTTTCAACTGCTGATTCTTCTTCCTGGTTTGTTCGCTCGCGAATTTTTCCTTCTCAGTTTTATGATTTTTGGATGTCTTCTTTGAAGTATTTGTTGAATCAGGTGTACTCTGTTTACCTCCAGTTGATGCTTCTGTAGGTGACGGCTCGGCGAGCGGAATGTCCCAGTGACGCGCATAGAAGTTGGCATCGACGTCAGGATAGGCCATAAGCAATTCAGGTTTGCGATAATTGAAACCATCCGCCAGAGGTTTAAGTTTGGCAAAGTCGGAAGATTCATATACTTTCTTGATATCCTCCGGACATATCGATTCGATGCCGCTTAGAAGATTGTTTCGTTGGGCAAAACACCACAGCATCAGGGCCAACCTGGCAATTCCGCCGCTGCAGCAGCGCAGCATTTTCGAGCAACCCACTGGATCAATAATTTTTCCTAGTAGCACAAAATATCGCATTACCCCCGTAGCAACGGAATCCCACTCAACATCCGCGTCTGGAAGATTTGTTGACCCAATTGGAGAAAATATTTCAGGTGGAGTAAGATTCAGTCGGCTCAGGTCTTGACTGTATGTCACCCAATCAAAAGCCCTTTCATTTCCGATCATCACTAAGGGTATGCCCGAATTCATCAGCTCCATAAGGAACATCTGCATGAGTTCAGCATGCCCAGATTTAATCAAGTTCCGAAGTTGTCCTTCGTCGACAAACAGAATTCCAGTGAAGTGTGCGATCAGTCTGCCAACAGTCATCACAACAAGCTTATCAACCGTGCGATAGCGCTTTGGCAAATCAATGGAATACGTTGTACCTAGCAGATCATCTATCTGGAGCAGAATGCGCGTTAAGAAGCCACTGCGCGTCCCATCGTGAGACATGTTCAATTCAAGATAGACAATCTGCTGCATTTCATTCCAACCGGCAGCTTCATCCTTGTCGCGAAAAAGAACTGGTGGAATTAATTTGCAAAATCGTTGTACCGTAACACTCTTACCAGTTCCGGTCGGTCCCTTTGTTACATGAATCGCCATACCTCGTGTAGGAGCTGGAGGAAGAGGATCTGCTCTGGCTGCAGCATTGATCTGCGCCCAATATAGGCGTTTGGCCTCTGGGAGCACTGGATTTCTGGCACGAAGCCCCATTACCAACATGCCCCACCATGTCATTGCAGCTCGAACGGATTGCATCGTTGGTTCGAGAGGCACTTTCTCACCAACAAGCAATGAAACTCGATCTACGACTCCCAAGCTCTCCAGATCAATACCCGCTAATGGATCGAAGGCAAGTTTGTCCAGGATTTCGGAAACCTCGGCAAATCGAGGCAGGCCGGCCAAGAGTGGGTTGTACGTTGAATACCATGTTTGCTTTTGGTCAGTGCCCACGTTTGTTTCCTTCCTGGCGTCGACTCAGAATCGCCTGTTGCAATATTGAAATGGGAACAGGCGGGCAATTCTCATGGGCCTGCTTGTCGTCACCATTGAGGGTTGGTTTTCCATTGATGGAGGTAGAGTCTTGTTTTGTCTCCGTGGAGGCATCGTTGGGAGCCGGTTGTTCAGTCTGGATTTCTTTCCCCCCCCCTTCAGCACTCTGCTCGTCGAAAAATGGTGTGCTTTGGATGGGCATTCCGTGTCGGTAAGTAGCTTTTTCTTTTTCCCTGTTTGCCTTCTTGTTACGGTGAATAGCGGACTTGGATGGCGGCTTATCTACCGCTTCAAAGGCATCGTCATAAGCATCTTTGGCTTCTTGCTTGGTTACTTCTTGTCCTGCCTCCATATCACTTAGCGCATCTTCTTTCGCATTTCGGGCATTGAACAAGTGAACCGCATCACTTTTCATGAGATTGATGATGTCAGGAATCGAGCATTCGAAAGGAAGGTCTTCGTCCTTTGTCCGGATCGACAATTTAATGAGCTCTCCATCAATCGGATTTCGATAATAAAGTTCGGTCGGGTTATAAGGATCCTGGCGAAAATCATCATCAAAGAACTCAGCCGGAACTCCTGCGCGACCTACCTTGGCTTTCATGAATCTCGCCAGCATAAGCGGGTGAGTACTTTTATATTGAATTGGTTCGACAAATTCACGTTTTTTTCCGGTATCAGAACGTAGCAGCTTCACGCCATGCTGAGTGTAGGTTCCCCTCACGTGCGGCATTAACTTGATTCTCGCCTCATCATTACCGATTAGACTCATGGCGAGCTTGCCTTGATTGATTTTCATTCTGGTGAGATTTAGCCTGTTCAGAGTCAAACCCTTGTCAATGATCTCTCTACGCATTTCCAGTGTCGGCCGAATATCGAGTGGCATGGTGTTAAATGTGTGAACTGCCCGAGCGGTTTCACGAATTGCTTCAACAATTGTCATACGGGCGAGAATGTCAGCCCTTTCTTCACCACGTTCGTGGCGCTGTCCATGTGTAGTGCCATGCATGTTGTGATCGACCATTCGATGCAGCGAGTGGTGACTTGTTTCGGCGGGAGAATTTAAATCAGAACGTGCGACACCAACGAATTTCAAACCTGTACCAGTCTGATCAAGGGCTTCAATAACGCCCTGGCATCGGGCGTCCGTATTGTCGGCAAGAACACTTTGATATCGGATAGGAATCCAATCATCAGGATCTATATCTTCCAATCCAAGCCATTTAAGCCAGTCAGTCTTGTCGGTAAGTGAGTGGAGGAATGCCAGTAGTACTGTCTCTGTACTTGGTGCATCTAGTCCCAGATAAAAACCTGAAATATATCCATACATACCCTCAACGACCAATATTCGATGGGCTGAACCAATACGTTCGAGTCGATTCTCTACCCTGACGAACTCGATATCGGGCGAGGTTGAATCCGTGGAACCTCGCTGTCCTATTGCAACTACATTGTCCGATGAAGAACCGAAAAGCACACGATCGATTCGACTCAAATTGAACTTAGTAAGCTGCTTCTTCCAGCTATCATGACCAGGTGATCTCTCTTTACCCCATCTTTCGAATTGCGGTCGGGTGGGATGTTGATTATCAGGAAGTAGAATTCTGTGAATCTTCCCATCTTTTCCGGTAACTACATCTGAATAGAATTCCCGCCGCATTCTACGTAAGGCCTGCGCACAAGTCGTTCCACGGACGTAATAATTTCGCCAAGCAAAACCACATATGTCTTTATCTTCCTCCCCCATCACAAAACCTTCTTGGCCCACTTGATGGGCAGCAGTCGGGGCGTTTTGTCTCCCGAGTTTCTTCTTCTGAATGCGTTCTTTGCCGCGACCTCCTTTTGCTCCTGAGAATGGAGTTAGTGCGCCAGGAACACTTCCGCCCGCCCAATACTGATTGAGCAGTTCATTAAGCATTTTCTTTGTTCTGTCGATGGTTCGTTTTGAATTTCCCATCTTATTTGCTAGTCCAGCGATTTGCTCCGAGCGAATCTGTGGATCGAAGAGCAACTTGTAATCCTCTGGATCCAGTTTGTTACCCTCTGAATCTTTTATGAGAAGATCTATTAGTGCTTCACGTGCCTTCCTATCCTTGCGCGGATTTGAAATTTTCTGACCTCGACGCAAATATTTCTTGTCGAGGTCTTCTTCAGCTGCAGCAACATCGGCCCGGGGAGTTACTCCCTTTGCGTTGATCGCAAGCAAGTGCTGATAAAGCTCGTCCATTATTTTTGACAATTTCGCAATGCGAGGACCTACAAAATACAGTCGCTTTTTTGACCTGCGAGGAGTTACTGGAATAATGACAATACGGTTTGATGCTTCGTGGACATCTAGAACTCTATATATCTCCTTGAGACACGCCGATTCGATTTTCGGCTCGATAATCTCCCCTGCGACAGGAAGTCGGCGTAGGTTTGGCATTATTGAATACCTCTTTGAATACTTGACCGAATGGCCGCCTGAAGATGTCTGCCACCAGGGCGAGGAGGCAACGAAGTTTTGATTGGCAAAGAAAGATCGCAGTCTACAATTTGATTCCACTGAATGTGGTTTAGCAAGAATGTGCCGTGTTCGGCTGTTGTTCGGTAATCCTTCTGCAGTCTCTCACTTATTTCGATGAGAGGGTAAAGTGACATCTCATCTCCCCTTGAATCAAGAAACCGATTGAGGATTGAAGACAACGGATGGGTAAGTGGTAGAACTGCTGCATCGGCAAGATATTCAAGCTGCGCAAATAGAGGCCCCGGATACAAAGAACGATCCCCTACAAAATATGGGACATCTAAAGCTTGAGCATAGCGTCGCTCTGCTTCAAGTTTTTCAGGCCCGCGATCAAGAGGATCAATATATAGGTATCGTTCCGATTCCAATGGTTTCACCGAGACCAAGGCGCAAGCCTTTGCAGGTGTCGTAATCCAAGGAAGATGCAAACATAGATCCATCGTCCAGACATAAGGGATATCTGTTCCCACAAAGTAGCCATGTTTGATTCCCATATCGCGGCAAACCGATTGCATGCCTTCGGACCAAGGTAACGTAGCATCGAATTCAGGATTTCGATCGTATTCTGGGTGCTGATGTAGCCAAGGCCACATCGGAAATTGCTCTCGAATGTGTGCTCCAATCCAAGCAAACAGCAACCCCAGATACCATTCACTCAGCGAAAAGAAATGGCATTTCCGTTTGAAGGGAGGAAGGGGTTTCAGCACCTGAACCGACATCGGAGACGGGTTCCACCTTTTGATTTGCAGAGTTGACTCATAGTCTTCTCCCAAACCGGCTCCCATACCCGCTTGGATCAAGTCACCGAGTCTGTTCCAGGTATCTTTCGGTGGGCGGGCCATTTCAGAAAATCTCCATTGCCTGCATACAGCGTGGGGGTTCGTATGAAATTGGCGATGGCCTGTAAATCAATCTTTCTACAGCGATCTGAGTTCCAGCATTCCCTTGGCCTTGCCCCAGATGAGCCGATACTTCACTAATTTTTTTCTTAATTTTCATCGTCTTTTCCCTTTTTTCAGACCGAGCGTATCCACCGATCGCCACGAAACGCTCGTTAAACAAAATTGAACAAAGAGGGAATTGACGCGCCGGATTCAGGCTCGTAGACTTCGCACCGTGGAGTAGCGAAGTTTGGTTCCCCCCAAGTTCAATTCAAAAACGCTAGGGCCTGCCAGCCCTAGCGAAATTTGATCTGTTAATGAATCTTTCTCAGTTTTCCTCCTTGGTTTTCGGCAAATATTTGATTGAATCTAGTTGGACGGCTTGATCCCCAAAGCTACGGCTATCTGGTGTGATTGCCCTCGAAGGCACTTCCGTTTTCCCTGCAGAACAGCGTAAACGAGCGCGGGAGTAAATCCGTGCTCCAAAGCCCACGCGTTTATTTGAAGCCCGTTGTTCCGAAACCACTGTTGAACCTGATCAGAGGTGGCCGCTTTGCTCGGGCTGGATGAGTCGAAAAGCATATTCACGGATAGTTAACCTCGTCATTTATTTGGTCAAGTATTCGCGATAAACAGGAAAATTGCAAGAACAATAACGTGCATTATTCCATTCAGAATCATACTGTTGCACGCATTTATAATGTTACCAATGGTTCAATTTACTTCACCATTAGTAACAAATAATTGTTCATTTCGCACCGCAAGCTAGCATTGCGACTAAAACTTGAATTGATGAGCAATTGATATGCTGAGTTGAGTGAAACAACGATAGGAAACTCTTACTTGCGGTTGCGATGATTGGTACTCTTCAGCAAAGTGATTTCGTGATTTCACATTGCATGGCCTTTTCAGTTAAAGGCCCTTTTGGGGAAAGTCTGAGGACTGCTCATCGGCCATACCGGTCATAGCGCTTAACGAATTCATTGCCGTAAACCGGTCATTGGCGAGCTCACACAATCGACCCGTTGCCGACTCCCAAGAGAAATCCAAAGAAGGCACAATTTTTGGCCTAAGCGGACTGCGGCGTTTTCTGAAAGGGCTGTCGGCGCATCCTGCCGTAGTGTCCGCTGGTTTTTTGAACCGTTGCATTCGAGGAGGCTGACATAGTGATAGCTTCTATTAATGAGCGGGCTCAGGCTTTATTCGAAATATGCATTTGATAGTGAGTACATAGACAGGTTTGTCGGTATGGTTACCCTCATGACATGCTCTACAGTAGCTTTAGACCAATACTTCATATCCAAAGTCGTCTCAGTTGGCTAAAGGTTCAAGAATATGCCCGAAATACGCCATGTTCATCGCCTCAATAAAATCTTGTGGGAGCGTGTTTTGTGCATGCAGTTCTTCTACCCGCTTAACTGCAGCGAAGGGCTTACTAGCCCCCTTTGTTGCCGAGTACCCAAGCAAACTTTCGAGATCATTCGGACCAACAGTATGTATAGCATACCCCGGGCTCGCTGGTAGTGTTGCTGCAATACGAGCATTTTCTGCAAATGCAGCAGGATTGGTTGTATCAAGATCATGCAGGATTCGGTAGGGAATACCAAATGCATTGAGTATCCGTTGGAATGCCCTAATGTTGAGCTTTCCATCGCAGTCAATAAAGGAAACCTCACGACGTAATCGAAGGTGTCTTGAAAATAGGCCGCAAAGATCGGCTGCCCGCTCAAACGCGGCTATGGCGCTAAATTCCTCGAAAAGGACAACATGCTTTGCGAAAAACAGTTCGTTGATCGTTGGATGAAATCGAGCGACCGTTTGTAGTCTTTCTTTTTCCGCTCTGTCACCCGGCGTCGGAAACAGATCCTGTGTAACCTGACTACCTATTGAATCGCCAGCAGGGGTTTTGACGAGCCGAACGATGGCTTTGTACCTGTCGGCGATGTCAAGAAAGAATGGGGAATGAGTGCAACACGCCACCTGCATCCCATGCTGAGATGCAAGCCTGTATAAGACATCCCGCATCAATTTTTCCATCTGGGGATGCAAGTACAGCTCTGGCTCCTCTACCAGCAATACAGTGGAACGAGTCAGAGGTTGCTCGTTGGGTTCTAGTGGATGAGCTTGCTCTTCAGTTAAGAGTTGCAGCAATGTCATAATAAGTGTCCGCTGCAAACCATGACCTTGATGCCCGACCTGTGTTTCGATGCCTGCGAGTGGATCCTTGATGACGAGAGATGTGCTCGGCATCACCAGTGCTCTTAATTCAGGTGGCTCTGTGTGGATAAAAGCTTGCCCTCCAATCACCTCGCTCAATCCTAGATTTATCTTAGCCTGCAATTCTCGAATTTCCTCCGCCTGACGATCTGGGTGCTGGTTGTCTGGGCAAAACAACTGAAGTACAGCGTCGATTGCAATTTTTAACGCCGCCATCTCGGGACGTTGCGACAGTCGTTTTTCAACAATGAGATTGATGAGTTTTCCATACGTCGACGCGTCTTTAGCTGTTGTCTCGTCTGATGCTTCGTGAACCGCTCTAACAAAGATTACTCGCGGTAAAAGAGAGTTTGCATTGGACTTCCAATTGCCACCGCCACCAGGATTTTGCAACCACGAGGGCGTCCCCAAAACAACGAGATCTGGTCGATGTATTCGCACGAGTTCACGCAAAGCTTCTCGCCCAGCAACATTGGGACGCGCAGGATGGCCCGGGATATGCTGAATCATTGGTTGGTAGTCCGCGGGGAATGCAGCCCAAGTGGTATCGGGGTCGGGCCACCCACTGAACGATTCTTGAGAGGAAAAGGAAAAGAGCAACTCCTTCCAGCCGCCTCGCTCTGTGTCTTCTCCGTCAACGGTTTCAAACCAATATCGTTTCTTGAGCACCCACGTATCGTTATGCATTCGCCCCCTGACTGCAATCTGTTGCTGTTCATCGGCAGTGAGTTGATCGAAATGCCCTACAAATTCAATCGCATTCGCGTCATCAATTTGATGGCGTCGAAAAAGCGAAGAGTCTTTGATCCCACCCCCACTCAAAAAGAGACTTAGCGCTGATAGAACTGTTGACTTGCCGGAATTGTTCTCACCAATGAGAATAAGTAAGTCATCCCATTCAACGGAAAGCGACTCAATAGACTTGAAATTCTTTATCTCAAAACGTTTTAAACGCATATCGAGCACCTTCCCTTTGCTGTTTATTACATGAAATTACGCAACCCTGATCAGACGACGAGTATAGCCCATTGCATTCTGGGCTTATCAATCCCATAATTCGTCCAGCTCAGTTACGTGAATTGTGGTCGTTAGTTATCTAACATGCCATTGTCGGGCGTATCGCCAGACAGTAATTAATTGAGTGACATCGGCGGCACGAAGACGGCCTCGCGCCCAATCCGCTCCGTTGTCGCTCTGTTGGGCGCGAGTCCGTCTTCGTGCCTGTAATCTAGGGTTGCTGAGCCATTAATGACGTTAAAAACGATAGACTCATTCATCTCGACAGTCGACCCTCATAAGGCGACTGTCGTTTCTTTTCCTGAGTTTATTGCTATATTTGGCGGCCCCATACGCTTTAAAAAAAGCCGGGCAAATCCAAAGTCTAATCGTGATGCCTTTTATCGGTGGATACTGGAACACCGCAGTGACCTCAAAGAATTATTGCTAATCCCAGAAAATTACAATGATTGGAACGACTCTGCTATTTATTCCGACCTTTTGTTGTTTGAAAAGGATTTGGGTTATTTAACAAGTGCAGTTTTAATATTCCTTGAATCACCTGGCTCAATCGCTGAACTCGGTGCGTTTTCCCAAATTGATTCTCTGAGCAAGCGACTTATGGTCGTTGTAAAAGACGGGCATCACCCCCAAAAGTCATTCATTAGCCTAGGACCAATTCGCAGCATCGAAAAAACGCAGAAACATGCACACAGTGTATGCGTAATACCTGACGTAAAGCCCGAACAGCTAATGCCGTACATTCCTTCCATAGTTGAAATGCTCGATCTAAAAAGGGCGCGCACAAAAAATAATGAAAGCCGCAAGAGAAACGATCAGCAACACCAAATCTTGCTGATTCTTGACTTCATCAATCTATTTTTGGTAATACAAAAAAACGAACTCAAACAATTGGCAATGCATTTTGGATTTAAGTTAAGTTTGCGCAGATTAAATCAGCTCCTTTTTTTGCTTGAAAAAACTGCACTAATAACGTGCAAACACTCCTTTGGCAATCAATATTATTCGCCACGAAAGTTTAATAAGTATATCGATTACACATCAAAAACAAATAGTGCCTCCTTTAAGAGAGAGACAACCAAGGCACGTGTTATGGAGGAGATTCAAAATGATCAACCCCGAAAAAACGCTTATGAATTAGTCATGAAAGAAGGTGGTTCAAAATGAGCATCATAGATAGGATGCTAAAAGAACTACCATATTCTGCTGATGAGCTGCGTGATTTAATTGCTACAGCGCAGCATAGATATAAGGTCTATCGCATACCAAAGCGTCAGCCAAATCAATTTCGCACAATCGCCCAGCCGTCGCCAGAGATAAAACTCATTCAGCGCTGGCTTATCAACGCCGTATTTTCATCCTTGCCTATTCATAAGGTAGCAACTGCATACCGTGAAGGAAAATCCATTGGCGATCACGCAGCACTTCATGCAAAAAATAGATTCCTACTGAAAATGGATTTCACAAATTTCTTCCCGTCAATCTCTGTGATGGATGTTCGGAGGTACTTGGTAGAAATTGGAAAGATGTCAGCAGAGGACGCTCGTCTAATCAGCCTTTTAGTTTGCTGGCGAGATAAGACAAATGGAAAGTTATGTCTTTCAATAGGTGCGCCCAGCTCACCTCACTTATCAAATGTGATGTTATACGCATTTGACAAAAACATTGTTCAGCTATGTCGAGCGCATAAGGTTGTTTATTCAAGATATGCAGACGATCTGGCTTTTTCAACTAATAGAAAAGAAGTCCTATCAGAAATTGCTCGGCAAGTGCAGGTCGTATGTGAAGAGCTTGAATATCCTAACTTAGAGATAAATCACAAAAAAACAGTATCAACTTCACGCGCTTTCAGACGTGTTTTAGTCGGCCTAATTTTGACACCGGAAGGTGCTATTTCACTTGGTAGAGAAAAGAAACGCAGGCTTCGTTCTGAGCTGTATAGGTTCTCACAAGGTCGATTTGATGTGGCAGATATACCTAGACTACGTGGCGAACTGGCTTTTGCATGGTCTGTTGAGAAACAATTTATTTACTCGTTATTGAGGCAGTTAGGTGCTGAAGTATTTCGAAAATTAGAATTGCCATTCGGGGAGTCAATTCGTTAGTAAAAGAAGTTGTTAGGGGGCACAATGAAATGGCATGAGCGCAACTGAATGAGCGTTTTTGCCACTTTCTTACCGCGGTTAAGGATATTGGAGTCTCTCGTACTTTTCGGAAGCAGACGTTCCAGCATGCCGAGCAGACCGCCCTTTCAGAAAATCACCGCAGTCCGCTTTGGCCGACGAGCGAGTTTTCCCAGCACCACCACCGAGCGTCGGCAAATGGCACTTTGCAGTAGCTCAAGTCGCGAAATTGCCTTCGCTAAAGCTGCCGCACGCGACGGGCCGTTCCGGCCGAGAAGCAGCCGGATATGTCCAGGAAGCAATCCGATTATCGCCCTGTAGTAAACCGAACTACGAGTTGCCTAGACTGATGCTAGTTTCGCCGGGCGAACTTGACATATACAAAGAGGGAGAGCCAAAGGCTCTCCCTCTTTATTTACCACCGTTACTAGCCTTGTGAAATTAAGGCTTCATAACTTTGAATATCGCTAAAAATCCTCTCCGAGTTACGGATATATTGTTAGCCATTGCTGTTTCGTTAGAATAAAGTCATTAAAACAAAATTAAATCATTATTTTAAGTCACATTTTTTAAGAATGACTCTAATTTTTCAATTTTTCTCCAAACAATCTATTTATTCTTAACTACTTGTTTGGAATGTTTTTTATCAACTTTAATATACAGCCCCGGGAGCGAATTAGGCTGCTTTTCAAGATCTTCACAACTTTACGTGGTAGTTACTTGGTGGCCGCTCTAGCGACGTTGACTTCTGTCTTGCCATAAAAGCTCATCCCCATGGACTCGCCCGCAAATGTACCGTTTGTGCGCCGTCGTTAATAGTGAACGAATCTATGCTGCGTCCAGAAAATATTAGTGCTGAGCAACGATTAGTCAGTATCTAAATCTCTAACCCACTTGACTGAGTTTTGTGACATTTTGTGCATGCCCATCTAACCGAAGTCATCGTCTGACCATCGGGCTGCCAGTCATGGTCGC
>VFSW01008834.1_pt1 | contig 14437 bp, 16 predicted proteins | sample 5358111 | NCBI WGS metagenome assembly VFSW01 (sample SAMN11554181, study PRJNA540505) | mine drainage metagenome | isolation source: sediment from site ElyBrook_90M | place: USA: Ely Copper Mine, Vershire, VT | collected 2017 | reverse complement strand
GTTATAAAGTCAGGCTCGATCGATCCCGCTTTTTCGCCAAGATTGAGCAAGAAATGCAAACTCATGCGCGATCGACGATTTTCATAACCCGTTTCGCCGGAGAATTGGGGCCGCTCGTCAATTTTCTTTCGGGCGCCGCCGACATACCGATCAAAAAATTCCTCATCTTCGATTTTGCCGGTAATCTCGCATATTACCTCGGCATTCTCTTGATCGGCCTTTGGGCCGGAAATTATTGGGAAGACTTCTCGGAGCTTATGAGCATCCTCATAAGCATTTTCGTCGTCCTCGTCATCATAAAGTGGCTTTGGCACATCTATCGGAGATTCAAGAACAATCGCAAGGAACGGAACAAGACCGCCGCTTAATCGCAAGGGCGGTCGTCGGCAAGTTCGAGGATTACGGGATCGTGATCCGAAAGAGGGGGCTTGAGATATTCCGGATCGTAGCGAACCACCCGAAGGCCGACGGTTTCCGTGTTTTTGACGAACACATAGTCGTACCGCCTGGGAAATCGAATTCGATTCAGCCAGTTGTCCACGTAAGCGTTCTCCGGGCGATAGGTCGGCTCGGAATCCGACTTGTGTCCGCAAACGGAAGGAACGAGGAAACCCGTAAGCTTGAAAAGTTCGGCGAACTCGTGTTCGCGGATCATGTAGTTTTCATTGAAATCCCCGGCAATGATCGTCGGCAGTTGGTCGTGGTTGGTTCTCCGTAACATGTTTGCCGTTTGACGCAATCGTATCCTCCTGCTGAAGAAAAGGGTTTCTTGGTGCATGTGAGTGTTCACCACCTTGAGGTTGCCGCGGGGAGTCTTAAGAATCACCTCAAGAAACCCTTTCCGTCCGAGCGCTTCCGTTATGGCCGAGTTTAAAAAACGGTTGTAGGGGACGAAGCGGCTGTAAAGGATCGGAAATTTCGAAAAAATGACAAGTCCGCCCGTAACGTCGAAAAGTTTGAAAAATAAAATACGGCGATGATCTTTGGTATCGCCGGCAATGTGATACTGGTCCTTCAATGCATCACGCAAGAAGGCGCGATGGTAAATGTCGAACGACTCTTGGAGGCAAATGATGTCGGCGTCGGAATTTTGAAGGTACTGCGCGATTCCGGCGATCCTTTTCTTGCGATCCTTGATGAACCAAAACGGCAAATCCCAAATGTTAAAGGTGATCACCTTTATGCGCATGTCATTTTATGGTAGGGGATGGATACGGTTGAGTCAATCCACGTCCGATGATACAATACCTTTTGCGAGGGAGGGGTCGCATAGTGGCCTAGTGCGCACGCTTGGAAAGCGTGTATACCGCAAGGTATCGAGAGTTCGAATCTCTCCCCCTCCGCAAAATAACAGCGCGTCAGCGCTGTTTCGTTTTGCGAGAGGGAAGCAAGACAACTGCTTGTCTTGCGTGAGGATTCGAACGCCGGAGCATGTCCACCCGAGGCGGACGCGAGGCGGTGCCCAGCCCGAGGCGAAGCCGAGAGGCGCGGGAGAATCTCTCCCCCTCCGCAAAAGTTGTGCTATACTGGCGATATGAACAATAAGAAAAAGAATATCGTTGCCATTATCATTGTCATTCTCGTTGTCGTCGTTGCAGTTGGATATGCGCTGGGTCATCCCGCAAATCAACCCCCGGCGCCGACCCAATCGTCTTCGACAAGCGAAGCTGCAAATGTAAAACCCATTGCAACGGCCTCGTATGTTTGCGACGGGGGAAAGACCATCGATGCGAAATTTTATCAAGGTTCCCCAAAGCCGCCTGCGGGACCGAATGAACCTCCGATACCCGGCGGAAGCGTGGAAATAACCTTGAGCGACGGACGGACCATGACGCTCCAACAAACGCTTTCGGCCGACGGCGCTCGGTACTCGGACGGCAATCCGATGATCCAAGGCAACGAAACCTTCGTCTTTTGGAGCAAGGGGAACGGGGCGTTGGTTCTCGAAAACAACGAGCAAAAAAGTTATACCGGGTGCATCATCGTTTCTCCGGATCCCGGCGGATTACCGCAAGTATACGAGAACGGGGCGGAAGGTTTTTCCATCAGATATCCCGCAGGGTATACGGTAAATCCGAATTTCCAATACCAAGAACTGGGACCGAATAACGGGATCAACGGCGTTTCGTTCACCATACCTTCGTCGACGGCAGCAGGCACCAATCTTGCTCAAGATTCGTATATAAGCGTAGAGGAAATTCCCAATACCAAAGACTGCAACGCGGGTTTATTTCTTCCTCCAAACTCGATGACCGGCGTACTCGGCATAACAACCACCACCGAGAACGGCGTAACGTACTCGGTCGCTTCGTCGACCGGTGCCGGTGCCGGCAATCGCTACGAAGAAACGGCTTATGCGATACCGGGGACCAATCCTTGTATCGCCGTACATTATTTCATTCATTACGGCGTTATCGAAAATTATCCGGAGGGGGCCGTGAAGGCCTTCGACCGTCAATCGATTCTCGATCAGTTTGACGCGATTCGCAGCACGCTTACGATCCAATAACATTTTTCAAATCGTGGATATCATTGAAGTAAAAAACCTCGTCAAGAAGTTCGGCGATTTTATCGCCGTGAACGACATCTCTTTTTCCGTGAAGAAGGGGGAGATTTTCGCTTTTTTGGGCCCCAATGGGGCCGGAAAATCGACGACCATCAAGATGCTCACGACGATTTTGAATCCCACGAGCGGGGAAATTCTCTTGGACGGCCATAATCCGTCGCACGATGCACTCCGAGCGAGGAAATCATTCGGCATCGTATTTCAGGACCCCAGCTTGGACGATGAGCTCACGGCGTACGAGAATATAGAATTCCACGGCGTCCTCTACGGCGTGCCGCGGGAAACGGGAAAAGAGCGTACCGAGCAGCTCTTGAGGATCGTTGAACTTTGGGATCGGCGAAACGAACTCGTTAAGAATTTTTCCGGCGGCATGAAGCGGCGGCTCGAAATCGCTCGAGGCCTGCTCCATCATCCGAAAATATTATTCCTCGATGAGCCGACACAAGGTCTGGATCCGCAAAGCAGGAATCATATTTGGAATTACATTCAAGACTTGAACAAAAAAGAGGGGATTACCATTTTCTTCACGACGCATTACATGGAAGAGGCGGAAAAAGTCGCCGAACGAGTCGATGTCATCGATCACGGGAAGATTGTTGCCGAAGGAACGCCGGAGGAGTTGAAGAAGAAAACAAACGCGACATCTCTCGAAGAAGCGTTCCTTTCTTTGACGGGACATGATCTGAGAGACGAAAGCGCATCGGGCTCCGATCACATGCGGACGATGGGCCGCGCGTGGGGAAGACATTAAAAACTATGCAAGCGATTTACATCATTTGGCTGAGGCAGTTGAAGCGGTACTTGCGTTCCAAATCGAGGATCGTAGGATCGCTCGGCCAGCCGCTCTTGTTCCTCGTTGCTCTCGGCTTCGGCTTGGGACCGGTTTTCCAAAAAGCTGGCGGGGGAAATTATTTGGATTTCTTAGCACCGGGCATCATCGCCATGGGCATTCTTTTTACGGCGCTCTTTTCCGGCGTGGAAATCATTTGGGACCGGCAATTTGGATTTTTGAAAGAAACGCTAGTTGCTCCGGTTTCGCGTTTGAAGATCATGATCGGCCGAACGCTCGGCGGAGCGACGGTTGCCGTAATGCAGGGCGTCATTGTGTTTTTCTTGGCGTTCCTCGTCGGCTTCAGGCCGGAATACCTCACCTTCGGCCGATTCCTTTTGGCGCTCGTTTTCATGTTCCTTATTGCCGTGCTTTTTACGGCTCTTGGAACAGCCATTGCCTCGCAGCTCGACGATATGCAGGGATTCCAGCTCATCATGAACTTCATCGTCATGCCGCTCTTTTTCCTCTCGGGAGCGCTTTTTCCGCTCGACGGACTCCCAAGCGGCATTGCACTCGTCGTAAAAATCGATCCCTTGTCCTACGGGGTCGACGGTCTGCGGCATGCCTTGACGGGCATCGCAAACTTCGGCTTTGGGATGGACCTTATGGTTCTCGCCGGCATGACCGCCCTTCTGGTCGTCTTGGGGAGCTATCTCTTTTCGAAAATACAGATATAAGAAGGGGATAACGGGGATTGTAAAAAAGAGAGAGATACGTTAAAATATCTCCGGTTTTGCTTTTGACCATTTATGGGCATAGGAGATGAAATTTCATTGAAAGCGGAGCACCTATTCAACATAGGCGGCTTTCCGGTGACCAACACCCTGTTCTTAAGTTTCGTTGTGGTTATTGTTTTCGTCGTTTTCGGATTTACCTTCAGGAACAAAATCAAGGTATTTCCGGGAAAATTTCAATCGTTCTTTGAGTGGATCATGGAAGAGATCACGAATCTCATGGAAAGCGTCCTCGGGAACCGGGCTCTCGCAGAACAATACCTGCCCCTCGTCGCCTCCATATTTTTTTTCGTCCTGATCTCGAATTGGCTGGGACTCCTGCCGGGTTTGAGCTCGATGGGTCTCCGGGAGGGGGGAATTATCGTTCCGTTCTTCCGTTCTCCGGCGAGTGACTTAAATTTCACGCTCGCGCTTGCCATCGTCTCCGTCGTGGCGACCAACATCATCGCCGTAAAATCGCTCGGCATAAAACTCCACCTCAAGCGGTTCTTCAATCTTAAAAATCCCATCACATTTTTCGTCGGCATTCTCGAAGTCATCTCTGAGTTCGCCAAGATCATTTCTTTTTCATTCCGGCTGTTCGGCAATGTTTTTGCCGGCGAGGTGCTCCTCATCACCATCGGAGCCCTCATTCCCTATTTCGTTCCCATGCCCTTCCTCATAATGGAGCTCTTTGTCGGCTTCATTCAGGCGTTCATCTTCGCGATGCTGACCATCGTCTTCATCGCGGCGGCAACCGCCCTCGAGGAAGGACACGAGGAATTACAAAAGGTCGGAAAATAAAAACAATACAACGCATCAATACCATGGATTTAGCCAGTATAAAATTGATCGCGGTAGCGGCCGCCATCGCCATCGGCGTCTTGGGCCCCGCCATCGCCATCGGAAAAATAGGTTCGAGTTCAGCTGAAGCGATCGGTCGAAACCCGGAAGCCGCGCCGAAAATTCAGACGGCCATGATCTTGGCCATCGCCTTCGCGGAAGCCGTCGCCATTTACACGCTCGTCGTGGCGCTCATCATCAAGTTCACCTAATCATTCAATGCAATCATTAGTCCAAAATTTCGGGATCGACTGGAAAGTCCTCGTCAGCCAGGTTTTTAACTTCCTGGTGATATTCGGCGTCATCGCGTTCTTGATCTACAAGCCGCTCGCGAAAAGCATCGCTGAGCGGCGGAAAAAGATTCAAGAAGGATTGGATAAAGAGGAAGAAGCTTCCCGGCGGCTCACCGAGATCAGCGTCCTCGAAAGCAAGACCCTGAAAAAGGCGGAAGACGAAGCAGTGAGCCTCATATCCAAAGCGGAACGGAGGGCGAAAGAACAGGAAGCAAAAATACTGAAGGAAACGGATGAGCGGGAACAGGAAATAAAGAAAAAGAGCCTTGAGGCGATCGAAGAAGCGAAAGAGCGATCGATGAAAGAAGCTGAATCGGAATTGGCGACGCTCGCGAAAGAAATTCTCGTGAAGGCCGTCAGGGTAAGCCCGCAATCGGTCGACGAAGCGCTCCTGAAGAGGGTGGCCGACGAGGTGGTGAAAAGCAAATAATGAAGATATCTTCCAAATTATACGCCAAGGTTTTTTCGGAGATGACGAAGGGAAAGAGTCCGAAGGAGATCGAGGCGCTGGCAAAGAAACTCGCGGCAATGATCTCCAAAAACGGGGATATCGGCCGCACGGAAGAAATCTTGAAATTCGCCGCGCGGTATGCCCGGGAAGCGGCGGGAAAGCATCTCGTGAACGTCGAGACCGCGCGGGAATTGCCGGAGAACTTTTACGCGGACATCATGCGGAAATTGGGAGAAAAGGAGTACGACGTCGAAAAGAACATCAACGAGGATCTGGTCGCCGGCGCCAAACTGACGGTCGATGACGAGCGAGAACTCGATCTATCGCTCCGAGCAATACTAAAAAATTTATTCAACACAAAAGAAAAATAACATGAGCTATGAAATAGTGGAAAAGCTGAGGAGAGCTCTCGAGGAATCCGGCGAAAAAACCGCATGGGAAGACGTCGGGCGCGTCGTCGAAGTCGGCGACGGCGTCGCAAAGATCTCGGGGCTCCGGGGCGCGAAAAGCCAGGAGCTCGTGACCATCATAACCGAGAACGGCACCGTGCCGGCTCTGGCGCTGAACTTGGAAGAGGAGAGCATGGGAGCGCTGGTCTTGGGCGCCGATACGGACGTGAAGAGCGGGGATGAGGTGAAAAGAACCGGCGAGATACTCTCCATCGAAGTCGGAGAAGAAATGCTCGGCAGAGTCGTCGATCCGTTGGGAAATCCGATGGACGGCCGCGGCGAAATTTTCAAAAATAAAAAACCGGCGAGATATTTTTTGGAGCGGAGCGCCCCCTCGGTCTTGGACCGGGAGTCGGTGAAAGTGCCGCTCCATACGGGAATCAAATCGATCGACGCAATGATCCCGATCGGCCGCGGACAGCGGGAGCTTATTATCGGCGATCGTCAAACGGGAAAAACGGCGATCGCAATCGACGCGATGATCAATCAGGGGCAGGATACCGGCAGAAAATTGCCCACCTGCATCTACGTGGCCATCGGACAGAAAGAATCCAAGGTGGCAGAGCTCGTGAAGACGCTTGAAGAAAACGGCGCGATGAAGTACTCGATCATCGTCGTCGCGGGAGCTTCCGCGCCGGCCGCATTCTGGTACCTGGCGCCGTACGCCGGATGCGCCATCGGGGAATACTTTATGGACAAGGGCGACGACGCCCTGGTCATCTACGACGATCTCTCGAAGCACGCCTGGAGCTATCGGCAAATATCATTGCTCCTCCGGAGGCCGCCGGGCAGGGAAGCGTACCCCGGCGACGTTTTCTACCTCCACTCCCGGCTTCTGGAACGGGCGGCGAAGCTCAATAAAGAGAAGGGAGGAGGATCTTTGACGGCGCTTCCGATCATCGAAACCCAGCTCGGCGACATTTCCGCATACATCCCGACAAACGTGATATCCATCACCGACGGACAGATCTACCTCGAATCGGACCTCTTCAATCAGGGGGTTCGCCCGGCCGTGAACGCCGGCCTTTCGGTCTCGCGCGTCGGATCATCGGCTCAAACGAAAGCCATGAAGAAAGTCGCCGGCCGCCTGCGTCTCGAACTCGCGCAATTCAGGGAACTCCAGGCGTTCGTCCAATTCGCTTCGGAAGTCGATGAGGCCACGAAAAAAAGGATCAGGAGAGGGGAGGTATTGACGGACATTCTGAAACAAACCGACTTGCAGCCGGTTGCCATGGAGAAACAGGTGTGCCTCGCCTACGCGGCCGTGAACGGATATTTCGACGCACTGAAGAAAGAAGAAGTGAAGAGCAAATCGGACGAGTTCGTGAAGTATATGGAAGACATCCACGCCGACGTCTTGAAGAAGATAGCGGAGACGGGGGACTTGGAAAAAGAAACGGAAGAGTCGCTGAAGAAAGCGTGTGAATCATGGCATCGTTAAATAACCTGAAAAAAAGAATAAACGGCGTCAAGAGCATCAACCAAATAACCGCCGCGATGGAGCTCGTCGCCGCGACCAAGATGCGAAAAGCTCAGGAGGCGGCTCTCGCGTCCCGCTTTTATGCATTCGATGCCTTGGAGATCCTGGGAAACCTGACCGATTATTTTTCGAAATCCGGCGCGGAGACGAGTAAATCTTTTTTCAAACGGAAGGTCGAAAAGACCCTCGTTCTCATCGTCACGTCCGACAAGGGGCTCGTGGGATCGTTCAACGGCTCGATCCTCAAGAAAGTCGAGAAATTCCTGAAGGCGAACGCGGCCGATTTCAAAGAGGGGAAGTTTTCATTCCTCACCGTCGGCCAGAAGGGAACGGACTACGTGAAGCGGCTGGGCGTCGCGCCGGTCAATCATTTTTCAAACTACGGGGACATCGTCGATGTCGACGAGATCGTCGAACTGACGGAAATTCTGGGGCGCGGTTACCAGAACAAGAGCTGGGATCGGATCATTTCATTCTCGATGAATTTCACCTCGGCGCTCTCCCAGGAGGTTGTCGAGCGGCAGATCTTGCCTTTTGAAGCGGCGCAGATACGGAAAACCATCGGGGAGGTCATTCCCAATACCGGGAGGTATTCCGAACTGAAGGAGGGGATAGCCAAGAAGCGGGCGAATGGCACGCTCGACTACATCATGGAACCTTCCCCGTCGATGATCCTCGACGATCTCCTGCCGCACCTCTTGAAGATCCAGGTCTACCACTTAATGCTCGAGGCGAACGCTTCGGAACATTCCTCGAGGAGGATGACCATGAAGAACGCTTCCGACAACGCGAAAGAATTGACCAACGAACTCACGCTTGCGTACAATAAGTCACGTCAAGAGATGATCACGAGGGAACTCGGCGAATTGACCGGAACGGTCGCGGCAATGAGCGAAAATATTTAAATAAAAACATGAACCAAGGAAAAATAGTGCAAATCATAGGTCCCGTAGTCGATGTGGCGTTCGATGAAAAGAAGATGCCGTCGCTCTTGAGCGCCCTCAAAGTCACAAAAGAAGGGCAGCGGGAAGCAATCGTTCTCGAGGTCGCGAAGCATCTGGAACCCGGCAAGGTACGGGCGATATCTCTCGGTTCCACCGACGGACTGAAGCGCGGCGACACGGTAACCGATACCGGCGGACAAATCGAGGTGCCGGTCGGCAAGGAAGTACTGGGGAACATCTTCAATGTCCTCGGCGAACCGCTGAACGACCGGTCCATGAAATTCGAAAAGCGCCTGCCGATACACCGGAACGCGCCGCCCCTGACATCGCGATCGACGAAAGTCGAGGTGTTCGAGACGGGCATCAAGGTCATCGATCTCATCGCGCCGATGATCAAAGGTGGAAAGGTGGGGCTCTTCGGCGGTGCCGGCGTCGGGAAAACCGTCTTGCTCCAGGAACTCATCCGGAACGTGGCGGAAGTTTCCGGCGGAGCGTCCGTTTTCGCCGGCGTCGGGGAACGGACCCGCGAAGGGAACGATTTGTATAACGACATGAAAGAATCGGGCGTACTGGAAAAAACGGCATTGGTCTTCGGGCAAATGAACGAGGTTCCCGGCAGCCGTTTGCGCGTCGCATTGAGCGCGCTCACGATGGCGGAATACTTCAGGGATGAAGATCGGAAGGATGTCTTGCTCTTCATCGACAACATCTTCCGGTTCTCCCAGGCGGGACTCGAAGTTTCGACCCTCCTCGGACGATTGCCGTCTGCCGTGGGGTATCAGCCGACCCTGGCGGAAGAAATGGGCCAATTGGAAGAACGCATCGCTTCGACCGACAGGGGATCCATCACATCCGTCCAGGCGATCTACGTCCCGGCCGACGACATCACCGATCCGGCGCCGGCGACGACCTTCAGTCACTTGGATTCGACGATCGTTTTGTCGCGCGCCTTGACCGAAATCGGCATCTATCCGGCCGTTGACCCTCTGGCCTCGAATTCCACCGCCTTGACCCCGAAAGTGGTCGGCGCCGAGCACTATGAAACCGCCCACGAGGTGCAGCGGATCCTCCAGCGCTACAAGGAACTGCAGGATATCATCGCCATCTTGGGCATCGAAGAACTCTCGGAAGACGATCGGCGCCTCGTCGGAAGGGCGCGGAAAATCCAGCGGTTCCTCTCGCAGCCGTTCTTCGTCGCCGAAACCTTCACCGGAAGGCCCGGTAAGTACGTGCCGCTCAAGGAGACGGTGCGGGGATTCAAAGAGATCATCGATGGGAAGCACGACGATGTTCCCGAAGAAAACTTCTACCTCAAAGGCGGGATCGACGAAATACTGCAATGATGCGCGCGAGGATCGATTCATTGAAAGGGATTTTATTCGAATCGGAGATCGCAAGTCTCACGGTCGGCACGAAGACCGGTGAAATAACCGTTTTGCCGAATCACCGATCGCTCATCACGTCGCTCCGGCCGGGCGCCGCGAAGGTGATCGACATGAACGGCGATGAAAAATATTTCGAAGTGAAGTCCGGCTTCCTTGAGGTAAAGAACATCAAGAACGGAACATTCCTCACGCTCCTCGTTGACTAACGGCGATTTTTTTGATACCCTAGGCGAAAGTTATTTTATTCATCAACCTATCTGGAGAAAAAATGGAAAAAATCATTTCACTGAACCTTTCAAGAGATCATTACACGGCAAAGGGTACCGTTCTTTGGTGTTTCGACGACCGATTCACCGAAGCTCTTGAGAAACTCAAGACATCGATGCCGGGGGAACACTTCGACGACGTGAGAATAGCAAGCGGCGGACTGAAGAAACTGGCTTCACCGGAAAAAGAATCCGATCGGGAAGAGGTTTTGGAAGAAATTTTCAAATCGGTAAAGCTGCATCACAGTAACACCGTCTTTATGATGGCGCACAATGAATGCGGCGACTATGGCGGGAATACCGACCGGGATTTCTACTTAAAGGAGCTCGCGAAAGCCGAGCACGTCATCCAAGAACACTTCAACATGGAGGTTGTTAAGTTGTTCGTTGACTTCGACGGCATTTATCGGGTTTAGTGTTAGAAGATATATCGAAGACCGCAGAAAGGCAAAATCTTTCTGCGGTCTTTTGCTTCTGGGGAACGGGAGTTATAGAATGAAAGCGATGCCCAAAGACGTCGATCTCATCAAGGAAAAGGTCAGCGTTGTCGACCTTTTAAAGTCGTATGTCGAGCTCATTCCGGCCGGCAAAAATTTCAAGGCGCTTTGTCCCTTTCATCAGGAAAAAACACCTTCATTTTTCGTTTCGCCGGAACGGAAGATGTGGCACTGCTTTGGTTGCGGCCTGGGGGGCGACATCATCAAATTCGTCATGCTCTACGAGCACATCGAATTCCCCGAAGCCCTCAAGTTCCTCGCGGAAAAAGCAGGCCTTCAAATCCAAACCTTGAATCCTGCCGAGCAGCGCGAGTTCGGCGTTCTCTACGACGTAAACGAAGCTGCTGCCGCGTTCTATCACCAAAACCTCCTCCGAAACCAAAACGTGCTTGCCTACCTCACGGGAAGAGGACTTAAGCCCGAAACGGTGGAAGAGTTCAGGGTCGGCTACGCGCCGGGAGGAGATGACCTCGTAAGACACCTCATTAAGAATCGCTACACGGTGAACGACGTCATGCGGGCGGGGCTTGCACAAAAGAACGCACGCGGCCTCATTAAAGACAAGTTCTTCGAGCGGATCATGTTCCCGATCGCGAATCAAGTCGGAAAAACGGTTGCGTTCACCGGCCGCATCGTGCCGGGAGCGAACGGCGCAGACGCAAAAGACGCTCCGAAGTACGTGAACTCTCCGGAGACCATCATCTTCAACAAATCGAAAGTTCTTTACGGCTTCGACAAATCGAAACAGGCAATCGCCGAATCGAAGGTCGTCGTCATCGTCGAAGGTCAAATGGATTTCCTGATGTCTTGGCAATCGGGCGTCAAGAACGTCGTCGCCGTTTCGGGAACCGGCCTTACGGAAGAACATTTGCTGCGCCTCCGGCGCTTCGCCGACACCGTCATGGTAAGCTTCGACAAAGATGAAGCCGGCATCAAAGCCCTCGAGCGAAGCTTGGATTACTTCCACAACTTCGACTTCCACGTAAAAGTCATCGATCTCGGCAAATTCAAGGACCCGGCGGACGCATGCAAAGAAAATCCGGAATTCATGAAAACGGCCTTGAGCTGGGCGAAGCCGGCGCTTTCATATCTCATGAACGTCTACTTCACGGGCACTTCGTATATGGAAGGGGACATTCCGACCAAAAAAAGAATCCTCCGCCACGTCCTTTCAAGGATCGACACGGTGAAAAGCGCCGTCGAAAAAGGCATGTGGATCGGCGAGTGCTCCAAGCTCTCCGGCATCGCCGAAAACGATCTTCGGGAAGAAATGGGAAACCTTTCCGTTGAAGAGATCAAAGACGCACCGCCGGAATTCATATCCCGCGAGAACCAAGCCGACAAACAGGAGGAATTGGCCAGAAAATTAGTGGCCGTTGCTTTGACAAACAAGGCCTTTCTTGATACCTTGAAAAACGAACTGGAGTTCCTCCCTGAAAAATTCAGGAACGTCGTCGAAGGCGGAGCAAGCGCCGACGACGGAGGCGTGTTGGAACTCGAAGCGTCGTATCTCGCGAGTTCGCTCGACGAGAAAACCATCAAAAAAGAATTCAACGATCTCTTGAAAAGGCTCAAAATTCTGTCCATTAACGAGACGAGGTCGTCGCTCAAAAAACCGCTCCGGGACGCCGAAAGCTCCGAAGACGAAGAAAACATCTCGAAGCTTTTGACCCGCTTTTCCGACGAAAGCAAAAAATTGAACGATTTGAAAAAATAACATGGTCTCCGCAAAAAAACACAAAAAGAAACAAGTAAAGCGCACCGCCGCAAAAAAGAAGGCTGCGACAAAGCCCGCAAAAACGAAAAAGCAGCAGCCGAAACCGAAGAAAGAAAAATCGGTTCCCGTACCGCCGGAGTATGCCGAAGCCTTGGAGGAACTCATAAAACGGGGACGAGGCAGGGAATTCTTGACGGATGCCGAAGTTTTGAACTACTTCCCGGAAATAGAAAAAAACCTGCCGTTCTTGGAACAGGTATACGCCCGGCTTGAAAAGGAAGGGATCAAGATCAAAGAATCGGGTCCGGTCATCAAAAACCTGAACCTCGAGGAAGTTTCCGCGAGCGAACTCAAAGAAGCGACTCGGATCGAAAACGATCTCCCGGACGCCGTCCAAATGTACTTAAAAGAAATCGGGAAAACCCCGCTTTTGACGTCTGCCGAGGAAAAAGAGCTTGCAAAACGCATCGAGCACGGAGATGAAGCCGCAAGGAAGAGATTGATCCAAGCGAACCTCCGGCTCGTTGTTTCCATCGCCAAACGATACGCCAACCGAAGCCAGCGCTTGAGCATCCTCGATTTGATCCAAGAGGGAAACATCGGCCTTTCGCGCGCCGTCGATAAATTCGACTACACAAAAGGATTCAAATTCTCCACGTATGCCACCTGGTGGATCCGCCAAGCCGTGACGCGTGCCTTGGCCGATTATTCGCGGACCATCCGCATTCCCGTCCACATGGTGGAAACGATCACGAAGTATACGCAAATCAAGCGCCAGCTCATGCAAGAGCTCGGCCGCGAGCCCTTGCCGGAAGAAATCGCTTCTGAAATGGGCATGGACGTGAAGAAGATCCACTACATTCAAAAGATCTCACAGGAAGTGATGTCTCTCGAAGCGCCAATCGGCGACAGCGAGGACGATCTGACGCTTTCCGACTTCATTAAAGATGAACAAAGCTTGAGCCCCGATGAAATGGCGAATCAAGCCCTCCTCAGGGACCAGATCAAGGAAATTCTCGCGGATCTCACTGAACGAGAACAAAGAATTCTCGCCATGCGGTTCGGCCTCGAGGACAACATCCCGCACACGCTCGAGGAAGTCGGCAAGGAGTTCGGCGTCACGCGCGAACGCATCCGGCAAATTGAAGCGAAAGCGCTCGAAAAAATCCGAACACACCAGAAATCGAAGAAGCTGGAGGGATACTAAACAAAAGTTCTAATTTTCAATTTCTAATTTTTAAACGTCCCTCGGTGGACGTTTTTGGTTATCGTGATACAATACTGAACACTGCTTCGGCAGAATTCCTGCTCTTTGGCGGGAATAACTGTTCCTTTCATACTTTCTAACATGGAGGCATCGCATGTGTTTCTATCGTGACATTATCCCAGCAAAGATCGTCAGCGTTGACGGTCAGTTTTATGAATTGAGAACGACAGATACAAAACTTACGTTCACCGTTCATAAAAGTATGCTCCCGTCCCACAATCCAAAGAAAGGGGATGAAGTGGGATTGAAGCTCACCAAACTGGGAAGTCGGCTGCTCGTTAAGAAATGTTTCGTTCTTAATGAACAGCAGCAAGATAAACACATAAGAAATACTGAACTGGTTGCCGGCGAGGTTGTGGACGTTAATTTCCGTAAGATTAATATCAGCACCTTCAACGATGCCGGCGACGAAAGGATAGTTCATTTTTTCCCCAAGAGGAATAACCGGTGCCCGTCGGTTTCCAAAGGCGATCCGGTTCTTGCGGAGGTAACAGAAAAGAAGGGGAGGTTAATAGCCTCGAGCATCCGCAACAAACCGATATTCGTAAAGGGAACTAAACGGGAAACAACCGGAAGGATTCCCTCGAGAAAATGAAAAGATTTTCTAAGACTCTGCATAAACACCGCAGAGTCTTATCTTTTTGTCGGGCTGCCGGGAGTCGGACCCGGGTCGCACCCACCCCAAGGGTGTATACTACCGCTATACTACAGCCCGCAAAAAACGCCTTATTTTT
>VFSW01008833.1_pt1 | contig 14438 bp, 10 predicted proteins | sample 5358111 | NCBI WGS metagenome assembly VFSW01 (sample SAMN11554181, study PRJNA540505) | mine drainage metagenome | isolation source: sediment from site ElyBrook_90M | place: USA: Ely Copper Mine, Vershire, VT | collected 2017 | reverse complement strand
CCGCTACCTCTCCGTTGCCGCGCAGATTATCGAATTGAACCGCTTGATTCCGGACCGACTCGACCCGCGGTTGGCGCGGGAGGGGTTGGAGCGACTGCGCGACAGCGACGCCGTCATCCTCAATATCGATTATCCCCTCGGGCTCGCGGCGTATCAGGTTTTTTCGGAGGTCTCGCAGAACGTCGATCGGATCAAGGGCTTTTATCTGATGGGCAAGGCGGCGACGCTGAACGGGCGCATCGGCGACGTCATCATTCCAAATGTTGTGTACGACGAGCATTCGCAAAACACCTATCTTTTCAACAATTGTTTTTCCGCGCGGGATGTGGCGCCGTACCTCACGTTCGGCTCAGTGCTCGACAATCAGAAGGCGATCAGCGTCAAGGGAACGTTCCTGCAGAACCGCAAGTTCGTCGAGCTGTTTTATCGCGAGGGCTATACCGACATCGAGATGGAAGCCGGACCGTACCTCTCCGCGCTGTACGAGACGAGCTACCCCAAGCGCTACCCGGTCAACGAAATCGTGCGACTGTACCAAACCGATTTCGATATCGGGTTTTTGCATTACGCGTCGGACACGCCGTACAGCAAGGGCAAGAATCTCGGCGCGGTGCACGCATCGTACTTTGGAATGGATCCCACGTACGCGACCGCGCTGGCGATCTTGCAGCGGATTATCGCGCGGGAAACGCGATAAGGCGACCCGGTTTTCTGTTCTCGATTGACTCCGCACTCCTTCGGTGGTAGTATCTGCCGCAATTGCTTCGATTGACCCGGTAACCACAATCTGATCCTGAATCACGTGCATCTCCCGTCGATTTTGGTTTGATGGCGAACCCAAACTGAAGGATGCCGGTGGTGGATATGGTTTCCACTAATTTGCCGCTTCAGCTGACGAGTTTCATCGGCCGCGAGCGCGAGATCGCCGAGATCAAGCGCCTGCTCTCCACGACGCGCTTGCTCACGCTGACGGGCGCGGGCGGTGCGGGCAAAACGCGGCTGGCGTTGCAGGTCGCCGAGGAATTGATCGAGCAGTATGCTGAGGGTGTTTGGTTTGTGGATTTGGCTCCCTTGTCAGACCCAGCACTCATTCCCCAAGCCATTGCCGCGGTCTTCGATCTCCACGAATCGGCTGATTCCCCTGTCATTTCCATCCTCACGAACTATCTGAAAGCGAAAAATCTGCTGCTCGTATTGGACAACTGTGAGCATTTGATCGCCGCGTGCGCGCAGTTGTCGGATACGTTGCTGCGCGCGTGTCCCGGTCTAGGAATTCTCGCGACGAGCCGCGAGGGATTGAACCTCGCGGGCGAAACCACTTTTCGCGTTCCCTCGCTTTCCGTGCCCGATCCGCAACACGTTTCAGCGGCTGACGCCTTGACGCATTTTGAATCAGATCAATTATTCATAGCGCACGCCGCCGCTGCCGATACGCACTTTCAGTTGACTAACGAGAACGCGCCCGCCCTCGCACAAATATGTTGCCGCTTGGATGGAATGCCGTTGGCAATTGAATTGGCAGCCGCGCGCGTCAAGATGCTGCCCGTTCAACAAATCGCCGCGCGTTTGGATGATTCACTCGGATTGCTTACGGGCGGAAGCCGCACCGCCTTGCCGCGCCAGCAGACGCTGCGTGCCACCTTGGATTGGAGCTACGCCCTGCTCTCGGAGCAGGAACAGATTTTGTTCCGGCGACTAGCGGTGTTTGCCGGCGGTTGGACGCTGGAAGCCGCAGAGCAGGTGTGCGGTGATCGCGATCGACCATCTACTATTCTCGACCGGATGTCCGATCTAATTGCCAAATCGCTGGTCATCGTTGAAGAACAAAACGGTCAGGCGCGCTATCGTTTGTTGGAACCGATCCGACAGTACAGCCAAGAGAAACTAGAAGAATCAGAAGAAGTCGAAACCGTTCACCGGCTTGCCGCAAATTATTTCCTTGCGCTGGCTGAGGAAGCCGAACCCAAATTAGAGCAGGCAGGACCGACTATTTGGTTCAGACAGTTGGAGGTGGAGAATGATAATCTGCGAACAGCTCTCAACTGGTCGCTGACCAGTGGCGAAATCGAGATGGGGTTGCGATTGGCGAATGCGCTGCGCTGGTTCTGGATCGTGCGGGGTCAAGTGAGCGAGGGCAGAGAATGGCTAGAGAGACTTGTCGCAGAGAGTAGTAATGCCTTCTCAAAAACAATCCGAGCGAGAGCCGCCTATTCAATCGGTGGGTTAGCTTTTTTCCAAGGTGACTATGCAGTCGCGCGGTCTTCTTTTCAGGAGTGTGTCGCGCTCTACCACGAGTTGGGAGACCGGCGGCATGAAGCTTCATCGTTGAGATACTTGGGCGGGTCATTCCAGGAGATGGATCGTGAGTCGACCGGCAGGCAGCTGGTTGAAAAAGCACTGGCGATGTCACGGGAGGTCGGTGACGAACGCGATATCGCGGCTTGCCTATTGGTTCTAGGTGAAATGGCGCGTGGGAGAGTCGAGTACTCGCTATCCGTCTCTTTGCAGGAGGAAACTTTAGCGATTTACCGAAAGATTGGTGATGCGACCATGGTCGTCTATCCGTTACACAATCTTGGTCACTTGGCGCTGTATGACAGTGACTATGCTCGCGCGGAAACATATTTCAAGGAATGTTTGACGCTCAGCCAGGATTTGAGAGACAAAGGGCATATGACTTTGTGCCTCGCCGGATTCGCTGGCTTGGAAGGAGCGCGCGGGCGACCGGAACGCGCGGCACGCTTATTTGGCGCAAGCGAGATACAGCGAGAGATGATTGGCGCGCCGATGCAAGATACGGACCGCTCGGATTTCGATCGGAATGTAGCAAAAGCGCGCGAACAGATCGATGAAGCGACGTTCAATGCTGCCTGGGCAGAAGGACGCGCGATGACGCTGGAGCAGGCAATTGCGGAAGCAGAACAAATCACGATTGCGCAACCAGAAAGCACAGCGCCGGCAACGTATCCCGCCGGCCTGACGGAACGCGAGGTGGAAGTGCTGCGGTTGCTCGCGCTCGGTGTGAGCAATCAGAAGATTGCCGATAAACTCGTGCTGAGCAAACGAACGGTTGAGGCGCACCTCCGCTCGATTTTTGGCAAGCTGGACGTAACGACGCGCAGCGCAGCGACGCGCGCGGCGATTGAAAACAAGATCGTCTAATCCACTCCATTTCACCAGAAAGAAATCCCATGCCGGTCAGCGACATGGGATTTTTGTTTCTGCGCGAATAGGTAAACGTACCTAGAGCGTGTCTTCAGAGTGTCACGCGCAATTAGGTGTGGCGATTAGGCGAATGTACCGATGTGGCTCTGTGCGGACTCGGTTATAGTGGCGGTAGAGATCGGGACAAATAAATCACCCCCGATCAAGGAGGACAAGATGCAAAACACAGTCACTACGCGGCGGACGACCCACAATTGGCTCGCAACCGCAATCCTGTTGGCGGCAAGTGCGGCGATCGTTGCCTTGGTCGTTGCGTTGAACGATAATCCGATCCCGGCTCCCCCGCTTGCTCCCGCGGTCGCGGCAGCCGCCGTGGTGCGCGTGCCCGCCGCGGGATACGCTGCGCTGAAAGATCGCCAACTGAGCCAGACGGATCCCGCGCCGGTCAAGGCAGCCGCCGGCAGCATTCCGGCGCACGATCGCTACGCGACGGTCAAAGACCAACAACTTGCGAGAGCGGAGGCGGCGCTGGGCAACTTTTCCCTGACGCGGAACAATTACGTGGCGCTGAAAGATCAGCAATTCGAACGAGCCGGCGCCGTCCCCGTCGCGCCAATCTCCTCACTCGCTCAGACGAGCGCGGAACGGTATGGCAATCTCAAGGATGCGCAATTCGATCAAGCGAATGGCGTGCGCGGAACGATCAGTCTAAGGTGGGCGCGCTACATGACGCTGAAGGACGAACAACTTGCGACCGCGGGTTGGTGAGAGGATCACGCGAGCGGTTGAGGGCAAGTGACCGTCCTCAACCCTCGCGCCTCCTGTGAAGAGCCGGTGAGAGAAATCTCACCGGCTCATTTTATTTGCGCGTCCCGCCAAAATCTTATCGAATGTCGATGCTAACTGCTTAGCCTTGCGAAGGTTCGAGCGGTGTTTTGGTTTGAAATGTGCTTTCCACTGCCAAGAACCTTCACTCCCGCAAGCGTTTTCGCAACCTTCGCAAGGATGGCTGGGTAGTCACCAAAATCTATCGGATGTCGATACTTCCGACGCCGCCGTCGACGGTAATGTCGATCTTGTTCGCCGCGGTCGCATAGTCCGCGCTCTGATACGCGTCGCCAAGCTTCGGAAAGCGCGATTCGTTCACGCGCACTCCGACCAGCCCGCCGTTCACGCGGATGCGCGCGGCGACGCCGTCCGAAATTATGAGCGTGGCGCTGCCGACCCCGCCATTGATCCGCATGGTGGTTGCGCCGCTCTTCGGCGTCTTCGCGACAATGGTGCCGACGCCCGCGTCCAGATTGAGCGCGGTGACGTTCAGCGCCGCGAGATCAAGATTCACGCGACCGACTCCGCCATTCACGCTCAACGCGATCGGCACGGTTGGATTCAAGCCGATGTCCCAGTGGCTGTTCCGTGAATCAAACACTGCGAAATCTGCGCCTTCGCCGCGCAGCCCAAGGCGACCTTCACTGCCCGACGCGTTGTACGTTTTGACGATCCGAACGCCTTCGTTGTGCGCGAAAGTGCCTTTCATCAAATCGGTTGCGTCGGTGGCGAGCGCGGTCATGTTCGTCGTGGCGAATCCGATGTTCAAATCGACCGACGCGCTTTTGATGTCGCCGAGCGGCTGCGCGATTTGGTCGGTGACCGCGGCGGTCGTCGGCAGGATGCTGCCGCCGGCGAACGATAGCCAGACCACGCCGCCGATCAGCGCGAGCCACAGCACGACGACGACGAGCGCGCCGATCGTCGACCGCCGCCCGAGGATGATTTCCAAACCAACGAGGACCAGGATCAGCGGCCAAAAGCGCGCGGCGATTTCCCAAAACGTGAGCGGCAGCATTCCAAGATTGGCGAGCAAGAACAGAATGCCAATCGTGATGAGAATCAGCGGACCAATCAAGCTGGGTCGTCTGCGGTACTCCATTGTGCCTCCTTGGGATTTTCGATTTTCGATTTATGATTTTCGATTTGGCGAACCCGTCGTTACGCTGATTTCAAATCTAATCTCCAATCACTTTCTCCCAAACTCTCTTTCCAGTGTTGCCACGTTCAGTTGAATCATCGTCGGGCGACCGTGCGGACAGGTGCGCGGCGCGCTCGTATGCTCCAGCCGCCGCACCAACTCGCGCATTTCTTCCAGCGATAAAACCTGCCCGCCTTTCACCGCGATGCTTTTGCACACGCTCGTGATGAGCCGCGCGTCCGCGGTTTTTTCGAGCGGCTCCTCGCCCTGTTCCATCTCATCGATGATCGCGCCAAGCGCGGCGCGTGGGTCGCTGGCTTTCATCAGCGCTGGCACCGCGCGCACGAGGACCGTCTGATTCCCAAACGGCTCGATGCGAAAGCCGACCGATGCGAGCGCGTCGCGGTGGTCTTCCAACGCGGCGAATTGCGGCGGCGTCAGTTGCAGCGGCGCGGGATCGAGCAACTCCTGTACCGCGATGGTCGCGCCCGCGCGTTCCGCGCTGAGCTGCTCGTACAACACGCGTTCGTGCGCGGCGTGCTGATCGATGAGATATAATCCCTCCGGTCCCTCGGCGATGATATACGTGGACGCGATCTGTCCGAGGACGCGGAGCATCGGGAGTTGGTTGGTCGGTAAGTTTGGTGGTTGGGTGGTTGGGTAGTTGGGTAGTTGGGTGGTTGGATAGCCGGGTAGAGCCGGGCGATACAAATTCATCGTCGATTGCGTTTGCGCGGGATCTGCCGAGAATTGTTCGCGCTGCCAATCCGGCGAATTGGGCGGCGGCGTCACGCCAATCGATGGAATCGGCGCGTTGCCGACGATCGCGGCGCGGACGGCGCGCTGCACCGCGCTGAAGACCGCGCTCGTATCGCGAAAGCGGACTTCGCTTTTCGTCGGATGCACGTTCACGTCGATCGCGTCCGGCGGCACGACGATGTCGAGCGCGACAATCGGCGCGCGATTAACCATCAACGCGGTGTGGTACGCTTCGATCACCGCGTGCTGGATCGTGCGGTCTTGAATCCAGCGATGGTTGACGAAGAACAACATATACTTGCGTGTCGAGCGATTGACGCTGGGCGGAGAAATGAAACCGGAAACTTGGATGCTGGATGGTTGGGTGGTTGGGTGGTTGGGAGTTGGGGGCTGGGCGATCGAATCGTCATCCAACTTCCAATTTCCAACTTCTATCATTTGCTGTGCCACTTCAATCCCAAACACCTTCACCAGCGCGTCAAGCATCTTGCCGGTGCCGGGCGATTGAAACGCGAGGCGATCATCGTTCACCAGTGAGAAGCGCAATTGGGGATAGGCGAGTGCGTAGGCGTTGATGAGATCGGCGATGCGCCCGGCTTCCGTCGCCGGCGTCTTGAGGAATTTCAAGCGCGCCGGGACGTGGCGAAATAAATCTTCGACCGTGACGATCGTGCCCTGCGGCGCGCCCTGAGCGTGTTGGTCGATCACGCGGCTGCCGTCGACGCGAATCTGCGTGCCGGACTCTTCGCCGCTTGCGCGGGTGATCAGCGTGACTTTGGACACGGACGCAATCGACGGCAGCGCTTCGCCGCGAAAGCCCAGCGTCCGAATCGCAAACAGATCGTCGACCGAACTGAGCTTGCTCGTCGCGTGCCGCGCGAACGCAGTCGCCACCTCGCTCGTGGGGATGCCGCTGCCATCGTCCGCGACGCGGATGAGGCGCTGCCCGCCGCCGCGAATCTCCACTTGTATTCCGCGCGCGCCGGCATCGATGGAATTTTCGATCAATTCCTTGACTACGGACGCCGGGCGCTCGATCACTTCGCCCGCGGCGATTTTTGCGGCGAGGTCGTCGGAAAGGATGTGAATGGTCATCCGCGATATTGTAGCATAGAAAGTAAAAAGGCAAAAGTCAAAAGCTAAAAGTGAAAACCGCGCACTTTGACTTTCGCCCAACATCGTATAGAATTGCGCGCATGGTATCCGTGCAAGACATTCAGAACGCGCAGCAGACGATTCGCCCGTACCTTTTTCGCACGCCGCTGCGCGATTCGTTTCTCCTGAGCGAGCGCGTCGGCGCGGCGGTTTTTCTCAAACTGGAAAACTGGCAGATCACCGGTTCGTTCAAGCCGCGCGGCGCGCTGAACCGCATCTGGTTGATGAGCGCAGACGAACGCGCGCGCGGCATCGTCACCGCCAGCGCAGGCAATCACGCGCTCGGCGTTGGATTCGCGGCGCGCGAATTGAATGTTTCGCCGGCGACGATCTTTGTGCCGCGCACCGCGCCGCGCGCCAAGATCGACAAGCTGCGCGAGTTTCCCGTCGAGGTGCGCGCCGTCGGCGAGACGTACGACGACGCGCATCACGCGGCGGAGCAGTACCAGCGCGAGACGGGCGCGACGTTCATCCACGCGTACGACGATCCGCGCACCGTCGCCGGGCAGGGAACGATTGGCTTGGAGATTTTGGAAGACTTGCCGGATGTGGACGCGATTCTCGTCCCGGTCGGCGGCGGCGGAATGATCGCCGGCATCGCAGTCGCGGTGAAGGCGCTCGCGCCGTCGGTCAAGATTATCGCGGTACAGCCCGCCGCGTCGCCGGCGTTGCGCGATTCACTGCGCGACAACAAATGCTACGAAGAGTACGCCGCCGCGCCGACGATTTGCGACGGACTCGCGGGCGGCATCGGCAAGATCGTTTTCGACATTGCGCAACGCGGCTTGATCGACGATGTGGTGATCGTCGAAGAAGTGGAAACGCGCGCGGCGATTCGCGCGCTCGCGGAGACGCAGCAACTGATTGTCGAGGGTTCAGGCGCGGTTGGCGTTGCCGCGCTGTTGACGGGGAAAGTAAGAATGCCGGGCAAACGTGTGGTGGCAGTGCTGAGCGGCGGGAACATCGACTTGGGATTGTTTGCCGAAATCATAGATCAAAAATCGTAAATCCGAAATGTCCCCCTACCTCGTTCTCGCCGTCGGCATCCTCGCGTTCTCGTCGTCCGCGTTTCTGATCACGTTCGCGCGGCAGGACGGAATGCCGGCGGTTGCGATTGGCGCGCTGCGGCTGACGCTTGCCGCGCTGGTGCTCGCGCCGATTGCGCTGGCGCGATCGCGCGATGAATTGCGTCGGCTCGCCTCGCGGGACATTCTGTGGGCGATGGCGGCGGGTGTTTTTCTCGCGCTGCACTTTGCGTTTTGGATTTCGTCGCTCGACTATACGTCGGTGATGAGTTCCATCGTTTTCGTCAGCACGAATCCGCTCTTCGTCGCGCTCGCGTCGGTTCTGCTACTGCGCGAATCGCTGCGGCGCGGCACGCTAATTGGCATCGCGGTCGCGGCACTCGGCGGCGCGGTGGTGGGCTTGACCGACTTGGGACACGCGGGCGGCGAGTCGCTGCAAGGCGATGCGCTGGCGCTGGCAGGCGCGGTCGCGGTGTCCGGGTATTTGTTGATTGGACGACGATTGCGCGGGCGGCTGTCGCTCCTGCCGTACATCGCGCTGGTTTATTCGCGCGCGGCGGTGGTGCTGCTCGCGATGGCGTGGGCGATGGGCATCAGTCTATTCGGCTATTCGCCGGCGGCGTACGGGTTGATCGTGCTCCTCGCGGCGGGACCGCAATTGATCGGACATTCGGCGTACAACTGGGCGCTGAAATATTTGTCGGCGACCTTCATCACGGTGACGATTCTCGCCGAGCCGATTGGCGCGTCGCTGCTCGCGATTCCGATTCTGGGTCAAGTGCCGGACCCAATTAAGTTCGCCGGCGGCGCGCTGATTTTGATCGGCATCTTTTTCGCCGCGCGCGCGGAGAGCCAGTAATCAGTAATCAGTATTCAGTATCCAGTGTTCAGTAATCTGTGATACGGGATACTGAACACTGAAAACTGATTACTGAACACAAACTATGATTCGATACATTCTCTTCGATCTCGACGATACGCTCTATCCAACTCAAGCCGGGCTGATGCACGAGATCAGCGCCCGGATGAGCGAGTATATGATCGAGCATGTCGGCATCCCGCCGAAAGACGTCGACCGCGTGCGGCGCGATTATTGGACGCGCTACGGCACGACGCTGCGCGGGCTGTACATTGAGCGGCACATCGACGCGCAGGCGTTCCTGAATTACGTGCATGACATTGACCTGACTCGGTACTTGAAACCCGACGCGCGGCTCGCTGCCCTACTCGCCGAGCTGCCCCAGCAGAAATCAATTTTTACGAACGCGCCGGCGAACTACGCGCGCAACGTTCTGCGCGCGCTGGCGATCGAAAAATATTTCGCCGAAATCTTCGACATCAATTTTATCGCGTACGAAAGCAAGCCAACACCCACCGCGTACCTCAAAGTCGCCGCCGCGCTGCCGGTGCGCGCCGACGAGTGCGCGATGATCGACGACACCGCGCGCAACCTGGCGCCCGCGAAAGAACTGGGCATGCGTACGGTGTGGCTGGACGGAAACAATAGTCCGCGCGCGGCGGAGGGCAGCGCCGCCGCGGATTTCGTCATCAAATCAATCTACGACGTGGCAGGAGTTGTGAAATGAAAGTCTATATTTCAGCTGACATGGAAGGCACGAGTGGGATCGTTCATTCCGATCAGACCGATCCGTCGCATCCGGAGTACCAGCATTTCCGCAAGACGATGCTCGCGGAAGTGAACGCGGCAATTGAGGGCGCGCTGAAAGGCGGCGCGCAAGAAATCTTCGTCAACGATTCGCATTGGAACATGCGGAATATGCTCATCGAAGATTTGCATCCCGCGGCGGTGCTGCTCAGCGGCGCGCCCAAACCGTTTTCGATGATGGCGGGTATCGACAAAACATTTGACGCGGTGTTCTTCACCGGCTATCACGCGCGCGCCGGTTCGGAGTTCGCCAACATCGATCATACCTATAACGGACCGGACATTGTGCAAGGCGTCTGGTTGAACGGCGTCGAAGTCGGCGAGTACGGATTGAACGCCGCGCTCGCCGGTTATTTCGGCGTGCCGGTCGTTTTGATGACCGGCGATCAAACTGCGTGCGCGCAGGCGAAGGAATTGCTCGGCGCGGATTTGGAAACCGTGACCGTCAAGGAAGCGACCGGACGCGTCTCCGCCAAGAATCTGCATCCGACCAAGGTGCACGCGCTGATTCGCGACGCGGCGGAACGCGCGCTCGCTGCGCGAAAGAAGCGCGCGCCGTTCATCGTCAAGCCGCCGATCACGCTGCGCCTCGCGCTGACGCGGTCGACGCAGGCGGAACGCTGTTTGCTGATGCCGAACGTCAAACGCGTCGCGCCGCGCGTAGTTGAATTGACGCACGACGATTACGCGGTTCTGTTCAACGCGTTCCGCGGCTTGCTCGTGCTGGCAGATGTGCAGGCATAATTTGTAAGGGCGAAGCATTCGCCAACTCGTTATTTGACTAGAGCCGCGATGGAGATCAAGGCAGTTCTTGTGCGCCGCCACGACTCTGCGAATGCTTCGCCCCTACGCGAGATGTAATGATTCGGAAACATTCTATCATCCTCATCGCCTATTCGCTCGTCGCGCTCGTGATGACGTTGCCGCTCGTATTGAATTTCACGTCGGCGATTCCGGGCGTGGAGGGCGACGCGACGAGTTTCGTCTGGGCGCTCGGCTGGGCGAAAACCGCGCTGGTCGATCTGCATATCAATCCACTCAGCACCGATTATATCTACTATCCGCTCGGCGGCGCGACGCAACTGATGTGGGCGGTCTCGCTGATCGCCTTTGTCTCCATTCCGCTGCAATACATTTTTGGTTTGATCGCCACGTATAACATTTTGTACCTCGCCGCGACGGTGCTGACCGCGTACGGAACGTTTTTGTTGGCGGAGTATGTCATTTCCAATTCCAAATTGAAAGTGACAAATGACAAAATCGATTTGCGCCCGCTCCCGCCGTTTCAGACCATGCTCGTCGCGCAATTCATCATTCAACAGCGCCTGCTCGCTCGGCGCGTCTCACCACTTGCGCCGTTCATTGCCGGTTTGATCTTTGCCTTCGCGCCGCTGCGCCTCGGTTACGGCTTGGCGTTCCTCAACCTGTTCAACACGCAGTTCATTCCCTTCTTCGCGCTCTTCCTGATCCGCGCCACGCGCGAACAATCCTGGCGCGATGCCGTTCTCGCCGGCATTTTTTTTGGCTTGAACGCGTACATCGATTTCCAGATCGCCGCGTTTCTCGCGCTGTTCGCGCTCGTCTATGCCGCGTACATTCTGGTTTCGGATTGGCGCGCCGCGCGCGCGGCGATAGCGCGCTGGGCGGTTGCGGGTCTGGTTGCCGCGGCGGTTGCCGCGCCGATGCTGGCGGTCCTCCAGCAGGATTTCAATATCGAGGGCGGCAACTATATCCGCGTCTTTCCGCTCAAGTACTCGGTTGATCGATCCTACGATCTCGCTTCCTACTTTGTGCCGAACGCGCGCAGCACGCTCTACGCCGGCGCGCCGCTCAAGGTGATTGGCGTCAATGCGTCGGCGAAACCCGACGACGGCGCGCCGCTGACGCCGGACGTGCAGGCGTTTGCCGGTTATATCGTTCTGCTGCTCGCCGCGTATGCGGCGGCGCGACGATGGCGCGCGGCGCGCCTGTGGTTTTTCGCGGCGATTCTTTTCGCGCTGTTGGGTCTCGGTCCATCGCTGCACGTGCTGGGAAACGATACCGGCATTCCGCTGCCGTACGCGCTGCTGCACGAGATTCCCATTCTGAATAATATCCGCATTCCGATGCGGTACGGCATTATGGTTTCTTTCGCGCTGGCAATCCTGGCGGCGCTGGCGATCGACGATTTGCAGAAGAGAGCGGCGAGAGGCGAGAGGCGAGGGGCGAAAATCGTTTTACGTTTTGCGTTCTTGCTCTTGCCGATAGCCATCCTCGCCGAGTCCGCCGTCCTGCCGTATCCAATGCAAGCGCTCTCCGTCCCGCAGGTCTACAACGATATTGCGCGCGTGCCGGGCGATTTTACGATTTTGGAAATTCCATCGTTCTACTGGCGCGGCGCGGCGGCGACCGAGTGGTACCAGGCGATTGACGGCAAGCGGATCCTGCGCGCGTACACGAATCGCATCGCGCCGGGGCTGGCGGAATATTTTGGCACGCGCGGCATTCCCATCGTCGTCCGCTCGCTGCGCGCGCTGGAGGGTTTTGATCAAAACACGCTCACGCCGGACGACCTTGCCGAAGACCAGCGCGTGCGCGACCAGGTCTTGCAGTTCTACGATCTGCGCTACGCGGTGTTGCACCGGTCGTACCTGACGCCGGAACAAGTGCGCGGAATCGACGACTATTTGCGCGGGACTCTCGGCGCGCGCAAGATTTCCGACGACGGCGAGACGATGGCGTACGAGTTGCCAAGCGCGACTGCTTCGCCGCGACAAGTGGTGATCGACCTGCGCGAGAATATTGGGCAGATGTACGCCGGACGCGGCTGGCAGTTCGAGTATCCCAAAGCGAACTGGGACGGGCAGTTTGATTTTGTCTGGGCGCGCGGCGCGGCGTCGGAAATCTATTTTGTCGTGGACGCCGCGGCGGATCGCGTGATGACGATCCACGCGCACGCCGAGACGCCGCAGCGCGTTGCCGTCACGCTGAATGGCGAGCGCATCGGCGAAATCACGCTGACGCCGGCGTGGCAGGATTACCGCATTCCGTTGCCGGCGCGCGCGTTGAAATCGAAAATGAATGTGGTGCGGCTGGAGTATGGCGCGGAGTTGCAGGAAACGATTGGGGTGACGACGATTACGATTGAATGAAAAAGACCCGCAGGGTTTCCGCCGAAGGCGAACCCTGCGGGTCTGGGAGACGCAGATGGCGAAGATCAGCGAATCAACTTTTCGCGTGCGCTACGCGGAAACCGATGCGAGCGGCATTGTGTACCACGCCAATTACATCATCTGGTTCGAGCATGGACGCAGCGATTGGTTTTGGCAGCAGGGCAGGGATTATCATCGCGACGTGGAGACGCGCGGCTTGGAGTGGCCCGTCACCGAACTTTCGGCGCGCTACCTTGCGCCGGCGCGTTACGGCGACTTGATCACGGTACGCACTTGGTTTGAGCAAACGCACAGCCGCGGCATGACGATTGCGTACCAAGTGCTCAACGCGGAAACAAAACAGTTGCTTTGCACCGGCTGGACCAAGCATTTGAACGTGGACGCGCAGGGGCGCGTGGCGAGGATTCCAGAGGACATTCGCGCAATGATGGAGGAGAAGGACTAAACGCTTGCATTCTGAGCGGAGCGGCGGGCGTTCTTCGGCTGCGCTCCGCTCAGAATGCAACCGCCGCGTAGTCGAAGGAAACCGTACATCAGACCGGAATCTGCTCTAGAACGCGGACGAATCATCGAAGCGCGAGGGCGCGACGGATGCCGGCGCGAGGATGTTCCAGATCGCCGGGTCTTCGCCGCCGGGTCGCCACAAGACGATTCCACCCAAACCCAGGTCTTGGACGATGTTCATGCTCTCCGCCACGTAGCGCGCGTCGGCGAACCACACAGTGTGATTCTCGCGGAGGGGCGGCGGACACTCGTTTTCATAGTAACGCGGGCAGCGAACGGGTGTGACAATGGTGTAGGTGAGCACGCTCTCGCCGATAACGCCGCGCGCGTCCGGATCGGCGTAATGAATTTCCCCGTTGTACTTTTTCTGCAAGTCCTGGACTTCGGACCACCACAGCGCGGGCGTGTCCTTGCCGCCCCAATCGTAGCCGTAGAGGTGAATCCCCAAACTGACCTTCTCGTGCGGCACCACGCTGACGGTGTAGGACATGACCGCGCGCATCCACCACGCCGGCGCGATCGGTCCCGGTCCGCCGCTCTTGCCGTGATACTCGTATGCCATCACGCGGAAGCGATCCGCAACCGCGCCAATCGCGGCATAGTCGGCAAACTTGCAAAAGACGCAGGGATCGTCCGCGCGAATTTCGGGCGGGACGGTGACGCTCAGGATTTTTCCAATCTGGTGCAGCGCCGCGCCTAGCTCGGTGACAAACGCGGTGTACGGCACGCGCGCTTCGGGCGGCAGGTTTTCGTAATCCAGGTCGATGCCGTCGACGTCGGGCTGGCGCGCGATGTTCATGATGGCATTGATGTGCTCGGCGCGCAACTTGGGGTCGCTCAAGATGCGCAACAGCCGGCTGCCATTGTCCCAGCCGGTCGAGACCGTGGGCAGATAGCGGATGCCGTTCTGGCGCGCGTAATCGATCAGCACCGCGTCGGCGACCGGGTTGTTGATCGTCAGACTCCCCTCGGCTTCGATAGTGTAGCTGTGCGGGCTGAGTTCGTTGTACACGTTGATGCGCGGCGCGATGATGACGGAGAGG
>VFSW01008832.1_pt1 | contig 14438 bp, 16 predicted proteins | sample 5358111 | NCBI WGS metagenome assembly VFSW01 (sample SAMN11554181, study PRJNA540505) | mine drainage metagenome | isolation source: sediment from site ElyBrook_90M | place: USA: Ely Copper Mine, Vershire, VT | collected 2017 | reverse complement strand
GCGCGGGAACTGCGCTGTGGCGACACGATATCGTAGCCCTGTTCAAACAGGTCCAGCATACCTGGCAATAGCGCGGTGATCCTGAAGATCCCGGTCCATCACCACCACGGCATCGCCGTTCGCAAAGTCAAGCCCGGCAGTAACGGCCGCCTGGTGGCCAAAGTTCCGGCTGAATCGAACCACTTTGACCCGTTCATCCCTCACTGCCTCCCTTCCGAGCGCGCAGTACGTTTCGTCTGTACTACCATCGTCCACGAATATTACCTCCCACGTCACGTTACGAAGGGACATACGCAGACGCTCCATCATCAGGGGTAAAGTCTGCGCCTCGTTCAGAACAGGAATCACAACAGAAACGAGCATCGCTGCTTCCTCCTGACCCGCATGAGGCACAGCAGTGAGCATGACGACTAACCGACCTGCTCCGCGCGTCTCGACTACGCCAATGTTTTTTGCAGCATTGACCTCACTCATCCGCGGGCAATTCCGTTGGTTCGATCCCCGCGGATGCTTTCCACGCTGTGAATAGAGGTTGCCGCGGCCACAGCGGTGCGATCCCGCGAGTGACCGCGGACAACGGGGCTAGCGAGGCGACGAGCTGGTTTGCTCAACGGTCCCCTTGGAGCGAGCGACGGGATCGACTTTGTTTGACTGAGTTCCCTTCCCCGGTGCTTAGGAGGCGGGAGTCAGAGCGGTGTGAATTCTCGCAAAAATAGCGCTGATATCGGTACCCACCGTAGTTATAGCCGCCGTAGCCGCGAGGGCGATCAACGCTACTATCAGCGCATACTCGACCAGATCCTGGCCCCGTTCGTCCTGCAACGCATCCTTCAGTAGGCACGCCTTAAGCGACAGGTTGAGAAGTAGATCTTTCATGTGAAATATTCCTCCGTTCATTCCCTTTGATCTTCCAGCCGAAGCTGGTCCTGCCTTATGTAGAGCAAGCGAAGCGCCATTCGCGGCCTGCATGCAATGCCCTAATACTTCAACCATTTACAGGCGTTTCTGTCTCCATCCATGTGAACGACCGTATACGGGGCGAGGCAGGCAGATACGTTCGTATACACGGCACGAGCAGATGCAGTTCATGACAGCGGCGAAACCCATGCTCCAAAGAGCTTCGCGCGGCAGGGGCGAGAAGGCCCTGCATCTAACACCACAAATGCTGGTCAGTATGCCGACATGGACCCGGTCCGCGACGGGGAACTCGCATCTGGATTTGGAAGCTAGATGACTGATTGGGAAAACTCGAGCAAGTCCCCAGCCTTTGTCTGCGTTGAGCAAACGATACCGGACGCCAACTCAACGACAGAATGCGCGGTGATACACGCGGACATGTGCCAAGGTGGCACACTGCTGCGCACTTTTTTCACACGCTTGTCGCGGTCAACATAAACCAGGTCGATCGTGAACCTCATCCCAAAGGTATGGACGGCTGCGCAGGGGACGATCCATAAACCTTCTCCATGCTCCAAGCCTCTGCGTCCCAACAACCCCTTGTTGCGGCCAGCAGCTGAGCCCGCAACCTCAACACGATCCGCGAGGACGGTCTGACGCGTGAGATTGACAATCCTCCACCGTGCGGCCGGCACCCGGCGGCGTCCAGGTATCAGGCGGTCGGTTATAAGGCGGATCACATTCATTCCGAGTCCTCAGAAGCCTCGTTCCTCATTGCGTCGCCGGCCCGGCGGAACTTCCGCCGGAACTCATTTCGCCACCGGTCTGCAGAACCAGGGGCTTCTCAGGCTTCATACTGTCCATCAGTTTCTCGATGGGAATGTTTTGCGGAGAAGACGGCAGTGGCTTCACACCGGTCACATCCGCACCGGGTGTGGTCATGGGTCGATTGGAATTAGGCGGCAGGAACGGTTCGGGATAATTCAGCTTAGGCAAAGGAACACCGGCCGGGATTGGAGCCACGATCACCGGGGTCACGATCACGATCAACTCTGTATTGGTCATAGTCTTCGATATCGACCGGAACAGCTTGCCGAGTATCGGTATATCCCCAATGAACGGAACCTTCTCTAAATTCTGGGTCTCGCGATTGTCGATCAATCCACCGATGGCAAGGCTCTGGCCTTCCGCCATTTCGACCTCGGAGTTCATCCTTCGCACCACTAGCGCCGGAACGGTAAACCCAGAGATTTGCACGCCATTGTTAAAGTCAAGAGAGCTCACCTCCGGAGCAACCTGGAGGTGAATGGTGTTGCGAGGGGTGATCGTTGGGATGAAGTTCAAACGCACTCCGAACTCCTGAAACTGAATGGTCACCGCGCCCGCGCCCCCTCCGGTGATTCCCTGGACAACTGGATATGGGTATTCTCCGCCAGCAAGAAAACTGGCCTGCTTGCCATCCATAGCCAGCAGGTTGGGTTCAGATAGGATTTGGATCACGCCGTCATTTTCAAGGGCCTGAATGGTTGCACCGATGCCGAGGTGTTGAGAAAACAGCGACAGGTTCAATGCATTGCTGATGGATGCGATTGCGGCTCCGGTAGATGGCGTGGAGACTGTCGGTCCCTGGAATTGACCTGTGCCGGTCGTCCCAATGGTATTTCCTCCGCCAATACTGAAGAGGTTCACACCTAGCTGCCTCACCTTGGTGAGGTCCACGCTTGCAAAGCACACCTTCAAGAGAATCTGCGGTTGAGCAGACGGGACGTCAACATAAAGCAGGTTGACGACTTTGCCTGCAGTCGAGGCGATTTGTAGTGCACGCTGCGAGCTGTTCAGATCCTTCACTGTGCCACGTAAAAATATCAGACCGCCCTCAGAGCTAAGTTTCAGTGCTTGTCCGGGAAGCTCCGTACGTAGCTCGCGCTGCAAGTCCGCAAGCGCACGCTTCTCCATATACGTACTGCGGTGGACCACGACTTTGAAGAACTGGCGTCCGCCCTTCGCCTCCCAGATAATCATGGTCGTGGCTCCAGGGGTCCTCCCATTCACCATCACCTCTGTTGGACTTGTGGCGGTGGCCTCAGCGACATCGCCTTGTCCGATTGCCACGCGGACAATCGGCTGGGCCGTGTCCACAAGAACTGACTCACCAACTGTCACGGAAAGCTCGTCCGCTGAGTCTTGACTGGGAACATCCGCAGTCGACTGCAGGGCGGCCGCGTTCTGCGCATGCACGGCGGTCCAAGGACTGCACACCCCGAACAGAGCATACAGACACACGATGGCGATTCGATTTTTCGCTCTCACTGTTTTTCCTCGCGTGAGGCAAATTTCGCTTCACTTCGCTTCGATCCGTTGAAGACTTCGATCTGATACCCCGTCGGTCTGTTTCTCGCAGGTTTACCCGTCGCATGTGTGGGCTTTGACGAACCTACCGGAGCCGTTGCCTCTCCGTAGAGGTGCTCCAAGCCTGTACCTGGCGTCGCAATCAGTTTTGTATCCAGCGGATTCCGCAGGACGAGCTGAATCTTTGTTTGGTTGTTGGCCAGGCTCAACGCCTCTGCCTGCGGCGGTGTCACCAACAGCGTCACCACCTGAACCTGCTCGGGTTTGCCTGAGACGTCTCGCGAAATGTCCGTCCCGGCCGAAAGAACCTGAATGTTCTGAAGCAGCGTTCGGACCTGCGACCCTTGAGTGGCGTCCGTCGCGCCTGGCGGAGTACCGGAGATCAGCACGTCTACCCTCATACCGGGCGTCGCGAAGCCAGCTACACCCACCACATCATCGACCTTCACAGCGCAGGCCCGCATGCCTTCTGGAATGGTTGCCGCAAGGCCGCCACCGGACCCCTTGCCAGCCAGGCGACTATTCAAAATGGGTTCGCGCAGATACAGGTCGGAGAGGACCCCTCTGCCGACCGCATCCGAAGCCTTGAGGATGGCGCCCTCTGGGAGTGCGCCTGAAATCTCCATCGTGGTCAGATCATAATTACTCAGAACACTGCCGAGTTTGACGTCGTGGGCAGCGGCTACGACAGAGGTGACCTGATGATTTGGTGCACCGAGGCGATTCCCTACAATGCGAAAGACGAGATAACTGCAGCCAATTGCAACGATAAACGCGGCTATCAAAATCGTCGTTATTCTTTGGTTCATTCATACACCTGCTCGAACCGGCTGTGAAGATAGTGTTCGATTCCCATGACTAAAGTGCAATTCGCATGCCAAAGGAAGACCGTGGCTAAATGGGTGGTTTCGAGGCGTAGCCCTAAGCGGTGTGAACACGCGTATACCACCGGGCCCATAGGTGTAGCCGTACAGACACGTCTGGCGAAGCATGTTCCGTGATTTCAGACAAGAAGCGCCCATCTGTTGGCCTTCAAATTGCTACTCTATCTTGTTGGATCTCACGCCGGGGAACACATCCATATCTCTTCACGCCTGGGTAATTCCCTCGGATGGCGAAACAAGCGAAGCCAGCCATTCGGGAGCAGGAGTTACAAACGCATTGAACTCTCCGCTCATCAACCCGTTATTCATGCTTCGATCACAAGCATGCGCTAAACCTGGGTTCTTCATGGTTTCGACCCTGGTGCATAGCTCGATTGTCTTCGCAGCACTGGCCCTCATGCATGCCCCGAGAATTGACCAGCCGCCACTCGTGCCGCGATCTCGAACACTCGTTGTGATGTTCCAGGCGATTCAGACCCACGCCGAATGGTCTCCCGGGAGCGTTACGGCGCAATCGGCCCAACAGTCAGGGCCGCACGCAGATCTCTCCGATGATCCACTGGCACCGTCAACTGCACCATCCCCCGCGTACCGAGTAACGGCGCCCATCACGCTCGTGCGGCCAGATATCCCACCAATTACATCCTTGCTCCTCAAGACTCCACTTCCACGGGTGATGATGTGGACTCGTCCCCACCTTCCCGTCGATACGGTTGTGCCACCACCGCCTCAAATAGCTTCAGTCAATGCGGCGCGACCGTCTCTTTCCATGCCGAATCACGAGTTGCAGGTTGCGGATATTCCTATCTCCTCCACCGCTGCCGTCTCCGAAACCATTCCTGTCCTTGCAGCTACAACGTCATTCATGGTGGCGCCAGAACAGGCACCGACGCAGGTTCCCCACTCCGCCTCCGATCCATCTTCGCCGCCAACGCCGGCAACAGTACTATCGATCTCCGATGTACTCCTCGCGAAGGGAGCCGTTGTGTTGCCCCCCGTAAACGAATCTGCCGGAGCTTCGAATTCGAATTCCCGTGCTCCGGGACAACCCGGGGGTACGTCAGTTCGGAGTCACGGACCCCTAACAAGTGAGCAGGTCGGTAAACAGATCGGCAAGCAGAATGGTAGTGAGTCGGGTGTAACGTCCAGAGACCATGCTCCCCAGGACGTGACGGGCGACGTCCCTGGTGCCGACTACAGCGCAAAACCAACTTCGAAGCCTGGATCAGGTCCCGCACATTCGTCTCGAAGCGGAGCTTCGGCCGATCGCATCACCCGTCCAAAGGACGGCCACTTCGGGGCGGTGATTGTCGGAGATTCGCTGGCCGAGCAGTATCCCGAAGCCGCTGGGATATGGGCTGACCGGCTTGCGTATACGGTTTACCTTCATCTAGGCGCTGCGAAAACCTGGATCCTGCAATATTGCCTTCCGCGCACAGTAGAAGTTGATGGGAATACCGCCCGGCCGGACGCACCTTGGCCGTACTTAATGGTGACACCCCATTCCGTCTCCGACAGTGACGACGACAGCGCCGATGCCCTGCTCGTGCATGGCTTCATCGACACCGCAGGGCACTTTGAAACACTTGCCGTCGTCTTCCCCGAACCATCTCCGCGCACTAAGTCCATTCTTGACTCCCTCCAGCAGTGGCAGTTCCGGCCAGCCACACAGAATGGACAGACGACGGCGGTCGAAGTCCTGCTCATCATTCCCGGGCAGCCAGACTAACCATCGAGGCAATGTCGTGAGGGGAGTTACTGTGAGATCACCATCGAAGAGGTACTCGTAAGTTTGAGGGTCGTAGCCGTGGTAAACGGGATGGACAGAAGAAAGTTATACTGTGCCGTCACCGTAACCAGGTCGCCCGGGCCATTGCAGCCAGCCGCGTTGCATGCCTTTCCCGCCGGGTACGCCGACCACACCGTTGTCACTGTCATGTTGGACGGATTGATTCCGGGATACCCGAGATCCTGCACGTAGGTCTGAATCTCAGGACCGGTCGCCGTGCAGGGACCACTGACAGCCGGGCACGTTGGAAGAACCGGGTACTCCGCTCCGTGAACGATCGCATAGCGGGTACCTTCCCGTGCAGCATCCGAAACGTAGTGGTAGGTGTAAAGAGCCACGCAGATTTCAATCAAGCCGAAGAGTACGGTCAGCAGAATCATTACGGAAAGTGCCATCTCCACGACCGTCGCGCCCTGCTCTTCGCTCCAACCCCCTAGTTTCGCAAAGAGGTGCAAATCCTCCTTCTGCGGTCGCAACCGGTGGCATGCGCGATGCACCACTCGTCGCATCGCGGTCCCGAGCTCACCCCCTATTGCACTCCCCCGTTTTGGTAGGTGCGGAATCACTGTTCCACTCTCATGGTTGCCTGTCCGGTCAAAGTGAATGCATGCGGGAATCCTGGGTAGTTGAACATCGTATCCACAGTTGCGCTGGTATTCACATGGACGTATTCGAGACTGTGGAGTGGCGCTGGGGAGCAACTTGTTAGGACCGTCGTGCAGGACACCGGGGCCGAAGGTGCACTAGAGCAGGCACAGTAATTGGTCGCGGTCGCACTGATGCCTGCAACATTCGGCGCATCCTGTGTCGCAGCCAATTGCATCCCGGCATAGTCTGAAGCGGTAATATGTGACTGCGCTCCATATGCGACCCCGGCGCGTGCGGCAGTGCTCACTTCGATGGCCGCATACGCCAAGCGCCCGAATTCCGCCGCTCCAACTATCAGCAGTATGAGCATAGGAAATAGCAGCGCAAGTTCTACCAGCGCCTGTCCTACGTCGTTACACATCACAACACGAGACGCGAGGTGGAACTTTCCTCGCCGCCTGAAATCTTTGCACGAATTGTCCTTGATAACGTCTGTCATTCATTCACTCCACTAATCTTGCGGCTGTCAGGGGAGTGTTGTTGCCTGCTATTGTCGCGTAGTCCCGGAAGCCCGCGTTGCCCACCAGTGTCAATGAACCAACGACGAAATCTGTATACACGTTCGCCCCGCTATTCCCCGTGAAAGACACAGCCGCGCTTGGCGCATAGATGATCCCTTTCAGTGTCGAACCCGCATTGCCCGTAAGCGAAAGCGTGCGCGTATTGTTCGATGGCTGATCAATCAGTATCCCATTGTAGGTGCCCGAAGTTGGTGCAGTGAGATTCAAAGATATGTTGCCAGTCATATCCGTGCTGCCCAGTAAATACAGTGTGACGCCCGTGCCCCTTATGGATATGTTTCCTGTGAAACCCCCGAACGGGCCATCGATGACGTAAACGCCGGGATTCAGGTTCAACGTTACATTTCCTGTACCTGAGATTCCCGCGTAACAACCTTGCGATATTGTTCTTGTTGCATTTCCACTAAGCTTGACACTGTTCGTACACTTCGACGGGACAGTAGGTTTCGGCAACCATGCCAAGGGGTCCCCAACCGGAGCAATCCCGGTGACCGGAGTAGGCGAGACGTGAATGTTCCCGTTCTCATTAACTTTGCCCACAATACCGATCGATTGGGCATCTAGCGTGACATTCCCCGTGAGACTTAGCGCATCGTTGCTGCTCGAATCAACTACGACCCCGCAGTTGGTTAGCGACATGTCTGCGTTTCCCGTTAACCCAATCCCCACACCTGTTGCACCCAGCGTGTAAATACAACTATGGCTGTTCCCCAGAGTAGCAACGGCCCGTGCAGTTACGGTCTGAGAGGCAATGCCGAACATCTTCATGAAAAATGTCGGCTGATTCTGAGAAACAATCGCTTCCACATACCCCGCCTGGCCTGCATACGCCCCAGACACCGGCGTGAGATTGATCGTTACCGCGCCTCCGTTCGTTCCAATCGTTACCCCGTTTTGCGCCGCCGCAGCCTGAGCCGCCGCTGTCACGTCTCCATAATTCAGTTCTGCCGCTCCCGCAATGGCGGCGCTGTCAGCAGCTATCTGCAAATTTCGCTTGGCATAGAAGAGAGTTCCGACATCGGCCGCCAACCCTACAAAGCCCAGAAGGCATGTCATACATAGCAGCGTAAGTACCATGGCCTGGCCGCTCTCATCCCTTAATTTTCTCGCTAGCTTCATGGCCTTCTCCATCGACGATCTCAGCAAGTCCTGTTACCGCCTGTGGGGCGAATACGAGGCCGACCCCGTCGGTGCCCTGCCTGACAACCTTCGCGTGGACGATAATCCATCGATCCGATGGAGCAATCGTCTGGTCTGTCTCCTGTAGCGTCAGCCGTAACACCGTGCCCGGATACCAACGATCTTGGGTCAACATATACAAACCTGTCAGACTTATATCCTTGACGTTATGCGCCGTGGGTTGTCCACCGTCCCAATAGTAGGCAACCAGACCGGCGATGACACGGCGACCAGCCCTTCGGTGCTCCTGACTCAGCAGATTTTTGAGAAAGAAATTCACAGTTCTCCCTTTTCCGACTCACTCATTTCCTATGGATCACGAGCCCATCCGAGACACCTTGCATCAATCGCTCTTCTATCTCGTCAGCCATGCAAATGACCAGATGGTCTCCTGCCTCGGTCTGCGACGAATAGATTGTGTGCGTCGGCAACTCCAGAACGCTAGCAGCCTTGAATCTCAGCGGCCCAACACGAAACCGGGGGGAATTTTCGGTCACATAAACCACACGATGCTTCTCATCCAAATAGATCAAGTCCGTTGGAAACAGCACACCCCACGCGTGAACTCCACTTGACGGAATTACCCAGAGTTCCTCGTTGGACTTCATGCTGAACCTTCCTATTAGCCCTCGCAGGCGCTTAAAACTCGTGTCCGCTGGGATGACTCCCAGACTCAGGAAGCATTCGCGCGTCTTGTTGTAAACGCAGTAGGTTTCTCTTTTCATCTCTTCCTCTGAGCAGTAGCGATGTCTGGTAATTGGGTCTTCTCTTCAGAGCCCGTCGCTTAGCTTACCCAAGCATTCATGGAACTTATTCCGTCGGCATCGCTCAACATGGAGCACGCGGTCCCTCGATCAGCGGAAGATACCCCGCTCCTTCCGTTATGGAAGGAGCGGATATCCATCCCTCGCTGAAACGCCGGCTGTCGCACGCTCAAGTCAGGCAAAACGCCATTCTGTCTCACGCTTCATGCCGCATCTCACATACCCTAGTGGTCCTTCGTGCGGCGGCGCTGAATCACTACGAACAGTATGACGACACAAGCAACGCCGGCCAATACTCGAATAATGGTGACAGTGTCCATTGCAATCCTCCTTTCCTTCAATGTTTGAGAAACTGGTTAAAGGATTCCGCCATCATAATGACAGCGGGACCCAGGGTGACCAGAAACAGAGACGGAAAGATGAAGAGAACAAGTGGGAAGACCAGTTTGACGCTGGTCTTTGCGGCTTGCTCCTCCACGTTCTGTCGTCGCTGGGTTCTTAGCGCGTCAGAGTGAACGCGTAATGTCTTGGCTGCACTGGTGCCAAACTGATCTGACTGGACTAGCACCGAGACAAGATTGCGCACGGCAGCAACGTCGGTACGTTCGGCGAAGTGCCGCCACGCATCTTCACGGGCTCGGCCCGCCCGTTGTTCCAGACCCACGATGTTTAGTTCATCCGTGATGGCCGGCTGTGCGACGCTGAGCTCCTTGGTGGTGCGAGCGGTTGCCTGGTCCAGACTCTGGCCGGCTTCCATACAAATGATCAGTAAATCCAGCACATCTGGCAGGCCACGCCGGATGGATGCCTGGCGAACGGTAATCCTTCTCCCCAACCAGAAATCCGGTGCCAGGAATCCGATTCCCAGCGCTCCTAGATAGGCCAGAAATGGGTTGGCGTGCGCGAGCCCGGTGACGGTAACGACTACACTCAAGAGAACAGGGAGCAGCACCTTCGCTCCGTAGAACCTCTTCGTCGCGTCACTGCCACGAAATCCTGCACGGATGAGACGCTGTTGGATGACCGACACTTCTGCCTGGCTCTTCGGTAGGACGCGGTCAAAGTGCTCGACAACTTCGCTGATTGCTTGGCCGGTGGACTGCATAATGCCAGCTACATTCTTGCGCTCCTGGCTCGGCGAGACGACCGCACGAATCCGCTGCAACATGTCCTCCCGATAGAACAGGAGGAGACCACCACTGATGAACAATAAAAAGACCACACAAAATGTAAATACTGCGAATCCCATGGCTCACCTTCAAACGTCAATGTTGACGATCTTATGAATGATCAGACCACCGACAATCGTGAAACCTGCCGAAGCATAGAGAAGCTTGATGCCAATCGGACGCTTCCACAAAAGGCTCATGGAATCGGGGTTGACCAGATATAGAGCTATTCCAAGCACAATGGGAAGCAAGGACAGTATCCAACCCGTGAGGCGCCCCTGAGCGCTGTGGACTCTGACTTGTCGCTTCAATCGGTACCGTTCTCGAATCACATAGGCTGTCTTGTCGAGCACCTCGGCTAGATTTCCTCCGCTCTCCTTCTGAATCAGAATTGCCGTCACTACGATTCTCAGATCCTGTAGCGGAATTCTGGTGAGCAGATTGTTCATCGCAGTTCTCAGCTCAAGTCCGTAGTTCTGTTCATCAAAACAGATACGAAACTCGCCTCCTATAGGATCTGGGGATTCGTTGGCAACCAGATTTAGCGCAGCAACCAGGCTGTGACCAGCGCGCAACGCACTCACCATTAAGTCCAGCGCCTCTGGCATTCCCTGTTCAAACTTGTCAAATCTCTGCCTTCGCCTATAGGTCACGTAGACGATGGGCATGGCCCCCATGAATAGCCCGATAACTAAGGCGAATATCAATGTACCCGTGCGGAGATAGATCAGGCCGACCGTGAATACGGCACAGGTTGCGGACATTAGAACCAACCCACCTGCGGTCCATTTCACGTTCGCCTCGTACAGCAGACTACGCAAGCGCGGCGCAATCTCGATCGTCATAAGCCAGCGATTAATCCAGGGAGTCGCGCTCAATAGCTCGCTCTTGCGAATGTCCACAATGGGATCACCCGATCCTGAGTGTGCGCCCGCAAGCACCGAGTTGAGCACAGTCAGGGTCTTCTTGGTCTTCTCCGACGCGCTCACACCGCTTGCCACCAGGATCAGCGACAGCACCGCGAACACGCCGACAAATACGAGCACAAGCACCAGTAACATATCTCGACTCCAAAACTTCGCCTGGGTTAGTTCACTTCCAGAGTGTGCTCAAACAAACCCGGCGGCAGGTAGATGCCCGAAATGCGGAGTTGTTCAAGAAACTTAGGGCGAATGCCTGTGGCTTCAAATGCGCCAATGACCCTTCCGTCCGGGCCGATGCCCTTCTTGTTGAAGACAAAAATCTCGTGCATGCTAACGACGTTTTCTTCCATACCCGTGATCTCGGAGATATTGGTGACCTTGCGACTGCCATCGCTAAGACGGGTAACCTGAATCACGAGGGCGATCGCGGAGGTGATCTGTTTTCGCACAGTGTGTTCGGGAATACTCAAATTACCCATTGCGACCATGGATTCCAATCGGGACAGAGCGTCGCGCGGGGTATTGGCATGAATGGTGGTCATCGAGCCTTCATGGCCGGTGTTCATGGCTTGAAGCATGTCAAATGCCTCTTCTCCGCGAACCTCCCCCATAATGATCCGATCGGGACGCATACGAAGACTGTTGATGAGCAGTTGACGCTGACGAATTGCCCCGACACCTTCTATGTTTGGGGGCCTGGTTTCCAGTCGCACAATATCTTGCTGTGCAAGCTGAAGCTCTGCGGCATCTTCGATGGTGATGATGCGCTCGGCCGGGGGAATCGATTGCGAAAGAATATTGAGAAATGTTGTCTTACCAGCCCCTGTGCCTCCCGAGATGAGGATGCTGATCCGACCACGCACCGCAGCAACCAGCATTTCCATCATTTCCGGTGAAAGGGTCTTCAAGTCGAGTAACTTCTTGGAGGACGTTGGACCTGTCCCAAATCGTCTGATGGATAGAGCGGGGCCATCGAGCGCCAGCGGCGGAATAATTGCATTGACGCGGGAACCGTCGGGCAGTCGTGCATCCACCATGGGAGAGGATTCGTCTACCCTGCGGCCCACGCGCGAAACGATGCGATCGATGATCTGCAACAGGTGGCGATCATCGCGAAATCTCGTGTCAATCTTCTGGAGGACTCCTCCGCGCTCAATAAAGACATGGTCTTTGCCATTGACCAGGATTTCGGAGATCGTCGTGTCACGGAGTAGCGGCTCAAGCGGCCCGAGGCCGAAAACTTCATCTAAAAGATCGGCTTGAGTTTTCTCTTGTTCTACTAACGTTAGCGGCACTCTTTGCTCGCCGATGATCTGGTTCACCATCTCTGCTACCGCTTGGCGCGCCTGGCTAGAGTTGATGCGCGACAGTTTCTCCAGATCCAGCCTTGAGATCAAGACGCGATGCACTTCCGATTTGAGCTTCTCGATATCCAGCGCTTCCACAATATGCCACCCGTCTGTCGTCAGGACCGCTTGCTGCAAGATTTCACCCGAATAGGCTGAAAGTCTTCTTCTTCTCCACTATTTCTGGTAATCCACACGCCGTTCTTGCCATTTGTCGGATTACCCGGGAAATAGGAGAGTCTTCCAGCGTCAGCGCATTCGCCGTATTCTGTGCTCGCAAGGCAGTTTCATAGTCGCTCGGAATCTTCCATTGCGGCTGCTGCGTCAATGCTTTCGCTATTTCCTTTTCGTCGATCCCCAGTGACTGCTTCGCAAAGCGATTCAGCACGATCTCAGGCTTGAAGCTGGAGGCCGCAAAAAACTCACCGATCAGACGGTTGCAATTGCGAAGTTCGGAAATAGTCAGTTGCGTGATCAGGTAAACACGGGAGGCGTGCTTGAAGAGAACCTTGCTCGTCACGCCTAAATGCGAGCCGGCGTCTACGATCACATAATCAAAAGCCTGCCTTGCAACCATAATGAGTTGCTCGACGGCGTCGGGAGTGGCCTGAATAGGAAGGTACCCGTCTGGTGCGGCGAGCACGTATAGCCCGGAACTATGCTTCATCAACAGCTTCGAAAAGAAATTCACATCCAACCGGTTGAAATTATCGAGCGCGTTGACCACAGAGAACTCGGACCGTATACCTAGGCCAAGCGCAGCGTCGCCAATCGGAAGACCCAGATCGATCAGTACTGTACTCTGGTTCGACTCCTGGGCTACGGCGACAGCGAAGTTCGTGGCGATGGTCGTAACCCCGGAGCCACCCTTGGCTCCGACAAACACCATAAGCTTCCCCATCAGCTTCTTGGCTAGCCGACCAGCGGGACGCCGAGCCATCGCACGGACCAAAGCTTCCTCCACTGCGCCTGTAGCAAGAGGTAACGACAAAAATTCACGAGCGCCAGCCCTCATGCAGCGGACGAGCATCGTCGAATCCGCCTGCGCCGAGTAGACCATTACCGTCACGGGACTGGCCACGCAGATCGCTTCCACCAAATCCAGGGCATGCTCCGGGTCGCTGTCCAGTTCCACGATAATGACATCGGAATTGGAGCTTACAAGGCGCGGCACCTCATCCAGACTCGGATATGCCGTCAACTCCTGCGTCACACGGGCCTGGGAACCGCCCAAGGCGACTGCAATGGAGTTTCGCTGCAACCCGTCGGGTCCGATCAAGACAACGGTCAGGGTACCGGTGCTCAGTCCATCACGTTCCTGCGGACCCGTCGCCATCGGCAACTCGGGCGTCCTTTCTACTTGCAGCGTTCTATCGGCTTGTGTTGTAATTCGCATGCTATTGTTCACCAAAGACAGTGGTTCGGCCATCTCTATGTCAGCGCGAAAAGAAGGAGATAATCGTTCCAACGGCAATCGCTGGAGCATACGGCATCTTGCGTGCAAGCGGATTGTCGAGAGTCAACGCAGGGTGGGGTCGCAGTCCACCTCTTCTGACTGATCCGATCAGTTCACCCGCGCCATCGAACAGCTCACCTAGGAATCCACCTCCGATCGCCCAGCAAACGGCCATGACTCCGCCGGCCATTCCCATCAGCACCAGCGCCACCAGTAACTGCTCTGGCCCGATCCATGCTCCAACTGCCGCACAAAGTTTCATATCTCCCATTCCCATCCCGCCGATCCAGCAGAAAAATCCGAGAACAACGGCTCCGAGACCAATCCCCGTCAAACTCTGCATGATCCCGTGCCCTCCATGCATCCAGCCAGAGGTGACGACTCCGGCCACCAAGAACGGCAGGACCAACCAGTTTGGAATGCGACACGTTCGCACATCCGTAACGGTTGCAATCGCCAGAACAATCAGCGTCGGCCACCAGGCGATCGTATGCATGCTCAACCCTTTCTCCC
>VFSW01008831.1_pt1 | contig 14438 bp, 9 predicted proteins | sample 5358111 | NCBI WGS metagenome assembly VFSW01 (sample SAMN11554181, study PRJNA540505) | mine drainage metagenome | isolation source: sediment from site ElyBrook_90M | place: USA: Ely Copper Mine, Vershire, VT | collected 2017 | reverse complement strand
AACCAACTAAATCGTTTGCTGAGGCAATCATCATCCTTATCTAAACAGTATTGCGGTTAGGCGACCAAACTCTTTTTTGGCGTAGAATGCCTTGACGTGACCATCGCGCTGCCTAGCCCAGCCCCAAGAGAACGGAATAGAATGGAGAGAACCCCGCGATTGGCTAGGTACCGTGGGTCGCTTGCCACTGCATCGATCAACTTGATCGGCACATTAGCATATTTGCCAATCCGATAATCCTCGAATGCTCCATTGATCGAGTAATAACCCTTTAATCGTCTAACACAACGCTCGTTGCCAAGTTGTTTCAGGTACGGCTCGAGCTTTTGAAGAACCGACCGAGCGGCTGAAGCGCCAAACTCGATTTCATAAGTTGTCAATTGGTAAGCCAACGAATATAAAAAGGACTCGTCGATTTCTGCGCCCAGTCTAACTGCTTGGGCAAAGTATGCGCGTCCTTCCTCTGGGCGATCCCACATTACTGCCCGCGTGCCTTTCAAGAGATACCCGCGCGCCACAGCCCAAGCGTACTGGTCTACCAGCACAGTCCATTCCGACGAGAGTTGTTCAAAAATCCCCCTGAGAAAAGTCGCGTGGTCCACGCTGTCATCGGCAATGGCAAAGTCTGTTAGCGCGCTGACAATGCCGTTCGGCTTGCCCTCAAGAAGCTCTGGCGCTAATCGAACGGCTTCTCGAATCCAAGTCTGCCCCAAGGTCAGTTCGCCTTGAGCAAGGGCAAAGCATGCCCACCCCAAATATTTATTCATAAACGCCCGATCACGCAATAAGCGAACGTTTGCCGGGCATCGCGGATCGGCAAAAACGCGATCTAAAATGCGAAAGGTCACTTGCAATCCGCCGGTCAAATCTTTTATCACCCGACCTGAATGACGCCGGCGATAACTGAGCGCTCGATCAACTCTGGCAAAGCGGTACCCCGCCAAGGCAAGGCGGCAATTCATATCAAGGTCTTCGCCAAAAAAAACGAAATTCTCATTCCACAAACCAGCGCCTAACGCCGCGTCCTTCCGTAGCACAAGGTCGCTGGGCGCAAATGGGAAACCAAGAACAAGATCGGCGAGACCAACACCCAGCGGTGGTCGCACCAACTCGCGGATGGTCGAGGCAGAGTGATTCAGCTCAAATCGGCTATTGTACGTCACCGCCACGTCAGGATGTTTTTCGAGATAACCAAGGTGGAGTTCAAGTTTCTCCGGATGGAACTTGTCATCCCCATCTAACAGCGCGACGATTTCTCCGACAGCCGCTCGGATACCAGCGTTTCTTGCCGCCGCTACGCCGCGATTCTCTTGAACCAGATATTTGATACGCGGATCCTGAAATTGCCGCACCACCTCTGGCGTGTTGTCCGTCGAGCCGTCATCGACAAGCACCAGTTCAAACTCTGGATAGGTCTGCTCGAGGACGCTCTGAATCGCCTCCGGCAGATAACGCGCATTGTTGTATGTCGGAACGACCACACTAACTTTCGGATGAGACATTTTGAGACTCTAAAGCCGGCATCATTCTAAAGCTCACCTTCGCGCCAAGATCGACAAGACCTTGCGCGCCGTTCGATCCGACAATCGAGAATCCCATCGCGCGTTCCAATCGATCGTAAAAGTGGGTAAGGTCTGCGGAAGCAATGTCGACGCCTAATTCATAGCTGCCGTCCAGCAACGGCAAACAGAGTGTGAATTCTACCAGGCAGCGCTCGCCTGCAGTAAAGTCTGGCGTCTGAATGCCCATCCAACGGGTGGTGGTGTTATAGACCATGCGTCCATCTTGAGTCAGAATCGTGAACGCAAAAATCGGTTGGGAAGCTGATTTGTGAAAAGTCACATCGATCACCACGCGCGCCGTCGCGCCTGAGGGGAGCACGGTACACGACTGTCCTGCAGCATCCTGCAGACTGACGTTCAGAACTTCGGCATCGAATGTCATCACCCGCTCCGACAGTCCGCCCTCCACTGGGACATCGGCTTGCGACTCGCGAGCCGCCTGGCGCAAGGCGTCCGAATAGGCGACGACGGCTTCGGCGGAAGTTCCTTGGAAGATGTCTTTGCCGCGGTACATCACAAGCCCTCTGTCACAGACTCGGCGAATTGCCTCCAAATTGTGAGAGACTAGAATCAGTGCGGTACCTTTCGCGCGCAGTTCGTCCATGCGGGCATAACACTTCATTTGAAAAGCATAGTCGCCTACGGCAAGCACTTCATCGACGAGCAAAACCTGCGGGTCCACATGGGCGGCAATGGCAAATCCCAAACGGGCGTACATCCCCGATGAATAGTGCTTGACCGGCGCGTCCAAATATTTCCCAATACCAGCGAATTCGACAATCTGGTCAAAACGAGCCTTGATCTCGGAGCGGCGCATCCCCAGGATGGTGCCATTCAGAAAAATATTTTCCCGCCCCGTGAGGTCAGGGTGAAAACCAGCGCCTAGTTCGATCAAGGCAGAAAGTCGTCCGTTGATGTGTATCGAACCATCGGTGGGATGGGTCACTTGGGAGAGAATCTTGAGAATCGTAGTCTTGCCCGCGCCATTAGGACCGATGATGCCGAGGGCTTGTCCCGGTTCCACTTGGAAACTGACGTCTTTGATTGCCCAATGGTATTTCTCGGTCAGAGCGCTGTTTCCATTCCGACGCGGATTGCGCGCCAACGCCGCCCGCAGGGTCGGAAAGCCCCGCCCAACCTGATAGCGCTTGGAAATGCGATTGACTTGAATTAAGGGAGCCATAGCGTGTTATACCACGTCCGCAAATTGGAACTCAACGCGTTTGAAAAACCAGTACCCTAGAATCAGAATCGCCAGCGACGCAACCGCCGGCCAAATCAGGTACGTCCCCGGTAAAGTTTCATAGAGCAATACATCGCGATAGGATTGAACGACTCCCGCCATGGGATTGAGAAAATAAAATGGACGAAACTGCTCCGGCACCGACGAGACCGGATAGATGACGGGCGAAGCGTAGAGCCAGATTTGAAGCCCCAGCGTAATCAGAAGCTTTATATCTCGGTAAAAGACATCCAGCGCCGCCCCGATCAGTCCCAAACCGAGCGCCAGGGCGATCTGAATTGCCAAGATAAACGGCAGAAATAGCCAGCCCATCAGAAAAACGGGCGTCCTGAAATAAATGAGCAGTACCACGAGCACCAGCGAGGCGATTCCAAAATCCAACAACCGCGCCAACATCGCCGCGATGGGCAAGACTTCGCGCGGAAAATAAATCTTGGTAACCAGATTCATGTTGTCCACCATCGAACCCACCATATCGCTTAGCGACGTGGTGAAAAGAGTCCACGGCACCATCGTCGCGTACGAGAACAACACGTATGGAATACCGCCTGTGTCAACATGCATAAACCGGGTGAAGATGACACTGAAGATAGCGACGGTAGCCGTAGGCTGAATAATCGCCCATAAGCCGCCTAGTAAAGATTGTTGATACCTAGCGCGGATCGTACGGCTCGTCCACGCCAGAAGCAAATCTTTTGCCTGAATCAAATTTCGCGCGTTCGTTAGCATAACTCGATTCTCCGAATCTGAGATAGGCGGCCTGGCAACACGGTCAATGGGAAATTAGTCCCGGTGACGCCAGTACTATAGGTGGCAGAAACAAGGCGGCTTATAATTACGTTGCGTATCAAACAATAACAATCAGATAACACGCACCATATTTGAGTGAGCGACTGATATCTACACGTCATTGGTCGGCGAATTTTCCTCAATTTGCGCGCCCCGCCATTCTTCTGTATTTGTAAGCGCCTCATTTTCATCGTCGCGTCGCTCATCGGGCACCTCATCACCGGCGAAGATGGCATCAACCAGATCAACTTGGCAAAAAGGCAAGGGTCATGACCAGTCAACAAATAAAGCGGATCGCATACTTGTCGTCCATCATACTGTGGGGTACGCTACTTGGCGTACCCTCGGTGGATGCTGACTTTCCAGGTCCCACGACTGCCCAGCTCGGCACTTCCCTTCCGCCCCAAGCGGTCGCGGCGAATAACTCGGTTTTTATGCCGCTCGTGACGAAATCAGTCAACCAAGCACCACCGACGCCCACGCCTATACCTCCGACTCCACCTCCGTCGAATTGTACATCACCAGCGTCTACCGGTGCCGAATGGCCCATGCTCGCAGCGAATCCCCAACGAACTTCTTGGACTCCAGAGGAAGTCAGATGTGATCTCAATGTTTTATGGTACCGACCTATCCAACCCTACATTCCTTACAAGGTCGAGCCGATTGCTGCCAATGGCAAAATCTACGTTTCAACGGCTAGTGGACTCTACGCCATCAATGCTACCACTGGCAACGTCGATTGGGTCTATCCGACAGAACTGCCACTGGGAAACTCGCCGACGATTGCCAGGGTCAACGGTACAGCGATTGCCTATGTCGGAGGGTTTGATGACAAGATTCACGCCATCGATGCCACGACTGGTCAAGATATAGCTGGCTACACGCCCTACGTCGCAATGGCAGGATTTGAAACCAATCCCCTTGTTATCAACGACTCCTACACCGGCAACGCTACCGTGATTCTTGCCGGTAACCGGGACGGATACTTTTATGCTCTCGATGCGGTTACTGGCGCGCTCAAATGGAAGTACCAGACCAATGGGGCTATCCTGTTTTCGGCTGCGTATAAAAATGGCGTAGTTTACTTCGCCTCACAAGATAACAACGCCTACGCCTTAAACGTCGCAACGGGCGCATTGATTTGGAAAACGGGAGGCTTTCCGGGTCAAGGGTTTTATTCTTTCTGGCCAGTGATTTATACCGACAAGGTCTCCGGGAAAGATTATGTGATTTTCTCCGGCTCGGAAAATTACCGGTTTTCGGAGATAAACCTACAAGCGCTAGAAGGACAATACTTTTTCCCTAGTTGCTTTACGAGTTCTAGCTGCCCCTGGGGCACTCCCATCGGACCTGAGAGTGTCGCCCCGAATGATGGCTATTGGACTCCAGGGACTGATCTGATCGATGCCAGCAAGATCAGTACCTATTACGAAAACTATCCATCGCGGCGGTCTGTTTTCGTTCTCAATTCGACCAACGGTCAAGAATACACCTTCGACTCCAACGGCAACGGGATTATGGAATACGCGCCCTTCACGTGGTCAGGAACGACCCATAGCGGCGACAAATATCCGCCCATCATCAATGGCATCGATGGTATTTATTATCAAGACACCGCCTATGCTTCTGCCCCTTCAATCGTCCGCGGCGACGTGGTCGGGTGGAAATTCGGCACACACTTTGTGAGCCGAGTGGTAGACGGCAGCTATGCGCACGCTGTTGACGAACCGATGACGTACTCGTCAGGTGGAAAACTGATTTATTGGTCTTTGTGTTGTGACCGGGAAGCGGGTAGCTACGATGTTACCATTCCCTACGGACAGCCGAATCGAGCGTGGCAGTACTATGACAGTGGCGGTAGAAATCTCAATAATCTAATTTCCGCCGCTTACGAGCCAGAGTACTACGATGCTCAATCGACGTATGACTGGAGATTCTTTGGCAGCAACAATGGGAGTTATGGAAAACACGGCTCCACCCAGTCACCGCCCATTCCTTATCTCGGCAAACTTTACATGCTGCGAGGAAACGCGCTATTGGCATTCAGTCCAACCGCTACAAGCGTAACCAGCTTGCCGATGGCGAATACGATCGCGGCACAAAGCACTACCCCTCCGCCTACAACTTCCGACCTGACTCAAAGGTTGACGAACGAAGTGCAAAAGATGCTCGCCGCCGGACCGCTTCGCCCCGGCTATCATCCGTCCAGCATTGCTGATCAATATGGCGAGGGTTGGTATGGTCCTGACCAGGAATTTGGAGAGATCTTTGACTATTTCCAAAATCCGTCGGATACGGTCGTCACTCTCATTCAAGCTTTGCCGTATCTGTCGCCGTCGTTGCAATCACAGGTGAAAACCTATATCCAAAGCAACTATGGACCGGGCAGCCAATACGACCTGACCAAGATCGTTCACATTGGCTGGGGAACCGGAGCCGCGCGGGATTTCTTTACCATCCCCGCGGATGATTTCGCCTTCTTTGGGCAGCCCTATCGACCACCGCTAAATCCGTCGACCACGCCGATCTGCGGATCCTGCGGTTACTGGCACAACTTCCCACCTTACAATTTTTATGCGGCGTGGAAGTATGCCCAAGTCTTTGGAAACGCCAAATCGATTTTCGATTCAATGAGCAGCAAACTCGAGTCGCCGCCGAGCGATTCCTATCTGACCGCGAACCCGTATATGCTCAATCTGTATATCGCCGGCTACAATGGCTATTTGCAGTTACAGCAACTCGCTGGCTACGCGCCCAGCGCAACAGTTCAAACCACTTATAGCCATCTGCTAAATCTACGGGTCACCGGCTTTTCCAAAGATGTCCCGTGGACAGGATTTGACTACCATCGCACCTTGAGTATTTCCAGGAACTTTATGTTCCTGACGCCAGAGCTGGGCGCTTATCTAAACCAAAATGCCTCTGCCCAAGTCCAAGGCGCAATCAGCGAATACAGTACAATCGCACCCTACTGGTTTGTATCCGGTTTTGACGATACTTATGGCGAAGGGACGACTCGGCAACTCTACGACTACCCGGCTCTTTTTCAAGCCAAAGCATACATTCTCAAAGACCCCTACACCGATCTGGTCAAATACCTGGACGCGCCTGCCTTCTATCGCGGCGACCTCTTCTACATTCAAAATCTCGTTGCCGCTTTGGGCGCACCGTAGCCGCGCTACGCTTCACTGCATCAAACTGACGCCCGCACATTCCGGGCTACGACAATCGCTATCAGAATCAAAAGAACCGGCAGGACCGCGATTAGTATGCCCATGTTGGTATCGTTTCCCGATAGCGGAGGCGCTCCACCTACTTGAGGAGTAACTGCCGGGACAGGAAAATTAGTTGGGCTAGGCGCTAACAGTCCTCCAATGATAGTAGGAGATGGAGCGGCGGTCGAAGTAGGTGCTGCAGTCGGCAAGACTACGGTGGGCAACGCCGGCTCGTCCAGAGTTGCATAGGAATACCAAACGCCATTGCCGTTAAGCCCCGGGTCTTGACGCCAAGTTGCCAACAACACATTGCCTTGGCTGATCACTGCCTGCGGACGGGACGGATCGAACTGCGGGCTTAGCGGACCAGCAACGATCGAGTCTGGTGGACTCCACTGATTGCCTTGCCATACGCTGTGCCACAGCGCGTGCACGCTATTATCGCTGGTTCGATTGGCGAAAACTAAATGCAAGACGTTATTGCCGTCCACCAGAAACACCGGATGCCCAGTTTCGCCTACAAGGGTAGGAAATGGAAGAATCGAATCGGTCCAGTTCAATCCGCCGTCCACGGATTGTCGCATTCGGCGCTGCGGCGGGAAGCCATAGTCGTAAATGACAAATAGTTTGTCCTTGTAGGAAATGATCGAAGCCCAGTCTGCCTGGTAATCGCCTCCCTTTGTCGCTTGCAAGATGATCGGCAAGCCCCACTGTTTGTGATCGGATTCCAATCGAGCGTAATAGACGGCATTGCCAGTTCCTTGAACATTTTTCACCGTCCATACAACATGCAATCGGTCTTGCGAATCCAGAGCCGCTTGGATCGCATAAACCCACAGGTTCGTGCTATTGGTCAAGAACACCGTCTTGGGATCCGTCCACGTTTTGCCGCCATCGGTCGAATGAGTTTCGTAAAGACCATTCCCATCCCGGTTGCCGCTATAGACGATAAAGAGCCCCCCCTTGTTATCGCCAACGAGCGCGGCAGAAGCAAGCTTGCCCGCATATTGTCCAACTATCTTGGGCGATGACCAAGCCCGCGCCTCGCTTGCGTTGACCGCCGGCGCTCTCGAATAATAAATCTCCGCCCCTTGCTCCGTCCCGCCGAAAAAAATTACATGAATCATGCTTTTCGGATCGAGAAATGCGCCCAACACCGTTGCCTGATGGGCATTGGGCGATAACAGAATATCGACCGGCGCGGTCCAAGTATTCCCAGCCGTCCATTGAGTGACAAAAACGGCTAGGTCGTTCCCCGTCCATTGAGAATTGAAGGCGTAAACCGTTCGGTTCTGGTCTGCCACCAGGTAAGGCGTGTCAGAAATGTCTGCAATGCCGCGAATCCGCTGCGCCGGCGACCAGCGCAGAGCAGATTGAGCAGACAAGGAGGAGGGAGTAATCGCCCCGATCACAGCGAGAAGAACAGCCAATCCCGACAATAGAAAGACAAATCTAGTTTTCATTCTCATCGCAAGTCCCCGCTTTATTTCTCGCAACCTCTACGCTACCGCGCCGCGATCTTGATCAACTCGGCATCCTTCGCGTCGCCGATCTGTTCGTACCACCACTGCCGTATGTCGAGCTGCCCTGCGCTCACGTCAATGCTATTCCACAGCGCGGTCGCTTGATCGATCTTGCCATCGATGGCGTATACCTCGCCCAACAACTGCCGCGTCGCGCGCTGATCGGGCGCGGCGGCATACGCGGCTTGCAAATGCTGCTGCGCCAAATCGTACTGCCCGCGCGATAGTTCAATCTGCCCCAGCCGGCGATTGGCGGTCGCGTTGTGCGGATCGATCGCCAACGCGGTTTCGTAAAATGCGATAGCAGGTTCCAGATCGATGGTGTTGGAGCGCCGTAGTTCGTCCTGGATCGACCAAGTGGGCCACCGATAGACGGATAACTCGGCGCGCGTTTGTCTGAGCGCGCCCAGATTCGCAAAGAACGCCGATCGGACGCCGGGAGATAGAACCGCAACCGCTAGCAGAATAATCGTCACGCCGCCAAGAACGGACGCGACGCGCGAGCGTGATTTGCTGAGCGAGTGAATTGCTTGCGGATTCTCTCGCCGTGCCAGCAATCCAAATGGGACGAAAAGAAACGGAATGGCGATACCGCCATAACCGTAAAACGGATCATCTACCACGCCGTGCAGCAACACGACGCCGAGAGAAGCGAACGCGGCGATTTGCCAGCGCGACACCGGCGCGCCACGTGAAAGAGATTCAACGACCGGCAAAACCGAAACGACGATCAACCCCGCGAACGCTGCCAACCCTGCCAGACCCTGCTCTAACCACACGTCGAGATACAGATTGCTCGCATGAGTGATGTAGCTGACGTGCAACAAGACCACATAACTGGAATACGCCATGTCAAAGCCGCCCAGCCCCACGCCGGTGAACGGATAATCGCCCGCAAGGTCTAGACTGTTGTGCCATACCGTCAAACGATCATCGCGCCGCTGGAGCACGCTTTGTCCGAACGGGCTAAAAACGATCCCCGCTCCAACCAAAATCACGATGAACAGCACGCTGGCGGTAATTACTATCTGCATTTGGCGCGGCCGGTTGCCTGCCCATTGCCGAGCCGCTAGACCGGCAAGTTTCCACAAACCCCAGATTCCGGCAACGGCTGCCAGCGCCATCCACGCGCCGCGCGATTCGCTGAGCAGCAAGCCCGCAGCAGAAATTGCTAGGAGGACAAAACCAACCCAGGTCAACTTTCTACCGCTGCCGACAAGCGCCGCGGCTTGCAGCGGGAAAAGCGCGGCAACGACGCCTCCAAACGCGTTTGAGTCTAGACGAACGCCCGGCAGTGTGAGCCGCCATGCAGCCAGCCATCGCAAGACCGGATCGAGCCGGGGCAGCTTGCCTAATCGATACGTCCAATCGTTCGTCAGGACAAAGTAAACGATAACGACCAGTGGTAGAATCGCTAGTATCAAGCGCAACAACAGTACGCTTGTACTGCCGATTCGAATCTGATCGGGAAGCACTGCGAAAACGACATACAGCGCTACACCGGAAACGATCAGCGCAAAAGTCAGCCACGCCGCGGATGGAGTGTAAGAGATTAACGTTCCCACGAATGCACTCGCAAGGAAGAGCACTAGCAATAGGATCAATAGCTTGCGCAAGACCGTTGCCTTCTCGCGGATAACTTCAAGACTCGTTGATCCCAGCGTCCATCGCCTTACGCAGACTGAGGGGTCGCATATCACTCCATACTTCTCGGATGTACGCCAAACATTCCGACTTGGTTCCTTGCTTGCCGGCGTCTTGCCACCCCAGCGGATTCGCGCGGTCCGCCAACCAGATGGAATACTGTTCCATTTGATTCACAACTACCTTGAACGTCGTTAGGTCTTCTTCTGCTGACATCTCTGGTTTTCCGAATTTACGCTTGCCGCTTGAGTCAAGCGACTGCCAATTGAATCAGGCTAGCTTTCAACTGGGTCGCCAGAACTTGGACATTGGGTTCTTCGAGGATACCAACATGATCCCCAGGCACGACGTAGGTTTCCACTCCTCCCTTCGCCAGTTCCTCCCAGCCGTAATACAACCCCTCGCCTTTTCTCTTTGCCTTGAACAGCAGCACCTTGCCCCGATACGCACGCGGCACGTATTGATGCAAAGCCGCACGATTGGCGGCGATGATCTCCTGCATGTACTCGGGTAGCCCGCTGATTATTTCAGCTTGGCGGAGATCAAGCTCCTGCTGCTCTACATCTCCTTCGATTCTCCGTCTAAACCATTGCCGCGCATACTCCGCTTTCTGCTGTGGAGGCAGCGTCAGTAGACTCTTGATGTGGAATCGAATTCGCGTGTTCCATTTTCGCATTTGACAGCGAAACCGTCCTGCGCGCGACAGCGCTTCGAAATAACGCGGCGATTGGATGACATTCGTATCCAAGAGAGCGAGCAGCCCCACCTGCTGACCTTGCGCGTCCAGTTGTTGCGCGATCTCAAATGCAACCAACCCGCCCATGGACAAGCCGATCAACAGGTACGGTCCGTTCGGCTGCATCGCACGAATGTCACGAACGTAGCGCGCCGCCATCTCTTCGATGCTGTTGAACAAGAGTTGTTCCCCATTCATCCCGGGCGATTGTAGCGCATAGAGCGGCTGGTCGGGACCCAAGTGCTGCGCCAACGCATGATAACGGAGCGGATGACCGTCCAGAGCATGCACACACAAAAGAGGAGGGCGGGACCCATTGGCTTGAATGGGCACGACGGTAGACGCAGCACCGGACGCGTTGCCTTGGCGAATGGCTTCAGCTACTTGCTCCAGCGTCGGCGATTGGAAAATAGTTGCCAACGGCAGCTTCTTGCTCCACACTTTTTCGATTTGCGTAAAAAGGCGTATCGCAAGCAGCGAGTTTCCGCCGAGAGCGAAGAAATCGTCGTAGATGCCCACCCGCTCGACGCCCAACAGGTCCACCCAGATTTCTGCGAGTTGTTCTTCGATCGGCGTGCGCGGCTCGGCAAAGGGACCGTCTGATTCCGGAAGAGCGTCGGAGGCAAGCAGCGCGCGGCGATCCACCTTGCCGTTCGGCGTAAGCGGCAGACGATCTAAAAATACGAAAGCCGAAGGCACCATGTACTCGGGCAATCGTTCCTTCAGGGCTTGGCGCAATTCGCCGCGCGTAGTTTTTTTGCCCGGGGCAGGCACGATGTAGGCGAATAGATGCTTGTCGCCAGGGCTTTTCTCCCGGACGAGTACCACAGATTCTCGAACCGCCGGATGTTCTCTGAGCACCGATTCGATCTCGCCCAACTCGACGCGAATTCCGCTGAGCTTGACCTGATTATCGATGCGTCCAAGCATCTCGATGTTGCCATTCGACGAACGGCGTGCGAGATCGCCAGTTCGATACAAACGCGCTCCCGGTTCCTCGGCGAAGGGATTCGGAATAAATTTTTCCGCCGTCAAATCCGGACGATGAAAATAGCCGCGCCCTATGCTTGGACTACTGATGCATATTTCGCCTGGCACGCCGATGGGAACCGGCTCCAAACCCGAATCCAGAAGATACATCTGTGTATTGACGATGCAACGGCCGATCGGAACAACCTGGATCCGGTCGTCATAGGCGTCTGGGATTGGATAGGCGGCAACGACGCCCGTACTTTCGGACTGTCCAAAAATATTGACGAGGCGCGCCGGATGCTGGAATTCTCTTGTCCATGCTCGCGGAATATCGGACAACAGCGATTCGCCAATTGACACAATCTGGCACAGATCATTGTTCAGCAGCTCCGTGCGCGATTGAGGATTCATCTCGCCGAGGACTTGGACACAGAAACGCCAATACGCCGGCACAAAATCCATTTCGGTAACGTGTTGCTGCTTGATCAAATCGAACAAAAGCACCGGCGACCCAACCTGCGCTTCAGTCGCTACGACGAGCGTCGCGCCTACGCAGAGCGGCGTCATCAGTTGTCGAACGGACAACGCGTACGTCATCGACGCCGTGTGGAGGCAGATGTCTCGGTCGGTGACATCGAGTGACCGCCGAACCGCCTGGACAAAGTGGCAAAGATTGGCGTGGGTGATCATCACGCCCTTAGGCTTACCAGTCGATCCGGAAGTATAGATCACATACGCGAGATTCTCGGCAGATGCACTACTCGGCAGGTTTTCATCGCGTTCCCGCGAAATGTCAGCCCACTCGGCGTCCAAACGGACGATTTGCAAACGATGCTGAGAAAAATTCGCCGCGAGTTCTGCTTGGGTCAGCAGGATCGAGATTTGCGCGTCTTCCAGCATAAACGTCAGACGTTCCTGGGGATACGCTGGATCCAACGGCACATACGCGCCGCCGGCTTTGAGGATGCCCAGGATGCCCACGACCATTTCCATCGTCCGACCCACACAAATCCCGACCAAATCTTCGGGACCGACGCCCAGCCGTTGCAGATAGCGAGCCACTTGATTCGCGCGCCGATTAAGTTCGGCGTACGTCAGTCTCTGCCCTTCAAGAATGACAGCGACCGCGTCCGGCGTCCGTTCCGCCTGTTCCTCAAACAGCTGGTGAACGCATCGATCGCGGGAATAGTCTATCGGCGCGCCATTCCATTCGATCAGCAATTGGCGTCGTTCCGCTTCGGTCAACATCGGCAATACATCGATCCGCTGCTCCGGGTTCGACACGATGCTTTCCATCAGCGTTTGGAAATGCCCCACCATACGATGAATTGTCGCCGCATCGAAGAGGTCCGGGTTATACACGAACCGGCAGGACAAACCAGCATCTGTCTCAATGACGTTGAGGGTCAGATCAAGCAGCGCCACGGGACTATCGATCTCGAAATTCTCTATTCTTAGATACGGCGTCTCAATCGACGATTCGTCGCCGTCCTCCAGATTGAACATCACCTGAAATACCGGCGAATGGCTCAAGTCGCGTCCCAGCTGGAATTCCTCCAGCAATTTTTCGAATGGAAATTCTGCGTGCGCGCAGACGTCCAGGTATTTTTTCTTGACTTGCTCCAGCAATTCTCGCCACGTCGGATTACCGGATAGATCGGCGCGTATCGCCAGGGTGTTAGCCAGAGGACCGATCAACTCCTCGGTTTCGATCCCGTTGCGCCCTGAAATGTGAGAACCGACGATAATGTCGTCTTGATCGGTATAGCGATGCATCAATACCTGAAAAGCAGTCAACAGGGTCACGAACAACGTCGCGCCTTCCTGACGACTCGTGTCTACAAGCGCGCTGGACAGCGATGGGGAAAACGTGAACGAGTAGGTCGCGCCGCGGAAGGTTTGGGTCGATGGGCGTGGGTGATCGGTGGGCAGATACAGCAAAGGCAATTGCCCATCAAGCTGAGTTTTCCAAAACTCGACCTCGGATGCCAGTGCCTTGCCCTGCAGCCAGTCGCGCTGCCAACGGGCATAGTCCGCATACTGGAGCGACAACTCAGGTAATCGCCAACTGTTGCCGGCGGAAAACGCTTGGTACAACGCTGCCATCTCCCTAACCAGCGGCTGGACGGACCAGGCATCGGCTACGATCTGATGCGTTACAAGCAGCAGAACGTGATCTTGGTCACCGAGCTGAAATAAATATGGTCGTATTAGCGCGCCGCGGGTCAGGTCAAATGGTTGTTGCACTTCTTCAGTTGCCATCTGCCGTGCCCGATTCTCGCGGTCAGTCAGAGACGTTCCTTCGACGCTTGTCGCCTGCAAAGTCAACCGCCGCTCTGAGGCGACCTGCTGTACCGGTTGATCGTCCACCGATGGGAAACTGGCTCGCAAGATCTCATGACGGCGCACGATCTCGTTGAGGGTTTGCTCCAACGTGACCAAGTTCAGCGGACCTCTGAGGCGCAGCGCAAAGGACTGATTGTAGACTGGATTCTCCGGTTCCAAATGATGCAGGAACCACACGCGTTGCTGCGCGATCGACAAGGGATACGATTCTCGGTCGATCGGACGGAGCACCGCGTGAGCGGCATTATTCGATTGCGATCCTTGTCCCGGCGTATTCGTCAACACGGTCGGTTGGACTGGCGAGGGATTCATCGATTGTTGCGAATCATCTGTTGTGTCAGCCATAAGACCTTAGGCATTGTCCAGGAATAACTTGGTCAATTTGATTTATCTGTGATAGGATGGTGT
>VFSW01008830.1_pt1 | contig 14440 bp, 16 predicted proteins | sample 5358111 | NCBI WGS metagenome assembly VFSW01 (sample SAMN11554181, study PRJNA540505) | mine drainage metagenome | isolation source: sediment from site ElyBrook_90M | place: USA: Ely Copper Mine, Vershire, VT | collected 2017 | reverse complement strand
CTCAGCGCGTATTCATGGGCGAGTTTATCGAAATAGCGGACGTCACCCGCCTGCATGTTGTAGAAACCCATGGAGATGGCGCCTTCATGATGTCCATCCTCGTTATAGTCTGCAGGTTGCGGGTTGCCGTTGCTGCCCGAACCCACCGTGCTTTCCACCCATGGCCACAGATCATTCTGGCAGCCGCTAGGGTTACGCGGTGTCGCCCGAGTGATGTCGCAGTCGGCCTCCTGCCACATCTGAAAGAACCGGTGCGTCGGGTCTTCGGCATAATCGTGGTAGGAGATATAGCGGGTGATATTGAAGGGCCCGTCCGGCAGGTTGCCGGGAAACCGGGGGTCGACCAGCGTCCCGGGCCGCAGCCCGCTGCCACCGACCGTCAGCAGGCTGTAGGTCCCGGTAGGCAGGGCCGGCTCAGCGGTCTGCGCGGCGCGCACCGTAGCGAACAGCGCGCGTGTCCGCATGCTGTCAACATTGATCCTGGGAAGTGTACGGAACCGCGCGGTCTTGGGTGGATGGATGGAGTAGCGCCCAACATCGCGCGCCTGCCACTGCGCAGCGAGGCTGAAATTCGGGCCAGGTGTGCCATCCGCATGAACGATCCCCTCGCTGAGCAGATTCCGCACAGTCTGACCTTTGCCTGGCTTGAATGTGCCAAATACCTCATCGAACGTGCGATTCTCGCCGATAATCAGGATCACGTGCCTGATCGGCGTGGCCGTGTCCGGGCCGCTGTGGCCATGCCCGCGAGCATGCGCAATCGACATCGCCGGCGGGCTGAACGCCAACGACAGCACACACAGCACCGGCATCAATGACCCCCGCTTGCAGCGACAGATACCCATCGTTGCTGTCCTCTTCAGGTCGACACGTTTTTCCAGAACCGGAAATCAGTATGGTAACGCCAGGAATGTATCATAGCGATGATAGCCGCCTGTCGTCATGAGGAAGCATGGGCGCTGTTCATGTCATCGCCACCGGTGAGGGAATCCTACAGGCATGCAATAGGCGCGGTCCGGCGGCGGTGACTACCCAGATGCACATCTTCGATTTTTTGCATACAATGCCGCCGCTGAATGCTACCACTCCGGCACCGATGTACGGAGCCGGCAACCCGACAGCCTGATTTAGCACCATGCAAAACGGCGAGAACCGCCGTTCCACCCGAGTTTCGAAATTACGAATGAGCGAGTTCAGGGATCAAAAACGCCATGTTTTGGACGGCTTGTTTAATTTCCGCCGCATGCCGGCGGCTTCGTTCCGCAGCCACGCGAGACCAAGGCGCAATGGATCCGCCCTCGCGGAATGGGGGACCGCTGCGCTGCAAACCGTCCTGGTCTCGGGACCGGATCGAAAATCCATTGAGGACGAAATGAATCTGCTGCAGCAGACCCACCCGTTCCTGGCCTGATCACGGGAACCCGCCGATAGCGTGCGCTACCGCATCATCAGCGATCAGGCCGACCGGACAGCACGATGGCTGGCCGTGGCCCTGGCGTTCACCATTCCCATCTCCACAGCCTTGGACGGAGTCCTGCTGGCGCTGATCCCGGTGCTATGGCTGGCGGGCGCCGGATACCGCGAGAAGCTGCGCAGCATCCGCCACAATCCGGTGGCACTCGCAGCCCTGGTGTTGCTTGCCATGGTCGCTATCGGCACTTTCTATGGCAGCGGTTCGCTTTCGGACACGCTAAATTACGGCGGCAAATACGCCGGCCTACTGTACCTGGTTCTGTTGATCCCGCTGTTTCGCGACCCCTGGACCCGCCGCTATGGGATGGCGGCCTTCATCGCGGCGATGCTGCTGACGCTGGCTCTGTCTTACCTGCTGGCGTTGCGGCTGCTGCCTGCCGGTAACTGGATCTGGGGCGGACCGACCGATGCTGCGATATTCAAGGACCACATCACGCAAAACATCCTCATGGCCTACCTGGCGTTCGTGTGTGCCATGAAAGCGAGTACGGCGCCGACGCTGCGCACGCGCGTCATCTGGTGGACGCTCGTGGCCTTGGCGATCTTCGACGTGCTGTTCCTAGTCCAGGGACGCAGCGGGTATCTCGTCCTCGCACTACTGATCCCTTACTTTCTTTATGAATGGCGGCGCTGGCAGGGACTCGCCATCGCTGCTGTGGTCACGGTTCTGCTCGGGGGTGTCGGCTATCTCGCCTCCACCACGATGCACGTCCGCGTGAACGAGGCGGTGAATGAATACATCGGCTGGCGTCACGGCCACGACAAGGGGACACCCATCGGCCTGCGCATGGGCTTCTATCAGAACAGCCTCGCCATCATCCGCGAGCACCCAGCCTTCGGGGTAGGCACCGGCGGTTTCGTGCACGCCTACGCAAAACAGGTCAAGGGAACCAGCTGGCCAATGACGACGAACCCCCACAACCAGTACCTGCTCACCACCGTCGAGCTTGGGGTAACAGGCCTCGCACTGTTGTTGTACCTGTTCTATACGCAATGGCGTACCGCACGGATGCTGACCTCCCGGGACCGCGTGCTCGCCCGCGCCCTGATCCTGACGATTGCGTCCGGCAGCCTGGTGAACTCGCTGCTCATCGACCAGACCGAGCGCTTGTTCTTCGAACTGCTCAGCGCACTATTGTACGGGGGGCTTGTGTCTGCGGCCACCTCACTGCCGCACCGCACGGAAGATGGCAGTCAGCTGGAAAAACGCAACTTACGCTGGTAGCGTTATTCGCTTTATTTGATCGTCGAACGTCCAGAGACTGTGTCACCTAGAATCCGGAACGTCGCCCTGGTGAAAGTCCTGGTAACCACCTCGAAGAACAGCCATGCGCCCTGAACCCCCATGTCACCACGAACCATGACTGGCGCTGACTGCGCCAGCCGCTTTTCAGTCATCATCGTCAATTACAACGGCGGCAACATGTTGGCAGCATGTCTGCGCTCGGTTCTGAAAGAAGGCGTACCTGCAGGAAAAATCGTGGTCGTCGACAACGGCAGCCATGATGATTCCCTGATTCTTGCAGAACAGGAAGCGCCCGGCATACGTTTAATCGGCAACACCTGTAACGCAGGATTTGCCCGCGCCGTCAATCAGGGACTGGACTTGGCCAGCGGCGATTTTGTGCTGCTGCTCAACAACGATGCGCAACTGGAGGCGAACAGTCTATGCGCCTTTGCTGAGGTCTTCGACCAGATTCCCGCGCTGCTCATCGCCGGAGGCCAGCTGTATTACCCGGACGGGCGCCCACAAAACGCGATCGCGGCGATACCGAGCCTTGCTGGTGAGCTGCTCCCGAAATTCCTGCTGAAATGGCTCAAGCCACGACAGCTATGCGGCAAATCGCAAGCGATCGGCCCGACGGCGGTAGAGAGTGTTATCGGCGCCTGCTTGGCAGTGCGCTGCGCCGGACTCGTGCACTTGGGGAAATTGGACGAGGATTATTTCTTTTTTCTGGAAGAAACCGAGTGGTGCCAACGCGCGAGGCGACTCGGTTACCAGGTCTATCACGTGCCGGCGGCACACGCGGCACACGCACAGGGGCAAACTGCCAATCGCTTTCGCAGCGCGGCCCGGATCGAGTTCCAGCGCTCAAAACTGACTTTTTTCCGAAAAACCCAAGGCCAGCTGGCCTATCTCATCGTTTCAGTGATCCTACCGATCAAGGCACTGGTGAACGCGGTCTCCAACAGCCTGGGCTGCATTGTCACCTTATGCCTGCGGCGTCGGCAACGCGCCCAGGCGCTTGGCTACTGGCGCGTTGTGCTTTGGCATAGTCTCGGCCGGCCAAAAGATTGGGGGCTGCCGGATAAGTGCCCGCGCCTGACAGATCGCTGAAAAACACCCAGAATTGATTGAATCCATGACCTTTATGTCATCCGATCGGGGCATTGGCCGGATTTTCGATCCGCGCACCCATGCTCATGGCGTTTCGAAGCGGTCATTTTCCATACTTGAGACGTACCTCTCTCGTGCCAGTAGCCTATGCCGGATTCGCGCTCGGCAGTTCCCCGGCCAGGTAAACCGCGGCTTCGCGTTCGGCATTACTGGGCAGGGGTGTGACCATTATGTCCACAATAAAACCGTCGTGGTTCTTCATCAGGGGATACCCGAGGTAACAGGGCTTCACCGCCAGGCCGCGGGCCTTCTTTTGGTTTAAACTTGACCATTCTCTCTGATAGCAAAGCGGAACCGCTGCCATGGCAGGCCTGAGCGTCGCCTATATCACCTTTAACGCCGCACGTTGTTTTGCCGACAGCCTGGCGAGCATCGCCGGCCTGACCGACGACATCGTGGTCGTGGATTCTGGCAGCACCGACGACACACTTGCCATCGCCGCCCATTTCGGCGCGCGCGCTCAGGTGCGCGACTGGCCGGGCTTCGGGTCGCAGAAACAATTTGCAGTCGAGCAGGCACGCCATGGCTGGGTATTAGTCCTGGACGCCGATGAAGTATTGCTGCCCCCAGCCGTCGCCACGATCAAGCAGGCACTGATCTCCGACGATCTGCCCGCCGGCTTTCTGCTGCCGCGGTACAACTTCTTTCACGGGAAGCGCATCCGCTTCGGTGACTGGGGCAAAGACAGGGTATTGCGCCTTGTCGACCCGCGGCACGGTCGGTTTTCGAATGATGCAGTCCATGAGCACTGGATTACTGACGGACCGGTCCGCCGGCTTAACGCTCCGATCGGCCACTATTCCTACGAAAATTACAAAGCCATGCTGGTCAAGCTTGATCGCTACTCTGACCTGAATGCGCGCAGTCTGCTGGCACGCGGCCGCGCCGTCGGCCGTCATGAACCCATGCTGCACGCGCTTGCGGCCTTTCTTAAAGGGTATGTATTACGCCTCGGATTCCTGGACGGCAGCGATGGCGCCGGCATCGCTCTCACCACTGCCTTGGGCTCATTCATGAAATACGCCAAGGCGCTGGAATTACGGCAGGCGTCACCGTCGGAAACACCCATTGTGCCTTCCGAGCGAAAACTATAGCTCGCATGACACAGCCCCAAAAAAAAGTGCTGGTGGTCGCGACCCAACGTATCGGCGATGTGCTGCTCGCAACGCCACTGATCCGTTCTCTGCACCGTGCCTGGCCGGAAGCACGCATCGATGTGCTGGTCTTCGAGAACACTGAGAGCATATTGAGTGGCAACCTCGACATCCACCGCGTGATCACCGTACCGGTGCGGCGCAAGTTCTGGAGCCACTTGCGCATGCTCATCAGCCTGTTCCGTAAGTACGATCTGGCAGTAACCACCCAGACTGGTGACCGGCCAGTTCTGTACACCTGGCTCGCCGGAAGACAGCGGGCCGGCCTGCGCGCACCACGCAAGAAAGAACAATGGAAGGCACGGTTGCTGACGTACTCAACCCCTCTCGACAATCTGAACACCCATACAGTGTTGATGAATCTGGCAATCGCTGAACTGCTGGCGATACCGCGCCATCATGAGGTGGTGGTCTCCTGGAGCACCGCGGACGAGACGTCGATTGACTCCGGACTGCCCTTCGACAGCCGCGCGCAGGCCTTTGCCTTGCTCCATGTCTACCCCAAGTTTTCCTACAAGATGTGGACCCAGCACGGCTGGATCGAACTTGCGGACTGGCTGCACGCACAAGGCCTGCGGATCGTCCTCTCATGCAGCAACGACGCCGAGGAACTCGCCTACGTTCAGGCACTTGCTGTTCACCTGCCTCCGGACACGGTGAATCTTGCGGGGAAGTGGAGCCTCAGCCAGGTGGCCTGTCTGGCCAAAAGGGCTAGACTCTATGTCGGCCCGGACACTGCGCTTACCCACATTGCTGCAGCGCTCGGCATCCCAACCGTCGCCTTATATGGCCCATCCAATCCGGTCAAATGGGGGCCGTGGCCAGCACATTACCGCGATCAGCATAACCCTTACTCTATGCATGGCAGCCAGCGAGTCGGCAATGTGTTCCTGCTGCAAGGGCCAGGCGAATGTGTGCCCTGCCGAGAGGAAGGCTGTGATCGTCACGTCCGCAGCCTCAGCGATTGCCTGCAGAACCTGCAAGCCAACGTTGTCATTGACGCTGCCAAATGCATGTTGACTACCTCGGACGAGAACAACAGAATTCGCGTTTCATGACAATCTCTGCCGTCAGGATGTGCATGGACTCCTTTCTCTTTAAGGGCAGCGATCCAGTCGATGCCATTTGTGTCCGGATCATGTGGATTGTCTTCCGGGGGATCATGCCACAGTCGCAACGATCATTAATGGCTCGATGCCAGGTTCGGTCTTCAAGCACATGCCTCGGGCACGGACGTCGCGAGATCCGCGGTACTGCCCTCATACACGATAATCGCCGCCGAGGAGCGGATGCTGCAGCAGCACATCGGATGAAACGTGTCCGAACAGATACTGGCATCGGCACTTCATCGTCGCAGGAGCACCACCCTGCTCCACAGACATCACTAATACTACGGGTACAATGCGTCGCGGATCTGGTTCCCGTTGGACAGTCGAGCCTATACTAAGCGTAGCGACTAACCCCGATCCACGACCCAGGCTGAATCCTTTAATGTGGAACCTCGGCAAGCTCACAAGCATCGTCCAGCACAACTGCCATATTTCCGACGCGCAGCACGCCGACGACTACACGCTGTGCATATATCTGCTGAGGATGCGCGAGTTCTATCGCTGGGAACATGAAATTCCGCTTATGGGGCCGCTCCCCAACGATGAGGTCGGCGCCTGGCTCGAAGAACGGGAGCGTATGTGGGATCAGCTGACATCCAGCTCCTTTGAACCGCTTCCCATCGGCGCCGCTCTGGTGGACCCCTTCGATTCGGCCGCGGTCAACCGCGAACTTGCGCCGCGCGGCTACATCTACAGCGCCGGTTACGGTCGCTTCAACAAACCCCATTTCTTTCTCGGCGCGCTCGCCAGCACTGAATCCCGGGCGGGATTTACCGTTTACACCTCATCCTGCGAATACGCACGCGATCTGGTGGCGCAGCCGGCCATGCTTCAGGGCCAAAACATCTTCGTATGCCGGGAATCGGTTCGGCGCTTCCTATGGGAGAAAATCGAGGAATGGCGCTGGAACCGAAAGAACGAGGCCATGGGACGAGCACTCGCGGAACTCTGTTTCGATGCCGATCCGCATGGCGCGCTCGAGCACATGACGGACGATGAAACTGAGTCGATGGTCCTGCATGAACTCGGCGAGGGCATGGCTGGCGACCTGCTCGGCGAAGAATGGAACACGATGCTGCTCGCGCTTTCACGCTCCAAGGCCGAGATCATAGCGCGTGCCGTGCGTGACCTGCTCGCTGACTGCCTTTCGACCTTGCCTGTCCTGCTGCGCAACGACAATGTTGCCGCCTTGCACTTCTATTTCGCAACCTTCTCCGGCATGCGCAGGCACCTGTACCCCGAGATGCTTGATGCCTACCGCTTGTGGGCGCCTGGGCGCGATCCGCAACCACTGCGGCGCGCCATCGACGAAGGCAGGGATCGCTGGTTGGCGGTGGCCCGGGCGATACTGGAACTCTATCGCCGCACCAGGTCGCTGGGCGACGACGCCATCGAAAGTCTTCTGGACACGGCTCGAGCATGATCCGGGCTTCCCGCCGCCAGAGACTCCTGATAACGTGGCCGGCGGCCGGCGCCCAGGCGATACACGCACGACCGGCATCAATTCGAGGATCGGTATGAAGCTGAAGATCATCGTCGACGACACCGCGCGGTATATTGATGTGCCGCAGGAACTACTGGCGGACGCGGAGGAATTTTTTCAGAAGATGGACCGCGACATGGATCACGGCTGGCGCATGGGTCCTGAATTCATCGATGACCCTGATCCGACCAACCGCTGTCAGATCGCCGCCGACAAGCTGCTCGCCTCTTTCAGCAGCGGCAACAACAATCTGGCGATGCTGATGGCGGGATACATTCTCAAGCGCCAGCCTGGCATCACCGGCGTGCGCATCGATACCGGTGGCGAGCTGCTCAACACTGAGCTCATTTTCGGATCCGATGGTCATGATGAACTGCGACACACCCAGGCGCCCCAGGGCGAAAGGGCCGTCTCCGCCAGCATGACACGTGAGGATGCCATTGCCCGGGCCGAGAAGGAAGTGACCCAGGTATACCGCGTCGGAAAAGCATACCGCTTCGCGACGCGCGACCGCGCGACCGGTAGCTGGGTCGAGTCATCCCCCGTATCCAGCGCCGAAGAAGCGCAGCAGCAGAGAACGGAAGCCTTCGATGAGCGCTTCGAGCAGCTGATTGGTTCCGCGCGCTGAAGGCGGCACCCGCTTCGATATGATCCGTAGACACGGCGACCGTTTGGCATGAACGAAGTCAAACCGCACAGTTTCATCTACGAGATCCCGGGCGCACTTGCCGGCGATGTATGCCGGGAGATGATCCGGCGCTTCGAGGAAAATCCTGAACAACAGTACCCCGGACGCATCGGCCAGGGTGCCGGCCTGGAACAATCGATAAAAAAATCCACCGATCTACGCATCAGCGGCCGCCCGGAATGGAAAGATGTCGACCGCATACTGGTGAATTCCCTGATGCGGAACTTCCGCATTTTGGCGACCCAGTTTCCCTTTTTCGCGGCCAATTCCTTCAAGGACATGGGGTACAACTTGCAGCGTACCCTGCCTGGAGAGTACTACCACTGGCACGTAGACGGCGGACCAGGCGAGTTCAGCCAGCGACAGCTGGTCGCGATCTGGTACCTCAATGACGTGCCCGGTCCCGGCGGTGAGACCGAGTTTCTTTTTCAGGATGTTCGGATAAGGCCGGCGGAAGGAAAACTGCTGCTGTTCCCGCCCTTCTGGACCCATGATCACCGCGGCGTCACCCTGCAGCACGGAGTGAAGTACATCGCGACGACCTGGGTCTGCTTCGCCTGAACCGAAGCACAGCGCTGCAACCCCATGACTACCGCCTCCGCCGCGATCATCCTCACGGTCGTCTGCATGCTCACCTATTCCTTCGAGATCGTATTCGGGCTCGCTGGGACGATCATGATGTTCGCCATCCTTACGCTGCTCTACAGTGCCAAAACCCTGGTGGTCTACTCGGTCTTGCCGCAGATTCTGGTCGGTACCATCGGCCTTGCGCGCTCACCGCGCACCGTGCGAATTGGCTTCCTCGGTGGCATGCTTGCGTTCGCGGCGCTTGGGGGCGGTATCGGCTTTTTTCTCTTCTACCACGTCCCAGCGCATATTTTTCACAGCCTCCTGGCGACATTAATCACCCTAGCCGGCCTTCATCTCGTTACCGGTCCTCGCCACCTGCGCCTGCATGCGGCCGGCGGCCGGGCACTGGATGCGCTGGCTGGGATGTCACAGGCGCTGTTCGGCATCAGCGGCCCGATCGCCATGACCAGACTGCTCGGCACCTTCAGCGACAAGACCACGGTACGCAATTATGCGCTTGCGTTCTTCCTGGCACTCAACGTTCTGCGTGCGGCCGGCTATCTGCTCGCCCACACGATCACCCCCCAGATTGGCCATCTCATGCTCGATTCCGGTCCGTTCGTGGCGGTGGCGCTGTGGTTCAGCAACCACCTGCACTTCCGGGTCAACGAGACGATGTTTCGCCGAGTGGTGGCATGGATCATCTTTGCCAGCGGGCTGTCAATGTTTTTCCACTGAAACGGCGGCTTGGTTGTGCCGGCTGTCGATGTATAATCCGGACGCTTCAATATCTGCGGGTGCCCATGAAAAACAAGTTCATCAAGGCGGCTTCGGCACGTGCCATCCGACCAGGAACGATGCAGCGGGTGGAACTGGATGGTAGCAGAATCCTCATCGCCAACGTCGACGGCCGCTACTATGCGGTGGATGACACCTGTTCGCACGAAGACGCTTCCCTTTCCACCGGATCGCTCAAGGGCGAGTTCGTGAAATGCCCGTTGCATGGCAGCCGGTTCAACGTGCGTACCGGAGAGGCGATGGAAGAGCCGGCGCACGAGAGTCTGCGCACCTATGCCGTCCGAGTCGAGGGCGACGATATTCTGGTCGGGCTCAGCTGATCACAAGCCATTGCCGGCGCGGTCGCGGCGCCGGCCTGTATGGCATCACCCCACCCCTGTATAATTGATCATTCCTGATCGCGACCACAGCCAGGAGTATTTGTAATGACCAAGCCCGCCAACGTTGTCGCGCCGAGCCGCGAAACGTCCCTCAGTTCCGTCATCCAACGCATCGCTACAGGACCGGAACTCAGCAAGGACATTTCGCAGGAGGATGCGCATAGCGCCATGCGCCAGATCCTGGAACAGCGCGCGGATCCGGTGCAGGCTGGGGTGTTCCTCATCGCGCTACGCATGAAGCGCGAGACCGATGAGGAAAACCTGGGTATCCTCGATGCGCTGCGCGAGAAGACCGCGACCATCACCGCCGCGGTCGATGAAGTCATGGACATCGCCGATCCCTACGATGGTTACACGCGCTCGCTGCCGGCCTCGCCGTTTCTGCCGGCACTGCTTGCCGCCTGCGGCGTGCCGGCGGTCTCGCACGGCGTGGAGAGCATCGGTCCCAAGTACGGCGTTACTCATCGTCAGGTGCTGCGCGCCGCGGGTGTCCCGGTCGACCTTACGCCGCAGCAGGCGGCGGCGCGCATCGCCGATTCCACGATCGGCTGGTCGTACGTGGACCAGAGCGCTTTCTGTCCGTCGCTTCATGATCTCGCCGGGCTGCGCCGCCTCATCGTCAAACGCCCGGTACTCACAACTGTGGAAAACCTTCTTGGGCCAATTCGTGGTAGCCGGCGCACGCACCTCATGACTGGCTACGTGCACAAGCCCTACCCGCGCATCTACGCTATGCTCGCGCGCCATTCGGGCTTCGATACCGCACTGCTGGTCCGCGGCGTCGAGGGCGGCGTGATACCTTCATTGCGCCAGGCCGGCAAGCTCTTTTTCTACCATGACCGCGGCGAAGAACAATCCCTGGACCTCGATCCACTCACGCTCGGCATCGATCAGCCGCTGCGCGCCGCACCCCTGCCACCCGAACTCGTCCCGCCGGAAGGTAACGAAAACTCAAAGCTCGACAACGCCGCGGTGGCCATGGCGGCGGCGCAAGCTGGCGCCGAGGCGCTCGCCGGTGCGCACGGGCCGGTGCGTGACAGCCTGGTCTACGCTGCGTCGATCTGCCTGTGGCACTTGCGGCGCCATGACTCGCTTGCCGCCGCCGCACAGCAGGTGCGGCGCGTCCTTGACTCGGGCACTGCGCGTGCGCGTCTGAAATCCTGAGGCTGACGGCCCATGATGCTTCGCATTCCGTCGGTTCTCGCCCCGGACGAACTTGCGGCCACGACCGCAATCCTTGCTGCGGCACGCTTCGTCGATGGCCGTCTGTCGGCGGGCTCGGCCGCGCGCCGGGTCAAGAACAACGAAGAAGTCGACAGGAGTTCGCGCGAACTGTCGCAACTCAACAACCTGGTTATGGGAAAGCTCGTCCAGCATCCCATATACCGCAGCGGCGCATTGCCCCTGAAAGTCGCCGCGCCTTATTACGCCCGTTACCTTCCTGGACAGGCCTACGGGGACCATGTGGACGACCCGGTGATGGGCGCTGATGGAACGCTATACCGCTCGGACATCGCTATCACGATTTTTCTAAATGACCCTGCGTGCTACGACGGCGGCGAACTTGAGATACGCATGCCGTTCGGTAGCAACAGCGTCAAACTGCCAGCGGGTGATGCCGTGATGTACCCCGCCTCCAGCCTGCATCACGTCGCGCCGGTGACGCGTGGCGAACGGCTGGTAGCCGTGACCTGGGTACAGAGCCTGGTGCGTGATCCGGCAAGGCGCGAACTTCTGTATGAGCTCAATCAGGCACGCGAGACCTTACTGGAGAAATCCCCGGACACACCGGAGACCGCACGCGTCAACGCGGCTTATGTAAATTTGGTTCGCATGTGGGGAGAATTCTGATCCCGGACGCGGGGGCCGCTACGCTTTGCACGAAGGAGATTGCCATGGACACAAAAATCGTCAAGAGCGATGCCGAATGGCGGCAACAGCTCACGCCCGAACAATACCGAGTCACACGCGAGAAAGACACGGAGCGTGCCTTCACCGGGCAATATAATGCCTGCAAGGACGAGGGCGTATACCGCTGCGTCTGCTGCGGAGCCGAGTTGTTCGATTCGCACACCAAGTTCGACTCCGGTACCGGTTGGCCGAGCTTCTGGCAGCCGCTGGTGCCGGAAAGCATCGGGACCGAAGAGGATAGAGGCCTGTTCATGAAGCGCGTCGAGGTCCACTGCCGCCGCTGCCAGGCACACCTCGGTCACGTTTTCGACGATGGGCCGGCACCCACCGGTCTGCGCTACTGTATCAACTCCGCCTCGCTGCAACTGGACAGGAAACGCTAGCAGGTACGACAACGTCGACATGGAAAATCCATTCCATTATGCTTTTCCAGTGCACGATCTCAACGCCGCACGCGCGTTCTACGGTGCCGTCCTCGGGTGCCCCGAGGGACGCAGCGCCCAGTCCTGGGTCGACTTCAACCTCTATGGGCACCAGATTGTCGCCCATCTCGACCCGCGCACCGGCCCGATACAAGTTCACAATGCCGTCGACGGCCACGACGTTCCCGTGCCACATTTCGGGGTGGTGCTCTCCATGGAGCAATGGCGGGCGCTCGTTCAACGGCTGCGCGCAGCGAATGTGAAGTTTGTCATCGAACCCAGGATCCGTTTCCAGGGCCAGGTCGGCGAACAGGCCACCGCGTTCGTGCTGGACCCCAGTGGCAATGCCCTGGAGTTCAAGGCATTCGCTAACCCGAATCGGCTGTTCGCGAAGTAGCTCCGCTTTTATTTCTGGGTTTTTCTCCTCCAATCTCCGACTTCGAAACCCGATGACGTCCGGTCGTACGCACTGGCGGCGTACCCGTGTACATGTATATCGTAGTACGATACTATTACTTGGACTCGAACATCCTCCGGTAGCAAATCATTGCCATGAGCCCCACTGCAGTGCGCGCCGTTCGTCCGACGCGGGATCCTGTGAGCATTGCAGCGTTGCCGGCACAATCGCGCCGACTGCGTATATTCCATACCCGCGCACGCGACGGTGAAGCGCGATATTCGCGCCAAGTCCAGCCGCACTCCGCATGTCTATTTCGGGACGATGCCTAACATGACCGGGAATGCCAAAAGAGTTCTTGTCGACAAGGACGAACTGTCAGACTTCACACGCGACAACCGTGTACTGCTGCTCGCGCTGATGGCGCTGGTGATCGGCGTGGTGGGCGCGGGAATCGCCTATGTCCTAGTCAAGCTCATCGGAGCGATCACCAATCTCGCGTTTTACGCGCGCTTTTCCTTTGCCTTCGTTTCTCCGACCGCTCGAATCGTCGGTCCTTGGATCATACTGATCCCGGTGGCGGGTGGTCTGATCGTCGGCGTCATCGCACGCTACGGCTCGGAGAAGATTCGCGGACATGGTATTCCCGAGGCGCTCGAAGCGATATTGATCGGCGGCAGCCGCATGGGGCCTAAGGTGGCATTGCTGAAGCCACTGTCCGCGGCGATATCGATCGGTACGGGCGGCCCGTTTGGCGCCGAGGGACCGATCATCATGACCGGCGGGGCGTTCGGCTCGCTGTTTGCACAACTATTTCGCCTTTCCTCGGCGGAACGCAAAGCTCTGCTTGTCGCCGGTGCCGCCGCGGGCATGGCGGCGATCTTCGCCACTCCGGTTGCGGCCGTGCTCATTGCCGTGGAACTTCTGCTGTTCGAGTGGAAGCCGCGCAGCTTCATTCCTGTGGCAATTGCCTCTACAGTCGCTGCAACGCTACGCCCGTACCTTCTTGGCAAGGGGCCGATGTTCCCGGTGCATCCCCATCCGGCCCTCGGTCCGCATGGAATGCTGGTCGCATTCGCTGTCGGCATTGGCGCCGGTCTAGCTTCGATCCTTTTGACGCTTCTGGTATATGGCATGGAGGATTTGTTCAATCGTCTTCCGATCCACTGGATGTGGTGGCCCGCGATTGGCGGCCTTGCCGTAGGCATCGGTGGCATGCTTGATCCGCGTGTGCTCGGGGTCGGTTACGACACCCTTCGCGCTCTGCTAGCTGGAAAGCTTGTCGGCCAGGCACTTGGCGACCTGCTGATCGGAAAGGCGCTAGTCTGGTGCGTTGCGCTCGGTTCCGGCACATCCGGGGGTGTGCTGGCGCCGCTGCTCATTATCGGCGGCGCGCTCGGCGCGATCGAGGCACACTGGATATCGATCGGCGATCCCAGTCTATGGGCGTTGGTCAGCATGGCCGCGATCATGGGGGGAACCATGCGCGCCCCTTTCACGGCCATTATCTTCGCGCTGGAGCTGACGCATGACCTCAATATCATGCCAGCGCTGCTGGCCGGTTGTATTGCTTCCTACACGATCACAGTTCTGCTCATGCGACGTTCGATCCTGACGGAGAAAATCGCACGGCGTGGTCATCACATCGCATGTGAAT
>VFSW01008829.1_pt1 | contig 14441 bp, 13 predicted proteins | sample 5358111 | NCBI WGS metagenome assembly VFSW01 (sample SAMN11554181, study PRJNA540505) | mine drainage metagenome | isolation source: sediment from site ElyBrook_90M | place: USA: Ely Copper Mine, Vershire, VT | collected 2017 | reverse complement strand
CCCCCACCACGGCCGCCCCCCGCCGCCGCGCGCCCGCCCCGCCCACCGCCGCGCCGGCGCCGCGGCGCGCGCCCGGCTGCGCGCCCACGCCGGCGAGGTGCGCAAGGCCTTCGACGGACGGGAGCCCGCGGGCCGACGGCTGGATTTTCTCATGCAGGAATTGAACCGCGAAGCGAACACGCTGTCCTCGAAGTCGCAGGACCTCGAGACCACGCGCGCCGCCGTCGACATGAAGGTGCTCATCGAGCAGATGCGCGAGCAGGTGCAAAATATCGAATAGGTTTCAGGGGCGTCCGGGGACGTCCGCCAAGATTTCTGTAACTGGCTGAGTTATTGACTGTTTTCCCCGGTTTCGTCCATAGTCGTCCAACCCGATCCGGTGCTACCTTTGCAGCTAAATGTGTAGCTGGTGAGTAGCTAAACGTGTAGCTGGAGACTCCAGGAGCACGTTTCTGCGCGGCCAGCTACACACCCCGGATCGACGAGGTGATGGCCATGGAACACGCGAAGCTGACAGCACTCGAAGTCGAACGCGCCCATCGCTCCGGCAAGCGCTTGTTGCTCGGTGATGGCGACGGGTTGTACCTGCGCAAGCAGACCGGCAACAACGCTTCCTGGGTGCTTCGATATCGCCACGGCGGCCGGCAACGCTGGCTAACGCTGGGCAACTTCCCCGACATGTCACTCGCCACGGCCCGCACCGAGGCGCGGCAGGCGCGCGTGCTGCTCGACCAGCAGCAGGACCCCATGCGGGTGCGGCGGGCCGCGAAGGCCGAGGAGCGGCAACGCGGATCGTTCGCGGAACTGTGCGAGGACTGGTTCCACCGCGAGATCGCGGACCGGGGGATCAAACATCCCGAGGCGCCGCGCCGCTACCTCGACAACTACCTGATACCGAAGTTCGGGCGCATGCCAGCCGTGGAGGTCACGGCATCGGACATCGCCCGCATGATCGACACCGTGAAAGTCCGCGCACCCACGGCGGCGAATGACCTGCTGCGATTCACGCGGCGTATCTTCGCCTTCGGCGTCCGGCGCCGGATCGTGCCCAGCAATCCGGCTGCGGATTTCTCACCGCGGCTCGACGGCGGCGGGACCGAACGTGCACGCGACCGGGCGCTCAGCCTGGACGAGCTGGCGCAGCTGTTCGAGAAGATCCGCGAGACCGAGACCTTCGGCGGCGACAATCTCCTGGCCATGAAACTCCTGCTCGCCCTGTGCGTACGCAAGGGAGAACTGCTCTGCGCCCGGTGGGAGGAGTTCGATCTGGAGGGTCGCAGCAAGAGCGGCCCCGTATGGTATCTGCCGGCCTCACGCACAAAGACCGGCGAGCCGCTGAACGTTCCGCTGGTCCCGACGGTGGTCGAGTGGCTGAAGGTGCTGCAGGCGGTTGGCGCAGGCAGCGAGTACGTGTTCCCGAAACGCCGGCTCGATCATCGCGAGCGCGTACCGCATGTCGGCACGGACACCCTCAATGTCGCCATGACCCGCGTCAAGCACGGGCTGCCGCATTTCACGCTGCACGATCTACGCCGGACCGCGCGCACTCATCTCGCCGCGCTCGGCGTCCGTTCCGAGGTCGCCGAACGCTGCCTGGGGCACAAGCTCCGGGGCATCGAAGGGACGTACAACCGGCACGACTATTTCGATGAGCGGCGGGTGGCGCTCGAACAGTGGACGAGGCTCGTCACGCAGGCGGAGCTGGGGGAGAGGAAGGTGGTGCCGATGCGAGGGAACTCAAAGCGCGTGGCAGGCGAACAATAGAGAACTCCTGAACTTGGAGTACGCTGCACAATAGGCTCACGGTGATCTGAAGGCAGATTCGATGCAGCAGCTACGATGTTACGGCGATGATAGAAACAAAGGGTTCTGTGTACATTGCGGAGGACCGCACGAAACTGTCGATCACGTCCCGTCGAAAGTTCTCTTGGATGAGCCATATCCAGAGAATCTCATGGCAGCTCCGGCATGCCGCAAATGCAACAACAAATTATCAATCGACGAAGAATATCTGGCGTGCCTGCTCGAATGCGTCATCGCCGGGGACACCGCGCCCGAAAAGCTGCACAGAGCCAAGGTTGCCCGCATCCTACGGGAGAACTCCTCGCTCCTGACCCGACTGCAACAGGCTCGGACAGATGGTGCAGAAGGCCCTGTCTGGGCACCCGAGGACGATCGGGTGAATCGTGTCGTCCTCAAACTGGCTCGCTGCCACGCAGCATTCGAACTCAACGAACCACGACTTCAAGACCCATCGCGTCTTGAAGTAAAGCCACTGCTGCTCATGACGGACGATGAGCGCGTCGTCTTTGAACGGGGTGACGATGCGTTCGTTATCTGGCCCGAAGTCGGGAGTAGAGCGATGCAGAGACTGATCGTCGCAGGTACTGACGCCATCGTCGAAGGATGGTTGGTCGTGCAAGAGGGGAACTACCGCTTTCGAACCAGCCAAGCCAACGGACTTATCGTAAAAATCGTGCTTCGGGAATATCTCGGATGCGAAATCGTCTGGAACTGACTCGGCGGGTAAGCGCAGAAAGGTGAGCTATAACCCGTCAGCTCCGTGCGGTGCCGGTGGAGTCGGACTCAAGCGCGCTCAGACGGTCGCGCAACGTGTTAACAACCTCGGTGAGTTCTGCGATTCTGAGCTTCAAGGTGCGCTTGGCGTCGTCGCGCGGCGACTCCTCACCCGTCCTGGGCGGGAAATCAATCAGCGACTTGATCAGGCCGTCCAGCTCGAATTCCCTGCCGCGCAGCTCCGTGCGCAGCGCCTTGATGGCGACCGAGCGCGCGGAGGCGGCCGTCTGGGTGCTTGCCACGTGCGTGTCGGCGATCATCGTCTCCGCAATTTTCTCGACCGCTTCCGGCTGAATGGCCGAGCCGGTTTCCACGGAATATCGAAGGAATTGTGGCAGCTCGTAGATGTGGAACTGCTGGCCGGTGGCGCCCAGAAATTCCTCAATCAGATAGGGGTGGGGCCCGATCTTCCTGCCGTGATGAATATGCCACCAGTCGGACTTGCCATCGTCGGTGACGAAGATGATGGGCCGCTTCTCGCTCTTGGCCTTGTCGATCATGTCCTTCCAGATGATCAGGTCACCAAACTTGTCGCTCCCGTCGCCGCCCTTCTTGGCGTCCTCGAATCCCGGTGGAATCTTCTTGGCATAGCGCTCCTCGCCTTCCTTGCGGATCGCCGCCAGGCGCTCGTCGGTGGGCTTCGCGCCGACACGTCCGTCGAACAGGGCCGTCACACGATTGAAGCTTGTCGCCAGCTCCTCGGCGGGATGCCTGGAGCGTGCCTCCGCGATGCGCCCCTCGAAGTCGGACAGGTAAACATCGAGCGCAGCCATCTCGCGATCGATGTCGATGACGGGATGCGCGCGATACTGGCTCAGCTTGTTGCGGACCTGGTTGACCGAGGACTTCAAGTCCTCCGCCAATTTGTCGTAGGCGTCGAGGGTGTGTTGCTGGACATCGAGCCTGCGCCGCTGGAATTCCGCGCCGACCTGGTAGGGAATCCACAGCGACTCCATCTTGCGCTCGAAAACGGCCATGAGCTGCCCTCGGATGATGGCCGAATGCCGTATCAGGTGCAGCAGGATGTTTGTGTCGGGGACAAAAATCGCGCGGTCCCAGAGGACCTTGAGATCCTCGGGAGTTTTCGCGTACCAGCCTGGGAATATGTCCTTCATGGCGATCCGTACAAACGGCTGCTGGTCGTTATTCAATCCATTCCATGCGCTCAATACCCAGCCGGCTGGCCGCGTCACCGACCAGCTTCCGTATGCTCGCGTCGCTGGTCTTGCCGCTTTCGATCAGGACCGTCCCGAATGGCGAGGAGCCCGGCCGCAAGGCCGAGCGTTCAAACATCGCCATGAGGACGAGCTTCCAGTCCCTGCTGTTTCCCCACCCGACAATCTTGCCGTCGGCAAACGCGATGCCGTGGGGTTTGATATAGCGCAGAGCGACTTCACCGTCGGCCGAAATCCCGAGGCGACCCAAAATCTCCCGCTCGGTGCCGGAGAGCCGCGCGCGCACGTAGGGTTTGAGCAGCGAATCCTTGATATAGACGCGCACCTTCCTGGCATCCATGTAATGCGCGAGCGTGCCTCCTATCTCCGACTCCCGCGTCCACTGCTCGTACCGGCGCGCGCGCTCGGCGTCGTTGAGCGCGGCCCAGCCCAGCTCGTCCGCCCGTGCCCAGATTAAGTCGCGCAGGCGGTCGCGAACGTCGTCGGGAATTCTCATTGGACGTTGCCTCTGGGTCCGATTTCCGGATACTCAAAACGCGGCAGCTCAAGCGTCGAGTCGCCTTCTCGATTAAAGAGATCAGCCTGATCCATCATCCAGTCAAGCATGAAGTTGCTTGCCCCGGCGTCCCGAAATTGCACGATGCGCCCCCCCAGCTTGAGTGTCTCGATGTCCCCCTTCACCGCCTTTTCCAACTCGATGACTTCCGCGATGCGCCTGAGATCGCTCACGAAATCGAGCACCACAACCTTGTCCTTGTTAGGGCTGATACGCAGTCCGCGGCCGAGCTGCTGAACAAAAATGCGTCGGCTATGGGTCACGCGCATGAAGGCGATCATGTCCACGTCCGGCACATCGACGCCCTCGTTGAAGAGATCACGGGTAGCAACGATGTCGAGGGCGCCGCGCCTGAAGGCGGCCATCGTCTTGTCCCGCGCGCGCGGGTCCATCTCGCCGGTTATCGACTCCGCCCTGAAACCGAATAGCCGGAGCATCGCTGCGAATGACTGCGCGTGAACGACGGTAGAGCAGAAGACAACCGCCGCGCGCCGCTTCTCGGCGGTGAAGGCCGCGCGGATTATCTTCGCGGCCTCCTCGTCGCGCATCGGTATGAGGAGTTTGCTGTTGAGCTGCTGAATCGAATAGTTGTGCGTCGAGCGCTCCCGCACGAATTCCCAATCAATGTTGTCGGCCAGCAGTCGATAATCGGCCTCGCACAAAAAGCCGTTCTTCAAGCCGTCTGCGATTCCGATCCGCACGACGGGAGGGCCAAGCAGGGCGTCGATGTCGTAGCCATCTCCGCGCCAGGGCGTCGCGGTCACTCCGCCAATCATCGGAGCCGCGAGTGTCGAGATGACCGTGCGGAAGCTCTCCGATCCGACATGATGCGCCTCGTCCACCAAGACAAGGCCGAAGCGCGGCAAGTCGTCGAGTCTGGATACGACGCTCTGCACGGTGGCGAAGGTGATGCCGTCCCAATAGGAGGGCTCCTCGCCGCCCATGAGGCGATGGGTCGAAATCCATTTGGGGAGTTGGTCCCAGAAGGCGCGCTGCAACTGGTCCACCAGCTCGCGCGTGCCCGCCATGACCAGGACGCGCCCCTCGGGAATGGCGCCATCCCGGTAGAGTTGTGCCACGGTTTCGGCCATGACGACGGTTTTTCCCAGACCTGTCGCGAGCACCACCTGGCCCTTGCCGGTCTCGCGCAGCGCGCCCAGGAAAAGTTCGACGGCGTTGGTTTGATACTTGCGCAGCTCGCGCCGGGCAGGTGCGTATTCCGGAGACAGCCGCGCCATCTCCATCAGCGTTGCCGCGGAGAGCAGCTCCACCTTGATACCGAGATTTGCCCATTTCTTCACGGCCGTCATCGTCGCCGGGCCGAAGGCGCGGGAGGCGGCGACAACGAGCCGGTTGGCCTGGTAATACCTGGACGCCTCGACCACCTCGTCCACGGCCGCTGGCGAGGGGTATTGATTGGTGACGAACTTGCACTGGACGACCCACAGCTCGCCGCCCTTGACCCCCAGCACATCCGCGCCCTTATCGCCGCTGCCGCCGACAACGCGCACATCCTCGAACCCGTTGGCCACGAGCAGGCGCGCGACATCGCGCTCGAATGCCTGCCAGGGGCCGTTCAGCAGCCTTCGGGGATCGAGAAATGTGTCCATGTCACTCCGCCTTGTCGGGCAGGAGCAACTTGAGCGAGAGGGTCGCCCGAATCAGCGCGTCGCGGCCGTTGCGCTCCAGATCCGTCGGGGACTGACCCGCGAGCCAGACAGCGTCCGCGAGATAGCCGTCGTAACGTGCCTTGACGAGGGCGCGCGCCTCCGCAGTCACATCCGCCGCGCCGTAGTCGAGCGCGGCGTAGGCGTCGTCCCAATACTTTCCGTCCAGAAACAACTCCGGATGCTTCAAAAAGAAGCCGCGAATCGTTTGCGGCTCGGCGTAGGTGAGAAATGTGCCGTTAGCGATGGCTTCCTTGGGATTGGTCACGCCGCGCGCGACCATTTTGCGCCCGATGTACACCTTTTCAGGCTCGGTCAGCTCGCCATGCAATGCCTCTCCCGCGCCGTTGGCGATGCTCGCGGGAACGGACTGCGCCATTTGAGCGAGCACATCGCCCGCGTCAACGATGATCTCGGCGGCGTCGAGGCGCGTTTCGACGCAGTATTCGCGCCGGAAATCCGAGAGGATTGACGCGAGCGTGGCGTCGGGCGCGGTATCGCGCAGGAACTCGACCGTGCGATAGGACAGCTCCGTGAGGAGTGCGTCGAGCGGCGTCATCGTCGCGGAGCGGTAAAGCTCATGCGAATTATCGACGAGGAAGGCGTAGGTCCGTGTCGCGACATCGGTGAGCTTCAGGGTCCAGGGATGGCCAGCGCCGAGATCCGGATCGTTGGGCGCGACGATAAACCCCTGCACGTCGTATTCGACGCGGTAGGTCGGATGCACATACTTACGCGTTAGCTCGAATATCTGACGGCGCGGGGCCGCAGCTGGCGGCGGCTCCGGGGGCTGTGGTTCACCGTATGGCAGAGGTGGCGGTTCGGCAACGCCACCGATGAATCCCGGCGGAATGGCCGGCGGAAGCGGTGCGGAACCGCCCGGAGTCGTGGGGGTGGGGCCGCCGAGCACGGCGGTGTCCTGTTCCTCGACGAGTTGCCACCACTTCTCGTCGTCGAGATATTCCGGATCGTTTTCCTGAAACTTCCCCGCCATCTCGTTGGCGCGGTCATTGTCACGCACCACGAGAATGCGCGACCACAGGCCGTTCTTCCCCTGCGGCGAGGAGCGGCGGAAAACCTGAAAGAGCTTATACAGCGGGCTGGTGTTGACTCCGTATCCGAGCGCCTTCGCCTTTTGCGGCAACAGGGGTCCCTCGCCGCGCACCACCCGGACCATCTCCTCCCATGAGGGATCGTCGCGCTCGAAGCGGTCCTTCGTGTAGCTGACGCGGCAATGATCAATATGGATTTCGCCGACGAACCGGCCGCGCTTGCGCGGGTCGTCAATCGGGTACTCGATCTGCGTGTTGTCTCCCTCGCGCCAGAGAAACAGGTCCTTGTTCGCCAGCTCGATTTTCCTGCCGTTGCGGATCAGGTCCAGACCATAGTCCGTATCATGCAGATAGCGCTGAATGCCCACCCAGCCGCGCACGCGGCGCTCGATTGCCACGACGTTGCACGACGCGCTGCCAGTCGGGCAGGTCACGGACTCCTCCGGCACCGTCGCCATGCAGGCCGTGCAGTAACGGCGGGGAGGGAGGGCGACATTGAAGCGCTCCACCGCGTGGACGGGTCCGTTCGGCGTATCGACGGCGCGATCCGGGCTCCACACGCAATGACGACGCGCCTGTACTCGCGTGGCGTTCAGTTCCAGCCGGAATACGGCGGGACCGCTCTCGGGACTCAGGAGCGCGGAGTACGCCTTGGCGAGTTGCTTGCGCACGGAAGTCACGTTGGCGGCGCGCGCGAACCATTGCCGTTGATCCGGCTTGAGCTTCGAGATGACGATTTCGGTGCCGTGCGCGGTGTGATCCACCTTGGTCCGGGTCTGCCGCGGAACCCTGAACGTGCGCTGCGCCTTCAAGTCGTCGAAGTCGATGCGGATGCCGACCTCGATCGGGTCGCCGCTGCGCGATGTCCATACCTCCGTGACCAGGCCCAGGCGCGCGGTGGCAATGTTGAAACCCATGCCGAAGAGTCCGAGATTGGCGATCGGACTGTTGCCCGTCCAACCCGCCTTGACCGCGTGTTCCAGCGTGTCGCCGGACATGCCGGGACCGTTGTCTCGGATGGTGATTCGCGCCGCCTGAGTGTCGTTTCTCGGCACCGAGATAATCACCTCCGGATCGTCGATGGCGGCGCCCGCGCGCTCGGCGTTGAGAAATCCATCGACGCTGTTGTCCACAAGCTCGGCGATGCACCTCCACTGCGGCAGATCAATCTCGCCCAGCATCTGCAACACGCGCGGATCCGGCGTGATATCGAAATTCTGGGCTGGAGTGTTTGCGGTTGTCATGTCAATTCCATGATTCTCAGGCCGCGCCCGTTGATGTGCGCAGGCTGGCCGCGACGGAGCGCGCCACCACCTCGGCGAGGCGAACGGGAACGGCGTTGCCCAGTTGACGCATCGCCTCTGTCCATGCGCCTCTGAAAATGTAGTCATCGGGGAATGTCTGCAGGCGGGCCGCCTCGCGCACGGTGAAGTAGCGGACCGAGCCGTCGGCGCGGGCCAGCATGTTCTCCCCTCCGGGCACGCCGTGATCGCCCGCCTTGAGGGTCTTGGCGGGCTCGTCCAGGCGGCTGCCGGTGTGCCCCTTGTAGCTCCGGGCGCCCGGATTGTGACGGTGATTGGCAACGCCATTGTCCGGAAATTTGACCGGGTCGGGCAGATCGGTGATCGCGTCGCGCACCGTGAGCCAGGGCGCCCGCCCCTCGCTGAACAGATCTTCGCGCTTGAGTTTCTCCACGCGCGAGGAGCGGCGGCGGTCCGGGGCGGGACGCTGTCTTTTCGCCACGCGATGCCGATCCCAATAGTCGCCCGTGATCCACTTGGCGCGCAGCAGCGCCTCTTCCGAATGCGTCGCCTTCGGAAAGCTCCAGCCAACTCCGAGATCCGCGCGAAATCCCACGATGAACACGCGCTCGCGGCGCTGGGGCACCCCGTAGTTCGCGGCGTTGAGAAGTTCGGAGACGACGTTGTATTCGGCGCCGCCGTGATTCGCGGTGTGATGCCTCTCCAGGCGACGACAGTGCTCGCGCCAGGTTTCACCGGCGCTGCGGACAAACGATGGATAAGTGAGCTGCAGGCGGATGTACTCGAAATAGGTCGCGAAGGCGTCGCGCTTGAGTCCCTTCACGTTCTCGAGGATGAACGCCTTCGGGCGCAGCTCCCTGACGGCGCGCACGGCTTCGGGAAACATGTCCCGCTCGTCCAGGTGACCGCGGTGCTTCCCACCCATGGAGAATGGCTGGCAGGGCGGCCCCCCGGACACGACCATCACGTCGCCATTGAGTGTTCGATAATCGAATACGCGCACGTCGGCCTCATGAAGAGGCCATTCCTCGACGAGATGCGTGTGGTGGCGCTGATTCTCGCGGAATGTCTCGCACGCGTCGGAATTCCATTCAATCACCGCGGCGTGATGAAATCCCGCCTTGGCCATCCCCAGGGCAAGCCCTCCGGCCCCGGCGAAAAGTTCAACGCTTCTCATCGAGGAACCTCCTGATCCGTGACTCGAGGCGGGACAAGTCCCGAAGCTGACATTCCCAAATCGTCAACACCTTCCAACCCTCTCGCGCGAGCGCGCGCCTGTTGCGTTTGTCCCGCTCGCGATTCCCTTCAAGCTTCGACGCCCAGAAGTCGACCCGCGATTTCGGCATGCGCGCGAGCGCGCAATTGGCGTGGCGGTGCCAGAAGCAGCCATGCACGAAGATAACTCTGCGCCTCGATCGAAGGACGATGTCCGGAGAGCCGGGTAGACTCCGGTCGTGCAGCCGGTAGCGATAGCCGAGGGCGAAGACGAGCTTGCGGACCGCAAGCTCGGGACGCGAATTCTTCGAGCGCACCCGCGCCATGATCTCGGAGCGTTCTTCCGGAGTGAGTGAATCCACCACAAGGTCTTACGTCCCCTTTCTCGGAGCCAGCAAGGGCCATTTGTCCGCGATGTACTGCTCGCTGGCCTCGCGCACCACCCATGCCAGCGATACCTTCTTCTCGCGGGCGATGTCTTCGAGGGTCTTATATATCTCGGCCGGAAAGCTAATGGTCGCGCGCACCGTCTCGCCCTCGACCGGCGTTTTCGCCTTTCGCTTCGCGCCCCGTGTCACGGACCACCCACCTCTGTAGTGTATCACCACAATTCACCATATCGGTGAAGAACAGCCAAGTCAAAAAACGGGAAAAAGCTTGTCGGCCGAGCTTCGATTCCGGCTCCCATAGGAAGCGGCCGCCAAGGATGCGTCGCCGCAGCATGACGGTCGATAACCCCACCCGTCACCGTGTTCTGGAATCCTGCTACCGCGCATGGACCTGGGGCGGCAGCCCCTGCGCCACCCAATCCCGGTCGGTTAGCGGCCGATCCATGCGTTCGGAGAATCGGGTGACATCGGCAGCCAGCTGGCGATCCACCTGCTGTGCCAGCCTATCCGCCACGGACCGCCATCCGCGCTGGATGGCGTTCCGCGTCTCCAGCAATGTGAGCTTTCCGGCTTCTGGTCGAACCCCGCTGCTGGTAGCCAATTCATTGGCCACGATTTCGGCCCGGGTGCGCAGATACGAGGATGCGCCGCGACGACTTGCGCGGTAAATGCCGTCCTTCATCGCGCTGCGGCTTTCGCCACGAACAGCGCGCTCAGTCGCGTTGGCCGCCACCCCCAGCTGACGCAGATGATGCGAAAACTGCGAGCGCCACTGGCGCAGCGTCGCCTTCTTGATGTTGAGCCGGACACCCTGTTCGCTCACGGCTTTCAGGACCACGTGCACATGTGGATGCGGTTCGTCCGTGTGCAAGGCCATCGCGTATCGGTGCTTTCCCCAGAACTCCTCCCGCGCGAAGTTCCGGACAGCCGCCAGCACCTTGTCCGGCGGCGTACCCGGGGGCATGGAGAACATCAGCTTGTGGACCAGCTTCGGCGCCTGACGCCCGTTGGAAGTATTGAGGTCGCCCTGTCGCCGGAGATGGTCGATATCCAGATCCCAGCCATTCAGGAGATCCGCGCTCGCTCTACCCTTCAGGCGGTCGCCGTCGTCGGTCTCGAGTTCGACCTTGCCACGCCGGCTGATGTAGTCCAGGTGTTTGGCAACCGCCCGGAAATCGCCGGCTCCCCGGGACAGCACCTTGACCATGACTTCCGGATCCCGGCGGACGGTTCGCCGGATGTGTTCGATCTGCTCCGGGGTCAATCGTCCGCCTCGCTCGCCCGGACCCCGCCGGGCGTAGCTGGCAATGTTGAGCAGAGGTTCCCCGGGAGGCAGCTTAAACGTCTTCGGCATAGCCGCTCTCCCAGCTGGCGAGGTTCGCCTTCAGCAGCGCCTTGGTGCTGTCCCGCAACGCTTCGCACACCTTGAGCATCGCCCGGAAATCCTCCCGCGCCGACCCGGGCAGACGGCCGCCATCGTTCGCCGCCCTGGCGATCTGGTTCAGGTTGCGGCCAATGGCTGCCAGCTCACCGATGGACTGCCGCAACGCCAGCAATTCGTCCTTGGGTAGCGGCGCCAGGCGCCGCAGATGCGCCCGTGTGAGCGCGGACACGTAGGTGGCGGGGCGCATTCCCCGGGCCGCTGCACGGGCCTGCAGGAGCTGTTCATCCTCACGCCGCAGGCGCACATAGACCCGCCCGCTGCGGCGGTCGGACGGTCCCTTCCCACGGCGCCAGTCGCTCTCCTGTGCCGGAGGATTCGCAACATGCGCCGCTCCTGCGCACGCGCCTTCTGTGGTTCGCAGCTCCCGGACCACCAGGTTCTTGAGCCACGCCGACTCACTCAGAAGCTGCCGATCCGCGAGCAACCGGGCGCGCTCTTTCAGCTCCGTGGAGAGACGCGCCTTGATGAACTCCGTAGCTGCCATGGGCCACATCGTGGCCCCTTGGCCGCCGCGAGGCTATCCTGCATCTACCCCCAAAACGCGCTATAACTCCGCGCGCATTTCGTCCGCGATGTCAGTCAACTCAGCGTTGTCGCGCGCCGATTTCATCCGCTCCGTCACCGCCGTGAATCCACCGCGGTGCCAAAAAAATCGGGGAGAGCGCCAAGGGCGGCGCCCTCCCCACCGCCGCGTTCAGGCCGCCAGCAGCCCCGAGGCCAAGTCCCACAGCTGGCTGTTCAGCCGGACCTCCGCTTTGATCGAGGTGATGCGTCGCGTCCGCACCAGCCGGCCGCTCACCGCCCGGCGAGTCAACCCGCCGCGCAGCAGGTGTTCCTGGACCCGGTTCAGGACGCTCCACAGGTCATCGTCCAGGTCCTCCACCCGCTTGCAGGTCAGCAGATGCGACGGCTGCATCCCCGCCTTATCGGGGTCCGGGTACCGCAGCGCCAGCGCCTGCTCGGCAAACCGGATCTGCTCGTCCTTCAGCAGGGGCCGCTGCTCCATACGCTCGACCTCCCCGGCCAGGCGCTCGAAGTCCTCCGAGAGCTTCAGGGCACTGGTCACGACCTCGTCCACCACGTTGCCCCGGTGCGACACGCAGTACGCCGGGAAGGCCCCATGGGAGACGATCAAACCATTGGTGCACACCACCCGGAAGATGCCCATGCGCAGCTGGTAGGCGCTGGTTCCGTCATGGCTGTTCAGGAACACGACCTCCGGCACCGACCCTCGCAGCTGCACGGTCTCGAACCGGCGGCGCAGCCGGACGATGTGCCGGGCGTGCAGGGGACTGGCGGAGCGTGCCTGGGTCTGCCGGGCCTCCACCGGCACAAACCCGACGCTCATCAGGCCGGCGAGCACCTTCTCGCTGGGAACGAAGGTGTACTTCGGACTCATCCGCTCGTGGGCGGACGGCGCGAACACGGCCGGGGCCTGCTCCCGGACCGCCTCCAGGGTCAGGCCGCGCTCGAAGGCGCTGGCAGACGACGACAAAGACAAGTTGACGTTGGCATTCATGATCCGATCTCCGAGATGGTCTTGGGCGGGATTGCCCACCCGGTGGCCACCGCGGCGCGCGCAGCGGTCAAGGATCGAAGACCGCCGCAGGCGGCGGGGTGTCCTCACCCCGTCCTTGACGGCGAGCACGGCGCGGTACGCTGCAACCAATCAGGTAATCCTGCCCTTCCTTATCCTTAGTTCTTCTCCTTCTCACGGGTGCTGGATTGCGCCGCGACAGGGAAAAACCCGGGCACCGCCTTTCGGTCGGCGCCCGGGCTGTGGCAGGAAGCTGGGCCTAATCGATGGCCGCGAAGATCGCCCCAGCTTCCGGGTGTTCGGCCGCGAACGCTCGCAGGCTGTGGAAGTGATCCGAGAACACCTCGTCCTGGGAGAAGTGGAACGACAGGTGGCTGTAAGCGAACAGGCACACCGTGATGCCGGCAGCGTCGGCCGACAGCGTGCCCTCAAAGCCGTTGGTCCCGATCGCGAACCGGAACGGGCCACCCTCCGGCGCCATGTAGAAGCCGCCGTTGTCCAGCTCGTAGAACTGCCAGTAGCCGCCGGTGTACTCCGATGCGAACTGCCGCATGAAGCCGTACACCGCGTCCTCGAAGGTCAGCGCACGCAGGCCGAAGAACCGGCCCAGAGTGCCGAGCCGGCGTCCTTCCGCGATCTGCCGTGCCACCACCGGGGTGACGCCGTCCTGCGCAGCCATGTCGGTGCCGTGAATGTCCATGAGAGGCTCCAGATCTGATCGGGCGGGATTGCCCGCGGGGGAACCCTCACGGCGCGCGCAGCAGTCAAGGATCGAAGACCGCCGCAGGCGGCGAATGCGTCCTCGCATTCATCCTTGACGGCGAGCACGGCGTGATAGGCTGAAGCGACCAGGTCATCCCGCCCTCTTCATTCATTTCCCGTCTCCAGCGCTCTGACCCAAGCGCGACGGCACATCGACGGGAAATCGGCGCCAGCCACGAATGACCGGCGCCGACCTTGAACCTCAGAGAAGTCCTCGCTCAGCCATCGACAGCGCTGTGCTGCCGGCGACGATCAGATGATCGAGGACACGGATTTCCACCAACTCCAACGCATCCTTCAAACGACGGGTGATGAGTTCATCCGCCTGGCTGGGTTCCGCGACACCCGAAGGGTGGTTGTGCACGAAGATGCACGCCGCGGCATTTCTCCCGAGTGCCTCCTTCACGACCTCGCGCGGGTGAACACTGGCGCCATCGATCGTCCCGCGGAACAGTTCCTGCCACGCAATGACGCGGTGACGGTTATCGAGGTGGATGATGCAGAACGTCTCGTGCGGACGATCGCTCAACTTCACGAGAACGAAGTCGCGCGTCCGGCCGGGTGACTCCAGCGCTGCGCCCTGACGTACACGACGCGCGAGCGACTGACGTGCCGCTTCGATGACTTCTTCATGGCTCGCCTCGCGCAACGTCTCGCTTGCCGCATCGCGAACCCACAGGCAGTGCTTCGACATGATTGGTCTCCGGGTTTTCGGGCGGGATGGCCCGGGACCCGGGAATCGCGGCGCGCGCAGCGGTCAAGGATCGAAGACCGCCGCTGGCGGCGGGTGCGTGCTCGCCCTGGG
>VFSW01008828.1_pt1 | contig 14443 bp, 18 predicted proteins | sample 5358111 | NCBI WGS metagenome assembly VFSW01 (sample SAMN11554181, study PRJNA540505) | mine drainage metagenome | isolation source: sediment from site ElyBrook_90M | place: USA: Ely Copper Mine, Vershire, VT | collected 2017 | reverse complement strand
CCCTTTGGGAAGAGGGTCTTCCTGAAGACGACGTAGTTCATGACGTCCATCGGGTTGGTCACGGTCAGGGCGATGGAGGTGGGGGCGTGCTTCGCGACCTCTTTTGCGACGGCGGCCACGATCCCCGCGTTCTTCTCCAGGAGGTCCATCCTGGTCATCCCCGGCTTGCGCGCCATCCCCGCGGTGATCACGACGACCGTCGACCCGCGGAGCGAAGAGAAGTCGGTCGAGCCCCTCACCTCGACGTCCACGCCCGTTTCGGCTATCTTCTGGGAGATGTCCATCGCCTCGCCTTCCGCCAGTCCGGGCGCGATGTCGACCAGGGGGACGTCGTCGATGCCGGCAGAGGCGACCTCGAGCGCCGCTTGAGCGCCCACCCGCCCCGCTCCGAGGAAACCAATCATTTGTCTGTAGCCGACCGCTCCGGGCGCTACAGCACCTAGAGGCGAGTAAAAAAGCTAGCCCAAAGGCGGAAGAGTCGCCTTTACAGCCGAAGCCCGTAGGATTGGGCGAAGTCCTCGAACTGGGCGTAGGCTTGGAGGAACGTGATGCCCTTGTCGCTGATCCTGTATTTCGAGGCCTTCTCCATGGTCTCCTCGAGCAGGAGTCCGGCGCCCACGAGCTCGACGATGAGCTTGGTCATCCGGCTGTATGAGACGTTCCCGCGCCTGAGCAAAGTCGTGATGCCGACTCCATTCCCGTCCGTGTTCATGTCTCGGGCGGTTGCGAGGATGTCCGCGATTATCTTGCCCTGGGTTCTATACTGGGGCATTCAACAAATCTCCAGGTTTCCTGAATGAGAATCTCAAGACCGGCACGAATAGCGCAACTAGTCCAACTTCCCTCATCAATAGCTGCAACAATGTTAACAATCCGATGTCGGGGGCTGCGAGCGAGACCCACCACCCGGCGGCGAGCATTCCAAGTCCGGAGGCGATCAATAGGGTGTTGGGGTTCTTCGTCTTTCCGTATGACAGCGCGGTCTCGAGGACTCCGTACAGGATGAAGTAGAAGGAAAGGCTGCGGAGGACGGTCTCCACGCTCGTCTGGCTGAGCGCGAAGATGGGGAAGAGGATGAGCAAGGGCCCCAGCCTCCTTGACACGACCACGTCCAGGACGTGTGAGAACGCCAGGAAGAAGTATCCGACCGTCTGCAAGAACATCCCGGCTATCAAGATCGTACCCAGGGAGACCTCCAGCCCAGGGATGCTGGCGAACGCGCCCACGCCGTCTAGGCCTTGAAGGACGAACCCCGACCCGAGGAAGATGAACGCCGCGGCGAGGCGGAGCATCGAGGAGCTCGATGTCTCGCGCACGCCTTTGTACGCCACGAGGGCAATGGAAAACGCGACGAAGGCCCCCACGAACTGTAGGGCGTTCTCGAACATGACCAACTCTGAGCCCACCGTCCCTTACCTGCCTCCTTTATTCCCGAGATTAATATAAAAGCTTGATGCACGACGAATCAACCTCTGCGCGAGGCGCTGAGGCCCCGTCGGTGACCTCCGAGGGACTTTATTTTCCACAAAAGCTAAATAGCTGTGCAAGATTTGCAAGCTTGGCTCAAGCCCCTCCGGTGTATTGCTTGTCATCCGAAAGAGATTTCTCAAGGCTGATGAAGTTGCAACGGGCGCTCGACAAGTGCCCTAGGTGCGGAAAGGGCCCTATGGTCATGGACAACGCGGGCGGAGAGCTGGTCTGCAGCAACTGCGGCTTTGTGGTCAAAGAGAAGATAGAGGAGACCGGGCCCGAGTGGAGGGCCTTTTCAAAGGATGAGAAGGACGACAGGTCGAGGGGCGGGATCCCGACCTCGATCGCCATGCACGACATGGGCCTTGCCACGGTCATAGGGGGAGTCAACAAGGACGCTTCCGGCAAGTCGCTCTCGGCCTCGATGAAGGCGACGGTCGAGCGGCTCAGGACTTGGGACAGCAGGAGCCAGGTCCACGAGCCCATGGACAGGAACCTGAGGCAGGCGTTCAGCGAGCTGGACAGGCTCTCGGACAAGCTGTCTGTGTCTGAGGCCGTGATCGAAAAGGCAGCCTACATCTACAGGAAGGCCCTGGAGCGCGGGCTGGTCAGGGGGCGGTCGATATCAGCGATAATCGCGGCCTCGCTCTATGCTGCTTGCAGGGACCGCGAGACCCCGAGGACCCTCAAGGACCTCGCCGTGGTCTCCAACGTCAAGAAGAAGGACATCGCGAGGTGCTACAGGCTGCTCCTGAAGGAGATGGACATCAAGATGCCCGTGGTGGACCCGACAAAGTGCGTCTCAAGGATCGCATCCAGGGCGAACCTCTCCGAGAGGACGAAGAGGCGGGCGCTCGAGATACTCAAAAAGGCCGAGGAGGCAAGGATCTCGGCGGGGAAGGACCCGATGGGGTTAGCGGCGGCCGCGCTCTATGTGTCGTGCACCCTTGAAGGAGAAGACAAGACCCAGAGGGACGTCGCAGAGGCGGCGGGGGTGACCGAGGTCACGATCCGGAACAGGTACAAGGGACTCCGGTCAGCGCTCGGCATATAGCAGGCTCTAACTCCCGTTTCAGCATTTGTCGAAATTTCCCGAACCTAGAACGCGATTCCATAAGATGTAATATACAATTATCGCGCGTTGCACGACGTAACTCATCCTTGGATGTCTTGCCAATTCACAAAGACCCGGTTCAGCGCGAGGCCAGTGACAGCACGGCAGCGCTCGTCGGGCTCATCACCGAGATCGGTCCGGACATCGCAGAGGTCTCGAGGCGGCTGGGGCAGTACAAGGAGAGCGTGCGATACCGCTACAAGGAGAAGATAGTCAGGCGCAACTTCAAGATCAAGGCCGACCTGGACTATGGGGCCTTGGGGCTCAAGAGGGTCGTCATGAAGCTACAGGCACCCCTCGACCGCAGCCGTCAGGTGCACGCGATCTTTGACGCGATGAACGACCTCTCCTACCTGGTCGCCTACGCGGGGACGATGCCCCAAGACGGATACATCGCGCATGCGGGAGTCCCGTCGGAGCACGTCCCGGAGTTCCGCAGATTCATGGAGCGCTTGAAGGAAGAGGGGATGTTCTCGGCGGTCGAGGTCTTCGTGTGCGACTGGTTCAGAGTCGCGCCGATGCGGGCCGAGTGCTTCGACTTCGACGAGGGCGTCTGGGACTTCGACTGGAGCAACCCTCCGCACGTCGACGACAAGGCCGCCCGGGCTACGATCTCGGAGAGGAAGAAGATCGACAAGATAGACCTGCTTCTCTTGAAGGAGCTCTGGAAGGACAGCGACCGCTCTTTGAGAGAGATCCAGGCGGCGATAAAGCAGGTGAACGGGGTGGACGTCAACTACAAGACGCTGGGCTGGCACTACGCCCACCACGTCCTGGGCAAGCGCCTGATCAGGGACTACTCGATCGCCTGGCACGGCCTGCGATACGACTTCACCCGGGACCTGCGCGAAGGGTTCGGCAAGCACGAGTACCTCGGTGTCACGCTCATCGTCCGCGGAACCGACGAGCAAGAGAAGATGGCACTGAGGAGCCAGCTGAACCGGCTGCCGTTTCTGTGGTCCGAGGCCGCGGGAGACGCCTACTACTCACAGCTCTTCTTTCCGCTCGATACGGTGAACGAGGCCCTCGAGTACATCAAGATGCTCGTGAAGCCGTATCGAGAGAGGGCGGAGATCTTCCTGCTGGACACCAAAGAGATGAAGTCATACACGATAGGCTATGACATGTGGGACGAAAGCAACGGTGCCTGGGCCTTTGACACGGAGGGCATCCTGCCGCGCCTGCGAGCATCGGCGATGAAGGTCGGGAACGTGGCGCCTAGAGCCTAGTCGGCTCCGCCGCCGCCTTCCAGCACTCTGAGGTGGGCTCCCGCGTGCAATCCCAGCCCAGCCAAGACCACTGACGCCACTGCCAAAGCCAATAGCGCATACCTGACCTTCTGGTCGAGTTCCATGGCAGAGTGTAGGGAATCTAAATTTATAAATCTGCGCTTTGCACGAGGCAAACCCCTTTTTCTCTATGCGGATTCTAAGCCCCGCTTGGGTCTCGCCCTCGGGAGCGCGGAATCTAACTCATCGTGACCGGTCGTTCTCCGATTCTTCTGCCTCCCAGAGCTCGCTTGAGCAGCTCGTTCGCCACGATCAGCGTCGAGGGGATGCCCAGGAGGAGTACGAAATCGGCTGTGGGGACGACGTCGAGCAGGCTGCCAGCCGCGGAGGTCCACGGGACGCCGTAGACGGCCTGGCCGAAGAAGGAGTAGACGGTCCCCACGTAGTTGACCGAGAAGTGGAAGAGCACGCTCGTGTGGAACCCGTACTTGATGTAGAGATACCCCAGCGCGAACCCCGAGAGCGCGGCCTCGCTGATCTTCCCTGGCCCCCACCCCGAACCCGAGGCGAAGTGCGCATATCCGAAGATCAGAGAGGAGAGGATCAAGAAGACCGTGACGATGGGCCTCATCGCTCTCGCCTTCAGCGAGTCGGGAGAATAGCCCGTGAAGAGCGCGGGGTCAGAGTCGGTGAACGAGCGCCTGGTCTCCACTCCGTCGGTCTCGTCCACGTCCCAAGCCGAGGATGGGCGCCAGAGGACTTTGGCTGCCCTCGTGGGCGAGAAGTCCCGGAGGAGGACGAGCGCGTGGACGAGGACCGGGAGCCCCAGCATCATCAGCCTGAAGGTGGTCTCCTCGAGGAGGGGTGCGACGGTGAAGTCCACGAGGAGCGAGAACGGGTCGCCGGTCAGCGACCCCGTCGAGATGCCGCTGTTGGTCTGGACCGTGTCGATGGCGACCGTCGCGAGGCTGCTGGCGCCGAGCAGGATGAGCATGGCGACCAGCGGGTTTGAGAAGAGCGCGTCGTATCCGTCAGACATCGCGCCCCGAAGCGCCCCGAAGAGGCCCGCGCCCTGGTTCGCCGCGAACAGGAAGAATCCTAGGTATATCATGAGGAAGACGACGAAGACGCCCCCCAGGTTGCCGGCGATCGGGAGCTGCACGCTCGCGAAGATGAAGTCGTAGACGAGCCCATGCACGGCGGTGGAAGCGCCGTAGCTGCTCGAGAGGCTGCTCCCGAAGACCGTGTAGAGCCCGACGGGGAAGGAGACCACGGTCATCGCGACTGTGAAGAGGACGATCCCGCCGAAGGCGAAAAGCCAGCCTTTGCTGGCCGACGTTTGGGGAGCCGGCACCTCAAGGACGGGCTGGGTCTGGGCTCTCGCCTTGGAGGAAGACAATTTGGCTATCGCTTTTGGGTCTCGCCCTGCGGTTCGTCTACTGCCTTGCTCGCAGCTTCGTCCTCGGTCCGCCGGTCCTCCAGGTAGACGTACCCTTTGTATCCGCATTTTCTGCAGTAGTAGTCCTGAGGGACGAGCCAGCCCCCCAACTCGCTCCCCTTCTCCAAAGGAGAGAGGCAGTTGATGCAGAGCTTCGCGACAGGCTTGGCCGGGTTCCTCCTGACTATCCGGGGCAGCCCCTCGTCTGCATCCTTTGACAACGGCACTCGAGGTTCACGCGCGGGCACGTCCCTAAAACCCTTGCGAGAGCTTCCAAGCCCTTCGTCAAGGGACCTGAGCGATCTGGACGTGTACCTGCTGGCTGAACGCATGTCCGTCGCCGAATGTCCCTGAGATCGTCATCGGAAATATCTCGCTGGCATTGAAGGAGAGGTTCGAGAGGACGATCTCAGTGCTGGAGGCGGGCTTCAGCGACGTCAGGAGGTCGGTCGATGTCACGCCGCCGAACTTGAACTTCTGGGAACCCCCATCGAGGGTGAGGACCGCCTGGAGGCTCGCCACGGGACGCCCGCCGGGGGGGACCGCGAGAGTCAAGTTCAGCTGCGGGACGGCTGGGATGGTCGACTCGACGTCCTGAACCGAGACCACCATCACAGGTATCGACGGGTCGCAGGACTCGCCTTGTAGCGCGATCTGCGACGGAGCGAGCAGCTGCGCCGAGGTCACATTCTGCGCGGCGGTGAGGTTGACAAGGATCTCCGACGCCGGGGGCTGCAGCGGGGCGTCCCCGCACGGGTAGGCGATCGTCCCGTTGTAGTAGGCGAAAGTCATGACGCCGGAGGACTCCCCGAGGTAGTTGTAGCAGAGCCCGTTGCTCAGGTTGGTGAACGCCGCGTCCTGCGCGGCCTGCCGAGCGGTCGGGGGCATGCTGCTGCTGTCGCACGCGATGCCGGTCGTCGAGACGGTCGTTATCACTCCCGCTTGGTCGCCCGAGGAGAGCCCGCCGCTCTCGACGAAGTAGAGGTAGACGCCGGCGACTGAGACGACGACGAGCAGCGCCAGGACCAGCTCGATCCTCGGTCCGCTCCCCTGGCCCCACTTGTCGCTCCCCTTCATCGTGCTCGCGCCTCTTGACGACCCCCGGCTGCGCAGATAAATCATGGCGCCTCGCAGCGGCATGGAAGGCCTTTTAGCGGGGAGAGCCGCGATCCGAGAAGGTCTCTGGGGCGACATGTCTTCTGAGAGCGGACAACGCTGCTACTGCGGGACGATGATGGTCCAGATCAACACGTGCAAATACAGGTGCCCCAACTGCGGAGCGCTCATCGACTGCGAGGACGTCTCCGGGCTCCCAAAGTGACACCCCCCTCCTGAGACGGCGCTCACCGATTCCGATGCGCGCGCTTATAGCGGGCGTCGGAAGGAGCCTCTTGCAGCGAAGAATGAAAGCCGCTCTGGTCGGCCAGATGGGAGGAGTGAAGATGGAACAAGTCCCTGAACCTTCCCCCGCCGACGGAGAGGTCCTCGTCAAGCTGAAGTGCTGCGGGGTGTGCGGGACCGACCTCGAGAAGGTCCAGGGCGTAGGCATAACCACGAAGATCCTTGGTCACGAAGCGGTCGGGGAGGTCGAGGAGGTTGGAAGGGGCGTCTCGAAAATCTCGAGGGGGATGCGAGTCTTCGCACACCACCACGTCCCCTGCAACTCGTGCGATGTCTGCAAGCGCGGGAAGAAGACGTACTGCTTGGAGTTCGCGAAGCACAACTTGGTCCCTTGCGGCTTGGCCGAGAGGTTCGTGGTGCCGAAGTTCAACGTCGATAGGGGGGCGGTGTTCGAGCTTCCGGAAGGCCTCGGGTACGAGGAGGCCAGCTTCATCGAGCCGCTCTCCTGTTGCATCCTTGGAGTCGAGACCGCGCGCACAAGCGGCGTCCGCAACGCCGTCATCTACGGGGCGGGACCCGTGGGGTTGATGATCTACAAGCTCTTGCGGCATTCTGGGGTCCAGAACGTCGCGGTCGGCGACGTCAGCGAGTACAGGAACTCGTTCTCACGCAAGGTCGGAGCCGAGCTCGTCTTCAACCCTGCTGACCCTGAGGACAGAGACAGGGTGTTGCGCGGGGCGATGCCAGACGGGCCCGAACTGGTCGTCGTCGCCACGGCCGCCGCGGTTGCATTCGAGGATGCCACGAGGCTGGCGGCCAGGGGCGGGACCGTCCTGCTCTTCGGGGCGCCCAAGAGGGGTGCGACCGCCACGATAGACCTCGCCCGTCTCTTCTTGAACGGGACGTCCGTCGTCACGAGCTACGCGTCGAGCGAGAGAGAGACGCAGGCTGCCACGAAGCTGCTTGCCGAGGGCTCCGTGTCGGTCTCGGAGCTGATCACCCACCGGTTTCCGCTTGCCGAATCTGAGCAGGCCTTCGCGGCCGCAGCGCAGCAGCAATGCATGAAGGCGCTTATCAAGGATTGATGAGGATGGGACGCGAGAGATGAGCAGGAGGCAGGGCGCGGCAAGGGCGAAGGCGATAGGCCCGGTCTCAGCCGCCGAGACCGACGCGAACACCCAGACGATCCTGACCGTGCTGAAGACCTACCCGTCGAGTGAGGTCGCGATAGTCGGATGCCACACGGCGCGGATCAGCAGGAAGAGCTGTGAATACGACCTGCTCGTCGTCAGCCGCGACCCCACGCCGCCGAAATACGTCCGGTTGGGGGAGTTCTATGCGAAGATCATCTTCGGGTCGGAGAGAGAGCTCAGAGAGCCTGAGCCGGAGCTCAGCGCGTCGCTCGCCAGGGCGACGGTCCTGAGGGACGGCTCGCTCCTGCTGGCGAGCACCATCGCGAACTGCAGGAGGAGGTTCAAAGACAGCTGCGGGAAGGCGGCGGAATCCCACCTCGCGGCCGCGCTCAAGGCACTCGGACGGGTCGACGAAAACGTCGGGGAGAACCTTCCGGAAGCGGACTTTTGGCTCACCTCAGCCGCGACCGACCTCTGCGTCTCGGAGATATTCTCCAGCCTCCAGGTGCCGTCTCCGAGCCACCTGTTCGCGCAGATGAAAGGCCTCTCAAGAAGAAAGTCAGCCATCTTCAAAGAGTGGACCGACGCGTCAGGGTTCAAGCTCGCTTCAAGGTCCTCCTGCGAGAACCGGCTCGAGGCTCTTGTCGTCCTTTACGACGTCTTGCGCACCACGGCGATGGACATGCCGATGTCCTTGAAGTTCGGCAGGTATCGGTCTGAAGACGCGGTCGCGATCGTAAGGGGGAAAGCCCTCGAGCTCCTACAGTCGAGGGAGACCGTGGAGTGCTATTCCTTCCTTGGGTACGAGATCGTGAGGACCGTGCTCGACCTGCACGCCTTCCACTGCTACGCCCTCAAGAAGGAACCCGACTACTCGAACGTGACGGGGGAGCTCACGTCGGGCCCCGACAGGCTGATCTCGGAGGACCTCTTGAGGACGATAGGCATCGTCAGGCAGACAGAGCTCGTAAAGGCAGGTGCCGACTCCCTCAGGTCTGCTGTCTCGGCGTTGGCATCCAGGATCTGAGGTCGTCCCGTCGTGTGCCGCGTCTGCGTGGTCAAGGGTGACGACCTCTTGAGGTACTCCTTCCCACCGCCCCATCCGTTCAACTCGACGAGGGTCGTCCGCTTCTGGGAGCGACTGGCGGAGCTCAGGCTGGGGGAGGTCGGAGTCCAGCCCGAGAGGGCGGACGAGGAGACTCTGGAGCTCTTCCATGACAAAAGCCTCTTCGAGTTCGTGAAGAAAGCCTCGGCCCTGGGGTACGGGTCGTTGGACGAAGGAGACACGCCCGCCTTCCTGGGCGTCCTCGAGGCGGCCGAGTTTGCCGTCGGCTCCACGCTGGCCTGCGTCGACAAGACCCTGCGTGGTGAGGCTGACCACGCATTCAACCCGGTGGGAGGCCTGCACCACGCGCGTCCAGACCGCTCCGCGGGGTTCTGCGTCTTCAACGACATCGGCGTCGCCATCGAGGTGCTCAGGAAGAGCGGGCTGAGGAGGGTGCTCTACGTCGACATAGACGTCCACCACGGCGACGGCGTCTTCTATCCCTATCAAGCAGACCCTGACGTCTTCATATTCGACGTCCACGAGGACGGCCGGTTCCTCTACCCGGGGAGCGGCAAGGCAGAGGAGACGGGAAAAGGCATGGCAGCGGGCACCAAGGTCAACATACCCCTCGTCCCGGGGGAGGGCGACGAGAGGATCAAGGACATCTTGGCAAGACTTGAAGGATTTGCAACTCGCGCCGAACCGGAATTCATCATTTTGCAGGCCGGGGCAGACTGCATCGTCGGCGACCCCATAGGAGGGCTCACTTTCTCGGAGCTATTCCACTCAAATGTTGCAAGAGTGCTACACGAAGTCTCACACAAAGCCTGCAGCGGCAGGATGGTAGCCTTGGGGGGAGGTGGATACGACCCCGACAACTGTGCAAGGGCATGGACCTCTGTAGTTCGCCAATTGGGCGGCGTCCAGAAAACCTGAATGTACAATTATTGCAATATTAGTCAGGATATTCCGATATTCCAATATCTATGCTTAAGAATCGGGGCGCCCTACTAAAATCGCTGAATCAGGGTTTGGCAAACGAAATGTACCCCGAGTCAAAGCAGAGCAAGACTGCGAGTTGCAGTTTTTGCGGAAAGGCTCTGGGAAAGGAGTACTTTTTCACATGCCATGTCTGCGGCGCGAAGTATTGCTACATCCACATGTATCGCCACGGCAGGGCCCACAGGCTCCAGCAAGCGACGACCCCCCTAGTCACCCAGTGACTTGTCTGGACCGCCGCGCTTAGCGGGTCGACTTTGAGCCTCGCATAGCTTTCCCAGCTTCCTCGATGGATTTCACAATATTTTGATAGCCGGTGCACCGGCAGAGATTGCCAGAGATGCCCAACCTGATCTCTTCCTCGGTCGGGTTCGGGTTCTCGCGCAGAAGCCAGGCTGCCTGCATCACCATCCCAGGGGTGCAGTACCCGCACTGGAGGCCGTGGTTCTCCCAGAACGCCTTCTGGATGGGGTGGAGCTCCCCCTCGGCGCTCTGCATCCCCTCGATGGTCGTGACCTCCCGCCCGTCTGCCTGGACCGCGAACATGGTGCAAGACTTCACTGATTTGCCATCCAGGTGGACGGTGCAAGCACCGCAGTTGGTGGTGTCGCAGCCGACGTGTGTCCCAGTCAATCCGACGACGTCTCGGATGAAATCGACCAAGAGAAGCCGTGGTTCGACCTCGTGCGAGCATTCCTTCCCGTTTACCCTCACTGTCACTGACCGCTTGTCCTCTGAGGCCGTCAACGCGCGCCGGCACCCCCTCGCCAACTGGCCCGGCCGGCCGCCAGCTCTACTGCCCGCCTGGTGAAGAGCCCCGCCATCTCTCGCTTGTATCTCGCGGACCCTCGGAGGGGGTCGTCGGTCGGCGAGCACTCCTTCGCCGCTGCTGCCGCCGCCTCTGCGACGGTATCGTTCGTCAGCTTCCTTCCCTCGAGGCAGCGTTCGGCGGCGCTCGCGCGGAGGCTCTTCGGCCCAAGGGCGGTGAGCCCTATCCCCGCCGCGCTGCAGTAGTTCCCGTCGACCCTCCTCTCGAGAGCCAGCTGGACGGCCACCCCGACGGTCGCGAAGTCGCCCGCCTTCCTCTCGAGCTTCATGTACGCGCTCCCGCTCCCGGCTTCGGGAGGCATCGGCACGGAGACCTCGGTGATCAGCTCGCCCTCCGTCAGCGCAGAAGTGAAAGTGTCGACTAGGAAGTCGTCTATCGAGACGAGCCTCTCTCCCGCCGAGCCCAATACCTTGACCTTGCCGCGCAGCGCGAGGATCGCGGCCCCCCAGTCCCCGCTGGGGTCGGAGTGCGCCAGCGCGCCGCCGATGGTCCCGAGGTTCCGGACCTGCGGGTCCCCGATCAACCCGGCGGTCTCCGAGAGCAGCGGCGCTCTCTTCCTCACCAATTGGGAAGACTCGAGCGAGTGGTGCCTTGTCAGCGGGCCTATGAGGAGCGACCCGCCGTCGGCGCGCTCCTTGATGTAGTCGAGCCCCTTCAAGCGATTGATGTCGACGATGTACCCGGGAGAGGCGAGCCTCAGCTTCATCAGCGGGATCAGGCTCATACCGCCAGCGAGTATCTTGGCGTCGCCCGCGTGCTCCTTGAGAAGCCTGGCGGCGTCCTCTAGGGTGGCGGGCGCGAAGTACTGGAACCTGCGGGGAAGCATTGCTCGAGCGTCGTGGTGGCTCTGCGCCCGAATAAACTCTTCCTCGCGCGGGGCTACTCGGCGCCCGATAGGCCCTGGGCGCGTTGACCGCCGAGCACCTTGCCGAGGAGGACCGCGTGCGGCTGGTGCCTTCCGCGCTTCGTCGCGATCACGTCAGCGATGATGCTCACCACCACTTCCTCAGGAGTGACCGCTCCTATGTCCACCCCGATTGGGGAGTGGAGCGACTCCAGGAACCCTTGGGCCACGCCCCGCCTCCGCAGCTCGTTCACGTCCTCGGTGACGCGCTGCACGCTCGCGAGCATCCCCACGAACCTCACCTTGCGATTCGAGATCGCTTCGAGCGTGGGGACGTCCCTCTCGCCCTTGGTGAGCACGACCACCGTGTCGGACTCGGCGAACTGGAACTTGCCCAGGTCGTAGTCGAGGTCGGTCACGAGGACGTCCGGGTCCTCGCTCAACACGGGAAGGTGGTCGATCACTATCGTCTCGAATCCTAGGGCCTTGCCCATCTTCACCAGCCCGTCCTCCACGTCGTCCTTCCCGCCCTGGCCGATCAAGACGAGCCTGTCGGCCGGAAGGTAAGGCTCCACGTAGATCTCCATCATCCCCCCGCAGTTGGTCTCCACATAAACCTCGTCTGGGTCGGCGTTTCGGAGCGTCCCGTCCAGCGCCGACCTCGCGTCTTCCAGGTGGACCTTCACCACCTTCGCCTGCCCCGTCCGGAGCGCCTCAATGGCCATGGTGGCGATGGCGGACTCAGGGCAGACGCCTCCTATCGTCCCGAAGACTATCCTTCCCTCTCTTGAGACGACCGCCTTGAAGCCCGGCTTTCCGAGGGACGAACCGTGTATGCGCACGACCGTCGCGACCACGAACGGCTCCCTCCTCTCTGCCAGCTGGTCGACGAAGTGGGTGAAGTCGTGCTGCTTCAAGTCTGTCCAGCCTTCGGAGGCTTTTCCCTATTTATCGGTATTCCTTCGAATGCGGTCCGAAGAGCACGGAGTTCAGCATCAAAGCTAGCCGGTTGCATTCAAAACGACTTGGCAGATTCCGGTCGGACTCCCGGCCCTTCCAGTGTATGCGTTGCAGGTCTGTCCGGGAGCCAGGCAGTCGATTAGGCAGGTGCCGCAGGACTCGTTGGGGTCGCAGACGCCGTTCCCGCACGATGCGCGGAATTGCTTGCACTGGCCAGCGGGCATTCCTGGCGGGCACGGAAACACAGGCCCGTTCGTGTAGCGCGGGGCAACGACATAGCCTGCAGGGAGGTACCCCAAGTAATCAGTCCAACAGCCATGAGGCCGTCCAGATGAGTCCTGGTATCCACACGGTGGCGCCACCGATTGAGATGCGCTGCCCGATGGTGCGTTACTGCCGCCCGTGCTGGACGAGAGGCTGCTCGCCGTCGGCAGCGGTGGTGTATAGAGGTACATCCCGATGGCCCCGCCAGCAATCAGGACCGCTGCGACAGCCACGACCACAGCCTTGGCAGCGGTGATGTGTCTCATGCCAGCAAGTCATTTGGTCAATTGCGCTGCCGAATCATAAAAAACCCACCTTCGCTCTCTGGATTGTCGTAACCTGCCAAACCCAACCGAGCAGGACTTTGGAGGATTCGCCGAATAGATTTAATTACCTGAATCGAAATCGGGGCCCCACCGAAGGAAACTGCGGTAGGAAGTGATAACGGATGAGTTTCGGGCAACGTGGAGGCGGCTACGGCAGCCGCGGCGGATTCGGTAGCAGAGAGAGCAGCTTCAAGCCGAAGCCTGTCGAGGTCGGTAAGGAATATGACGTGACCATCTCCGACATCAGCAGGCGCGGCGACGGCATCGCGAAAATCGACGGCTTCGTCGTCTTCGTCGCCGGAGGAAAGCAAGGCCAGTCAGCCAGGGTCAAGGTCACCCAGGTCTCGGACCGGTACGCGATGGGCACCGTCGTGGAGGGTCCAGGGACGGGCGCCGCCTCAGGAGCCTCAGAGATCTCTAATGCAGCCGAGGTCGCTGAGCTCACTGAAGAGCTGGAAGACAACGAGGAATAGGCGGGCTTCGCGCTCTGCACCGCTGACGAGGTTGGACCTCCTCTGGAGGCGACCTCACTACCAATTCTGGTCTTCCACCGCGTGAAATCACATATCTAGCCGCGCGCCGCGCTCGTCGCGATGATCGAGGTCTACACCGACGGCAGGGCCGAGCCCAACCCCGGCCTCGGGACTTTCGGCTACGTCGTCTACGAGGACGGCCGGCGCACGCACTCGGAGCACGGCGTCGCAGGGCGGGGCGTCACCAACAACTACGCCGAGTATTTCTGCCTGATCAAGGCCCTCGAGCACCTGAAGGCGCACCGCGACGAAGAGATAACCGTCTTCTCCGACTCTGCGCTTCTCGTCAACCAGATGAGCGGGAAGTGGAGGTTCAAGGGCGGGGCATACAGCGAGAAGTACCTCGGGGCGAAGGAACTCGCGGCGGGCTTCTCGAGGCTCCGGTTCGCGTGGATCCCGCGCGAGAAGAACGCGGAGGCAGACGAGCTCACGAACGTCGCCTTCGCGCAGGCGAGAGACCATTAGGAAAGACGCAAAATATAATATCCGTGACCATGGCCAAGGAGGAAGAAATCTCATGGACTATGGGCTGCAAAACAGGATATCCCGGATGATCAGGCCTTCGACTGGCCACTCCGTCATGCTCGCATGTGACCACGGATACTTCATGGGACCGACGCGCAAGCTCGAGAACCCGAGGAAGACGATAGAGCCGCTCGTGCCCTATGCGGACGTGGTCTCCGTCACGCGGGGGATCCTGCGCAGCTCGGTCGACCCTGAGTGGGACATCCCGATCCTGCTGCGGGTATCCGGAGGGACGAGCATCCTCCAAGAGGACCTGAGCAACGAGGGGATAACGACCTCGATGAAGGACGCCGTGAGGCTGAACGCGACCGCCGTCTCGATGTCGATCTTCGTGGGCGCGCCCAACTAGAAGCAGCCCCTGCTCAATCTGGGGAAGCTCGTCGACGAGGG
>VFSW01008827.1_pt1 | contig 14444 bp, 12 predicted proteins | sample 5358111 | NCBI WGS metagenome assembly VFSW01 (sample SAMN11554181, study PRJNA540505) | mine drainage metagenome | isolation source: sediment from site ElyBrook_90M | place: USA: Ely Copper Mine, Vershire, VT | collected 2017 | reverse complement strand
CTCGTCGGGTGGCGGCGGTGCGTCGGGTGGCTGGTGATGCACTTCAGCAAAGAAGATCAAGACGCGGTCACGGCCGCTATTCACGAAGCGGAAAAGCGCACCAGCGGCCAGATCGTCTGCGTGCTGGCGCGCGCATCATCGGACTATGCCCATATCCCGATTCTGTGGGCGAGCGCGCTTGCGCTCATGGCGCCGTGGCCGATGATTGCGTTCACGCCGTGGAGCGTGCAGCGCATTTTCCTGGTTCAGATCGCGGTATTTATCGTTGCCGGGCTTGCCTTTTCGTGGATGCCGTTTCGGCTCGCGCTGGTCCCCAGTGCGGTGAAGCGCGCCCGCGCACACAGGGCCGCGCTTGAGCAATTCGTCGTGCGCCGTGTCGCCCATACGAGGAACCGCACGGGTGTATTGATCTTCGTGTCATTGGCCGAGCGCTACGCACGCATCGTCGCAGATGACGGCATTGCAGAGAAGGTTCGCGGTCCCGAGTGGCAGGAGGCGATCGATGCTCTGGTCGGCCACATGCGAGCGGGCCGCATTGCGGCGGGATTTGCTGCAGCAATCGACCGTTGCGGCGTGGTGCTGGCTGCCCATGCTCCGCCTGACGGTTCGGCCAACGAACTGCCCGACCGGCTTTACGTAACTTAGCGCCGGACCAACAAAGCGCGGACGAACCTGCCCGACACAGAACGCATGTCCACCATGCGTTGCGCATCTAACCTCGGCGTTCCTATATGGTCGGGAGGGGCGCGGCGGCAACTCCGATAGCGAGGAGGTTGGATGCCCAAGCACGATCCCGTCAATCATGGGCGCCGCGCGCTTCTTGGCGCTGGCGGCGCGGTGTTTTTGAATGCAGCCTTATGGCCAGCCCGCGCGCCGGCGCAAGCCAAGTTGAATATCGGTGTCATCGGCTCCGGCCATATCGGCGGCACCATTGGTGGCCTGTGGGTCAAGAATGGACACAAGGTGCTGTTCTCCTCACGCCATCCCGAGGAGCTTAAGGATCTGGTGTCGAGCTTGGGCGAGCTTGCTCAAGCCGGGACTGTTGAGCAGGCGATTGCCTTCGGCGACGTCCTGTTCATAGCTGTGCCCTATAAGGCACTGCCGCAGGTCGGCCAAGATTACGGCGCAGCGCTCAAAGGCAAGATTATTCTCGACGCCTGCAACGCCACTCCGGCGCGCGATGGAGTTCCCATCGCCGACGAGGTTGAGAAGGAGGGTATCGGCGTCGTTTCGCAGAAATATCTGCCGGACACACGCCTGGTTCGCGCTTTTAATACCATGAACTATCAAATCTTCGCCAAGGAGGCGAACCGGCCTGATCCCAAACTTGCGATACCAATTGCCGGCGATGATGTGGTCGCAGTGCAGGTCGCCGCCGGTCTCGTGCGTGACGCCGGCTTTGAGCCGGTGGTCGTCGGCAAGCTCGCCGACGCACGGCGCTTTCAGCGTGGCGGCCCCGGCTATGGCCAACAGGTGACCGCAGCTGAACTCAGGCAGAAACTGTCGCTAAAGCCATGAACAAGCTGCAGCGCTGGCTTGGCTGGGCGCTGCCGGCAACGCCGCAAGAGCGCGCTGCCGCGCTGTGGTCGTTCGCCTATTTCTTCGCGTTGCTCGCCGGATACTACGTGCTACGGCCGCTGCGCGATCAGATGGGTATCGCCGGCGGCGTGAGAAATCTGCCGTGGCTGTTCACCGCCACCTTCGTTGCGCTCATTGTTGCCCAACCGCTCTACGGGGCACTCGTGGCCAAGCTGCCGCGCGCTCGCTTTATTCCGATCGTCTATCACTTTTTTATCGCCAACCTGGCTTTGTTCTGGCTGTTGCTCACGCTGGGTATCGCTCCGGTGATTGTCGCCCGCGTGTTCTTCGTGTGGCTCAGTGTGTTCAGCCTGTTTGCCGTTGCCGTCTTTTGGTCGTTCATGGCCGATCTATACACCGCCGAACAAGGCAAGCGGCTGTTCGGCTTCATCGGCGCCGGTGGTACCGCCGGCGGACTGTTGGGTCCGGTCATCACGATCGGACTTTCAGCATCGCTCGGCGCCGTCAATCTCTTAATCGCCGCGGCAATCCTCCTTGAACTGGCGGTATTTTGCGTGTACCGGCTCGAGCGCGCGGCGATCGCGCATACCGGCGCGCAGGCGGAGCCGAAACGCGTAGGCGGCTCAGCCTTTGCAGCATTGCCGGAACTCATGCGGTCGCCTTATCTGATCGGTGTCGGCGCCTGGGTGAGCTTATTGTCGTTCTGCGCCACCATTGTCTACTTCGAGCAGGCCAACATCATTGCGGCTGCCGTGCACGACCGCGACACGCAGACGCGCATCTTCGCCGTTATCGATCTGGCGGTAAATTTGCTTAGCCTCGCGACGCAGGTCTTCATTACCGGGCAGGTACTCAAGCGCTTCGGCACCGGCATCGCCGCCGGCGCGCTGCCGGGAGTCTACGTCGTCGGCTTCGCTGCGCTATTTGTGGCGCCGACACTTGCCGTCGTGGTGACGCTCCAGGTGGTGCAGCGGTGGATGAATTTCGCCATCGCCAATCCGGCGCGGCAAGTGTTTTTTACGGTGCTTAATCGTGAAGAGAAATACAAAGCCAAGAATCTGATCGACGTGGTCATCTATCGCGGCTCCGACGCGCTCTATGGGTGGGTATTCGACCGCCTACATGCGATGGGATTGAAGCTCGGGGCGATCGCGCTTGTTTCCTTGCCGGTCGCGGTGGGCTGGCTCGTGCTGTCGGCGGCGCTGGGACGGGCGCAGGAACACCGCGCCGCGCTTAATGATGCGAATAAAGAAGTGGCTGCGGCGGTGGCGCAGGGAGAGCCAGCATGAAAAGCATGACGCGACGCGAATTCGCCGCGCTGGCAGCGACGGCGGTTTTGGCACCGCCGGCGTTCGCCCAAACACCCGCGCTGCTCGCCCGGCCGATCCCAGGCAGCGGTGAGCACCTGCCGGCGGTAGGGCTCGGTACTGCGCAGGTGTTCGACATCAATGACGAGACCACCCGGCAGAAAGCCGCCGCCGTGCTCCGGGCGCTCGTTACTGACGGTGGAAGCCTGGTTGATACGTCGTCGGTCTATGGTGACGCCGAAACGGTACTGGGCGACGTGATCGCAAATGCCGGATCGCGCGACAGACTCTTTATCGCTACCAAGCTCGAGTCGCCCGACGCCGCCGAACTCAAGCGCTCCCAGACACGATTGAAAACGGAAAGAATTGACTTGCTGCAGTTTCACAACGTCCGTGATCCGCGGCAATCGCTGGCGCAGTTCAAAGAATGGAAAGCGCGAGGTGTCTGTCGCTACATCGGCATCACGTCGACCCGGCATGAACAGTATGCCGCGATCGAAGCCGTGCTGCTGCGAGAGAAGCCGGATTTCGTTCAGATCGACTATTCGCTCGACGACCGCGAAGCTGAAAAGCGCATTTTGCCGGCGGCTGCCGAGGTCAAGGCCGGCGTGCTGACGGCGCTACCGTTCGGCCGCGCGCGGCTGTTTCGTGCTGTGCATGGTAAGGAGCTTCCCGACTGGGCGCGTGGATTTGCCGACAGCTGGGCGCAATTCTTCCTCAAATATCTCCTTGCCGATCCGCGCGTAACGGCGGTCATTCCCGGTACCGCAGATGCGGCGCACATGGCGGACAATGCAGGAGCCATGCGCGGGCCCTTGCCCGATCCGGACCAGCGCCGGCAAATGGTGGAATTCGCCAACGCCCTTTAAGTCTTGTTTCGACACAGGGTGATAGGCGTCACTAGCCTGTGGCGCGATTCGCGGTACTCTATGGGGGTAAGGGAGCCAGGAAGGGCAGATGCCGATACTTGCACGCGGGCGGCGGCGGATACGCTACGAGCTTGATTCTCCGGCTGAAGGTCCGCCGGATGGGCCGGCCTTCGTCTTGGTCAATGGATTGACGCAATATATCGAGCTCTGGGAGCCGTATCGGTACATGCTGGTCGCGAAAGGGTTCCGCGTCGTGACCTTTGATCTGTTGGGGCAGGGCATTTCGGACAAGCCGAGCCTCCACATAACCCAGGACGACCAGGTTGCGGTTCTCCACGACATCATCGGTGAATTGGGAGGGGGGCCGGTCTTTCTTGCCGGCATCAGCTTCGGCGGGGTCATTGCGCTCCGCTACGCGATTGCTCATTCGGATACGATCGCGGGATTGGTGCCGATCTCGAGCTTCGCGGAATTGCCGCCGCAGCTTTACCTGCTAGGCAGCGTGATGCGGACCGGCTTGATCCTCGGCGGGACCAACTTTCTTATGGACCTGCTGTTTCCGATGAACCTCTCCAACGAGTGGCTCTCGCAGCAGATGCACGCACTCGAAATGGCCAAACGAAGAGGATGGCTGTTGAACGACGCCTATGCGTTGCAGAATTTGATGGAGTCATTTCTGGAGTTTGAGCCTATGACTCAACAACTGTCGTCGATCACCGTTCCGACCATGATCCTGAATGGCGAGTTCGATTTTCTCACCCCGCGGTCGCTTCAGGAATCGCTGCGCGTGCACATCCCGGACAGCGAACTGGTGTTTGTGCCGCGGGCCTATCACGCCTTTACGCTGGAGAAGCCGGTATTGACTGCTGACTACCTTGCGCGTTTCGCCCGCGACGTGATAGCGGGCCGCTGGCGCGGCAAGAAGACGGTTTGGATCGGGCCGGAAGAACCCGGCGGCGATTTCAAGCCGTTTCCCGCAGACTTTGACCATATGCGCGCGATACCGGTCCGCCGAGAGATGCCGCAAACCGCCGAGCTTGACGTGGCAACGTCCGGGGAGGCCGCGTCCGGATGAATTCGCCGACGAAAAAGGTTCCGAATGCATTCCTTGGCCCGCTCGATGACAGCGGCCGCATCCCGGCTCATCAGCAAACCCGCGTCTCCGCGTTCTTAATGTCGGCGCACGGCGCGCTGGCGCGTCAGCTTGCGGCGCTGCTGCCGGTCAGCTTGCAGAACAGCATGCAGGTCGAGATGCATGCCCAGTGTTGCCGGCAGATCGAGTTTCTTTCGATGCTTTCACGGGCAACAGCATGGGTGCCCGATCCGATGCTGCCGATGTTGTTTTGGCAATGGGAGGCGGCGTGGTGGCCGCGCCCGGTCGATTGCGTAGCGGATTGGACCCAGGCACGGATGATCGATCTCGCCGCCTTCAATCATGCACTGCACGCTGTCATTCGCCCGGCGGCGTTATTGCCGGAAACCGTCGATGCGATGGATCCGTTTGTGCAAGCCATGCGGCACATCGAGTTCGAAAGCGGGCGATTGATGCAAGCGCAGATCATCTTTCTGAAGAGTCCGCAGTTTCACCATGTCCGTGACGAAGTTGCAGCCGCGGTGGAGCGGCGACACGATCAGATGCGCGAACATTTGTCGTCAATGCTGCTCGGACTTGAAGTCGAAACCAGCGGCCGGCATTTAATTCCGACCGCATATCATTTGAGCGTCAAGGCGGCCATGGAAGCCGCTGCGGCTGCCGCTTCCGCGACCGCTGCAGTCACCGAGACACGAGAAACAACCAATCAATCGTAGCTACCTTGCCCGAAGTATCTGTTATGCTTTCATGACCATGGAATTCAACGATTGGGCGTCGAGGCATCGAATGATTACCGTTCCCGAAATGGCGGCCGAGGCATTGGGGTCGTTCCTCTCCACGCAACTAAACAGTCGATTTGCTTCCACTGAAGCCGGTTTGACCGAGCTGATCCCAGCAGTCGCCCGCCTTTCGCTTGAGTGCATCGGCAACAGCGACGCGCTCTACCATAATGTCGAACACACTATGCTGGTGACGTTGGTGGGTTACGACATCATGAAGGGCCGATCGCTGGTGTTGCCGACGTCGGCCAACGACTATGCCCACGTCATTGTTGCCTGCCTGCTGCACGATATCGGCTTTGTGCGCGGAATCTTGGCGGGCGATGGCGAGGACGGATACGTCACCGACGCCAAGGGCGGCAAAACCAAGATCCCGCGCGGCTCGTCGGACGCCGCGTTGACGCCGTACCACGTGGACCGTTCCAAGATCTACGCGATGGACCGGTTGGCGACGACGGAACCGCTGGATGCAGCCAGAATTGCGCAAGCCATAGAGTTTACCCGCTTTCCCTCGGCCATCGTTCCCGAGGATAAAGACAGCGAGGAGGGTTCGTTGGTGCGGGCGGCCGATCTGATCGGACAGCTGGGCGATCCGCATTATCTGCGCAAGGCGAACGCGCTTTACTATGAATTCGAAGAAGTCGGCATGAACAAGCAGCTCGGCTACGGATCACCCGCGGACCTTACCGACCTGTATCCTCAATTTTACTACAACAGCGTCTCACCCCATATTCAGAAAGCCATCCGGTACCTGAATGTAACCTCGAGCGGGCGGCAATGGATTGCCAGCCTTTACAGCAACGTGTTCCGCGCCGAGCGAGAGCGAAGCCTGTCGGGGCCGGAGCGTTGAGGTCGGCTAAGCTTGTGCCTTGGTTTACGACACGGGACCAACCGGGAAGTTGTCATGAACAAAATCGCCGACATACGAAGTAACGACACGCTGCCGCAGCCGTCGCCGCGTTCGCCTTACTTCTCGGAGGAACACGAGCTTCTCCGCGCCCAGGTCCGCCGGTTTGTCGAGACGGAAATCAAGCCGCACGGGCTTGCCTGGGAAGAGCAGGGCTATGTACCGCGCGAGGTACTGCGCCGGATGGGCAGCCTGGGATTTTTCGGCATCCGCTATCCCGAGCGCTATGGCGGGTCGGATATGGATGCGCTTGCGACCGTCGTCCTTGCTGAAGAGCTCGGCCGTTCGACCTTTAGCGGCGTGGCGACGACCGCGTTGGTGCACTCCGAGATGGCCTCGATTCATCTCTTTCGCGCCGGCAGCGAGGCGCAAAAGGACAAGTGGATGCCGCGCATCATTTCCGGCGAGGTCATCACCGCCGTCGCCGTGACCGAGCCGGACGCGGGCTCCGATGTGAAGGGTATCCGCACTTTCGCGCGCCGCGACGGGGATAGTTACGTCATCGATGGCGCCAAAATGTTCATCACCAATGGCGTGCATGCGAACCTCTATTTCGTGGCGGCGAAGACGGATCGCGGCGGTCAGCCGAGCCGCTCGATCACCATGTTCATCGTCGAAAAAGGCACGCCCGGCCTTACCGTCAGCCGCACGCTCGACAAGCATGGCTGGCGCTCGTCCGACACTGCGGAACTGCATTTCGACGGCTGCCGCATTCCGGCCGAGAACCGCTTGGGCGATGAGGGCCGCGGCTTCTACGCCATCATGCAGAATTTCCAGAACGAGCGGACGACAATCGGAGCCGTTGCGATCGGCGAATCTCAGGCCGCACTCGACCTGACACTCGATTACGTCCGCGCCCGCAAGGCATTTGGCGCGCCGTTATGGCAACGCGAAACCATCCGTCAGCGCTTGGCGATGCTGGCGGCAAAGATCGAGGCCGGCAGGCAGCTCGTCTACCACGCAGCCTGGCTCGCGACGCAAGGGATCGATGCCACCAAGGAGGTCTCCATGGTGAAGGCCTATTGCGGCGAACTGGTCAACGAGGTGATGTACAACTGCGTGCAGTTCCACGGCGGCATGGGCTTTATGCGGGAAAGCACTATCGAGCGCATGGCCCGCGACGCGCGTGTGCAGAACATCGGCGGCGGCGCTACGGAAGTGATGCTGGAGGAAGTCGCGAAGCGGATGTAATTTCGCACTTGCGCTTCATTGCGCGCTCTATCCCAACAGTTTCTAGGGTTCAGCGAAACCGTCGGTTAGGGCAGGGCGTTTTGGCGACGCTGCGCTGCGTTATGTGAGCGCCCATATTGCAAAAGCGGCGTTCCTGGTGTGCCGCACTTCTTGCCGGGTCGCTGATTTTGAGGGAAACTGGCAGCAAACAAAGGGAACGCCGATGGAAATCATCCCCATAGGTCCGGGCTTTGCCGCCGAGCTCCGTGGTGTAACGCTTACCGATGTCGCTGCCGATGATGAGACATACCGGCAGACGCGCGCGGCGTTCGAGGAGCATTCGGTTCTGGTCTTTCGCGGCCAGGATGTCACCGACGAGACGCAACTTGCCTACTCGCGCCGCTTTGGTCCGTTGGAGGTGACGCATGTCGCCGCGGAGGGGGCTGGCACCAACCTCGTGATTCTGTCGACCATCGACAAGGACGGCAAGGTCGTGCCGGCGGATCATCGGCTTGCGCTGCGCAACAAAGCCAATCAGCTCTGGCATACGGATTCCACCTTCAAGAGCGTGCCGGCACTCGCCTCGGTACTGTCGGGGCGGATCATGCCGGCGCAAGGCGGCGAAACCGAATACGTCTCTACCCGCCTCGCGTGGGAGCGGCTTGATCCGGCAACGCAGGAGAAGCTGGCCAACTTTTTCGTCTGGCACGACTATTCGCATTCGCGCCGAAAGATATCGCCGAATCTGGTCGGCGCATCGGAACGTGCCGCCCTGCCGCCGCAGTGCTGGCGCATGGTGTGGAAGAATCCGGTGAACGGCCGTACTGCGCTCTACCTCGCGTCGCACGCCTATGCCATCGAAGGCATGGACCAGGTGGCGGCCCAGAAATTGCTCGCCGAATTGATCGATGCGGCGACCGCGCCGGGTCTAAGCTACGAGCATGCGTGGCGCAAAGGCGACGTCGTAATGTGGGATAATCGCGCGACGCTGCATCGTGGCCGGCCGTGGCCCCCACAGGAGGCGCGATTTATGGTCCGTACGACGATTTCTGCAACGGAAGCGGACGGTTTGGCGAGCATGCGCCCGCCGGCGCGTCAGGCGGCGGAGTAGCTATCCGTTTGGGGCATCGTATTCAGGATCCGCAAGCGGTACGGTTGCGGTTTCGGAATCAAAGGGGAGCCGAGACGCGTCTGCCGCGGCGATAGACTACGAGCCTGGCCGCCTGGTGTGTGCGCTCAGTGCCGCGATGACAAAGTCGATCATCTGATCCAGCGTCGGGCTGGGCTTATCGGCAAATTCGCTGATCAATTGCGGATGGAAAAAACGTATCATTGCCGTACCGGTACAAAGCGCGGCACGGCCGACATCGGGCGCGTGAAATTCACCGGACGCGACGCCGTCTGCGATCACCGCGGCGAATAGGCCAGTGATGCACTCCATGTGCGCTTTGCAGACCTCCCAATTCTCCTCCATGGCAACGGCGACCATCTCATGCAGCTTCGCATCGCCGACATAGCGGTCCGAATTCATTCGATGCACGGTTTCCAGCAGCGCGCGCAGCCGTATCGCAGCCGAGCCTCGCCGATTGGCGATGGCCTGTAACGCGTGCTCCACCTCTCGCATCAGCCGGTGCGCGACGCCCGCGGTGATCGACCTTTTGGAGTCAAAGAAACGGTAGACGTTCGCCGGACTCATGTGCAGCGACTTGGCGATATCGGCGACCGTGGTCTTCTGGTAGCCGATTTCACGATACAAACGTTCGGCGGTGACGAGAATCCGCTCTCGCACGTCGGTTTCGGTGTGTTCCATCACCTCGGTCATCTCAGCTCTTCGCTTTCTGTCTTTTCATTCGGCCGCGACCGCAAGAGGCGCGGGTCGCCGCGTCCTTTCCGGCGCGGGTGATATGCCGCTCGCGTCGCCGCCGCGCTCATCCAGCCGCCTACGATACCACAGTGCGTAGAGGCTTGGCAGGAACAGTAAGGTCAAAAAGGTCGCCACAAACAGGCCGCCCATGATGGTGATCGCCATCGGGCCCCAGAAAGCCGAACGGGAAAGGGGGATCATGGCCAGAATCGCCGCCAAGGCGGTGAGGATAACGGGCCGCGCGCGCCGCACGGTCGCCTCCACGATCGCCTCACGGCGGGTTTGCCCGTGATTTACATCCGCTTCAATCTGATCGACCAGAATCACTGCGTTCCGCATGATCATTCCAATGAGCGCGATCAGGCCAAGCAACGCGACGAAGCCGAACGGCTTGTTGGCGACGTTTAATCCCAAAGAGGCGCCGACAATGCCGAGCGGCGCCGTCAGGAAGACCAGTATCAGCCGCGAAATGCTCTGCAGTTGGACCATCAAGAGCGTGAGCATGGCCATGATCATCACCGGAAACAACACGAAGATCGAGGCGTTGCCCTTCTGCGATTCTTCGATGGCGCCGCCGATTTCGATCCGGTAGGCCGGGTCGAGCCGGTCGCGGATGGACCGGAGTTTCGGCCAGATCGCATTGGTCACGTCGGGCGGCTGAGCGCCGTCGACAACGTCGGCGCGCACCGTGATCGCCATATCGCGATTTATTCGCCACATGATCGGCTCCTCATGGGCATATTCGATGTGGGCGATTTGCGAGAGCGGAACGGCCACGCCGTTGCGTGTGTAGAGCGACAAATCGCCGATATGCGCCAGGTCGAGCCGTTCCGCCGGCACGGCGCGTGCCACAACCGCGACCTTTTCTATTCCGTCGCGCACCGTCGTAATCGGCAGTCCGGAGATCAGCATACTCAGCGACTGAGAAATGTCCTGCGGCGTCAAGCCCATCGCCCGCACGCGATCCTGATCGACAACGAGCTTCAGGTACGGCGCCTGCTCGTTCCAATCGAGGTGCGGATCTATTGCCTGATTGTCGGCGCGCATCACCTCGCGCACCTGATAGGCGATATCCCTCACCTTGTTCGTGTCGGGGCCGATGACCCGGAACTGCACCGGGAAGCCGACGGGGGGCCCGAAATTGAACCGGTCGACGCGCACGCGCGCCTCCGATAACGCGCCATCTGCGACCGCGTGTTCCAGTCGCGCCTTGATCCGCTCTCGCGCTTCGACGTCCTTCGACACGACCACGATCTCGGCGAAGGATTCGTCCGGCAGTTGCGGATTGAGCCCCAGCCAGAACCGCGGCGAGCCGCGGCCAACATAGGCGGTGTAGGTGGCGATGTCCGTGTCGCCGTCGAGCAGCGCTTCGGCACGCTTGACGGATTCCAGTGTCGTACCGAATGCCGTGCCGGCGGGCATGCGGAGCTGGAAGAACAGTTCCGGCCGCTCGGATAGCGGGAAGAATTGCTGCTGCACGTGGCTGAAGGCCAGGATCGACAGAACAAAGATCCCAACGGTCGCGAGCACGACCGTACCGCGCCGCTTAACGCACCACTCGATGACGCGGCGCAGACCACGATAGATCCGTGTTTCATATATCGCATGGGGATCGTGATCAGCTCCGATCCGCTTGACGCCGGGCAGCAATTTCACGCCGAGGTAGGGGATGAATACGACCGCCACCACCCACGACGCCATCAGCGCAATCGCGACGACCCAGAAAATCCCGCCGGCATATTCCCCGACCGAGGAATTGGCGAAGCCGATGGGAAGAAAGCCAACCGCGGTCACGAGAGTCCCCGTCAACATAGGGAACGCCGTGGATTCCCACGCAAACGAAGCGGCGCGGATGCGATCCCAGCCCTGCTCCATCTTCACCACCATCATCTCGACCGCAATGATGGCGTCATCGACCAAGAGGCCGAGCGCGATGATCAACGCGCCGAGCGTGATCCGGTGCAGATCGAGGCCGATCGCGTTCATGACGACGAACACAACAGCCAGCACAAGCGGCACCGACAACGCGACGACAAAGCCGGTGCGCCAACCAAGCGCGAGGAAACTGACGAATAGAACAATCGCCAGTGCTTCGATGAAGGAACGCACGAACTCTCCGACCGCGTGGTCCACCACTGCGGGCTGATCGGCGATTTGCTCGAAATCGAACCCTTGCGGAACCGCACTCATGAAGTCTGAAGTGGCGGCGGCGATGGCCGGACCGAGTTCCAGGATGTTGGCGCCCTTAGCCATGACGATGCCGACACCGATGGCGGGCTTGCCTCTTTGCCGGACCAGAAAGTCGGGCGGATCGGCAAAGCCGTGCGTCACAGTGGCAATGTCGCCCATGCGGAACACACGGCCATTGGCCTCCACTGGCGTCTCGGCAACCGCCTTGACGCCGTCGAGCGCGCCGGTCACGCGCAGCGGCACGCGCTGCGCGGTGGTTTCCAGGACGCCAGCCGGCACCACCGCGTTCTGACGGGCGAGCGACTGGAACAATTGGTCCGTGGTGATACCGAGCGTTGCAAGCTTGGCATCGGAGAATTCGACAAAGATTCTTTCGTCCTGCGTGCCATACAGGTTGACCTTGGTGACATTCTTGACCTTGAGAAGCCGCTGGCGGAACGCTTCGGCGACCTTCTTCATCTGGGCGTAGTCGGCGCCGTCGGACGTGATCATGTAGAGGATCGAGTCGACGTCGCCGTACTCATCGTTGACGGACGGCCCGATCAGGCCGGCGGGCAGGTCGTCTTTGATATCGCTGAGTTTTTTGCGCAGCTGATAGAACAATTGCGGCACATCGCGCGCCGGCGTGTTGTCCTTGAAGGCGACCTGCATCGCGGTGAATGCCGGCTTCGAGTAAGTGGTGACCTTGTCGAAGTAGGGCAGCTCCTGCAGTTTCTTCTCGATCGGGTCGGCGACCTGCGCCTGCATCTCGGCGGCGGTCGCGCCCGGCCAGATGGCGGTGACGACCACGAGTTTGATGGTGAAGGACGGATCCTCTGCGCGTCCCAGATTGCGATAGGACAATAAGCCCGCGCCGCCAAACATCACGATCAGAAACAGGATCAGGGCGGGGTGCGCCACGGCCCATGCCGAGAGATTGAAGCGGTGCATCGTACTCTCCCCTGGCAATCCGCGATTTGCGATCAGAACGAAAGTGACGAGACGACTTTGACCTTCTCGGCGGGATCGAGCTTTTGCACGCCGAGAGCGACGACGTTGGCGCCCTCATCCACGCCGCCGCTGATCAGGACGCCGTTGCTTTCGTACGCCTTCACCGCCACCGGCTTGAGCGTGATCACGCCGGTCTTGCCATCGGCGACGTAAACTGAAGGTCCCGCACCCTGGTTGAACAGCGCGGAAAGAGGCAGCCGCGCGACACGTTCGCTTCCCGCATCCGACAGGATCAATGTCGCCGTCATGCCGAGTTGCACGTCGTCGCCGGCACCGGGCATCGAGAACTTCGCGAGGTAAGTGCGCGTCGCCGGATCGGCCGAGGGGGCGAGTTCGCGAAGCTTCGCGACATGGAGCTTATCGGGCTGCGACCAGATCGAGACTTGCGCTTCGCCCGACCTGGCGCGCGCGAGCAGCGTTTCCGGGATCGCGACGACGACCTCCTTTTCGGCAAGCCGCGCCACGCGGATCGCGGTCTGCCCCGCGATTACGACCTGACCAGGTTCGACCAGCGTCGCGGTGACGACGCCGGGAGCGTCAGCAACCACCGTCGCGTAGGATAGACTGTTTTTCGTAAGTTCGACCGACCGCTCAGCGCGCTTTAGCCTTGCTCGCGCCTCGTCGGCCACCGCTTTGGCTTGGTCCAATTGCGCGTCGGTCGACCAGCCCTTTTGCTTTAGTTCCTTCGCCCGCGATTCAGCGGCGCTGGCTTGCGCCAATACGCCGCCGGCAGCGGTGAACTCGGCCTCGGCCTGGTCGGCTTGTAGCCGCAAATCGGCCTCGTCGAGCGTCGCAAGGGGTTGTCCGGTCTCGACCATCGCCCCGACCTCCACCAGTCGTTTCGATACCTTCCCAGCCACGCGAAAGCCGATATCGCTTTCGATCCTGGGGCGAATGGTTCCAACGAAGCTGCGGTCGGAAACCTGCGCTTGGTAATGGGCGCTGGTGACCAGGACTGGCCTTATCGGCGCTGCGTGTTGCGCTGCGATTTCGTTGCATCCGGCCAACCCGAGCGCCAAGGCAACGAAGGCCGGTGCGTGACGTAAGCCAATGTAATTTCGGAAGAAACCGGTGTGGATGGGCATCTGGACACCTCCGACATAGATTCGAAGGTGGCGTGACTATTGATAAATGTCAATATTCATCACACATCACAAAAGATTTAACGGCCTGGTGACGGCGAACGATGCGTGAAGCGGACGGCGACGGGCTGCCTAGCTTTTCTCCGGCAGCATCCGATCCTCGATCTTAAAGTAATGCCGGGCATGGGCGACGAGTTGTGCGTCGCTCGGATGATCGACAGTTTCCACGCCGACGATGATCTTTATTAGCTGCGGGTCGTGCTGGTGAATGTGCTTGATCAATTCGGTCTTGGCGTTAGCCGGTCCGGTCACGAGAACGGCGCCGGCGTCGGCAATTGACCGCGCCACGGCTCGAAGGAAGTTGTGATCCTCCGCCGCGTGTCCGCCGCCGATCGAGTTTGCCTTATGGTGGATGTGCTTTGTCGGATGATCCGGATGCAGCACCAGCTTTTCGACGTCGCTCGGGCCAAAATGGAACACACGGGCTTCCCGGTGATCGATCCAGATGACCGCGTGAAAGTGGTGAATGCTCATGACAGTCTCCTGCCTTCAGCCCGCTGCGCGCCGCTGGCGGTTTGTACAATCCGTATGTGTGGGTCAGGATCGTTCTACGCGATGTGGGGAATGCGCGACGGGTGCAGGCAAAAACGCATG
>VFSW01008826.1_pt1 | contig 14446 bp, 8 predicted proteins | sample 5358111 | NCBI WGS metagenome assembly VFSW01 (sample SAMN11554181, study PRJNA540505) | mine drainage metagenome | isolation source: sediment from site ElyBrook_90M | place: USA: Ely Copper Mine, Vershire, VT | collected 2017 | reverse complement strand
CGTGAACCTGGCGCGAATGATTTTGGATCGAGTGGGCCGACAGTAAGGTGGTAGCTTTGGTCCAAACGAAATCGGCGGAAATTCGGCGAACCGTGGAGAGCAGGGTGGCTCAACGACCGATAACCCGCCCCCAAGTCACACACTGCTCGATCCCTTTTCCCCGTTGCACCACCAGTGGACAGCTTGAATGTTTTCCGGATGGTCGTCCCGCCATGCTCCGCCCATGCCACGGGGATTGATGTGGTCTGGAACGATGTCGGTGTAATCGGTGAACTTTTCGTTGCAGAGAGCACACTCGCCGTTCTGGGCGACAATCTTCTGGTCCAGCAGCTTTCGCATTTCTGCGTTTGAGCGGATCTCCCGATAACCACGAGGGTGATGGGGATCGTCGACCCGGCGGACTCCCAACTGGCGCTGGCGTCTTTCTCTCGGAATCGCTTCCCTGCCACAGCAGAATTGGGAGCGGTGAATCGGGCACTGTTGATTTCGACGGAGTCTCATGGTTTTCCAGCTTGGGCATTGAGCGGTTCGATTGAGGGATTGTTTTGCAGGATGCTTTAGGGTAGGAAGCTAGTGGTATCCGCCCAAAATAGCATCTATTATTTCATTGGCTGAATGGGCTCCATGCGTTGCTGACAATCCCTCGGGGGCTAAAGCCCTCATTGATTCTGCTCGATTTCGGCACGGCTGAAGCCGTGCCCTTTCAAAGCTGTTAAATGACCATCTGTGTGGCGGACTACACTAGAGCACAAATCGAAAGGACAAGGAGAATCTGGCGCTTGCCACCGGCGCGGAGCGCCGACGAAAATAGATTGCCGGTTCAACGGATTTTGGCCTTAGCTTCGGTTGACTACGGGGAATTACCCCCGCTCGAGATGTGAGCAATTGTTGGACGCTGACGGGGTGCAGACCAACCTGTTTGGGCAGGGAGCCAATTCAACTCAGCCGGCGGGACAGCAAGGCGCTTGGGCTAAAGTGAGCTTCATTCCAATGGCCTGCATTGGGACAAGGGAAATCGACGCTGATTCGCTCCATCAGTGACCCTGGTTTGCTCAATCAATGACACGCGACAAAATGGTACGGTTTGGCGCCGGAATTTCATCCGATCGGCGACCGAATGTGTGTCAGTTGTGTGCTGCTTTGGTCAAGTTCTTGCCGTTGGTACCTTCGCCGACTTCGTCAATCATGATGATCGCCCGCCTAGTTCACCATTGATCGTGCAACTCGCAAGCGTGATGTTGTTGTAAAGCTGAGACCGAATAGCTTGAAATACCCGGAGGTGACCTGGAGTGATATTGCTCATGGCGCTGCCTCTTTCGTTTTGTGTGCCCCCCACGGCGGGGGCGAAAGAGGGCACGTCATGCCGTCGCAAAAGAGCGCAGAAGTCATAAGATTTTGCGAGACCGTGATCAAAGGGCAGGGAGGAAACAAAATCCGTCATTGACGGCAAGCGGCGGCGACTAAAGTGCCGTTCACCCGCCGTTATGAGGGCAGCAGGAAAGAGGTGACATGATCGAGACAGGACGTTTCAGAGAGCGAGACCGAAAATGATGATCATCTAGGTGGGCCACGGTCAATTGCACGGGGTGTTTCGACATTAAGCGCGGCGGCTCACCGACGCAGCAGTTCGATCTTGCTGAGCTTTTCCAACAAGGCTACGACTGCACTGAGGTATTCGGAACAGGATTTAGACAATTCATCGAACACGTATTCAACGGGCGGCCGGGCGCGTAGCACGTGCCGCCTTCCAATGACTTTGCCTTGTGTGTCCCTGACCTCTTCCCCTGCGCGCGACTCCAGCGAAGAAAAGAACATCGAATAGTCCACCGACGGCCGCATGTGGTGCATCAGACGATTCCTGTAGGCAATGGCTATATCCACTCCGGGTTTGCTGCCGGGAATTGCAAGGGCCTGGGTGATGGCGTCGAAATCCGTCTTTGAAATTGCGCCACTGGCGCGTCTTGCTTTCAGTCGCTTTTCAACGTTCTCGCGCGTGAGCTGGGATTTCTCCCAATTGGGCTTACTGGTATCGACAAGATCCCCGCCGAGGCTTTCGTGGAGTAGCCGATTCACGAGGTCTTGCACCCTTATGAGGTCCTGCATCGACTGGTTCAATAGGGTCATTTTGCAGTCGTGGATATAATACAGATCATTGATTGCCAGGTCGTCTTCGAAGGGTGGCTCCTGAGATGGTTCGAGGGCTTTGTAGGTCTGGGCAAGAACGAGATCGGCCTCCGCACCCATGATGAGCTTCGTCAGTTCAAGCCAGATGGCTTGTGAATTTCGAATATCTATATACTGCTCGAAGCCAGCCGGACGACCGGGGAATTCCAGCCATCCACGGGCAACGGCGTTGTGTTTAGGCGCGGCTTGTTCGCCGACCATAACCTTCAGCTCCGTGGCAAGAATATGAGCGAGCCTGTGCTCCCCGGCGCTATCCGGGGTGTAAGGCGTTTCCACGCTCTGGCTCTCTTCCCGCTTCGCCCCGTCATCGTCGATGAAGGTGATTTTCAGTTCAACGCGTCTCATTTAAGGCCTCACACAATTGATATTAGAAAGAAAGCGACGATCATGCGCTTTGCAAAGCTGCAAAACACCTTAAGCCGGGAGGTCACCATCAGGGAAACGGGCAGCACGGATTCTTGGAGCGGGCCGCCCGTTGACCTCTCGGCGCGCCCCGCCATGAAGGAGCGCGAGACTCACATCTCACGGAAGGAGGCTGGGAACGGGAACCGAAAGTCATGAATAACACGATGGCAGGGCGGCAAAATCCGTCATTGACAGCGAGTAAGGGCGGCCCGGAGCGGCTGATGCAAAGGACTCTGGCCGAAATTCCCCGAATTGAACCAAGACGTGCATCGCCACGCCCTTTTCGAGCCAAGCGCTACGGTGTAAGGTGGTGAAGACACAAGAGAAATGTCGCGATGGGTCGTCAGAGATTGGGGCAGGGGCGAGCTGAAGCCAAGTCTTCGAGCCAGACCCCCACGAACTGCCGGACTGGCCGCTTCCCAGACACGTATATTTCTAGGGGATTGGCGGATGCTCTGGACCGTATCGTGATGAAAACAGTGCATTAGAGCGTCAGTGAGAGACTGGCGGTCTTGGAAAAGGAGAGCAGAGAGCCGAATGTCAATCGAACAAAACTACAGCATTCGGTTCATCGCGGCGATGGCGCTCCGCGAAAAGCAGATTCAGCAGAATTACCGCCCGATCATCGCCGTACACAAATGGTTTGCACGACGGCCTGGAACGCTATTCCGGGGTCTGCTCCTTTCAGAATTCAAGAATGCGCCTGTCGAGGAGACGTACTACAGGTCGCACAGCTTAGAAGGCGTCATAATTGCCGATCCGTTCATGGGTGGGGGGACTCCGCTCGTCGAAGCAAACCAAATCGGCTGCGACATCATCGGGACGGATATCAACCCGATGGCAACCTGGATCGTGCGGGAAGAAATCGACGCCCTTGATTTGGAAGGCTATTCGCGCAAAGCTGAGGCGCTGCTCGATCAGCTTTCAACGGAGATTGGACATCTTTACAAGACGCGCTGCCCCGTAACCGGCAGAAAAGATGCCGATGTCAAATACTTCATGTGGGTGAAGCGCGGCACCTGCCAAGAATGCGATAAAGAGTTCGATCTTTTCCCTGGCTACGTTCTAGCGGAAGATGCACGGCACCCGTCATACGTGATCGTTTGTTCCGCCTGCGGGGATTTGAACGAAGTCCATGATCCAGAGCGTCCGGGCGTGTGCCAGTGCGGAACAGCCCTGGTAACGGACGGGCCGGTGCATCGCAACAAATGCGAATGTCCGCATTGCGGGCATGTCAACACCTCGCCCTTTCATGGCAGCGGTGCGCCGTCGCATCGCTTGTTTGCCATCGAATACTACAATCCTGATCTCAAAGATAGGGCAGGGCGGCTGTTCAAGAAGCCGGACAAGAATGATCTCGCTCGCGTGAAGGAGGCTGAGGCCGCCTTTCAGAAACTATCGGTGCGGTTCGTGCCGAATGATGCGATCCCTGATGGCGATGAATCATCGCGCCTGCATCGATGGGGCTATGAGCGATTTCGCGAGTTGTTCAATGCGCGCCAACTTCTCGGGCTCGAAATGAGCGCGCGAATTGTTGCCAAAGTGAAAGACACCCGGATACGTCGGGCCCTCGCGACAAACTTTTCCGATCTCTTGCGGTATCAAAACATGCTGTGCCGATACGACACGATGGCGCTGAAATCGCTCGACGTGTTTTCAATCCACGGCTTTCCTGTGGGATACGTGCAGGTCGAGTCAAACCTGCTTGGCCTTCGCAACGGCAATTCGCTGCCAGTAGGCTCTGGTGGATGGATCAACATCATTCAGAAATACTCGAAAGCAAAGCGCTACTGCGCGGAACCATTCGAGATAGCATTCAACGGCAAGAAAAAGGTGACAGTCCCGATCCGGGGCGAGTGGATTGGGGAAGTACATCCTGAACACCCGGAACTTCCGACGCGGAATGTCGATTTGCGTTGCGTTTCTGCGACAACAATGGAGCTGCCACCGTCGAGCCTCGATGGGGTGTTCACCGATCCGCCGTATTACGGCATGGTGCAATACGGCGAGCTTATGCATTTCTGCTATGTGTGGCTGCGAAAACTGATGGGTGGAGACTTCAACGGTCTCGAATTGAATACCACGCGCCACGTCCAAGAACTGACCGGCAATGAGACGGCTTCTAGGGATATTACGCATTTTGCTGAAGGACTAGCCGCAGTATTTTCGCATTCGGCGCGGGCGCTGAAGCCGGGGGCACCTCTCGTATTCACCTATCATCACAACCGCCAAGAGGCCTATTTGGCCGCTGGCATGGCAATCCTTGACGCGGGCCTTGCGTGTTCCGCTTCTCTACCATGCCCTGCCGAAATGGGAGGATCGATCCATATTCACGGCACAGGATCATCGATCCTGGACAGTGTATTTGTCTGCCGGGATAGCGGCCACACGCCCCGTGCATGGCTTTTCGATGATGCTGAGGGGCTCGCGCACATTCTCACAAACGAAATGGCGGAATTACGGGCAGCAGGGATGAAGCCAACGGATGGGGATATTCGCTGCGCCGCCTTTGGGCATATCACCCGGATGACGATTTGGCGGCTTCGCCCGAAGTGGGATAACACGTTATCGACGGAGACAAAACTCGGAAAGTTCCGCGATGCAATGAACAGGCTGGCTACTGTGGACGATGTGGCGCGAGTGCTTGGCAAGGCGAAGGCTCCTCAACCGACTGTGGCTGGAACACTCTTCCCGGAAGTGAGGGAGCTGGTCGATGCCGTTGCGTTTTGAAGCGAACTATAACGATGTTGGGCTTTCATTCGATCCGCTCGTGGATGAAGTATTCTCCGAGCTGAAATCCAGCTTCCTGGAGATGCCGCGCGGGGAGGGGTTCGTTGATTACGCCACATTCGAGCGCGGATACCAATCGCTCAAGAAGGCGACGAACGCCTTTGCGACGGTAACCGCAGAAACGATTGAGGCGGCGGTTTCAGAAGCGCCCATTTCCTTTGTCGTGTTTCGGGCAATCCTGGGATTCACTCCGCCGGAGTGGGCTTATGTGACAACGGAAATGACCGGCGTTTCGGTGGATCAGGGCGCGGCGCGCACCATTGACCGGAATATGCGGGTAAATCCACTCAAGCCGCACTCTCTCGGTACGACGCTGACTGCTCAACGTGTTCGCGCGATGATTTCTGCGGGCGTCAAGACGCTGACCACGGGTGTCGATACCGCATTGCCAACAATCCTGCACCGTCTCGACAAGGCGGACACAAGGGAAGGGGTCAAGAGCATTCAGCCAGTCGCCGACCTCGGAGTGCCATACCCTGTGCTGCTGTATGAGCGGTTCCTGGGACGCCCGTTCGCCTCGCATAGAGACGCCGTGAGTGAGCTGGTCGGCGAAGTTGTCGAGAATGCCGTCAAAGACGTTCTGACAGCAGCCAAGGTCAGCTTTCGGGAAAGCAAGCGCGCCGAACGGATAGAGGGTTTCGATCAGGCTCCGGATTTTATCATTCCGGATGAGTTTAACCCTGTCGCTCTGATTGAAGCGAAGCTCACGGAAGACGACGGGACGGCCCGTGACAAGGTGTCGCGGGTTCAGCGGCTGCGCACACTCCGCGATCAGACAGGACATAAATACGATGTCATTGCCTGCATCGCGGGCAGGGGGTTCAAGGTCCGTCGCGAGGACATGCGCCGGTTGCTTCAGGCAACAGACGGCAAGGTATTCACACTAGCGACGATGCACCTCCTGGTCGATCAAACTCGCATCCGCGAGTATCGGTCCAGAGAATCCAATCCCGGCTGAGAGGTCAGAACCCGATGCGTCGGAAATATGGGGATCATCAGGGACAAGCGTATCCGGTCTGCGATGGGCGGAGGTGATTTGAGTGGTTGACTTCAAGAAGCGACTGGCCGGGAAAAAAGCGGACAAACCCATTGATCCGGTAAAGCTCTACGATACCCTGGATCGGGCTCACGACAAGGGGCCCCTAAGACCCGCGCAATTGTCTGTTCTTGAAGACTGGTTTAAGCATCATCGCTCAAAACGTGACGTCATCGTAAAACTGCATACGGGACAGGGGAAGACCCTAATCGGTCTCCTGATGCTGCAAGCGCGCCTGAATGACTCCAAGGGCCCCGCAGTGTATCTTTGCCCCGACAATTTTCTAATCGACCAAACCTGCGAGCAGGCGAGGCAGTTTGGCATTTCGACATGCAAGGCAGACCCGGAGCTACCTGATGATTTCGTCAACAGTGAAAAGATACTGGTCACTTCGGTTCAAAAACTATTCAACGGATTGACGAAATTCGGCCTTAACAGAAGATCTGTGAAGGTTGGCACTCTGTTGATGGACGACGCTCACGCTTGTTCAGATATCATCCGCGAGTCTTGCAGAATTCGCATTCCGAGCACGGAACCAGCTTACGATGCGCTGAAGACGCTTTTTGCGGAAGATTTGGAGCAGCAAGGTTCGGGTACGTTTGCAGATATTGGTAACGACAAGCGCGATGCACTTTTGCCCGTTCCGTATTGGGCGTGGATCGGCCGCGAAGCAGACGTTGCCGGTATCCTCTCGACAAGTACGGATCGGAACTCCGTCAAGTTTGCATGGCCGCTCTTAAAAGACGTGCTCAGCAATTGCCAGTGTGTGATCTCAGGGACCGCTGTCGAGATCGAACCGTACATTCCTCCCTTAGTAGCCTTTGGTAGCTACGCGGATGCACCTCACAGAATCTTCATGTCGGCGACAGTCACCGATGACGCATTTCTAGTGAAGGGACTACAGCTCGCGCCCGAAACCATTAGTGAGCCACTGACATATTCGAAGGAACGATGGTCCGGCGAAAAGATGGTTCTTCTCCCCTCTATGATCCACGAGGACCTCGACAGAGGCTTTGTGGTCAAGGCCTTTGGCGCACCCAATGACAAAAGGCGCTCGGGAGCGGTTGGGCTGACTTCTGGGTTTATGCACACGAAGGATTGGGAGGCGTATGGGGCGCTCGTCGCCAACAAGGATACGCTGGCAGCAGCGATTGAGAGGCTGCGCGAAGGAAATTATGAAAAGGCTGTCGTCCTGGCAAACCGTTACGACGGAATTGATCTTCCGGACGCCACCTGCCGCATCTTGATCTTCGACGGCAAGCCATTCTCCGAAAGTCTCTCCGATCTCTATCAAGAACAATGTCGTCCGAATAGCGAAGCGACACTCATGCGGACAGTTCGGACGGTGGAGCAAGGAATGGGCCGTAGCGTTCGTGGCGAAAAGGACTACTCCGTCGTTGTGATCATTGGAGCGGACATCACAAGGCTCGTTCGCGACAAGGAATCAAGACGGTTTTTGTCTCCGCAAATGGCAACCCAGATCGAAATAGGGATGGAAATCGCGGAGATGGCACGACAAGAAATCGAAGATGGTGAAACCCCATCCAAGGCGCTCAACGGCCTTATCCAACAATGTCTCCGACGCGATAGTGACTGGAAAGCCTTCTATGTAGAAAAGATGGGCAAGGTCAAACCGGCGGGCGCCAATGTGCATCTCCTGCGAGCCTATGCGGCGGAGCTAAGCGCAGAACAAGCGTATTCTCAAGGCGACTACTCGACCGCGTGTGAGGCGCTTCAAGAGCTTCTCGATAAAGGGGGCGTAGACCGCGAGGACAAAGCGTGGTACTTGCAAGAGATGGCTCGATACAACTATCGGTCAAATCGTATCGAGTCGCGACGGCTGCAGATTGCCGCATACAACGGAAATCGATTGCTCCTGAAACCTGCCACTGGCGTAACTGTTGCACGCCTGAAGATTGTCAGTCAGGGAAGAATGGAACGGATCGCAGCATGGGTTCGCCAGCACGGAGACTACACACAGCTAGATGTCGTACTTTGTGAAATTCTCAGTCGGCTGGTGTTTGGGACGAAAGCGGACAAGTTCGAACAAGCATTGGACGAGGTCAGCCGCGCGCTCGGGTTTGCCGGGGAAAGGCCGGACAAAGAATGGAAGGAAGGTCCCGATAATCTCTGGGCACTCGATGACACACAATACATCCTTTGGGAATGCAAAAACGAAGTCGAGGTTACTCGGGCCGAAATCAACAAGAGGGAAGCTGAACAGATGAATCGTTCAAGTGCTTGGTTCGATAAGCACTATCCTGGGTCGAAGGTGAAGCGTGTCATCATTCACCCGGCACATACGGTCGCGAGCGCGGCGGCGTTCACTCACTCTGTCGAAGCGATGCGAGAGACCGAACTGCGCCGATTCGTAAAGCGGGTGAGGGAGTTCTTTAAGTCGTTCGAAGGGTCGAATTTCAAGGACTTGTCCACCACGCATATCCAAAAGCTTGTGGATTCGCATGGACTCTCGGCGGAAAAGCTCCTCGTCGATTACACGAAGCAACTCAGGAACTTGAAGTAACGAGGTAGGCGGAAGGTCGAAGCGGGCCAGCGTACATGGAGATCGAGCAGTCGCGCATTGAGACCTGGGAACAGGGCAGAATGCGGAACGGAGTGACGCGGGATGTGGCCAGACAATGAGACAGATCGAGATTTTCTGAACTTTACCGGCGTCGCAGAGACGGTTGCGGAAATCATCGTTCAAGCTGATGGAAGGCCCATTTCCGTGGGCATATCCGGCGCGTGGGGAGTAGGCAAATCTTCGATGATTCGGCTGGTGCGGAAGTCGGTCGCAAATCGCACGGAAGAGGGGCAGCGAGATTTCATCTTCGTGGAGTTCAATGCTTGGCTGTACCAGGGGTATGACGACGCGCGCGCGGCTCTGATGGAAGTCATCGGTAACAGGCTGGCGGAGGAAGCAGAGCGGCGGAAAAAGGGTGTCGAGAAAGCGAAGGAGTTTCTAGAGCGCATTCAATGGTTTCGGCTCGCCAAGCTCGTAGCGGGTTCGGCTGTTGCTCTCCATGCAGGGATACCGCCAATTGGTCTGCTCGGGGAATTATGGGGATTGGGGCATAAAGTGCTCGGCGGTGAAGTCACGGAAAATGCGCTCGGGGATGCGGCGAAAGTTGTTGGCGAAGCAGGGAAGGAAGCAAAGGGGTTATTGGCCGCGAAGAAGAAGACTTCCCCGCCGAAGGAGATACAGGCTCTTCGCGAAAACTTCGAAGAGACTCTCAGTGAAATGGGAGTCACGCTCGTTGTTTTGATCGACGATCTCGACCGCTGCTTGCCAGAAACGACCATATCTACACTGGAGGCGATCCGGCTTTTCTTGTTTCTAAAGAACACGGCATTCGTAATTGCGGCTGACGACGCCATGATTAAGCACGCGGTTCGTCGGCATTTTGATGGCGTAGACGATGATCTGGTCACGAACTATTTCGACAAGTTGATTCAGTTGCCGATTCGCGTCCCTCCGCTCGGAACGCAAGAAGTTCGCGCATATATGATGCTTTTGTTTATCGAGAATAGTGGTTCTCTCGACATCGATGCGAAAGAGCATATCCGGGCGAGGATATGCACTCAGCTCGGGCAAACCTGGCAGGGAAAGCGGGTTGATCGTGCATTTGTCCAGTCAACCTATGACCGATTCGACGACAGCTTGGTCGGGAAGCTTGATACGGCTGATCGCCTTGCGCCGCTCATGACAACGGCTTCCGGTATTGGTGGAAACCCGAGGCTCATAAAGCGCTTCTTGAATGCAGTGTCAATTCGAATGGCGATTTCGAATGCTCAGGGCGTCGGTGTCGATGAGGCAGTCCTGGCTAAGATGCTGTTGTTCGAACGCCTGGGAAATCCCAAGGCGTACACTTTATTGATCAAGGCTGTCACTGAAAACGAACAAGGTAAACCCACCGTCCTTTCGGATTGGGAAGACACTGTGAACAGGGGACAAAAGTTAGAGCTACCTGCGCCCTGGGATGATCCATTCGTCTTGGAATGGCTGGCGCTACCACCACCTCTGGCAGATCGCGACCTACGCGGTGTCCTCTATGTAAGCCGTGAACATGCCCCGTTGATAACCTCAGCAGATCGCCTTTCTTCGGAGGCTGCGGAGCTGTTAACTGCACTGCTCCAACATCCTGAAATGGCGGCTAGCATTAAAGGGCGTTTGTCCAAGATTTCGAGGACTGAAATAACCGTAATTATGGACCGGCTTCTCGACCGGGCTCGGCGTGAACAGGAATGGGGTGTTCCCCCAATCCTCGAAGCCTGCCTGATAGCCGCGGAATGTGATCCGCCACAAGGCTCGCGATTGGCGGCGTTTTTGGCGGAGCGGCCTGGAACCCAAATCAAGCCAAACATTGTGCCCAAGATTGCCGATCAGGCTTGGGCGTCGAGCGTATTGGAAAAGTGGCAGAGCGCACTCGATGTGTCGAAGCCAGTCAAGACTGCCATCAAACGACAGAGGGAAAATGGGAACGTCAGCATCCAGTAAAGGGCCTGGTAGCGGGGTCCCTATGGTGCCGCCATGGGTTCCAGGCCTGCCGTCCGCCCCAGTCTCACCGGCTGTACCGTCAGAGGTCGGTCCGATTTCTGCCGAAGGCGATGCTAACAGTGAGCCTTCAGTGTCGGTTTCCGCCCCAAATCCACAGCAACCGCTTGTGCAGCCCGGTCCTCGTTTATCTCCAATTGCTCCTCCCGCCCGCTTCGGAGCTGCGCGTCGCAACTTCAGCGACTTCGCACGGAATGGTGATCCTTCCGCCATGCGACGGGGTCTTAAGCACTATGTGCGAACGGGGTACGGAGGAGGGGGAACCGCAGTCAATCGATTTGGCGGGACGGCCTCAACGGCTGGAACAATCTATGGCGCTCTCTCCAACGTTTCCAACGGACAACCTGCTTCGCCGGGAAGTCCACTTGACCCTGTATTGCTTGCGGGGCGTTCGGCGCGCGAAATTATAGACGCAGTTGTCGAAGCGGTTCGCCCCGCTGACGGCACTCAGGATGCCGAAGCTGAGCGTGCATCCACAAAGGATGCTCTCTCCGAACTCTTGACCATCTTCCCTGACGCAGATCTCCTGAATTTGAGCGAAGAGCAACGGGTGCTTGCAACGGAGCGCTTCGTCGCAATCGACGTTTATCGGCGAGTTCAGCTTGATTTGGGGAAGACAATCCAGGATAAAGCGCCGACTGCCGCCGCTGGTTTAGCCAGGCTTAAAGAAGTCAAAGACTACGTTAAGGAGACCGTCGCAGCGGCATTCAGGAAACTGCGGGCAGGAGGGACAATAATTACCTCCGGACGAGTCAACCAAGTCGTGCGCGCTGCCCTCAGTGAGACATTTGAAGTCTTCGAGGGCTACTTATTATGAGACTCGTTTGCGCCACGAAAGATCATCCATTTGCAGATGACAGTAACGAATTGGATATCGTTCTCTACGGGAACGCCGATATCCAAACTCGTGGCAGTGCCGGTGCAGCAGTAATGGACGAAGTCCGCAGGCGCAAGCTCGACCCGATCCAAAGGGCCTGGGATTTTCTTTCGTTGGCTCTTGCAGTGACTGCGGCTGATCTGGCGGGCTCCCGCGACGAAAGTCCAGACGGGTGGACACGCCAATTTGAACTCAAGGTGTCTGTAGCTGACCCTGATTTCTGGAATGGACAGCAGAAACTCATTTCGAAGCTCCTCGGCTTTCTGACGACCGATATTTGGCAACTGACATTCGATGGAGGAGGTCTTTCACCAAAGCCGGACAAGAACCGAATTCTTCCGATGGAAGACTCCGTGATGTTGCTCTCGGGAGGGTTGGATAGCTTTGTTGGGGGACTTGATCTTGTGACGCGCAGCATTCGTCCGTTTGCTGTAAGCCAGACTGTTCGGGGTGATGCTGACAACCAGAGATTGTTTGCCCAGATAATGAATGGTGGGCTCAATCACTTGCAACTGAACCACAATACGCACGTCCCGAATCCTGAAAATCCACCATCACAACGCGCGCGATCTCTACTCTTTATTTCGTTCGGAGTACTAGCGGCGACGTCCTTAAGAAAATACCACGAAGGCGAAGAGGTACCCCTCTATATATGTGAGAACGGGTTCATCTCGATCAATCCCCCGCTTACTGGATCACGCCTTGGGAGCCTCAGCACACGAACTACGCATCCCGTTTTCTTCGGGATGATTCAGCAACTATTTATCGCCGCAAATCTTCGCATTCGATTGATCAATCCCTATCAACTGAAAACTAAAGGTGAAATGCTTCGTGAATGCAGTAACCAGACCCTTCTTGTTGAGCACGCCTATCGTACGACAAGCTGCGGCAGGTTTAAGAAGTATGGTTACAAGCACTGCGGCAGGTGCGTGCCATGTTTGGTGAGACGGGCGGCCTTTCTTGCTGCGAGTATCGACGATGCGACAAGCTACGTTTATCTCGATCTTGGTCGAGATGACGAAGGTTATGCTGGTTTTGACGATGTGCGCTCAATTGCGATGGCTCTCGCGGAAGTCAAGGAAATCGGTCTTGAGAACTGGGTCGGAACGGCATTGAGCACCGCGCTTCTGGGGAATGTCGCTTCGCTACAAGACACGATTGCACGGGGCTTAGAAGAGCTTGGAGTTTTGCTTAGAGCGCATGGTGTCAGGTGATTGATTTTCACTGCCACCTCGATCTGTATCCAAGTCCGACGGCGGTTCGCAACGAGTGCAAGAGAAGGGGCCTTTACGTTCTTTCCGTCACAACGACGCCCTCAGCGTGGCAAGGAACGTCTTCGTTGGCAGAGGGTTCGACGCGCATTCGGACCGGTCTCGGATTGCATCCGCAGTTGGCTCATGAGCGTATTCACGAACTGGCACTCTTTGACATTCATCTTCCCGAGACGCGATACGTAGGTGAGATTGGCCTTGACGGCGCGCCAGAATTCCGAAGTCACTGGCGAAGCCAGATGGAAGTGTTTGAGCACATATTGAGAAAATGCCAAGAAGTGGGCGGGCGGGTAATGTCCATTCACAGTCGCCGCGCAAGTAGTGCCGTACTAGACCGGCTCGAAGAGTTTGCCGACGCCGGCACCCCAATTCTGCATTGGTTCTCCGGGAACCAACGTGACCTTGAACGCGCAATTCGTCTCGGGTGCTGGTTTAGCATCGGGCCAGCAATGCTCACGAGTGAGAATGGGAAGAGGCTCGTTGTCCGAATGCCCAGAGAGCGAATGCTCACGGAGTCAGACGGCCCATTTGCGCAATTGGATGGAAAGTCCATCATGCCGTGGGACGTCGAACGGGCGATACACGGATTGGGAAGTATCTGGGAGCTGCGTCCCGAGGAAGTTGAGGAAACCCTTCACGGCAACCTGAAGCGACTGGTTGAACTCCATGTTGCGTAAAGTTTTGTTTGGCGGTTGCGTACCAGTTTTTCTGAGAAATCGCGCAAACTCTTTTCAAACATTCGAAATTTGTGCATTATAAAGGACGTTATCATTCACAGACAACGGGAGGAATTCGACTAACCGAGATCGCCCGGGGATCATCCCCGTTGCCACTGAAAGGATGGACTCGACGAAGAAGATCGTTTCTCAAATTGAACGGAAGCTTTGCCCGGTGATCAGGAAGTCTCAGTGTCTGCAAATTGAGTTGCAGATCGCCGACACTCAGGCCGTAAGCAGGGAGCAATGAATCTGATGTTTGATGAAGAGCTCAGAGGGTTGCTGTTAATCGATGGACTTAGAGGACAATCAGCGCGACCGAGCCACTTTCGCTAGGCTTCTTCAGGCCACTCTCAGATGTGATCCGCGGCGAACTTCCGCGCCGGGCACCTGATCCTGGCGCAGCAGAGCGGCCTTAATTGAATCGGTGTCAGGCCTGGTCTGCTGAACTGACGACTCCAGAACCCTCGCAAGCTCTTCCGGCAGCATGGAGAGAACTGTCTCCCAAACAACCCCGTCAATCCGCGCATCAATCCTGCAATATGACTTCGGCACTGCGGCTTCGTCGGTAATTCGCACGGAATCCTGGCTGTTCTTCTGCGCGCGCAACGT
>VFSW01008825.1_pt1 | contig 14447 bp, 19 predicted proteins | sample 5358111 | NCBI WGS metagenome assembly VFSW01 (sample SAMN11554181, study PRJNA540505) | mine drainage metagenome | isolation source: sediment from site ElyBrook_90M | place: USA: Ely Copper Mine, Vershire, VT | collected 2017 | reverse complement strand
CTCGTCAAGCCGCTGCCTGCCGCGCGCAACCTGGTTGCGCGCGCAATCCAGCGCGGTCATCCAGTCGTCCTGGCGACGATGCCGGTCTTTCCAGGCACGGCAATTCGCCAGCGGATGGAGTGGGGACGCATCGCGGATTTTCCGTACGCGCTCATCACGGACTATGAAACCATGCACGCGAGCAAGCCGCATTCGGCGTACTACCGTGAGATCGCCGAGATGATCCACTGCGCGCCCGCGGATTGCATCATGGTCGGCAATGAAGCGCAGAATGACATCGTGCCCGCCAAGCGCGCAGGAATGAAAACTTTTTGGGTGACGGACGCGGATAAATTGCCGACGGACGTGCCGGCAGATTGGCGCGGGACGCTGGAGGATTTCGGGGAGTTGCTGGAACGCGGAGATTTATAGACGTGTTGGGGCGACAGCGCGCTGCCCGACTAACGCCTGGCTAAAGTGAATCTGCTGAAAAATAGCAGCGGCTCTCCATCCTCGGAGAGCCGCTTCGTTATTCGTTCCTTCCCCAATTCGTTGTCGTCCCTGCTGGCGCTGGCTAAACTTGACCGCGTCCCAGGTGACCGTGCGCCAGACGCGGGCACCGCGGAACACTTTGACTTTTGCCTTCGCGCTTGTTACAATCCGCCGCGATGGAACAGCAACTCACCGACATCTACGCGCGGCTGTACGCGCGCTTTGGTGCGCAGCACTGGTGGCCCGGCGACGGCGCATTCGAGGTCATCGTCGGCGCGATCCTGACGCAGAACACCGCGTGGACGAACGTCGAAAAAGCGATGACGAATCTGAAGCGCGCGCGGCTGCTGCACCCGGCGCGAATGCACCGCGCTCCCGCCGCGCGGCTCGCGCGCCTGATTCGTCCCTCCGGCTATTTCAACCTCAAGGCGAAGAAACTCAAAGCGTTCACACGCTACTTGTTCGCCGCGCATCGCGGCAGTTTGGCGCGCCTGTTCCGGCTCGACGCCGCGACGCTGCGCGCGGAACTGCTCGCGGTCTACGGCATCGGTCCCGAAACCGCGGACTCGATCATCCTCTACGCGGCGCGCCAGCCGATCTTTGTGATCGATGCGTACACGCGGCGGATCATGGCGCGGCTGGGCTTGACGCGCGACGACGCGTCGTACGACGAGTTGCAGCAATTGTTCATGGGGCATTTGCCGCGCGAAGAGCCGCTGTTCAACGAATACCACGCGCTGCTCGTCGCGCTCGGCAAGAACTATTGCACCAAGCGCGCGCCGCGATGCGCGGCGTGTCCGCTGGTAGAGGTGTGTGCGACGGGGCGGGGAAATGGGACGCGGATCGCTTCGCGCGCGGACGAACGCGGATAAAACCAAAAAGCAAAAAACCGTTCGCAGGGCATGTGCGGACGGCTTGGCATTTGCGGCACGATGTCTCAGCATCGCGCGGCGCTTGGATTTCGCTTGCCGGGACAAAGGAAGATGTACAATTCCTGATTTTCGCTGATTACAAATGCTACGGCAAGCCCAGTGTAGCCAGAACGGTTTCAACCTCATTCAGGAATTCAGACAAGTCGAGCGGCATTCGACCTTCCGCGCTCGTATCGTGCAGGTGCGGGGTGGTGGCTGTATGCCGATGCCAAGCCCCGCCCAGTTGATCGCGTCCGTAGAGACGTTGCCCGTTGTGAATTAAGACCAGATTCGTTGTGTCGAACCGGTCGTTGCGATAAACCTGAACAAAAAGATCAGGGGATATGTACAGCCGCGCTTTGAGCAGCGTCACGCTCTGTTCAATCACCTCTAGCCGAATGATGTATGCCCGACGACCAACTTGCCGATGCAGATCGACGAAAAGGTCAGCGACGCTCATGCCTGCTGGCTCAGCTCTCGCAGTCGCTCGATTTCTTCTCCCATATCGCTTATGCCGCTGACAGCCAGTTCCCAGTCGAAATAATCTTGCTCCATCTCAAAAGGCGGCGCAGCGCGCGAGACCTCCTCCCGGAAATTCTCAAAATCCTTGCCATATTTGGTTTCGAATTGGCGGATCATCGTTTGATACTTGATCAGATTCTTTTGCGCGCGCTCCAACAGCAATTCCACCATCACCTGATCCAGACTCGCGTTAGGGAATAGCCGCTGCGCGCTGGCTTGAATTTCGGCGGGATTGATACTCATCTTGACCTGCCTTCCGTTGTCACCCTCTTACCTTCCTTCCGGCAATCATTTTAGCATGAACGTACCAACGCGTCAATTACAATTTCGATTTGGCATTTATTGGGATTCAAGGTATAATACCGTCCGCTATCTTACAACAATGAGGGAATTATGGTGAAGCGAGTATACCAACCCAAACGCTTGAAACGAAAACGCACGCACGGTTTTCGCAAACGAATGCAGACCAAGGGCGGGCGCAAAGTGCTTGCCGCGCGCCGCCTGCGCGGGCGCAAGCGCCTCGCCGTGTCGCCCACGCGCTCGAATCTAAAGCAGAAGTAAAGAAGGCAGAAGGATGAAAGATGAAGGGACTGACCCGAACGCGTTTCCATCCTTCATACTTCATCCGTCTGACTTTATGCGTCGCACTTACAGTCTGCGCCGCGATGATTTCCAGCGCGTGTGGGACAGCGGCAAGTCGTGGTCGCATTCGCTGATCGTCCTGCGTGCTGCCGCGAACGGCAAGGAAACTTGCCGCTTTGGTTTCGTCGCCGGGAAGAAGGTTGGCAACGCCGTCCGGCGCAATCGCACCAAACGCCTGCTGCGCGAGGCGGTGCGGCATCAACTGGCTGCTATCTCGCCCGGCTGGGACATTATCCTGATCTCCCGCGCCAGCGCAGACGCTGCCGAATTCCAAGCCCTCGACGCGGCGGTGGAAAGCATTCTGAAACGCGCGAAATTGATTCGCGATTCGTAACTGCTCAGCCATAAGTTGACCATAAGTATTTTAGCATTGCCGAAATTGTAAAAGTCGGGCACAATCAAGGTATTGAGAATTTTTAGTTGATAAACAATCAATGGTTATCGTAGGAAAATAACAGAAGATCAATCCTTTGTCCAACAGAACATTATTTATTAATTCAACAATTGCTTTCGCAATGGCGGCACTCGTCATGTTCACAGTCCATGAGTTGGGCCATGCGGTCGCAGCAATTTTGTTCGGGTTGCAGCCGGTTGTACGGCCATTCTCGGTGGATTATCGTACAGCAACGGAGACTCAGAATATCGTAACGCTGCTGGCTGGCCCATTCGTCAGTTTGATATTAGGGATAATGTTTCTTGCAATGCCTCAGGTTGGTAAGGGCTTTTGGCGCCTATTGGTTCTCTGGCTTGGTTTAAATGGCGTACAGACATTCACGGGCTATCTCATAACTGCTCCATTTGGAGGAGTGGGCGATATAGGCGGTACTTTACATCTCCTCAACGCGCCACTTTGGATCGGGCTCGTGATCTTCGCAGTGGGTTGGATCGGAACGTTCCTCCTTGGGCGCTTAGCTACGGTCCGGTTCCTGGGGTTCACAGATCCGGCTTTAGATATTCCAAGTCAATTACGCTCCGTCGGGCTTTTCGCCTGGCTTGCTGGAGTGCTCATAGTTTTGATCTTCAGCATTGGTTCGTTTGACACATCCACCCAAGGGATTTTTGAAGTGTTTGGCATTTTAACCTCCGGGATCTACTTGTCTTTAGTTCGCTACTTTTTGCAACGCGTGAAAGCGAGCGGAGAGCCCCTAGAACTGCATTTCCCGGTTGTCGGCAGCGTTCTACTAGTGGCAACTGCCCTACTCCGTCTATTGATCTTTGCTCCCGGCCTCCATTTGTAGCCGGTGAAGCTTTGCCAGTCGAGGGAAGGTTGGCTTACTTGCTAGAGCAAGAAGCATATCTGCCAGTGCTGGTTTATCTTGAATAAGATCAACTGAAATGTAACCTGCCGTAAGGTGAGGCATTCGCCATATCACAGTGGCATTAAGTCGAGATTGGTATAAACCAATTGCGATTTCGTAGAATGATCAAACTGGCGAATGCCTCACCCCTACAAACCATAACCGCAATATGAAATATCTCGCGCTCGTTCCGATCAAACTCTACCAGCGATTGATCTCGCCCTTCTTACCATCCAGTTGCCGGTTCGTCCCCTCGTGCTCGCAATATGGGTTTGAGGCGATCGCGCACTTTGGACTCGTGAAAGGCGGCTGGCTCGCCGTGCGACGCATCGTACGCTGCCATCCGTTCAACCCCGGTGGATACGATCCCGTCCCGTATGATTGAAATTTGGAGGCAATTCTTTTGTTGATTTTTCTTCGCGCGCGGCAGGCGTTGGCTGTGGTCGTTCTCCTCGCCGCCGCGTTTCTCTTGGCGGGCTGCGGCGCGGCGCCGGCGACCGGTTGGTCCAGCGCGCGGGTCGCCAATCAAGTGGTCTATTTCGGCAGCGAGACTGGCAAGGTCTTTGCGGTCAACGCGGCGGACGGCTCGGTCAAATGGCAATTCCCAACCGACAAAGCGCTCGCTCCGCCTTCGTTGTACTCCACGCCTTTTGTCGCGGACGGCGTCGTCTATTTTGGCGCGTACGATAAGAACTTGTACGCGCTCGACGCCGCGACCGGCGCGCAAAAATGGGTCTTTAGCGCCGGCGACCCCATCGTCTCCAGCCCCGTCGTGAGCAGCGGCATCGTCTATTTTGGCGCGAACGATAAAAAAGTTTACGCGCTCGATGCCGCGACTGGCGCGAAGAAATGGGAGTTCCCGACCGGCGGCGAAGTCTGGGCAGACCTGACGATCGCCGGCGCTACCGTCTACGCCGCGTCGCTCGATCACAAACTCTACGCGCTCGACGCGGCGACCGGCGCGAAGCAATGGGAATTCGACGCGGGCGGCATCGTCGTCGCCAAGCCGGTCGTCGACAGTGGAACCGTCTACCTTGCCGGCTTGACCAAAGTGTTCGCGCTCGACGCGACAACCGGCAAGCCAACCTGGGACAAGCCCTTCGAAGCGAGCGGCTGGGTCTGGTCGAATCCCAGCATCGTGAATGGCACGATTTATTTCGGCACGCTGGACACCGGCGACGTCTACGCTATCGACGCGCTGACCGGCAAAGCGAAATGGAACGCGCCGTTCAAAGCCGGCGGTCCCGTGCGTTCCGCGGTGGTGGTCGACGGCGGCATGGCGTACTTTGGCTCAGATGACTATAAAGTCTACGCGGTCGATGCCGCGACCGGCGCGGGCAAATGGACCTTCGCCACAAGCAATCGCGTCGTCGCGTCGCCCGCGGTCGCCAGCGGCGCGGTCTACGTCCAATCGTTCGATCGAATGGTGTACGCGCTGAGCAGCGCGGACGGCAAGGTCCAGTGGCAGTTGGACACGAACACCGGCAAATTGGTCACGCCAACGCCGGCTGCCGCGAAATAATACCGAACTGTCATTGCGAACCGCTTAGCGGCGACCCTGGCATGGCTGTGCGAACTGGCTGTGGAGCACTTCACCACAGTCAAGCACAGTCACGTATCCGCCAGGGCAGGTGAGCAATCCCCACGCGAATTTGGAGATTGCTTCGCGGAGTTTACACCGAGCGAAGCGAACGTGCTCGCAATGACACGTGATCTGTAGGAGTTTTTGAATGCTTGATTTTCTCGCTCCAATTTGGAATACCTTTATCTTCAACCCGATGGTGAACGTGCTCTTGTTCATCTACGTCCTCATCGGAAACTTTGGCATTGCGATCATCCTGTTCACGCTGTTGATCCGCTTCATCACGCTGCCGTTCTACGCCGTGCAGCAAAAAGCGATGAAGAAACAGCAATTGCTGTCAGCCAGCAAAGAGTGGCAGGAGATGCAGAAAAAGTACGCCAAGGACAAGGAGAAATTGTCGCAGGAGCAGATGCGACTCTATCGCGAAAACGGGGTCAACCCGCTGGGCGGCTGTCTGCCCGCGCTGATTCCGTGGCCCATTATGATCGGGCTGTACCAATCGATCACCATGGTCATGGGCGCGCAGCCGGAACAACTGATGGAGCTGTCCAAACATCTGTACACGCTGCCTCAACTCGTCGCCGCGGTGCCGGTGCAAAGTTTCTTTCTCGGCTTGAATCTTGCCAGCTCGCCCGTCGGCATCGGCTACATCGTCCCCGCGCTCGTCTTGGCGAGCACCTGGGTGCAGCAGAAGATGATGACGGTGCCAAATGCGGATCCGAGCGCCGCGCAGATGAACCAATCGATGCAGTTGATGATGCCGCTCTTCATCGGTTACATTTCACTTTCGTTTCCAATTGGTCTGTCGCTCTATTGGATCGTCTTCAATGTCGTCGGGATCGTTCAACAATATTTCACGAACGGCTGGGGCAGTCTCGCGACCAGCTTGTCATTCTTGAAAGCCGCACCGGCGACTGCCGGCACGGATAAAGGGAAAAAGAATGTCGGAAAAAAGTCTTGAGTTCGCCGGCAAGTCCGTCGACGAAGCCATTGAAAAAGGACTCGCCGAACTTGGACTCGCGCGCGCGGCAGTCACCGTCGAAATCCTGAACGAAGGGTCGCGCGGGCTTTTGGGATTGGGCAGCGGAGAAGCGCGCGTCCGTTTGACGCCGCAGAGCGAACCCGCCGCCGCGCTGCCGGCGACGACCGACGGCGCGAGCGCCGCCGCGAAAGAAATCCTGGAAACGCTCTTGCGCGGAATGGGTTTGAATGCGCACGTGCAAGTGATGCCTGATGAGAACGCCGAAGACGACCGCGCGTTCGTCCTCAATATTGTCGGCGACGACCTGGGCGTGCTGATCGGTCGCCGCGGCGAAACGCTGCGCGATCTGGAATATCTCACGCGCCTGATGGTCGGGCATAAAGGCGACCAGTCGACCCGGCTCGTCGTGGACGTGGAAGGGTACCGCATGCGCCGCGAGCGCTCGCTGCGCGAACTTGCCAAGCGCATGGCGGACCGCGTGCAATCCAATCGCCAGCCGATCACGCTGGAGGCGATGCCGCCGAACGAACGGCGCATCGTCCACCTTTCGCTGCGCGACCATCTCACCGTCAAGACGCAGAGCATCGGCGAAGGCGATCATCGCCGCGTGATGATCATACCAAAATGATGGGGCGTTGGGTGGTCAGGTAGTTCGATCGTTGGGTAGTTCGGACAAACCACCCAACCACCCAACCATCAAACCACCCAACATGATTGACTTTCTCGTCATCGGTCACGTGGTCCAGGACGTCGTGCCGGATGGATACACCGTCGGCGGGACCACCACCTACAGTTCGATCACTGCGCGCAATCTGGGGCGAAGGCCGGGCATTGTCACCCGCCTCGCCCCAGATTTTGTGTGGCCCGATGTGCTGCACGATGTCGCGGTGGCGCGCGTTCCGTCCGCACATACGACGACGTTTCACAACATCTATCACGACGGACACCGCGAACAATTCCTGCTTTCGGTCGCCGATTCGATTCAGCCGGACGACATTCCCGCCGAGTGGCGCGCGGTGCCGATCGTGCATCTGGGTCCACTCAACCGCGAACTCGATTCGCGTTTTGCCAAGCTATTTCCGGACGCGCTCGTCGGCGTGACACCGCAGGGCTGGCTCCGCGAATGGGACGAATTCAAGCGCGTGCGAATGCGTCCATGGAAAGAAGCGCCGGAAATTCTGCCGCATGTCGACGTTCTAGTCTTGAGCGAAGAAGACTTGAACGGGAATGCGTCATTGATTGACGAGTATGCGCGGCTGACGCGCATCGCGGTGATGACGCAAGGACGCGACGGGTGCATCGTTTTCGCGCAGGGCGAAGCGCGGCATGTCGCCGGCTTTCCCGCGCGTGAAGTCGATCCCACCGGCGCGGGCGATGTCTTCGCCGCCGCGTTTCTCATTCGCTTGCAGGAAACACAAGATCCATTCGAGTCCGCGCGCTTTGCGAACGCGACCGCGTCGTTCTGCGTTGAAGCGCCGGGCGTGACCGGAATCCCGACACGAAATCAAGTAGAAGAAAGAATCAAGAAATTTTCGATTTAAGATTTAGGATTTAGGATTGGACTGACACACCAGCCCAAATTCTGAAATCAGAAATCTTAAATCCAAAATCAGAAATGCCTACCATCTACACTTTTGCCAATCAAAAAGGCGGCGTCGGTAAGACGACGACCGCAATCAACCTCGCCGCGAATCTCGCCGTGCGCGAAAAGCGCGTCTTGTTGGTTGACATCGACCCACAAGCCAATGCGACCTCTTCGCTCGGCGTGGACAAGACCACACCCATCTACTCGATCTACAACGCCCTCGTCGACGGCGTGCCGATCGACCAGGTCGTGATGCTCACCAAACGGCTCCACCTCGATCTCGTGCCCTCGTCGCCTGCACTCGCCGGCGCGGAAGTCGAGCTCGTCGGCGAGGAGAAACGCGAATACTTGTTAGCGACCGCGCTCGCACCGCTCGCCGCGCGCTACGATTACATCATCGTCGATTCGCCGCCGTCGCTGGGGCTGCTTACCGTCAACGCGCTCGTCGCCGCCGACGCGGTGATCATTCCAATCCAGTGCGAATACCTCGCGCTCGAAGGTCTGTCGCAACTGCTGAACACGATTCAACTGGTGCAGCAGGGCTTGAACCCGCGCCTCCGCATCGCCGGCATGGCAATGACGATGTACGATTCGCGGACGCACCTCGCGCTGCAAGTCGTCGAACAGGTGGCGACCCATTTTCCCGAATTGATTTTTCACGCGGTCATTCCCCGCAGCGTCCGCATCGCCGAAGCGCCAAGCTACGGCGCGCCGCTGGTGTCCTTCGATCCGCGCTCCCGCGGCGCGCAGGCGTACGAGGAATTGACGAAAGAGTTGCTGGCGCGGGAAGTGAACAGTAAGTAGTAAGCAGTCTTCAGTGTTCAGTCTGTTCACCGTTCACCGTTCACTGTTCACTGCTCACTGAATACTGATTACTGATTACTGCCCCCTGACCCACTGGAGTTACACATGCCTCCACAAAAACACGGTCTCGGTCGCGGGCTGGGTGCGCTGATTCCGCCCGGCACATCGACCGCGCTGGCGCAAGGCATCCGCGAAGTTCTCGTCGCGGCAATCGCGCCCAACCCGCGTCAGCCGCGCCACAAGATGGACCCCGAGGCGCTCCGCGGACTCGCCGATTCGATCAAGGAGCACGGGCTGATTCAGCCGCTCATCGTGACGCCCGCGCCGGAGTCAACCGAACTCGCGCCGCGCTATCAGCTCATCGCCGGTGAGCGGCGCTGGACGGCGGCGAAACTTGCCGGACTCGAACGCGTGCCGGTCATCGTCCGCGGTGCGACGCCGCAAGAAATGCTCGAGCTTGCGCTCGTCGAGAACATCCAGCGCGCGGATCTGAACCCGCTGGAAGAAGCCGCGGCGTATCGCTCGTTGATGGACGATTTTGGTTTGACTCAGGAGCAAGTCGCCGCGAAGGTCGGCAAGAACCGCACGACCGTCGCGAACGCGCTGCGTCTGCTGAAACTTCCGCCCGACATTCAGATCGCGCTCGCGGATGAATCGATCAGCGAGGGGCACGCGCGCGCGATCTTGACCGTCGCGGACGAGCCGCGGCAGAAGGCGCTCCTGCGCGCGGTGATCGACGGCGGTTTATCGGTGCGGCAGACTGAAGAAGCCGCACGCCGCGCGAATGAGGAACCCAAGGGGAAAACGCAAGTTGCGTCCGCGCGAATCGCCGCGCCGCCGGCGCGCGCAGAACGCGAGATGCCCGCGGCGACGCGTGCGCTCGAAGACGATTTTCGCAAAGCGCTCGGCACCAAAGTCCAAGTCTCGCGCTCGCGCAAAGGCGGCAAGATTGTGGTATACTTTTATTCGGAAGAAGAGCTGGAAGCGATCTACGAGAAGGTTGTGGGAAGACGATAATGGCAGCCACACCAATTGCGCTTGAAACACTCAGAGCACGCCTAGGACCCGCGGACGAATTACAGATTCGTTTGCTCACGCGGTTAGCTCCGGCGCGCCGCCTCCAAACAATGATGGAGTCGCAAGCCGCGTTTCTCGACAGCGTGCGCGCGCGTCTTCGCCGGGCACACCCTGAAATGTCGGATTACGAATTGACGGTGCTCATGTTTGAGAGACTGAAGCGAAATGGCTGAGCCCTCTCCATTTGGATTGTATTTCGCCATCCTCCAGACACTTGAACAACTTGGCGTCCCGTACGTCATCATCGGCGCGTTTGCCGGAATGTCGTATGGAGTGACGCGACTGACGGTTGATGTAGACATCGTGGTGGAATTGACTGAAGCGCACATCCGGGCTTTGGCATCTGCCTTTCCGTCTCCGCGCTACTATGCCGATCCTCAACAAATGCGCGACTCAATTCGACTCGGCATTCTCTTCAACATCATCGACACAAATGAGGGGCGAAAGGTCGATCTGATTCCATTGACCATGAAACCAGGATATGGCTTTGCACTGAAACGCAAAGTCCGCCGCCAAGTACCATCAAAAGAATCGTTCGAAGCCTGGTTCGCGCGTCCTGAAGATGTGGTCGTCGGCAAACTGATGGCATGGAAGGAAGGTCGATCCTTCAAACACGAACAGGACATCCGCGATATTCTGGTCGCGGTTCGTTTGGGTGAAGACTCGGAGCTTTCGAAGTTCAATTTCGATTACGTCGATCAATGGACATTCAAGTTGGGTTCAGAAACACAAGAACTGTGGCGGAACCTGAAAGAGATTAGCGCCCATTGACTTGCAAGCGTGCATCCCTTTCCACGCTTGCGCAGCGCGGCGATTGGCGTATAATGACGCTATCACCGCAAAGGAGCCGGGAATTTTTCTCCGCTCCTTTTGTTTTGCAGGAGAAGCCAATGCCTCCCATTATTCATCAACTGACCGAGAACATCACCGCGATCGATCTGCAGTTTCAAGGACGACCGGAAGTGATCGCGTCGTACTTGTTCTACGACGGCAACGAAGCCGCGCTGATTGAGACCGGACCCACGACGACAGTCGAGACGCTGCTCGAAGGCGTGCAAGCCGCGGGCGTGCCTCTGGAGGCATTGCGGCAAGCGCTCGTCACGCACATTCACCTCGATCATTCCGGCGCGGCGGGTGTGCTGGTCAGGCAAATGCCTTGGCTACGCGTCTACGTTCACCCGGTCGGCGCGCCGCATCTCGCGGACCCGTCCAAGTTGCTTGTCAGCGCCAAGCGGCTGTACGGCGATCAGATGGATTCGTTGTGGGGAACAGTCGTGCCTGTTCCGGCGGACAATCTGGTGATCGTCAACGATGGCGACGAGATTAAAGTCCCGGGGACGACGCTGCGCGCGTTCGATACACCCGGCCATGCGCGGCATCATCACGCGTATCTCGACGCGCACGCCGGATTGCTGTTCACCGGCGATGTGGGCGGCGTGCGAATGCCGGGCGTGCGCTACGTGCGTCCACCCACGCCGCCGCCGGAACTCGACATCGACGCGTGGGTTGCGAGCATCGCCAAGCTGCGCGCGGTAAAAGCTATCGGGTTATGTCCGACGCACTTTGGATTGTTCCGCGGCAATCTCGCTTGGCACTGGGACGACTTGGAACGCCGCCTAGTCGCTTGGGGCGAGATCGTTCGCCAAACGATCGCCGACGGCGCGGACGATGACGCGGTTCTTCAGCGGATGAAAACGCAAATTGCGACCGAGATGCAAGCGCAAGGGATCGATGCGAGCGCGTACGACGTGGCGGTGAGCTACGAGTCCATCGTCGCGGGGTATACGCGCTACTGGAGGAAGAAAGCGGAGCGCGTCTAGCGTGCGAGATTTTTTGAGGCGAACATTAGTGCTTATGGAAAAGCGTGATGTGCTGTGGAGAGGCGTCGCACATTCTGTTTGCATCGCGCGGCGATTGGCGTATAATGTGACTGGTACCTCGAATCGCCGTTCATTATGGAGCGCAGCATGTTTGATCGCGTTCTGAAACAAATGCGCGAACAGATTCGCACGCGCCGGTATGTGATGACATTGCACGCCGAAGAAGAGATGAACGAGGACGGCTTGACGATTTTCGATGTCGAGCGTGGCATCCTCTCCGGCAAGATCGTAGAGCGACAACGAGATATCGATTCGGGTGAATGGAAATATCTTGTGCGAGGCAAAACTCTTGCCGGCGTTCCAGTCATTGTCGCGAGCAAACAAAGCCCCACCGCCAAGTGTTATCATCACCGTGTATCTGGAAGATTGACAGGGAGCATACATGATTTGCGATATTTGTGGCAACGAAGGTCTAGTCATTCGCCATGTCACGCGAAGTTACGGCAAGGGCAAGACGCTGCTGGTAATTGAGAACGTGCCTGTCATGAGTTGTCCGCGTTGTGGAGAGAGTTATCTCACCGCTGAGACTCTCCACGAAATCGAACGGATTAAGTTGCATCGTCGCAATTTTGCTTCAAAGCGGCAGGTCGCCGTTGCTGAGTTTGCGTGAAATAATTCAATTCGGGAATAGATATGGCTGGCCCAATTTTTCCATTTACCGCGATTGTCAACCAGGATCGAATGAAACGCGCGCTCGTGCTGAACGCGATCAACCCGCTGATTGGCGGCGTGCTGATCCGCGGCGAACGCGGCACGGCGAAATCCACCGCGGTGCGCGCGCTCGCTGCACTGTTGCCGGAAATCAGCGTCGTCGCGGATTGCCCGTTCAGTTGCAATCCGTACGAGAAAGATCGGCTGTGCGATAACTGCCGCGCGCGCGTGGCGCGCGGCGAAGAGCTGCCGGTCGCGCGGCGCAAGGTGCGGCTGGTCGATCTGCCGGTTAGCGCGACGGAAGATCGCGTCGTCGGTACGCTCGACATCGAGCAGGCGATCAAGAAAGGCGAAAAGAAATTCGAGCCGGGCGTCCTCGCCGCCGCGAACCGCGGCATCCTCTACGTCGACGAAGTCAACCTGCTCGACGATCACGTCGTCGACCTGCTGCTCGACAGCGCGGCGATGGGCGTGAACGTCGTCGAGCGCGAAGGCATTTCATTCCAACACCCCGCGCAATTCGTTTTGGTCGGCACGATGAATCCCGAGGAAGGCGAACTGCGCCCGCAGTTGCTTGATCGCTTCGGACTCTCGGTCGAAATTCGCGGCATCGCGGACGCGGATGCGCGCGTCGAAATCATCGAACGCCGGCTCGCGTTTGAGCAAGACCCCGTTGGCTTTTGCCAGGAATGGTCGACCGCCGAAGCGAAGTTATCATCCGAAATCGAATCCGCGCGACAGGCATTACATACGGTGACGCACGAGCAAGTTGATCTCTACGCCATCGCCGAACTATCGGCTGGGCTGGAAGTCGATGGACATCGCGCCGACCTCGTCATCCTCAAAGGCGCGCGCGCCCACGCCGCGTTGGTAAGCCGCACCGCGATCACGGAAGAAGATATTTTGCTCGCCGCCGAACTCGCGCTGCCGCATCGCATGAAACGCAAAGCGTTCGCGGACGTCGAACTGCGCTTCGAGCAACTTGAAAAACAACTCGACAAATCCAAACAAAGTTTGGCGAGCCAGGGTCAGCCCAAAGGCGAGCCATCGCGCGACGTAAAAAAAAAGCCGGTCTAGCGGCTGACCAGACCGTCGACACTCCACCCGAGCCGAGCGATCAAACCGCGCAAGGACAGGGACACGAGCCGGGACAACCGTCGCCGCGGCCCACCGATCACCCGGTTGACATTGGCAAAACATTTCGCCCCCAGAAGCTGCAAACTCCTCTCGACAAATTGCCGCGCCGCGTCGCAGGCAAGCGCTCGCGCACGCGCACCGAGCGCAAGCGCGGCCGCTACGTTTCCTCACGCCCCATGGATGGCGCCAAGTCCGACCTCGCGTTTGACGCGACGTTTCGCCAAGCCGCGCCGTACCAAATTCGCCGCGAACACAAGGACGTCGCGCTCGCCATCGAGTCGCATGACCTGCGCAAGAAAGTGCGCGTGCGGCGCGCGGCAAACCTGATACTATTCGTCGTCGATGCGTCGTGGTCGATGGCGGCGGCGGAGCGGATGACCGCGACCAAAGGCGCGATCATGTCGCTGTTGATCGATGCGTACCAAAAGCGCGACCGCGTGGGCTTGGTCGTTTTCCAAAAGGAAGATGCCCGCCTCGTGCTGCCACCCACGTCGAGCGTCGACCTCGCGCAGAAATTGTTGAAGGACATTCCGGTCGGCGGCAAGACGCCGTTGAGCGCGGGGCTGGTTCTCGCGCACCAAGTACTCGTGCGCGAACGCGCCCGCGACCGCGAAGTGATGCCGCTGATGATCATCGTGACCGACGGCGCGGGGAATGTATCGATGACCGATCTGCCGCCGCAAGAAGAAGCCACGCGCGTCGCGGCGATGATCAAGAAAGCCAATCTGCGCGCCGTTGTCATCAACACCGAGCACGAGGCATTCGATCGCGGCTTGGCGCAAGGACTGGCGGACACGCTCGGCGGCGCGTGCTATACGCTCAAGCAGCTGCGCGCCGAGGAACTGTACGCGCGCGTCCGCGAAGAGATGCGCGGGATCGCCAAGGGCGGGGCGGTAGATAAGTGA
>VFSW01008824.1_pt1 | contig 14448 bp, 12 predicted proteins | sample 5358111 | NCBI WGS metagenome assembly VFSW01 (sample SAMN11554181, study PRJNA540505) | mine drainage metagenome | isolation source: sediment from site ElyBrook_90M | place: USA: Ely Copper Mine, Vershire, VT | collected 2017 | reverse complement strand
AACTCCCCGCAAATCCAACATGGTCCCGGGCGGTCCCCCGCGGCAGCAGATTGAAAGTCTGGAAGACGAAGCCGATCTCTTTGTTGCGGATGAAGGCGAGTTCATCGTCATTCAGATCGCTGACCAGTTTTCCGGCAAGCCAGTATTTTCCCGACGTGGGCGAGTCCAGGCAGCCAATCAGGTTCATCAGCGTAGATTTTCCGGAGCCCGAAGGTCCCATGATGGCGACATACTCGCCGCGGCGGATGATCAGGTCCACTCCCCGCAGGGCGTGCAATTTTTCCTCGCCCATTTCGTACGTTTTCCAGAGCGCTTCGGTCTGGATGGCGATTCCCTGGTCCACCAGGTCCTGCCGAAACGATTGGGGAGAAAGTGTGGGTGTGGCCATCCGTTCAGTCCTCACAATTGCGCGGCGTCAATTTTGTTCTTCCGTTTTCGGCTTCGAGTTGTCCACTTTGACGCGCGCATCCGGTTTGAGCGTGCGCAATACCTTGTAGCTTCCGGTAATCACCGTGTCGCCGTCGTGCACGCCGTCCAGCACTTCGATGTCGGTGACTCCGATGATCCCCGTTGTTACCGGGACGAATGCGGCCCTGCCGTTATGCAGCACAAAGATGCCCTGCACGTCTTCGTTTTTCGCCGCAGTGGTCGCCGAACCGGAGTCGCCCGCCGGGCGGCCCGCGGCCAGTGTAACCGAGGATTTGCCGGACTCTTTCGCGGCTTCCTCCAGATCCTTGCGCGTCCGGATTGCCAGCGCCTGAATCGGTATCGTCAGCACATTTTTCTTTTGCGCCGTGGTGATTTTGGCGGTCGAGGAAAGTCCAGGGCGCAGCCCTTCGGGCGGACTGTCCAGCATCACGACCACTTTGAAATCCTTGGCTTCCTGATTGCCGGTCGTGGATTGTGTCGAGGCGAGGCCGGAACTCCGCAGCACTGCCTGCGTTCCCACCTCGGTGACTTTTCCCTTGAAGGTTTTTCCGGGCAGGGCGTCAATCGTTACGTCGGCTGACTGGCCGGTCTTCACGCTGACAATGTCGGTCTCATCCACCATCACTTCCGAAGTGACCACCGACATATCCGAAATGGTCATCAGATAGCTGCCCGTGGCGTTCTGAATTCCCGGAACAACATTCTCCCCGACGCGGACGGCAATGTAGGTGACCACGCCGTCAATCGGAGCGCGATAAGTAGTCTTGCGCAGAACGTCCGAGAGACGGTCGAGCACGGCGCGGCTCTGCGTGAGCGCCGAGCGCGCCTGGCCGAGTTGCGCCCTGGATTGGTCCAAGCGCGCCTGGGCCGAGGCGAGTTCCGCCACAGCGGCGTCGTAAGTAGCCTTGCGCGTGTCGTAGTCCTGTTTTGCAATCAAGCCCTTCTTGAAGAGTTCCTGGCCGCGTTCCCAATCGAGTTTGGTGTGCTCGAGGTCCGCGGCTTTCGATTTGATGTCCGCCTGAGCGGAGACATCATTGGCCTCGGCGGACCTGACGCCCGCTTCCGCGGATTGGATGCCCGCGCGCTGCGCGTCCACGTCCGCCGTAGGCTGGATGCTTTCAAGGTGCAGGAGAACATCTCCCTTCTTGACGCGGTCGCCTTCCTTCACCGCAATGTCCGTAATTTTGCCCATGCCTTCGCCGAGCACATTCGTGTAGGTCAAGGGCTTGACTTCGCCCGAGGCCGTCACGACGGAGGTCAAATCCTGGCGCGTCACAGGCCCGGTCTGGACCGTGGCCACGCCCTTGTTGATCTGCCAGAGGGCCAGCCAGATTCCGCCGCCCAGCGCCGCAGCGATGCCCGCTCCCAACGCGATTTTTTGGCTCGTTTTCATGATCCAAACGAATTAGATGCGCGTTCCCCTACGGATGGGCATAACTGAGTCTTCCGGGCCGTCTACGATAGTACGCAGGTGCGCCTGCAATTGTCTCCCGCGGCAGCGGCAAGGAACCCACTCAACGCGCGCGGCGGTTTCCTCCTCCGACCCGCCTGGGCGTGCTATCCATCGTGCCGCGCTCGGTGAAATTTTACCTTCAATCCCACTCGGAACAAAATGAATTGCCTGTAAAAGCATTTGCTGAAGATTAACTAACCTGACCTTCTCACCACAGGAACGGGACCGCGCCGCCTCTATGCTCAAACGGTGCGTCCTGGCAAGGTGACCCAATCGGAAGGACTTCCCAATCTCCAAGCACAGTGGGCACGAATTGCCTTGGGGCCAACCTGGGAACGCCAATCTCCGGATTGGCGTTTTACCACGCGTCAATCAGAAGATTGGCGTTCCCAGGAAACATACAATTTCGTGAGAAATGCGGGTTAGCCCCTGGCGGCCCATTGAGTTCAGGGCTTTGCCATTTCATGGACAGTTTCTATTCGTAAAATTGCGGCGCGTGGCGCAGCTTGTCGGTCTCGGATTTCTCGTGATTGATCCAGAGCTGCGCGTGGTAGAAAGAGATCAGGTCGGCCAGGCGCTGCATGGAAATCATGGACTGGATTTTTTGGTCGGCCGGCATGGTCGCAAAATACGGGATGCGGCGATTGTCCCAATTTTCCTTCAGGTGCACGGCGTCGCCGCTGAGGAGTACCCATCCGGTTTTCGGAAGATGCACGAGGCAGGATTGATGGCCAGGCGTATGACCCGCCGTGAAAATAATCATCACGGATTTGTCGCCGAACACGTCCAGGTCCTCCTGCACGAGCGTGACCGGATGATCTTTTAGAAAAGTGGGCCTCGCGTCCCCGGGCGGTTTCAGAATCCCTTCCTTGCCCGGCGCAAAATAATAATCATATTCGGCTTTCTGAATGAGGATGGGCACTTTCGGAAAAAGTTCGGCGTTTCCGATGTGATCGGGATGCGTGTGCGAGATGCCGACCGAACGAATCTGGTCCGGCTTCACGCCGATCTCCGCGAGCTGCGATTCGAGCGTTTTCGCGCGGTACCAGTGAATGTCCGTCGCCGGATTGTTGGTGGGCAGCCAGCCGTTCGGCATGGCGGCGACGGCGTCGGAGATGCCGGTGTCCCACAGAAAATATTCACTGCCGTGGCGGATGAGGAAGCAACTGTCGGAAATATCCACGGGCTTTCCAACGTTTGTGCCCACTGTCCACCGGGATTCGTCGGGAGCATGCCCCATTCCGCAATCGAGCACGTAGAGGCGATCCACGCCTTTTCCGCCGGTTTGCGCCCAGCCCGAAGCGCAATGAAACAACAGTGCGGCAGTCACAAGAAAGATTCGATTCATGGAATGACCTCCGGAGGGATTTCAATTTGTGCTGGCTTCAGAGCCGTGCGGTAATTAAAATTCAAATGCGCCAGCGGCTGAAGCCGCACCGTTTTTGCCGCGTCTATGTCGTGGCTAAGGCCACAACCCACAAAGCTTCCGAACTTGCCCACAGGCTCTGAACTTGCCGCCCAAGCTCCGAAGTTGCTGCCCAGTCTTCTCAATTCACCGGAAAATACCCGGCGTCATTCCGGGCGAAGCGAGGAATTCCTCTTTCTTTTTCGCGCAACGCTATGGGGCACGGAGGGAATCCTCGCTTCGTTCGGAATGACGAATAGGCCCCTTTTGCGTAACAAGTGACGCCGCAAATTACTTGTCCGGTCCGCCGGGGCAATGCGCGTTGGCGCCGTTGCAGTCTCCCGCCACATGTTCCGGCAAGCCGCGCCCCGCGACTTCAATCCGCATCCCCGCAGGGTCGCGGATGGACCAGCCGTACCGGCTATCCGCGGTGGGATTCAATCCTCTTCGCACAAGTTCCGCCTTCACCGGCGCCTGATCGTAATTCTCGACGCTGGGAGCAAAATGCGCGACGTAGGTTTTGTTCTCCGGGTGCTGGCTTTTTCGCAGATACAGCGCGTTTTCGCCAAACTTCAGGAAGCAGACCGGCCCGCCGGGAGTCTCGATGCCAAACCGGTCGCCGGGCTTGTAATACAGCAGATTCATGCCGAGCAAATCCATGTAGAAATCGCGCGCCCTGTCTACGTCGGGGACCATCAAGACGAGATGATTTACGGCGTAGGCTTTGAAACCCTTGCCATCCGGCTTCGGAATCGAGTCCAGATTTTTTGTGCCGTCCGATTCCTTCGCCGTGGGCAAGGCTTGCCCGGGGAATACGCCACGCGTCGCGCAGATCTGCAAGGTTAGTCCGCTGGGGTCTTTGATGGTCCAGGCAAACGGGCCATCTGGCTGGGGATTAAGGCCGCGGCGCGTGAGTTCCGCTTTAGCGGAATCGAGTTGAAAATTTTCGACCGAGCAGGCCAAGTGATCCACGTTTCCATTGCCCATCTGCTCGGTCCAGTTGGCATTCGCGCCGGAACCTGCCGGGCGGTCCAGCGGCTGGCGCAGCGGGCGGAGATAGATGGCGTTCGGCGGATCGCCGAATTCAAGCGAGCACTGTTTGCCGTCGTCCCAGACGCACTTCATGCCGAAAAAATTGATGTACCAGTCGCGGACCTTGGCGTAATCGGCGACCTGATAATTGATGTGGTTGTAGGCCACGGCTTTGAAGCCCGTGCCTCTGGCAACTGCCATCTGCGGCGCGGCCGCGAATGCCGCGGTTTCGTGCGCGAGATTGGCTGCGAAACCCGCGGCCGCCGTGATTCCGAGCGCCTGGAGAATTCGCCTTCGGTCCGGATGCGGCGAAACGGCCTTCATTCGATTTTCTTCAAAACCATTTTTCATGGCGGCCCTCCTACGAGTTTACATGCTGCGCTAGACGCACCGAGACATGGAGCTACGTCCCGGCGCGTCCGGAATTCTGGCTGGTACGCCGGCTTACTTGCCGACCACTAACAATGAAAATGAACCCGGCACCATCGGGCCGCGCGCGATGCGTCCGTTGGAGAGCGGCGGCGTGCCCGGCGGAGGCGGTTCAAACGATGCTGCGATCAGCAGAATGTGTCCCGTCTTGCTGTCGAGCGAGAGCGTTTTGGCGCTGGGCATGGTGGTCAGGTTTTGCTCGACTTCAAAGCTGGTCGGGCTTTTCTCCTTAATCACGGTCAGATTGCCTTCAGCGTGCGAGCTGAACGCTTCCATCGTCGCGGGGTTGAAAACAGTGCCGTCGGTGACTCCGGCGAGCGGCAAGGTCGTGATGATGTTTCCATTGTCTGCGTTGAGAATGATCATGATGTGCGGTTCGCGGCAGGCGGCGAAGAGAATGCGATTCTTCGCATCCAGGGCCAGGCCCGCGCAGGTGCCCGCTTTGCCGGAGACGTCGTAGTGCGCGGTGACGGCGAGCGTCTTCGCGTCCACAACCGCGATGTTTCCTTTGTCCTCGATGTCCACGTAGACGTGACCCTTGCCGTCGCTGACGGCCTGCTCGGGTGCGCCGCCGAGATCAATCGTGCCGACGATCGAGCCGTCCTTCGCGTCAATCACGGTGGCGTTTGGCGCGGAGTGGCTCAGGTCGTACACGCGCTCGTTGAACGCATCGAACAGGATTCCGTCGGGATTGCCCTGTACTTCGATCTTCTTGAGCACCGCCATGGTCTTTGTGTCAAACATGACGACGGGATTGCTGGTGATAAATCCGTGATCGGTCTTGGGGTCCACCACCACGCCGTGTCCGTTGATGCCCGGCACTTCACCTGCCGGCGCGAGCGTGTCCAGATTGAATACGCTGATGCGAGCGGCGGGACCGCTGCGCGGCACGTACAGCCTTCGGCCGGCGGCGTCCGCGTACACATAGTCAAATCCGCCTTCGCCGCCCACTTTAGCCGTCTTCAGAATGGAATAGGGGCCGGTGGATGAGGTCTGCTGAGCCATTCCCAAGGTGGCTATCGCCGCCACGCAAACCGCCAGTACAACGAACCAGCCATATCGCTTCATGAATGATCTCCTCAATCTGCCTGGAATTTCGCTTAGGACCTCTCGTATTGCGGCAGACTATACACCGGAATCCTGATTTCAGCGCCTTTTTCTACTTTTCAATACAACGCTCTTGCCAAACAAGCGGGTTGCACATATAAGAAGGTGGCAACTATTCTAATAGGGAGGAACTAGCGATCGTTTTTGACATGAAAGATGCGTCGCAGATGCCGGCCATCGCCGAGCCCTGGTTTTTTGCGTTCCACGCCAAGGTTTCGGTCCGTCCGGTCATGACGCCGCAGGATTTGGCCGCGGCGGGGTCGTCCATCGCCAAAGCGGCTCAGCAATACGCCAATTGACGTTGCTATAGGGAAGCGTCGTTCGGCCGGAGCGGCCGTGGTACCAAAGAGTTTCAATGGAATCCGCGGCCGCATCCGGCAAGAAATCTTTCGGCACTTGCGCTATTTCTATTGCCCTATGCGATCGCGGGACGCTTTTTTCCAAAGCCGGTAGCCAGCTCGAAGGCATGGGCCATCTGCAGGACGCTGAAATCCTGCTTGTTGCGGCCGACGATCTGCACGCCCACCGGAAGACCTTCCGGCGTAAACCCTCCGGGAACCGAGGCCGCCGGATTTCCGGTTGCGGAGATGTACCAGCAGGACTTCATCCAATCAATGTAGTTCGTGAATTTCACGCCGGCGATTTCCGTGGGATAAGGAGTGTTCACATCAAAGGGCGGAAGCTGCGACGTGGGCAGCACGAAATACTCGTATTTTTCGAGGAACGCCTGAAACGCGCGCCAGAGCTGGCTGTGCAGAGTTTCCGCGCGCGCGACATCCGTCCCGCTTAGCCGCAATCCCTCTTCAATTTCACCTTTCAACGTGTCTTTGAAAGCGTCGGGATGCTCCCGCAACCGCGCGCCATACATATTCGCCGAATTCCACGCGCGCAAAGCGCGGAAGGCGATCTCCGCGGGAGCAAAGTCCGGCTCGGCCTGTTCGACAATGCAGCCCAGCGATTCAAATGTGGCGCGATGCCCGTCCACGACGGCTCGCACGCGCGGATCGAAAGGCACTCCCCCCAAATCCTTGAACCAGGCCACACGCACGCCCTTGAAGCTGCGATCGAGCGGGCGAGCGAACATCTCTCCCGGCTCGCTGATCGAGAGCGGCGCGCGGGGATCGGGTCCGGCAATGGCGCTGAGAGAGTAGGCCAGATCGGCGAAGGAGCGACCGAGGCAACCTTCCGTCGAAAGCGTCCACCAGGCAAAGGCCGCCTTCGGGCTGGGCACGCGCCCAATCGAAGGCCGAAATCCGGCCACGTTACAGAACGCCGCGGGATTGCGCAACGATCCGCCCGTATCCGAGCCCGAGGCAACCGGAACAAGTCCGCAGGCGAGCGCGACGGCGGCCCCGCCCGATGAACCGCCGCAGGTCTTTGTCAAATCGTACGGATTGCGCGTCGCGCCGAAAACCGTGTTGAACGTTTGCGAGCCAGCGCCGAATTCCGGCGTGTTGGTTTTGCCGATGGTGATGGCGCCCGCGCGGCTCATCCGCTCGACGACGATGTCGTCCTCGGTGGGAATGTAATCCTTGTAAAGCGGCGAGCCGAACGTCGTGCGGATGCCGCGCGTTTCCAGGAGATCCTTGTGCGCCACGGGCAGGCCGTGCAGAGGGCCCAGTTCTTCGCCACGCGCCTGCCTCTCATCGGCCTTCGCTGCGGCGTCTCGAGCCATATCCGCGACGAGCGTTACGATGGCGTTGACCTTCGGATTGACGCGCTCGATCTGTTTCAGGTGCGCTTCGTGCACTTCGCGGGCCGAAAGTTTTTTCGCGCGGATCAGCCGGGCCATCTCCACGGCGCTCATAAAACAGATGGAAGAATCGGCAGCCGGAACATTGACGCCGCCTGAAAGAAGTGACGCCGCAGCCAGGCCTTTCAATACATCACGGCGGGTGGGATCGTCGCTCATTTGAGGGAGTTTATCACTTCAAAGAGTGTGCGGGTTGCTAAACTGTTTTCGCGCGCGGCAATGTACTTTCTACCCCGCGCCAAGCGGAAGGAAATATTGCGTTCCCTTCACAGGTTCCTGCAGACGCCGGAGCAACTGCTGCAAATCGGCGTTGCGCTCGACGAAATCAATCTCCGACGTATTGATCACGAGAAGATCCGAAGCCGAGTAGTGGAAGAAAAAATGCTCGTAGGCGCGGACAATCTCCTCGAGGTAGGCGCGCGAAATCTGCCTTTCGGCGGGGGCTTTTTTTCTGGCGATGCGCTCGCGGAGCACTTCCGGCGTGGCCTGGAGATAGATCACCAGATCGGGAGGCTTCAACTCCGCGAAAAACAGCTCGAAATACCGGTCGTAGAGTTTCAGTTCTTCATTGTCCAGGTTGAGATAGGCAAAGATCTTGTCCTTCTCGAAAAGGAAATCCGAGACCAGGGGCGCGGAATCATTCTGCCGGGCTTCTTTCAGGCGGCGGTGCCGCTCGTAGAGGAAATACATCTGGGCGCGAAAGGCCGAGCCGGGTTTTTCCTTGTAGAAATCCGCGAGAAACGGATTGTCCTCCGGGTCCTCGACGCGGCGCGCGTGCATGCGTTCCGCCAGAATGCGCGCCAGCGTGGATTTTCCCACGCGAATCGGGCCTTCGATCGCAATCGAGCGCGGAGCTTCAAACGCGGGAACCGTCTGCTGCCCTGGAGGAGTAGGCTGCGGCATGGCCCGGAATTATATCCGAAACGCGGCGCTCTGGGCGGCCGCGAATGGTAACTACCGGTCTGGGGTGGGCCGCAGGGCAAATTCTTGTTGAGGACTGCCGTAAATCACAGAAAGCCGAGGCCCAAAGTTTCCAATCAGTTATCTCGGAAACTTAGGAAGATTTCCGCCCTCGGTGCCTGTGTAAGTTAGTGGAGAAAAAAGAGTTAGCAAATTGTGAGACGCGTGCCGCTGTTGCTCTGATAAGCACATGGGCCGACGATTAATCGTTTGTAGGATGGTAGAATTGACCTAAGTCGTAGAAACTATTATGACGAGTTTCTTATATTGAAGGTTGGTGAGGCGGCTGTGCGCTCGACACTGGAATCGGCACCCAAGACGGAAGGCGGGGTTAGCTCTGCGCGTGGGCCCGCAGTGTGCGCAACCGTCGCGGGCCTCGACGAATCCGGCCAAATGTTTCGCGATACTGTTTCCATCATCGCACTCGATGGGCGCGACTGCATCTTCCAGGCGAAATCCAAGCCGGAACTGAACAGTTGGGTATTGGTCGAAATTCTGCCCTCGAAGTCCGGCGAAAAGGCGATCTCCGTGCAAGGCCAAGTCGTGACCCTGCAGCCTGATGGCCAGGCGGCCAATCAGTATCGCATTCAGGTGGAACTCGAAACAAAACAAGACCTCAAGATTGGCGATTTTTTGCAGGAAATGAAGGCTGCCACTCCCGCGCCTTCGCGCGTCCCGGTGCCTGCTCCCGTACCTGCTGCTTCCTTGCATGCACCCGCTCCTCCAGCCGCTCCCGCACATGAGCCCGCGTTTCCAGCTGCCTCCGGGCTCACCCCGGCTCCCATGCCAGCGCAGATTTCCGCGCGGCCCGCGGCTGCGGCTCCGGTTGCGCCTGCAGCGGTCAAATCCACTCCGGTTCCAGTGGCAAAGGAGACGCCTGTAAAAGAAAGTGCGCCCAAGATGGCGCCGCTCCCCCCACTGAGTCAGACCAAGACGGAGCCCGGCGCCGAATGGCCCGCGCCCGTCTTCAATACGCAGCCGAAGAAAATAGCTGTCCTGCCCGTCCCCGAAACTGCGGCGCCAAAGACTCCTTCCACCCTGGCAGCATTGGATAAGGAAATCATATCCGCGGCGGTCGCCAACGAAGTGAAGCAGCAACTCGCTGTCACCAAGACTTCCCTCGATAGAGATCTGGAAAAAATGGTACAGGGCTCGGTCGCCCAGGAAGTGAAGCAACAGTTCGCTGCCGCCAGTGCTTCCCTCACGAAAGATCTAGAAGAAATGGTTCAGCGCGCGGTCGTCTCGGGCTTGGATTCTATGATCCCGCAGGCCATTGAGAAGAAACTCTCAGCCAATTTCCAGTCGGCGATCCAGACCATCAATGATGACCTGACCTTCCAGCTTGCCGGGCACGTGGCCAAGAATGAGGCCATTCGCGGAACCATCGAATCTCTGGCCAAGCAAACGGCTGCCGCCCAGATCGCCCAATGGCAAGAAACTTCCGGTGGAAATTTTGGCGCTTCCGAAATCTTGCAATCGCTGGAAAAGTCCGTTGCCGAAATGCAGGGCCGCCTGAAGGGCGCGCAGGAAAACGCCACCTCCACGATCGAGCGCCTGGAAGCCATGGACCGGCAGATTCTGGATGCGGCGGCTCGCCTTCAAAAAATCGTGGATCAGATGAACGCGGGAGCGCGAGCCACCATTGATAAATTCGATTCCCACATTGCCAGCGAGCTGGCCTCCTGGAGCGAGCATATTCAGAATTATGCCGACGGGGTGGCGCAGGAGAAGGTTGCGATTTTCACTTCCGGCCTGGAACATCAAGTCTCCACGCACATGACGGAAGCCCAACAACTTCTGGAAAAACTGTCCGAAGGCGCGCGGCAGGCGCGAGAGGTCCTTCAGACGCAGGAAATTCAATTAAAGGAACGTTATCAATCAATCATAACCGACTTGGAGAAAGAAATTAGATTGACTTTGTTGAAGATTGCCGGCGTCGCCTAGAATTTGACCGTTAGGGACCTCCCGAATGAAGGATACGCCTGTGGCGAATTCAAAACCCGACCCACCCGTCACAGTTGGCCAGCCGGCGGCGTCCGTTCCCTCCGCCGCACCCGCGTCTCTTAACGCCGCCAGCATCAAGCGGCGCAGTTCCCGCGTGGCTATTGATATACCAGTGGAAATTCTTGGCCAGCAGGTGAATGGGAAAATGTTCCACGAAGAAACCCGCACGACTGTGGTCAGCGCGCACGGCGCCTTGCTCACGCTGCGTGTGTCCTCTCAAATCAAGCCTTCGGTCCTGATGATCCACAAGAAGACCCGGGCGGAAGCCCAATGCCGGGTCATCTTCCTCAAGGAATCCGAGCAGGGGAAGGCGGAACTCGGCGTCGAATTCGTCACGCCCCAGCCGCGTTTCTGGGGCATCGCGTTTCCGCCCGAGGATTGGAATAGCGCGGAACGCAAGAAGCCCGGATCGCAAAACCGATAGCCCGCAGAAACTCTTAACGGACTGGCGCCAGGGCGCTGTCCAGCCAGGCGGAAATCTTCGACGCCACCTCATCGCTGTTCTTTTCCAGCATCATCATGTGCCCATTGCCGTGAACGCCGATCTCCGCCAATTTCATCCAGTGCGCGTGCACACCTGCCTGTTCCAGATATTTCACCGTGCAGTGATCGTACCCTGCGTGATAAGAAGCTTCCGAAGTCACGATGAGGATCGGCACCTTCTGTAAATCAGGAAGTTGCCGTGCCGGGGATTTTTGCAGCCAGCACGCGCCTACTTCGGGACCGTCCGGACGCTCCTGTTTCACAATCTCGAGATCCGACGCGGATTTTGCCTCCGGAACATAATGCAACGGTACGGCGGTAACCCCCCACGGCCGCTGCTGGTCGGTGGTAGCCCGAAACCATTCCGGAGCGCCGACCGTATCCAGATTGAAAAACGGCGGCCCGCTCGGCTCGACCGCCAATACCGCTTTCACCAGATCCGGCCGCGCATCGGCCACGGGCCAGCCAAAAGCCCCGGCCTGCGAGTGCGTCATTACGATCGCCGGCCCGATTTTTTCGAGGAGCGCAAGAATCGCATCCCGATTAAGCTCGACCGTCAACGTGAAGTCAGTGATCGAAGGAACCTGCGAGGCGAAAAACTGGTCGAAGATGGAATCGCCCGGAACGCCCGTTCCAGGCCATTCGGTGTGCAGATGCGCCTGCGGCCATAGCAAGAATCGCTCCGGCGCCGTGAAACGTCTCTGAACGCCGGCGAGGTCCGGCTGCGTCATGCCGCCGTAGAGCGTGGGTTCCACCGCGCTGCGGCCGCGCCCCGGCTGATCCACAATGTAAACAGCATAACCTTGCCGTAGAAAATATTGCGCCCACCCTTCGCGCCCGTCGGGAGTTCCCGTGAAATTTGTTCCAGTCTGCCCCATGCCATGCACGAACACGATGGGGTAGGGATGCTTCTGCCGCACCGGGATCTGATACTCCACATAGATTTGCCCGCTCAATACCTGCTTGTCCTTCACGGTGGAATATTTACCGCCCGCGAAAAGATATCCTTCGCGCGCGACCGGCAGAGGCTCGCGTGAAGCGCCCTGTGACGATTGCCCGGGAGACTGCGGCGAGGCGAACAAAACACTACTGAGAATCAGGAATACTGCCGCGATAAGAATGGGTTTCATCGTTCGCAAAGTCATTGCCTCCTGCATCCAATCATCATGGTCCGGAAGTGGATGCCGCCTCATTTCCTAACAATCGGCCGCTGGTGGCTCGCGGAAATCCGCTCTGCCGTACCGCGGATTGTACCGTGGGAAGCGTCCTGACGGTTCCGAAATGCGCGTCCTGCCGCGGCACCCGCGGCGTGGAGCCGCGCGGGCCAATTGCTGTTATTATAAATTGTTTGCGGTGCTATCGCCGCCGGGCAGATGCATCGCAGAACGGTTGTGCAGGGAGGCGTCATGGGCGAAAAAGTTTGGATCGAGGATGTGACCGGGCGGGACGGCCTGCAGAATGAGCCGAAACCCGTCCCGACTTCGCAAAAGCTCGCGATGATTCAGAAGATTGCCGCCGCCGGACTGAAGCGCATACAAGCCACCAGCTTCGTTCATCCAAAATGGGTTCCGCAGCTCGCCGACGCCGAGGAACTCTCCAAGGATCTCTTCAAGATTCCCGGCGTGCAGTTTTCCGCGCTGATTCCCAATCTGAAGGGCTACGAGCGCGCCGTAGCGGCAGGGTTCCGGCATCTGGAATTTGTCATTGCGGCGAGCGACACATTCAATCACAAAAATCTGAACCGCAGCACGGAGGAGTCCCTCGACCTGCTCCGCCAGGTGACCGGGCATGCCGTGAAAGCGGGCGTCGAAATTCGCGTGGGATTTTCCAATTCGTTCAACTGTCCCTTCGAGGGAGTGATTTCCGCTCCGGCGCTCGCCAAAGTCGCGAGCGCGGCCCGCGCGATTCATCCGTGGCCGATGGGTATCGCGGACACCGACGGAAAGGCAGTACCGACGCAGGTTCGCGATGCGGTGAAGCTCCTGCTGAAGGAAGGCATTGTGGATGTGAAGCAGATCGGCCTGCACGTGCACGATACCTACGGACGCGGCCTCGCGAATGTCATGGCGGGACTTGACCTGGGCGTGCGGAATTTTGACTCGACCACGGGAGGCCTGGGCGGCTGTCCGTATTGTCCCGGCGCCAGCGGCAATCTGGCGACCGAAGATCTTGTCGCGTTCCTGCACGCGATGGGTTACGAGACCGGCGTGGACATGGAAAAGTTGCTGGATGCGGCGGAGTTGGCGATCACGTTCAGTTCGCGAAGCTATCAGGGCCACCTCTTGCGCGCGATGCGCCCGAATGCGGCGTGCAGTGTGGCGGGGTAGGATTGGCTTCACGCGCCGCGGAAATCCTAAATTAGTTCGTCATTCCGAGCGAAGCGAGGAATCCCTCTTTCTTTTTGCGGATGAGCCAAACGCGGAGGGATTCCTCACGGAATTTATCCCGGTCCCTTCCGGGACTCGGAATGACGATTAAAAAAATCCTTTTTCGCAGCCGATGAAACCTGTCCTGCGCGGGAATGCACCACAAACTGATTTTTCATTTCAGGAGAAACGAAGCATGCTGCCGCTACACGGCGTTCGTGTTCTGGATGTGACCAACGTGCTGGCCGGGCCGTTCTGCGGATATCAACTGGTCTTGCTCGGCGCGGAAGTCATCAAGATCGAGCAGCCCGTGCGCGGCGATCTCGCGCGGCAGTTGGGCGCGAGCACGAGGGCATCCGAGCACTTGATGGGCGATTCGTTCGTTTCGGTGAATGCCGGAAAGCAGTCCGTCACGCTGGATCTGAAGAGCGCCAAGGGAAAAGAGATTTTCAAACAGCTCGTGAAAATTTCCGATGTCGTGATTGAAAATTTTCGGCCCGGCGTGATGAAGCGCCTGGCGCTCGATTACGAAGTCCTGTCGAAAGTCTCGCCGAAGATCGTCTATGCGTCGCTCTCCGGCTTCGGGCAGGACGGCCCGCTCGCGCTTCGCCCGGCGTATGACCAGATCATTCAGGGAATGTCCGGCATCATGAGCATCACCGGAAGCGCGGAGAGCGCGCCGCTGCGCGCGGGGTATCCGGTGTGCGACACGCTCGGCGGCGTGACGGCGGCGCTGGCGGTGTGCGCGGCGCTCGTCGAATCGCGCGCCACGGGCCGCGGCCGCAGGATTGACGTTTCCATGCTCGAATCCACGATCGCCTGCATGGGCTGGGTCGTTTCCAATTATCTTAATTCCGGAATCGTGCCCATGCCCATGGGCAATGAGAATTTCACGGCCGCGCCGTCCGGCACTTTCCGCACGGCTGACGGGCTCCTGAATATCGCCGACAATGAACAGGTTCAGTTCCATAAGCTGTGCGATCTGATCGGCCGCCCGTAACTCAAGACCGATCCGCGCTTCGAGGAT